>Ga0315288_10007994_pt1 | contig 13374 bp, 12 predicted proteins | sample YL17G11_20_MG_FD_203454 | JGI IMG/M metagenome (GOLD analysis project Ga0315288, IMG submission 203454) | Sediment microbial communities from Yellowstone Lake, YNP, Wyoming, USA - YL17G11_20 | ecosystem: Environmental > Aquatic > Freshwater > Lake > Sediment | place: USA: Wyoming | collected...
CTGACCGAAGGAAAATACTATGAGCGATAAGAACGCCAAGAGCGTGATCAAATCCTACCGTAAACGCCAGCAGACAGGTCCTTTCATCATCTGGGGTCTGGCAGCGCTGCTCATCTTCGTTGGCATCATACTGCTAGTAGTGTGGTTGACGGGTCCGAACAAGCCGCATATCAGCCTGTTCGCAACGGATACAGCGACTCCCACCATGACGTTCACCCCCACGATGACACCCATCCCGACCAATACAGCGACCATTACGCCGACCGCTACCATTACTCCAACCTCGACGCCGTCGGCGCCGTTTAAATACATCGTCCAGGAAGGAGATTCCCTAGCGGTCATCGCCGAGAAATTCAACCTGGGTGATGACGGCATCCTGCTGCTGCTGCTGCTCAATCCAATAATCGACCGAAAGACCTTGATCGTGAACGTTGGACAGGAGATCGATGTCCCCAATCCGGGCATGCAGCTGCCAACCGAGACCCCCATCCCGCCGGACCTGCCGAGCGGCACCAAGGTGGAGTATTATGTGCAAGTCGGGGATTCGCTGGCGGGCATAGCCAGCAGGTTCAACAGCACGGTTGAATCCATCGTGGAAGAGAACAAACTCGAAGACCCGAATGCCATCTTCGTCGGGCAGCTGCTGATCATAAGAGTCAACCTGGTAAAACCTTCACCATCCCCGCTGCCTACGATTACACCCACCGGTTCACCCTGAACTCCAACTCCGACGGTGACAGCAACGCAATAGAGGGTAATCAGGGATTGGGGAGGAGGGAAAGGAGGGCCAGGAGACCCAGCCAGATGGGAAATCCAGGATCTCATTGGATTGCATATATGTTGAGCGGTAATGCGATCATTATCAGGCTGGACAAAATCCCATCCATCATGTAAAATAACGCCCCGTATCATTGGAATGTTATTCTGGAGGAACACATTTGGCTAACATCAAGTCACAAATTAAACGCAACAGGCAAAATGAGAAGCGTCGGGTGCGAAACCGCATTTTTCGAGGGGCAGCCCGCACTTCGGTCAAGAAAGCCCGCCTTGCCCTTGAATCAGGAAATACAGAAGAAGCCCGCGCGGCAACAATGGAAGCCGTCAGCCAGCTTGACCAGTCTGCCCAGAAAGGCACGCTTCACAAAAGAAATGCTGCCCGCCGCAAGGGTCGTTTGATGAAACGCCTGGCAGCCATCGAAAAGAAGTCGGAATAGTCCTATACATTGATCCTTCTTGTCTTCAAGCGGGAGCATGGATCGCTCCCGCTTTTTACTTTTAATTGGCGATCAGGTAATCAGGGATCTGGTAATCGGGGATCAGGGAGGCGGGAGGATGGAGACCGGAGGGTCTGGAGGAGACCCTTCGGCTGCGCCTCAGGGTGACAGGGGGGGGTGAAAGGTGGGTTTGGAGATACAGCCACACCAGTAGAACCGTCAAAGAAAACAGTATAATAAAAGTATGATCTTACTGGAGTGAAATCCATCATAAGATAAATTAATATACAAGGAGTGACACATGTCAAAAACCGATGATGATCTGAAGGCTGCTTTTGCGGGCGAATCACAAGCCAACCGCCGCTACCTGGCTTTTGCCAAGAAGGCGGATGAAGAAGGACACCGCCAGGCTGCCAAACTATTCCGGGCTGCCGCCGCGGCTGAAACCGTGCATGCCCACAACCACCTGCGCGCCCTGGGCATGGTCCAATCGACTGCAGAGAACCTCCAGACAGCCATTGCTGGCGAGAACTACGAGGTCGTGACCATGTACCCGGAATTCATAGCCGACGCCGAACAGGAACAGGTAAAGAAGGCGTTGACCTCCTTCAAGTGGGCATATGAGGTCGAAAAAATTCACGAGGCACTGTACCGCAATGCCCTGGAGAACCTGGCAAAGGGCTTGCCGGAGTTGGATTATTACGTCTGCCCTGTCTGCGGGTATACCCACGAGGGTCCCTTTAGCGGGAAATGCCCGGTTTGTGGTACTCCCGGTGAAAGGTTCGAGAAGGTCTCCTAGGGCGGCTCTCAGCGGCAACCAGATATTCACCACAAAGGACACCAGGGAATCGAGGACTAGGTAATCAGGTATCAGGTACTCGGGGATTGGGGAGATGGGAGGATGGAGACCTGCGGTCGAGTACGCGGCAAGGCAGGAGGCCCAGCCACATCAGGGTTCCCGTCACTCTAAACACTTTTACTGTTAGGGACTGGTCAGATTTTGTGATAAATATGTATATGGCACAGGCCCATTACCACTTGGTGGTAGGTTTATATACTTAGAGCATTAGAAAGAACAGCCCAATAAAACGTTCACTGGACGGGGCTAAGGCGTCCCGAAAATTGGCGAGGTTTACTTAGTTTTGTATCATAATATCAAGTGGCTATGCAAATTCGCTCCACCGGTGATGCAAGCCGTGTCCGTTATTCCAAATCCGAAGGATACTTCATGCAGAGTGAAAGAAAAGCAATATCGCCACTTTTGTATTACACCCTCCTGTCGGGTTTGACCAACCTCACATTTTTTGTAGTTGGAGTAGTTGCTTTTGCTCTCTCCTCTCTGAGAATAACTGACAAGGTTGTAGTCATTGCCATAGCAATTCTATTGCTTTGGAAAGGTGGGCTTGTAGGCTTTGTTACATGGGTTTTCCATAAAAAGTCCCACAACAAAGAATTTGCAGTGAAATTCATTGGACTTTATCTTGGTCGTTATTTCGGAATAATTATTGGGGGATTTTTAGGCGCAAGAATTGCATACATGCTTAAACAAGCAGACATAATTGGGTTCATCGTCGGAGCATTGGCTCTTTATTTCATTGGGCGGTGGATAGGCTCTAAAGTCAGTATCATAATAGGCGGACAATTAGATAAAGTATTCTCAATTACAGAAACACAAGAACTAGAAAAGGTTGTAGAAGCAAAGCCACCAAATAGATTTGTCCTTGTATTGTATATTATGGTTCTTCCGTTGTTGTTTGTGATAATCGGAATGTTGATAAATTATTTCGATATTCCAGTTGGTTATCTTGTTGAATTGTTGCCCATCTCACGCATTATGGTAATCGCTCTCTCCATATTCTCGATCAGTTATCCCTGGCTTATGAGAAAGCGCTGGTTAATGAAATTTCAATCCACTACATCTTCGCCAGAACCAGTTTCTTCTTGGTTAGGATTGTCTTTGTCTGTTGTTCCCGTTGGTTATGGAATTTTTTTGTTTTTTGCAATGGGCGCATCATTAATCGAGTTATGCTTCTTTGCAGCGGCGTCGTCCATTGCGGCTATAATTTGGAGCGCAAAAATTCCATATCAGAAAGGACAAAAAGCGGGCTAACTTTGCGTGCAAGCGTACAGGCGCTGGCGCAGAGGAGGCTGGATGAGGGTGAGGCGCGGCAGTTGGAGGAGATTCTTCGCTTCGCTCCCTGACAAAAACCGCCAGGACAAGCAGAATGACATAAGCTGAGGCGGGGGCAGGCAGGGTGAAACTCTATGATGGAAATAGCCACATGTTATAATCCTTCCTCGCAATCTGTCCGATACTGGTGAGCCATGTTTGAGCGCGAACTACAGACCATTGAAGAGAAGGTCCGCACTTTCTGTGCGGAAAACGACATTTTACTCAACGAGCTCAATTGGGTTCCCATCCCTTTCAGCGGCGAATGGGGGATCTCCACGTCCTTCTTCCAGGCGGCTGCCAACGAAGCCCGCACGGGCAGGCAGGCAGGTAAGCCTGTCCCTCAGCGAGCCCATGAGATCGCCGAGCAGGTCAGGATACATATTGGATCGCTGGAAGGCATCAGCCGCATCGAGGCGATCAAAGGCTATCTGAACCTGTATTTTTCGACGGGAGATTATGCCAGGCGGGTGGTCGACACTGTCCTGGCTCAGGGCAAGGATTTTGGCCGGGGTGACTCCAAAACCGAGCGATTGATGGTTGAATACGCCCAGCCAAATACGCATCACTCATTCCACATCGGTCATTACCGCAATGCCATACTTGGTGAAGTGCTTGCGCGGATAGTCGAATTCGCGGGATTTCCTACCATCCGCGCCACATACCCGGGAGATATCGGCCTGGGTGTAATGACCGTGGTCTGGATGTACCACAAGTTTTACCGCAACCAGGAACCCGAAGGGATCCATGCGCGCGGCCAATGGCTGCTCAAGCTGTACATCGAAGGCACAGAGCTGCTGGCGGAGAAGGACAACGAGACGCCAGAAGAAAAAGAGAAACGGGAAGCCTGCGACGCCGAGCGCCGCGAGCTGTACCAGAAGTGGGACGCGGGTGATCCCGAAGTCCTTGCGCTCTGGCGGAAAACCCGGGAGTGGAGCCTGGAAGAATTCCGGGATATATTGGCAATGCTGGGTATCCAGATGGATGTCTGGTTCTTCGAGAGCGAAGTGGACGAACCTGCCAAGGAGATCGTCAAGGAGCTGCTCACGCTGGGTATTGCTGATGATGAACGCCCGCAGGGAGGCGCGGTCATTATTAAAATTGATGAGAAACTGGGCTTGAGCAAGGAAAAATACCGCACCAACATCATCCTGCGCAATGATGGAACAACCCTCTACCTGACCAAAGACCTGGCTCTTGCCAAGATCAAATTTGAAAAATACCATGTAGACCGATCCGTTTACGTGGTCGACATGCGCCAATCCCTGCACCTGCAACAGGCTTTCGCCATCCTGAAGCTCTGGGGGTTCCCCCAGGCTGAAAAGTGCCACCATCTCGGTTACGGCTTCGTAAGCCTGCCGGAAGGAGCCATGTCTGCCCGGCGCGGGCGGCTGGTCCTGTTCAAAGATGTGATGGATGAAGCCATACGGCGGGTTCTGGCTGAGATCGCAGTTAAAAATCCTGAAATGCCGGATGACCAGCGTGCAGCCATCGCCCAACAGGTTGGGCTGGGAGCGCTGGCATTTGCCATGCTTTCGGTCGATAACAATAAGGATATCGTTTTCGACATTGACAATGCCCTAAATTTTGATGGTCATACCGGTCCTTATATCCAGAATGCACATGTGCGGGCTGCCGGCATCCTGCGCAAATCAGGCATTCGATCGTTTGAAAGTCCTGGTGACGGCGGGTTCAACCACGAATTGACCTCACATGAGATCCGGTTGATCGATCTGATCTCACGTTTCCCTGCCACAGTCCAGCAGGCTGCGCAGGAATACCGCCCGCTGGTCATCGCCAATTACACCTATGAACTGGCAAACGCTTTCCACAGTTTCTATCACGCTGTCCCGGTCCTGCTGGCAGATTCTGAAGCCATCAGGAACACCCGGCTGCAACTGGTGGCAGCCGCCAAACAAACCCTGGAAAATGCTTTAACTCTTTTAAGTATCACAGCCCCGGAAATCATGTGATCCAACTCTGCTGAGAATCTTATGTATCAAGGAGAACCCTGAATGTCCCCAATCCGTACCCTCATCATGGGCGCCGCCGGGCGCGACTTCCACAATTTCAACACGTTCTTTCGAGGCAACAAGGATTACGAGGTCGTCGGTTTTACCGCCACCCAGATCCCCGATATCGAAGGTCGTACGTATCCAAAAGAGCTTTCCGGAGATATGTACCCAAAGGGTATTCCGATCTACGCAGAAGAGGAGCTGCTGCGCCTGATCAAGGATCTGAAGGTGGACCAGGTGGTCTTCGCGTACTCGGATGTGCCACACGAATACGTGATGCATAAGGCCTGCCTGGTCAATGCCGCGGGGGCGGACTTTCATCTTATGGGTACCAAGACCACCCAGATAAAGTCAACCAAACCGGTCATATCAGTTTGTGCGGTGCGTACCGGCTCTGGCAAGAGTCAGACCACCCGGCGTGTCTCGCTCATCCTGCGCGAGCTGGGTCATAAGGTTGCAGCCATCCGCCACCCCATGCCGTATGGTAACCTGGTCAAGCAAGCCGTCCAGCGCTTCGCTGATTACAAAGACCTCGACAAGCATGAGTGCACGATAGAGGAACGCGAAGAGTATGAGCCTCACATCGACAATGGCGTAATCGTCTACGCTGGAGTAGATTACGAAGCGATCCTGCGCCAGGCAGAAAAGGAAGCGGATATCATCCTGTGGGACGGCGGAAACAATGACTTCCCCTTCTATGTCTCGGACCTGCAGATCGTCGTCGCTGATCCACACCGTCCGGGTCATGAGTTGACCTACTACCCGGGTGAGACCAATGCCCGCACCGCGGATGTGTTCGTCATCAACAAGGTGGACACTGCCAATCCAGAGAACGTTATTTTGGTGCGCGAGAACCTGCGGAAGATCAATCCGAAAGCGATCGTGATCGAAGCTGCCTCCCCGCTGTTCGTGGAAGATCCATCCGCCATCCAGGGAAAACGGGTCCTGGTCATAGAGGATGGCCCAACCCTGACACACGGCGAGATGGCTTACGGCGCCGGCTATGTGGCTGCCCGCCGCTTCGGTGCGCTCGAAATAGTTGACCCACGCCCGTTCGCGGTCAAGTCCATCGCAGCGACCTACAAGAAATATCCAAAGACCGGTCCGATCCTGCCTGCCATGGGATATGGCCAGGCGCAGATCAAGGACCTCGAGGAGACCATCAACCGCTCTGCCGTGGACATGGTAATCATTGGGACACCGATTGACCTTTCCCGTATCGTCAATATCAAGATACCGTCCCAGCGGGTGCGCTATGAATTGCAGGAAATCGGCCAACCCACCCTGGCAGAACTATTGAAGGCGAAATTCGGAAAAAGAAAATGATCCCGGGGCGTTTTGTGTGCAGGCAGTCTACCCAACCATCTCACCCATGAATGCCGAATTTACAATTACCTATGTTTATCGATGAAACTGTCATTTATGTCCGTTCAGGCAAGGGAGGAGATGGAGCCATCCATTTCCGGCGCGAGAAATATGTCCCTCGCGGCGGACCGGATGGCGGTGATGGCGGCAAAGGTGGCGATGTTATCCTTGAAGTAAAATCCAGCCTCAATACCCTCTCGTCTTTCAGGCACAATGCCCGCTATTCTGCAAATGACGGCAAGCCCGGGGGCGGCAACAATAAATCCGGAAAATCTGCTGATACCCTGATCATCCATATCCCACCAGGAACAGTGGTTTATGATGACACCAATAGAGAGATCCTGGGTGACCTGACCCAACCCGGTCAACAACTGACCATTTGCAAGGGCGGACGCGGCGGGCGCGGTAATACACATTTTAAAAGCTCCCGCCGCCAGGTGCCGCGCATCGCGGAAAAAGGGGAACCGGGCGAGGAAAAGAACCTGCGGTTGGAGCTCAAACTGATCGCGGATATTGGCATCATCGGCGTTCCCAATGCGGGAAAATCCACGCTGTTATCAGCGTTGACGAATGCCCAGCCCAAGATCGCCCCCTATCCCTTCACGACCATCGAACCCAACCTGGGCGTGGCAAATATAGATGATCACACCACGGTTGTGCTTGCTGACATCCCCGGTCTGATCGAAGGTGCGCACGAAGGTGCAGGACTTGGGCACGACTTCCTGCGTCACGTCCAGCGAACACGGATCTTGATTCATCTGCTCGACGGTCTTTCATCCGACCCTTTGGCAGACTTCAACCAGATCAACACGGAATTGGCTCTGTTTGATCCCAACCTGGCTCAAAAACCACAGTTCGTCGTCCTGAACAAGATCGACCAGGTTGAGGTTCAGGCACTCTGGCCGAAGATCCAAAAGGAAATGAAGAAACGTGGTTTCGAGGTGATGTGCATTTCCGCATTAACCCGGGAGGGCGTTAAGCAACTGCTCCTTAAAGCTGCGGGGAAATTGGCTGAAACACCAACCATCGAAGAAAGCGTCTCAATGCCCGTATATCGACCAGAGGCAGATCCTCGTGATTTCAAGATCAGCCGTGAAGATGACGGTGGCTGGCGTTTAAGCGGCAAAGCCATCGAAAGGGCTGCCGCAATGACCTACTGGGACCATGACGCCTCGGTGCGCCGCTTTCAGAAAATCATCGAAAAATTGGGGGTTGATGAAGCCCTTCATGAAGCAGGGATAAAAGAAGGCAGCACCGTCCACATCGGGGAATACGAACTGGAGTGGCAGGATTGAAGTAATCAGGGATCAGGTAATTGGGGATTGGGGAGGTGATATTCGATATTGTAGAATGGTAATCAGGTAATCGAGGATTGGGTAATTGGGAATCGGGGAGGCGATATTCGATATTGGAGATTGGTAAGCAGGGATCAGGTAGACGGGAGGATGGAGACCTACGGGTCTGGAGGAGACCCTTGCAACAAGCATGCGGGTAGAAGCGATACGCGGGTCTGGCGGCGCACCTCCGGACCGCACCTACGGGAGGAGACCCTTGCCATAAGCACCCCGTCAAGCGGGGCGAGGGCGGCGCTGCGCGGTCGGCTGCGCCTCCCCGACACACCTGCCCTCCCGAAAAAGCACCAGGACGATGTAGCGGGCGGTGCCAGGGAAAAACGCCAGGGCAGGCAGGGTGACAGGGTGGGCAGGTAGGGTGACGCTGGTCTGAGTTGTTATTGTTTTTCTTATATTGGATCTTCAAATCGACCAGCTTAACTTTAGATGTTTGGAGTATTTTCATGTATAATAATGAAAATCCGCTATGGATTTGTTGTAAGTTGAATTTCTGCCGCTTTTTTCAATGCGGTCATGGCTTGTAAATAGATTTCTTGGAAACTTTTAGGGTACGTACGTCATCCTGTCTAACTGGAGTTTTGTTTGGAAGTCCACCTAATAAATATGAGGATCATGGTGGACGTTAATGTGCCAAGGTCAGGACGGACCAATAGAAGAATAGAGATCATATCTTCAACGCACGATCAAGTGCCCCCGCAGTGATCTAACCAGTCACTCGCTTTTGCCTACATCACCACACCCAACAGTAATTCGGTTTGGGGATAGGCATCTCCAAGTATAGGAACCATTACACAGCCGTGGCCGCCAGGCAGGTCTACGGCTGTGTGCTATTTAGGATGAGAAAGATTACTGCGATCGAGGCGCAAAAGAACAACCCTCAACGGGTGAACATTCATGTGGATGGCGAGTTCGCCTTTGGACTGACCCGCATAGTTGCTGCCTGGCTGCAGGTCGGTCAAACACTTACGGAAGAAAAGATCTCCACTCTTCAGGTCGAGGATTCCCAGGAAACAGCCTACCAGCAGGCACTGAAATTTCTCAGTTACCGCCCACGTTCCCTGGAAGAAATACGGAAGAACCTGCGCAAGCACAAGGTCCCAGAGGAGGTCAGCGAGTCGACCCTTGAACGTCTTGTGCGGAATGGATACGCAAGCGACACACAATTTGCCAACACGTGGGTGGAGAATCGCAATACATTCCGACCGCGCAGCCGGCGGGCATTGTTAATGGAGCTCAGGCAAAAGGGTTTATCCGATGAAGTCATCCAGGGAGCATTGGATGAGAATATGGATGACGAAATCCTGGCTTATCAAGCTGGGAGCCGGCAAGCTCAAAAAATGACCAGCCTGGATTGGCCTGATTTCCGCCGGAGACTGGGCGGATTCCTTGCACGCCGCGGATTTTCTTATTCTACAATTACCCCGCTTCTCAACCGGCTATGGGAAGATATTCATCCAGGTATAAGCGGGGATCATTCCATTAATGAGGAAAACATATGAACCCACAAACGTTTTTAATAACAGGATTTGCCCTACTCATGGGATTGGTTATCGGTTATTTCATCAGCCGTTACCTGAGTGAACGCGTATTACAGAAAGAAAAGGAAAAAGCGGACAGCATTCTCAAGGGTGCGAGCGAACAGGCACGCCTGATCGAAATCCAAGCCCGTGATAACGCTCTCAAGGTTGTTCAGTCTGCCGAAACCGATGTCACCCAGCGTCGAGCCGAACTCAACCGTGAGGAAGATCGAATCCAAAAACGGCGAGCAGAACTCGACACCCGGCTGGAACGGTTGGAGCAGCGCGAACAGGTTCTCAATAAACGCCAGAGCACCATCGACAAGCGCGCGAACGATGTCGAAAAAATGTACGATACACAGATTGAAAAGTTGCAGGAGATCTCGCAAATGACAAATGCGCAAGCCCGCGAACTCCTCATCGCTGAGGTTGAAAAAGAAGCCCGCGGAGACATGGCACGCATTATCCGCCAGATCGAAGCTGAAGCCCGTGAGGAGGGGGAAAAACGCGCCCGGCACCTCATTGCCGATGCCATTCAGCGTGTGGCTTCAGAACATGTAGCCGAGGTGACCTCCTCGGTCGTACCACTACCAAATGAGGAGATGAAAGGGCGCATTGTAGGCAGAAATGGACGCAACATCCGGGCTTTTGAACAGGCAGCCGGGGTAGATGTAATCGTGGATGACACTCCAGAAGCCGTGACCATTTCCTGCTTCGACTCTGTACGCCGGGAAATTGCCCGACGGGCACTTACCCGCCTGACGGTGGATGGCCGCATCCATCCCGCGCATATCGAGAAGATCCTCGACGAAGAGACAAAAGCAGTGGAAAAGGTTATGGCAGAAGCCGGCGAACAGGCTGCTTTCGATGCCGCCGTCACCGGTTTACACCCGGAAGTTTTGCGAACGATAGGTCGTTTGAAATTCCGTACATCTTACGGGCAAAACCAGCTGGCACACGCGGTCGAAGTATCGAAACTGGCCGGCATTTTGGCAGCTGAACTGGGCGCGAACGTGGAGAACGCCAAGCTGAGCGGGTTCCTGCATGACATTGGCAAAGCCATGGACCACAACCAGGAAGGCACACACGCCATACTGGGTGCGGAATACTGCAAGCGTTATGGAGTCAACCCGCAAGTCGTCAATGCCATCGCATCCCACCATCATGAAGCGGAGCAGGAAAGTGTCGAGGCGGTCATCGCTGAGGCTGCTGATGCCATCTCGGGTGCACGTCCGGGTGCCCGCCGGGAAGACCTGGAAGCCTACATCAAGCGCATCCGCACCCTTGAAGAGATGTCCATGTCTTTCGAGGGGGTGAACCAGGCGTTCGCCATTCAAGCCGGGCGTGAAGTCCGCATCATCGTTAAACCCGAGGAGATCGACGACCTGGCTGCCACCCGCCTTGCCCGTGACATTTCCAAAAAAATCGAAGAGACCATGCAATACCCTGGACAGATCCGGGTGACTGTGATCCGCGAGACGAGGGCGGTGGATTACGCGAAATGAAATCCGAACATATAAGCATGGAGGCTATCTCAGCCGCCTTGCCTTATTATTAATTGCTATCCTTGCAGTGGAATGTTGGTATTTAACCGAAGAGGTTTAGCGAGTCGACTAAATTAAAAGTCTTAATATACCTGTCAATGAGGCGGCTGATGCGTTCGAGTACATATTGATGGGGATCAGGTATTACCTCAGAAACATTGCGGTAAAGCTTCTGCCGCCTCTCGAGTACAACCGGCTCCGCCCAAATATATCTTGCCCCGGTCCGAAGCAGCCAATCCTGCCTTAAGTGAATAAGCGCTGAAAAGTCCGTGTCCCGTTCATTCGGATGGAGCCACTTCTTCCAGCGCCCCGAGTCGACTACAGCAGCCCTTAAGGCATCCATAAAACCTGAGGGTTGAAAGCCGGGGTGATTTCGGCACAAAATCCGCTCCTTAGACTCCAGATCCTTCAGAGCATCAAATTCTTCCGAAGTAAACTCAGGTCCGACATTGGCACCGCCCATGCCTGTGGATGGATAATCAGCAGGATTTTCCACCCAATCAGTATAATGACCTTTGATCAGGCTCCCCATCGGCATGACGGTCTCATAAAGCCGCCTGGCTGCCAGCGCATCGAATTGTGTAGTGTCCAGGTCCGTACCAACCTGCGTGACAAGGAAAGCTGGCCAGATACTTGCAAGTCCCCGATTCTCAAGTCCATATTTAAGCATCCGCAGGAAGATATTGAAACGGTCGAAGTCCACCAAACCACCGTGAACCTCATCAGATCCTACTTCGTAGGCAACTTCCGGCAGTCCCAAGCGGAGGTGCTCGGATTCAGCATAAGAGATCAGGTCCACGCAGCGAGCAACAACAGTTTCAATCGCCGGCGGTTCTCCTAGTGGCAACGTGCGATCTACGGTTGTATCTATGTGCAGGAGGGCATAGCCAGCTTCCAAGCAAGCCGCCAGGCTCTTTTTCACTTCGGCATTTGTCTCCTCAAATGAAAGACCCTTTTGAGTATGGATGTCTTTCAACCACGGCCCACCGTGATCCAGGCAGGGGTAAAGTGGACCCGCCCAGTGATATTTTTCAGCGAAAGACCGCAATGCACCGGTAAATCCGGCAGGCGTCCAGCCTGTATAACCCCCGTCACAGTCAACCTGGTTGAGGGTGGCAGCAAAGAGCATAATGGCGTTATTGGCAGCAGCAACCCTGACAGCCGCTTCCAGCACGGCACTGGAGTTGGGACAGACAGCCAGCAGCGTGATCTTCCTTCCCTGCTGCCGTAGTTCTATGATGCGTTTAACAACTTCATTCAGTGGCTTCATAAACCATCCATCGCGTAAAGGGCTTCCGCAATCGCGGGCTGCCCCGCGGTACCACCGGCTGCTCTGGTAGACAGCGAACCGCAAACCACTGCGAGTTTCAAACAACGTAATAACTCCCATCCATTGAGGGCGGCATAAATGAACCCGGCATCAAAGGTATCCCCTGCACCAATTGTATCTGCCACATGTACCATTGGAGCCGGAGATCGGACGAACTCTTCGCCCCGGCATGCTTTCCCACCCTGCCTGCCAAGCTTTACCGCTACAGTCCGGCTCAGCCAGCTCAACTGGCGGAGGGCACCATCCACACCGGATGCGCCAGTCAGAGCCAGGGCTTCGTTCTCATTTGGAAGGAAGATATCCACCATGGGCAGCAATTCAGGAAAACCTTGCCATTTTCCAGATGGGTCCCAATTGGGATCCAATGAGGTTGTCAAGCCCAGAACACGCGCACGCTGGAATAACGCCGGCAGACCAGGCTGTAAAGCAGTCTGCAGGAAGTAACTGGCTACGTGCAGGTGGCGGAAGGACTTTAACAGGTCATCCCCGATATCATCTGGTCTCAAGGCGGCGATACAGCCTGGATAGGTAAGGATCGCCCGGTCACTTGAACGATTGAGGATGACGCTCAGACCGGTCTGCCGGGTCTGGTCAATGATGACATGTGAGACATCGACTCCTTTCTCTCTCATGGAATCCAGCATGAAATGCCCGAATAGATCATCTCCTACCACACCGATAAAGGCGACTTTCAACCCAAGTCTGGAGGCACCGCAGGCAAATATGGCTGAGGAACTCCCGATTTCCAAATCGGCGCCATCGATTATTTTTTCCACCTGACCGAAGGCTGGTTCAATATTTCCACTTAAGATCAGGTCCGGGTTGATCTCCCCGGCGACCAGAACGTCAAAAGGCTGGTTCATCCTG
>Ga0315288_10007995_pt1 | contig 13373 bp, 18 predicted proteins | sample YL17G11_20_MG_FD_203454 | JGI IMG/M metagenome (GOLD analysis project Ga0315288, IMG submission 203454) | Sediment microbial communities from Yellowstone Lake, YNP, Wyoming, USA - YL17G11_20 | ecosystem: Environmental > Aquatic > Freshwater > Lake > Sediment | place: USA: Wyoming | collected...
CAACTATAGTGGAAATTTTGGGTAAAGTTGGTTTCGATTTTGTAATTATTGATATGGAACACAGCGCTATAGATTTTAAAGACGTACTTTCACTTGTGATAGCAGGTGACAGTGCAGGAATTTCTACCATAGTTCGGGTTAGCGAAAACAACCCAAAATTAATTTTAAAAGCTTTAGAAACAGGAACTAGTGGAATTTGCATACCTCATACAAAAACAGTTGAAGATGCCAAATTGACTATAAATTCTGCAAAATATTTTCCATTCGGAGACAGAGGAGTATGTGGGATAAGTCGAGCTGCGTGTTATTCCCTTTGCCCGTTGGGGGAACACTTTAAGTCAACAAATGAGAATTTAGTTATCATGGTTCTAATAGAAGATGTTGATGGGATACAGAATATAAATGAAATAATTTCACTTGAAGATATTGATATTGCAATAATAGGTCCAGATGATCTTTCTGGATCATTAGGGTTAACTATTTCTAAAGAAAAAGATAAAAAAATTTTAGATGAAGTTGTTTTAAATACAATAAATAAAGTCAGTGTTGATAATAAAAAGAAATTGGGGATGTTCACTCCTAATGCTGAAGAGGCTAATAAATGGATTAGTAAAGGAATAAATAATTTAATATTTTCAGATATTGTTATGTTTTTAGAATCATCTAAAAACATAATTAACAATATTACCATGAAAAAAAATATTGAAAATAATGTAGAAAAATTTAACAGCAGCTTTCTCAGTAGAAATATTACATTGGATGAATTAGATACAAAAAATTTAGTTAGTACAATTTCAGAGAAAATATTAAGAGAACTGGAAAAATATAAATAATCTACAAAAATTTAAAAATTGCTATTTTTTGTTTAATATTTCGCTTTTACTATTTTAATTAAGAATATAAGAATTTAATTATATGGATCTAAATAACATGCAAGTAAATGGTGAAGTTAAATTAATTGAAAAAATAATTAAAAAGATGTTGTTTTCAAAATATTCCAAATATTCTCTAAAAAAATGGGAAGATCTAGAAAAAGTAAAAATACTTGGGGCAGATTTGAAATTATTAGGAAAAGAATTAGGTTCAAACAATGTTGACATAGTTATGGGGAAATTTTCTTTTCAAGAAGGTTTATATCCTCATTATCATAAGTTCCCCACTGAGGAAATATATTATATTATTGAAGGGAAAGTAGGTATTTTTATAGATAATAAAATGGTAAAAGCGGAGAAAGGTGATTTTTTTTATATACCTCCTGGAACGTTACACTATCCAATAAATGAAAATATTGAACCATGCTGGATATTGTTTATCTTATCCCCACCTGAGGATGAAGCAGTAGTAGTAGATGAAAAAAAATAGCTTGTAACTTCTTCGTTTCATGTCATGCGATTTCTCTAATTTTAAAGATAAAAATAATTGGAGGTTTACAGAGTGACAAAACTAGATGAAAACTTCATAGGATTACGAAAGAAGGCAAATGAAATTAGAAAAGAAATTGTTAGATTATTTAGTTATGCCGGTGGTGGACATTTCGGAGGCAGCCTTTCTTGCGTTGATATTATTACTGCTCTTTACTATAAAATTTTAAAGATTGACCCCATGAATCCTCTCTGGGAGGAAAGAGATAGATTCATATTGAGTAAAGGACATTCGTGTCTTACTTTATATATTGTTCTTGCGGACTTGGGATTTTTTCCAAAAGAAGTATTAGAAGGTTTCGGGGACTTTGGTAACCCTTTGACAATGCATCCAGATATGGAAAAAGTTCCAGGAATAGAGTTTAGCACAGGCTCTATGGGTCATGGAATGCCCATTGGCGTTGGAATAGCACTTGCAGCAAAGATGAAAAAAATTAATTACAGAACAGTTGTTTTAGTTGGAGACGGCGAACTTCATGAGGGTTCTAACTGGGAGGCAGCAATGTTTGCTGCTCATCATAAATTAGAAAATTTGATTGTAATAGTAGATAAAAATAAATTTGGTTGCGATGATCTTATTGATAATATTGTTTCGATAGATCCGTTGGAAAAGAAATGGCAGAGCTTCAATTGGGGAACGAAAGTCATTGATGGGCATAATATAGAAGAAATTGTTACAGTATTGGAAGAATGTCCAATTAGCAAAAATAAACCTTCTGTAATTATGGCTAACACGATTAAAGGCAAAGGCATTTCATTCTATGAGAATAAAAGTGAAAGTCATAGGATAGATATAAGCAGGGAACAAGCCGAAAAAGCATTAAAAGAATTAGAGTCTGTAAAGTAATTTTTTGGGAGGTTAATATATGTCAGATATGTCCATCAAAAAATGGACTTGGGGTGTAGAGAGACAGTATTTAGGATTAGATATTGAGTTAAAAGAAACAAGACAAGGCTTTGTAGATGGCTTGGTTGAATTAGCGGGGGAAAATGAGAATATAATTTGTCTAACAGCTGATTTGATGCACGCTACAAAAGTTGATAAATTTGCTTATTTATTTCCAGATAGGTTTTTCAATGTTGGAATAGCTGAACAAAATATGATGGGAATTGCGGCGGGTCTTTCAAGATGTGGATTTATTCCATTTGTCGCTACTTTTGCTGTTTTTGCTACGATGAGGGCCTGTGAGCAGGTTAGAACTGATATAGCTTATACAAGTTCAAATGTGAAAATAGTTGGTACTGGTGGAGGATTCAGTTTTGGTATTGGGGGTGTGACTCATTCCGGGAATGAGGATTTAGGAATAATGAGATCGATACCAAATATGACAATAATTGTCCCTGTTGATTATTTAGAAGCAAAAAAAGCAGTAGCTGCTATAACAAAACTAAAAGGTCCAGTGTATATGAGGATAGGCAGAACAGGTGAACCTGTTATAAATAAAAATGATTATGATTTTAGTATTGGGGAATCTATAACTTTGAAAGATGGTGAAGACGTATGTATATATGCAATAGGTCCTATGGTTTATGAATCTTTGGTCGCTGCATCTATCTTAGAAAAGGATGGCATAAGTGTTAGAGTAGTAAATATGCATACATTAAAACCAGTTGATAAGAAGGAAATAATAGATTCTGCAAGGTCAAAAAAAATGATTCTCACAGTTGAAGAACACAATATTATAGGTGGGCTTGGCAGTGCGGTTTCGGAGGTACTTTCTGAAAATATTTTTCAAAAGATTAAATTTAAAAGGCTTGGCCTAAATGATGAGTTTATAACCCCAGGGAAGCCAGATGAATTAAGAGAATATTATAAGTTAAAAGGGAAATATATTGCCGAATGTATCAAAAATAGTAAAGAAATATTATGAATTGTAAAAATGTTAAGTTAGATTATTGGATTTATAAATAAATCTTATACAATGGGAAAGAAGCCAACAATAAAAGATATAACAAAAATATCAGGTTTTTCTAAGTTAAGTGTTTCTAAGGTTCTAAGAAATGAACATTTTGTAAAGCAATCTACGAAAGATAAAATTCTTTCAGCAATTAGGGAACTTGGATATCAGCCTGATGAAATAGTACGATCTTTAGTTCTAAAAAAAACTATTAATTTTATTGGACTAATTGTTCCTGATATTACCAATCCATTTTTTTTCTGAAGTTGCATTAGATGTTGAAGCAGAAGCTAAAAGTCGGAATTGTAATGTTATTTTATGTAATAAAAATCATGTTGAGGAAGAAGAAAAAAAATATATTGATATCTTACTTAGAAATAGAACTCTGGGGATACTCTTGGCAACACCTACAAATGATGATAAAAATATTAAATACTTAGTAGATATCCAGTATCCATTCGTGTTTATTGGAAACGATAAAAGGAGAGTAAATTGAAGTTAGAAAATAAAGTTGCAGTAATAACAGGAGGAACACGTGGAATTGGTAAGGGTATTGCGGAAGAATTCTTAAAGGAAGGAGCACGAGTAGCAATCTGCGGTATTTCAGAAGAAAAACTAAAGGAAACACTAATAGAACTATCCAACGAGTATGGAAATATTATTGGAAGTTTAGTAGATGTAAGAATTGAGTCCCAGATTTCCAAATTTGTAAAAGAAGTTTTAGAAAAATATGAAAGAATCGACATCCTTGTTAATAATGCTGCAGCCGCAATCGTAAAGAACGTGGTCGATCTTTCAAATGAGGATTGGAATTTGACGATCGACACAAACTTAACCGGAACCTTCCTCTTAACCCGTGAGGTTCTTCCGCACATGATAAAAAATAACTATGGGAGGATAATAAACATATCCTCATTTCTTGGCAAAAACTCAAGAGCCGGGTTGGCTGTTTATAGCGCTTCCAAGTTTGGGGTAATAGGGTTCTCTCTTTCATTAGCAAGGGAAGTAAAGGATCATGGCATAAATGTTAACGTAATATGCCCTGATAGGGTGGATACAAAAATGGCACGCAGCACTATCTCAGACGAAGATTTTTCAAAATGGCTTCAACCATGGGATATTGGAAGAGCTGCAGTATTTCTCACAAGCGATGATGATTCTAAAAATATTACAGGTTCGGTTTTAGATGTTTACGCGAATTTTGGCGATCCAATTTATTAAATAAAAGAATCTGTCGCTTTTTACCTTGGAGTTGTCTTTTGGAAGCTTAATTGACGGATGTTTTTAAGAGTGTAATATTATTACTATTGATAAGTTTTAAAGGAATATTTAATAGTATGAACAGATGCGATAATGCATGCTGATAGTAATGAAAATCACTGTAGTATGTGAAGCAAAAGACGAAACCGACTGAAATCTTAGTGTCGGTTTTTTATTTTTCACAAATTTAAAAAGGAGGTTAAGGAGATGGAGAGACAGGTATCATGTGGGCTGAAGATCACGTTTTTAGTTAGCGTGATCATATTTGCAGTCATGGGGCTTATCACATTGCTGATGCCTCAACTATTGGGAACCATGGCCGGCGTAAAAATACTTGAACCTGAGACGTTCAGGACAGTTGGCGCGGCAATGCTGGCATTTGCAACCGGTTCTGCACTGGCGTACAGACAGAAATCCTGGGAGAAAGTCAAGATCATAGTAATAATGGAGATCGTCTTTGGCGTTCTTGCAGCTCTTGCTTTGATCTGGGGTTTGATCACCGGTGCTCTTCCGGTAAGTGATTGGTCGAATGTTGTAATCACTGGTGGACTTACGGTGGCATTCATCGTATTTTATTTCAAAAAGTGAGGTTATTATGAAAAACATTTCTCGTCTAATTATCACCACAATTCTGGGAGCGGTATTCGGCATTATATGTATGTTATGGTCCAGGTATGTCAGCGGAGTTGCCTTCTGGCCAATTGGCGTGTCCTTTCTTTTAAACCACACTGTCATGGGGTTTGTGATCGGAGTAAGTTCCCTTAAAATGCATTGGGCGGCTCATGGAGTGCTGTGGGGTGCTCTATTTGGTCTGTTTACGGCCATCAGCCAGATTGGGACAGCTCTGAACCCCTGGGTGGTCTTTATTATTGTGGTCATTTGGGGATTTCTGATTGAGACCATAGCCACAAAGGCATTTAAACAACCGCAGCCTCGCTGACCAGGAACTACTAAGGGCACGAACAGGATATCCTAATACACTGTGCTACCTGAGAGAGCTTAGTTTCTCGTAAAGGCTCATTCTGCGAGCACTAATAGGAGCAGTTTATCCAATTTTCTTGAAAGTATGCAATTCATTAGAGGGTTTCTATAATTTATTTAATTTAAAATAGTATTTGGTCCAGAGTTCTTATTGCCAATAAAAAATAGGGATAAAATATCAAGAAACAAATTAATGGAGTAATAAAGTGAAGATCGAGAGTTCAGCTTTTAAAGATAATGAATTTATTCCATCAAAATATACATGTGATGGAGTAAATATTAGTCCACCTCTTAGAATAAATGAAGTTCCCGAGAATGCAAAAAGTTTAGTTTTAATCGTTGATGATCCTGATGCCCCAATTAAAACCTGGGTCCATTGGACAATTTGGAATATTGATCCAATGACAAATGAGATTGCTGAGGGAAGCTATCCTAAGGGAGCAGTGGAAGGAATGACCGATTTTGGAAGAACCGGTTATGGTGGTCCATGTCCACCATTTGGAACTCACCGCTATTTTCTTAAACTTTATGCATTGGATGGTGTTTTAAATCTCATATCTTCCGCAACAGTAAAAGATATTGAAAAAGAAATGCATGGTCATATTTTAGATAAAGCACAGTTGATAGGAATTTATAAACGTAAATAAGCTGGGTTAATAAAGACTTTTTCATCAAAGTGAAAATTCGAAAATCGTCCCATCCGTGGAGCCAGATCTTAACTTTCAATCTTATTATTATTGGTAGAAATTTTTTTATAAGAATCCGAAGTTTTATCTTTACCAGTGGCTGCCCGCACCCAAACACTGGTTACATTATGCGCCTGACATGGGCAATAACTTGGTGGTGAGACTCCACTATGGGGGTAGGCAACACCAGACATTAATTAGGGGATCCACCTAATAAATCTTCTTATAAGATATTTATATAATTATGCAATTGTGTATAAATATAAAATGCAAATTATAGAAACTTTAGCCAAAATTTTTTGAGACCTACTGGATAAGAACCTCGGCATTTATTACAATATGCCTATGAAAATATCCAAAGAAGATATGGTAAGTAAAAAACATGAAAAAATTATCAAAATATTCAAAATACATAATGGGTATGCCAGGTCTAAAGATATTCTGGCTGAAGGTATCCATCCTCGTGATATAAAAAGTATTCTGGATAGAGGAATGGTCATCAAAGTAAAAAATGGACTTTATAGACTCTCAGATACACCAGTTATCTCCAACCAGAGTTTTATTGATATTGCTTGTGCTGTTTCAGAAGGAGTTATATGTCTGCTTTCGGCCCTCTCTTACTATGAGCTGACTACTTTTAATCCCTCAATTATCTCTGTAGCAATTCACCGGAAGTCCTGGCGGCCTAAAATTGAATATCCACCTGTTGAATTTTACTATTTTTCCAAAAAACAATTTGAAGCAGGTATTGATGAAATAAAGATTGCTGACCATAAGATTAGTATTTATTGCATAGAAAAAACTATATGTGATTGTTTTCGATATCGCAACAAGCTGGGACTTGACATAGCTAAGGAAGGGCTTTCTGAATATCTTAAACGTAAGGATCGTAATCTGGAGAGACTGCTTGAATATGCTGAAATCTGTAGAGTTAAGTCACTACTTAGAATCTGGATTAGCGCTATGATTTAGGAGTAGAAAGTGAAATTTATATAAAGAAGGAAAACTGTTATGAAAAACTCTTATTTTATAAATGAGAATCAGCTTGAACAATGGGTAACAGCAGCAAAAAATATAAAAGAGGAATTTGGAATTGAAAAAGCACTGGGTTATCTTATAGGGGAAAAATTTTATAATCTTGTCAGTACCTATAAGTCTGCACAGGAGAGAATAATGCTTATAAGTGAAGAAAGGGGAAAGCCAGACTATAACCCGATAAGAATAATTTCGGGAAGTAAACTGAAAGTAAATTTAGAGGAAGAATATAAAGAAGCACAGAAAACAGTATTTCTTCTAAAAGAAATATTAACTGAATTTGCTGAACTTATTAAGGATTCTTTTACGCTGCATGAGATTAGAGAATATTTTGACTCAAATATGCGACTTGGAGCCCTTGGACATATACTCTCAGAAGAAGAGCACAAATTATTTATTGAGAAAGGGGTAACCCAACATTCACTTGATACGGAAATTAATGACTCTTTAATTCTCGGGGATATGATGAAATACTTTGGCTGTTTTCCAAGCGATAGCTAGTTTTATAAAAAAAAATTACATGAGAAAAAGGATATTAGCTTAAAATTTCGCGATCCCTTACCAACGTCTATCATTCTTGTTATTTAAGGACATTTTTAGGGACATATTCCATTTTTTAGGGACATTCTCATGAAGCCTCAAAATATGCACCTTTCTTTACTCCTCTTTTTATTATGAACTTTAACTCGATCAATTTCTTGAAATTGATTGATGAGTTTTCGTAATTTTTCCTCAAATGAAGCCATTAAAGGATTTCATGGCTTTCTCTACTTCTATGTTTGCAAGAGTAATGTAAATTGTTGTAGTTGAAATATCAGTATGGCCTAGTATCTGTCTTAGCGTCTCGATGTCTTTTGTTGATCTGTAGAACTCTGTGGCGTATGAATGTCTTAGTGTATGTGGTGAGATGTTTTTAGTAATCCCCGCTTTTTTTGCATACCTTTTTACCATCTGCTGAACATATCTCTCTGATAACTTCTTTCCATCCAGGGTAGAGAATAAGTAATCACTTTTTAGCCTAATTAATCTCCATCTCTCTAATAATTCAACTGTATATACAGGTATAACCAGATCCCTGTCCTTGCCTCCTTTGCCATTGATGACCCTTAGAAGTCCTTTTGTGAGGTTAATAGCACCTGGTTTAAGGTTAGTTACCTCTGATAGTCTTAAACCACAATTCAACATTAAAGACATTATTGCCTTATTTCTAATCCCTGTTGGATATCTTTTTGAAGGTTGCTTAAGAAGCAATGAAGCTTCATCTCTATCTAATACGACAGGAAGTTTTCTTCTTACCATTTTGGGCTCATTTTATGAAATAGTTCGTATAACATACATTATATGTATTGTATAGCTATATTTTTTGGTTGTAAAGCATAATACGAATTATTTAGCAAAATAATTGTATTTTAGGCAAATTTTTTGCATATTAAAATTACGAATCAAATATATAAATGATATATTTAAAGACATTATGCATTGGTGTTAATATAACAGTTGTAATAATCGAGATTAACACATTTTTAAAATATATAGGTAGGGGGAGAGGAATAAGTGGAATATTCTTTTGGTCATGAAATAGATACATATATTAACCAAATAAAAAGCCTTAATTATTATTTCCAATCAATAATGTCAATGATAGAAAAAGATAGGGATAAAAATTTAAGGATATTAGATAGTTTAATAAAAGAAAAAGGTGTAAAGAAAATTGATAAAACTAAAAAAGTAACAAAGATTATTTTTAATGTTGAAATGTTTTCTAAATATATAAGCTTGAGAAACAAATTTATTACTTCTAGGGAAGCATACAAGATTATACCAAGAAGCCTTTTTGTTTCTTTGGTAAGTCAGTTTGATGCATATTTAGGGAATTTAATAAGAATAATGTTTAAAATAAAACCCGAGTTACTGAATTTATCTGAAAAAAATATTAGTTATTCTGAATTAATTGAATATAGTTCAATTGATGACATAAAAGATTACATAATTAGCAAAGAAATAGATAGTATTTTAAGAGATGGTCATATAGATCAATTTGATTGGCTAGAAAAGAGGTTAGGAATTAAATTAAGAAAAGATCTAAAAGCATGGTCAATTTTTGTTGAAGCTACAGAAAGAAGAAATTTGTTTGTTCATTGTGATGGGAAGGTAACCAAGCAATATTTGAATGTTTGTAGAAATCATCGGGTAGAACGTAGTGTTGAATTCGATATAGGAAAAACTTTAAGTGTTGATGAAAAATATTTTACTCAAGCATATAAGTGTTTATTTGAGATTGGAGTAAAGCTTGGGCATGTTATTTGGCGGAAAATTCAAGAAGAAGATAGAGAAGAGGCTGACAAAAATCTTAATAATATAAGTTATTATCTAATAAATGATGAAGATTATGAACTATCAATAATTCTACTTATATTTGCTACTGATATATTGAAAAAATACTCATCCGAGGAATCTAAACATGTTTTTATTGTAAATAAGGCACAAGTATATAAATGGAATGGTAATAATGAAGAATGTAGAAAAATTATTGAAGGTGTTGATTGGAGTGCTGCTGATCTAAAATTTAAACTTGCTAAATTTGTATTATTAGATGACTTCAAATCTGCATTAGAAATAATGAAAAAAATTGGTAAAGATGGTGATATAAAAAAGGTTGATTATAAGGAGTGGCCTTTATTTAAAGAGTTTAGAAAATCAGAAAAGTTCCTGAAAATGTTTGAAGAAATATTTGGAGAAAAATTTGAAATTAGTGAAGAAGAAGAAGAAAAATTAAAAGAATTAGTAAAGCAATGATTAAGTAAATAATTCCCCTTATGACATGAGGGAAAAATTGTTTATCTTAGTAATTTTTTAATAAAAACCGATTATCTATAAAATTAGACAATAAAACATGGAAGAATTTATTAAGCTTACACCATCAATAATTAGCTTGTTTTTAGAATGTCCGAGATGTTTCTATTTAGAAATGAAAAAAAAGATTCATAGACCAGAAGGGATTTTCCCCTCGCTTACGCGAGGAATGGATAGTGTTATCAAGTCCTATTATGATTCGTATAGAAAACAAGGTAAACTACCTCCCGAAATAGATGGGAAAGTACTCGGTAAATTGCTTGATAATGAACAGTTATTAAAAAAATGGAGAAACAACAGAGTAGGTATCGAATATCTTAATGAAGAAATTAATGCGCTTTTAAAAGGAGCTATTGACGACTGTTTAATTGACAAAGATGTATATATTCCAATTGATTATAAAACCAGAGGTTATGGACTTAAAGATGATTCAACTTCCTATTATCAGCATCAACTTGATATCTATTGTTATTTACTTTTTAAAAACGGTTATAGGATTGCAGATTTTGCTTATCTTATTTTTTACTACCCTAAATCGGTAAAAGAAGATGGGATAGTAAGTTTTGAAGTAATTCCAATTAGAGTGCCAACAGATATAAACCATGCTGAACAAATTTTTTATGATTCGGTTGCATGTCTTAGAGGATCAGAACCTAAATCTCATAGTAGATGTAAATACTGTAGTTGGGGAATAGAAGCATTTGGAGTTAATTTATGAATATGTATATAATTAAAATTAGTAATTCATTTAATTTTGTTATCTCTATAATTTCTATTATTATTAAATTAATTGAATCATCATAAAAAGTTAGAAATGCATCCACCAAGAAAGTCAACTGGAATTATTTAGAATTAGAATTAGATCTCTGAATTTATTAGTAAATTCTTCAAGTCATAGATGTTGAGATTTAATTCAAACCTAGAGTTGCGGAATACGTCAACTAGGGGGAGCCGATATTCTATCTATATATGAAGTTGACTTGATAGTTGATGTCTAATGCATTTAGATTTAAACATTATGCAGGGATATATCTCATCATAGAAGATGTTAATTAACCAATATCGGAATATAAATCGGACTTATTCTATTATTAGATAATGGTTTGATCTGGAGGGAAATTAAGTTCGGTTATCAGGAAAAGGTAATAAATTAATAATCTATATCAAAACAAAAACCCATCATTGGACAATTTTTAGTTTTGCTTGAGATTTATTTTAAATACAGCTATCTTAGAAATAGAGAGTCTAGGGAATAAAAGTGATTTCAATAAAATATTTTTGTCAAGAATGTGGAAGAGAATTAGAATCCGATCAAAAACCGTGTCCATTTTGTGGATCTGTCAATAGAGATATAAAAGTAGCTTTAAAAGAAGGAATTGTTATAAGAGAAAATTTAAAGGCAAGGCAGAAACGAAAAGGTTTTAGACAGTTTATCAGAGAAATTATCCAGGGCTGGTTTCCAAGTAGAGACAAAATGAAACATCCTGAAGGTGTCGAGAAAATAAGGATTATTGACAAGGAAAAAGATAGGTATCAAGAAAAAATAAAAGATGTTAAAACTGGCAAGATTGTTCGTGATATTAAAGAGCCATTAAGTCAACATAAATAAAAACTTTTAAAAATCCAAAATTATTATGGTGCCAAGTATTTTATTATTAGATTGTTCAAGTGATTTAATTGAGAAGCTCAAACGCCAAGGTTTTAATGTTGCTACTGGGAGTATGGGTTTTTGCAGTGGTTATAGACAACTACCATCACAAGTTTATGAAAAAGATATTTTTATATATAACCCCCGTTACTTTGCACGAAATGAAAGTGGTGATTACATAAATATCAATCAGATGAGATATTATACGCCTGAATATTCCTTAGAGTATTTAAAGGATCACATTTTAAGAGGTGCTACTTTTTTGATTTTCATCAATCGAATAGCTGATGATATAGAGAAGCAAAATGAAGCTTATAACTGGATTCCATTTATGCCTAGAATTGATTTCACCAAAGATCATCAACTAATTGCTTATAGAGTTGGAGAAGATTACAATTATAAACACCTTGCTCCTATTGTGTTAGAGAAAGAGCTAAAGACTCCTGCATTGCAAAAAATTACACCCCCAAAACCAGCACAATATACTCATCCTCCAGATGTTGTTCCATTAATTTTTAATAGGAATCACGAAGTTCTCGGTATTTTTATTAAGCGGGGGAAAGGAGAGTTGATAATTTTACCAGAATACAAATCTAACAATGAAATTATAAGTACCTTTCTCAACAGAGTAATGCCAAAGCTTTATAGACTGGAAACACATATAAATTTTATAGATCAATTTTTATCTCCTGAGGAAAAAGAGATTCACGACAAAATTCATAATATAGAGAATACCATAGAAGGGGCAAATGAGGACTTGGAGGAAGCTAAGGAAAAATTAACAAGTGCAACCCGTAATAAAATCCAAACTATAAAGAATGATGAAACAGCCGTTTTAATACTTAATTATTATGATCTTGCTACGCAACAAGATGATGTTGCACTTTTTTATCTTTACAAAATTATTGAAGCCTTGGAAAAAAAATACGGTAGTGAAAGAGAAGCAAAAAATATCCTCGGACCTAATAAGGAATGGAATCTAATAGGGAAGACCGCAAATGTAAGTTATGCAGACATTCGGCATGCTCCGAAACCTGGCGAAAAAATTAAAGAATGGACTGAGGAAGAAATCAAAGAATGCTTTCAGGCAAGCGAAAAAATTATTGATAATTATTTATCAACATTATTTTAATCTAATAAAATTTCCTAATCTCAAGCAATTTCTCCTTTAGCATTGCCATATACTCCCAATTCTTAAGGATTATAACAAGTGGCGGGATGGGGAGCCAAAACAAACTATTTTACAACTTCCATAAAAGAGTCCAGGATGCTAACAATATTTAAATCTAAGTAATCGCAAGTTCTAAATGTGTCCAATAGCGGGAGCCAATTAGAACATATTGGAGCAAATTCTTCTTTTTTACCTAATAAGTCAATATTTTTAGCACAAAAAAGGGAAATAGGGGGGGAAAGAGTTTTGTCGCAGCGTTACTAAAGTTACTATTAATGGTTTGCTCTTAGGCCCTATTTAATGACTTATCTTTATTAGCTTTTTCAGTCTCTTTTTTTGCACCAGCCTTTAAGCTTTTAGAAATTCTTTTTTTAGCTTCTTCAACTTTATCTCCCTCTAAAACCTCACGTTTTAAAACTT
>Ga0315288_10007999_pt1 | contig 13369 bp, 10 predicted proteins | sample YL17G11_20_MG_FD_203454 | JGI IMG/M metagenome (GOLD analysis project Ga0315288, IMG submission 203454) | Sediment microbial communities from Yellowstone Lake, YNP, Wyoming, USA - YL17G11_20 | ecosystem: Environmental > Aquatic > Freshwater > Lake > Sediment | place: USA: Wyoming | collected...
TTCAGTGGGAGCCGTATCAGTTGCCGTATGCCACTCGGCGCGGTCAGAAGGACCGGCCCAAGCACCCGACCATCGTCAAACGGGAACTGGCGCGGCAGCGGACGTTGGCGAATAAGAAAGGACTGCCACCTCCGCAGCCGCTTCCGCAACCGCGGACCTTGCTGGGGATCGCGCGCGGAGTCACCAGTTGGACCGGCTGCCCGGTTCCCTTGACGGTGGTCATTAACCGTGAAGTGGACCGGGACGGGAAGGTTGACGACTGGATTTTGGCCACTACTTCGGCCACCTTGAGTGCCGGTCAGGTTCGCTCTAACTACACCTTGCGCACGGCGATTGAAGAGCGGCACCGGCAGTATAAGTGCTTTTGGGACCTGGCCCGCATGCCGTCGCGTATGTTCTCCATGGTGGTCAACCAGGTGCTGTTTGTCCTGCTGGCCTATACGCTGCTGCAGGCGCACCTGTTCTTGCGCCAGCGCCAGCAGATGAATCCCCGCACGCGCGGACGCATCCTGCAGTTACTCAATCCTGCCTTGGAAGTGGTCGCGGTCTATTATCAGCAGCGATTCTGTCTGCTGAGCCTGGGGGATTTCGCCACGATCCTGCTGGATCTAGAGGAAGAGGCGCGCGCCAGGTTGCGCCCCAAGATGAAACAAATCCAACGCGATGTCTACCACCTGTTGCAGAATGCCCGGCCGCCGTAATAATGACGGCGGAGATTGCGATCTTCGATGTTCGCTAACGCGCGATGGCGGGTGTCCGGCCGTGGGGTTGCCATGCGGCGGAATGGCGTTCTTCCGGTTAAACTGTGCCTGAATGAAGCCCGGCAAGTACGACCGTAAACACCCATTCCTCATCACGGGAGCGGAGCTGAGGGAGATGCAACGACACACCGAAGATCTCCGGCAATCCTTCGGCCTTCGGATTGGACAACCGCTTGCAGCGGTATCGGTGCATGCGTCCGATCACATTGTACCGTTGGGACCTGGAGTATCTTCTGGGCGTTTTGTCGATGGCGCTGGATGACTGAAACCAGTATCCTTCTCAGCAGAGCAAGGCGTACTTGGCGCTGAAAACCGTGCATGATCGGTTCCAACAAGAATATGATTCTTCCTGCCGGTAAGGCGGTCTGATCGGCGCGGACTGCATAGAGCCAAGGATCGGCCAACACCGCCGCCCAGGGTCCGCCCGTCTTGCCCGCTCAATCGCAACCCCCGGCCACTTCCGCCGGCTTGCCGCCGCCGCTGCCGTTTTCACCTCGTTGGTCCCTCCCGCCGCCCTCCCCACTGTCTGAATTGCAGGTTTCACATTCATTTCCTTGACTTGCGGGGGGGGGGGCAGTATAATCCCGTAGGTGGCATCATGGTGGTGCCTACCTGAGTAGGTAGAGCACCACAAGGAGGGAGATCGTCATGTTTCTGCGAATCCTGGGGTTGTCCCTATTCAGTCTGGCCTTGCTCCGCGGCCAGTCCAACACAGCTTCGATCAGCGGCGTAGTCACAGACGCGCAGGGCGCCGTTGTTCCGAATGCGAAGGTTGCCACCACCAGTACGGCGACCGACGTCCATACCACCACAGTTACCAACGATTCGGGATTCTATTCGATTCCGAACTTACCGATCGGTCCTTACGTGGTCACGGTCGAGCACGAAGGGTTCCGGCGGTTTGAGCGAAAGGATGTTACGCTCACCACCGGCCAGGTGTTGGAGTTGGGGGTCCGGTTGGAACTGGGTGCGGTCACCGAAACCGTGAGCGTCACCGGCGAGACGACACTGATCGAGACGCGCAGCTCGGACGTCACTCACCTGATCGAGTCGAAGAACATCGAGAACCTGCCGCTCGGCAACCGCCGCGCTCTCAACGTGATCAACTTGGCGGGAGCGGCCGTTTTCGTCAATTACCCGAACACTCCGGGCAATCCAAACCCCAACTTCAGCCTCGCCGGCGGGCGCGTACAAAGCCAGATGTTCTGGATCGACGGCGGTGCGGGCCAGAACATGCGCATGGGCGCCGGTCAGATCAACCTCGATCCGCCGGTCGAAACCGTGAGCGAAATCAAAGTGCTGTCCAACAGCAACGCGGCGGAATACGGCGGCTCGGCGGGCGGCATTATCGTCGCAACCACGAAGTCCGGTACGAACCGGTATCACGGCAGCGTGTACGAGTACGACCGCAACGACCTGTTTGACGCCCCGGGCTTCTTCGCCACTATCCGCGATGGCGCCAAGGTCAAGCCCGTGCTGCGCTACAACGTGTTTGGCGGCACGGTGGGCGGCCCGATCATTCGCGACAAGACGTTTTTCTTCTTCGCCTACGAAGGCCAGCGGTTGCGGACCGGCGGAGTGGATACTCTCACCGTTCCAACCGCCCTCCAGCGCGCCGGGGACTTCTCACAGACCTTCAACGCGCAGGGCGCGCTGATCCGTATCTTCGACCCGGCCAGCACGCGCACCGTGAACGGTGTTGTGACCCGTGACCAGTATCCCGACAACAGGATTCCCGTCAGCCAGCTCGATCCGATCGCCGCGCGTCTGATGCAGTTCTATCCCCAGCCCAACCGCGCGCCCGACAACATCACTGGCGCCAACAACGTGCGCGGGAACTATGGCGCCCCTTCCGACGCCAACTTTTACATGATTAAGGTCGACCACAACCTCGGAAGCCGCGACAAGATCACCGGGCGATACCTTCACAATACGGGCGCGAACTCCAGCTCCAGCCTGTTCCCCGATCCGGCCGCCGATCCGCGCAACTCCGCCGCTAACAAGCAGCGCTACACCTACGGCAGTTGGACCCGTACCATCAACCCCACGATGGTAAATGATTTTCGGTTCACCTACATCTACCGGCTGTTCCACAACAAGAGCAACGGCCTCGGCGGGGGGTACCCGGAAAAGATCGGGCTGAAGGGCGTGCAGAACACCGCGTTTCCGCAGTTCTCGCCCGCCGGTTTCAACGCCCTGGGCTCGAACGCGCAGGAGCGCCAGCAATTCCCGATCGAGCAGCAGCAGTTTGTCGACAACTTCTCCTACATCCGCGGCCGCCATGCGATGAAATACGGCTTCGAGGCGCGCCGCTCGCGCAATCACGAATTCAACCGGCCCACCGTGTCGGGCGCATTCGGCTTTTCCACGCAGCCCACCGGGCTGCCGGGTAACGCCGCTACAGGCAACGGACTCGCCTCCATGAGGCTGGGCTTCCCCACTTCATTTACCGAACTCGAGACCCAGGAGTTGGACCGGTCGAACTGGTATTTGGCGGGCTTCGCGCAGGACGACTGGAGCGTGAACTCTTCGCTTACGCTGAACTTCGGCGTGCGCTGGGAAACCGACACGCCCATGGTCGATGTGCGAAACCGAATGAACAGCTTCGATCTGCACCAGACGAATCCCGTTTCCGGTACGGCGGGCGTTGTGAAATTCGTGGGACTGAACGGCTTCCGCGACACCCCGTACGATACGGACTGGAACAACTTCGGTCCGCGCTTCGGGTTCGCCTGGAAGATCGGCGGTTCCGAAGGCACGGTCCTGCGCGGCGGCTACGGCACTTTCTTTGCTCATCCGTTCGATGCCGGTGTCCCGAACGCGGCTGCACTGGGCTTCAGTCTCTCCGCCACGCTGAACAGCCCCGACAACGGCATCACCGCTCCGTTCTATCTTCGCAACGGCGTGCCGACGAATCCCCAGGCGCCAACCCTCGACGACCGCTTCGGCGCCGTGCCGGTCGGCACGAACCCGAGTACGGCGGTCACCTTCTTCGAGCACAAGCGCCGGGCCGGCTACGCCCACCAGTTCAACCTGGGCGTGCAGCGGCAACTGACGGGCAACGCGGTCGTCGAAGTGAGCTTCCTCGGCAACCTCTCGCACGGGTTAGCCAGCGCCAATGTCACTCTCAATCAGATCTCGCCCGCGATCCTCGGCCCCCAGCGCCAGACTCAGCGCGACCGTCCGTTCCCGCAGTTCAGCGACGTGCAGATCCAGAATCCGATGTTTGGAGACTCCCGGTACTACGCCGCGGTCCTGCGGTTCCAGAAGCGCTATTCGCGTGGCCTGAGTTTTAGCGCCAATTACACCTGGGCGCGGTTTTTCGACAACGCGAGCGACCCAGGTACGACGCTCGGCAACACCGGCGCCCCTTATTCCAATTATTACGATCGCGCCGCCGACTGGGGTCCTTCGTCGAACGATGTCCGGCACCGTGTGACGGGCGGCGCCGTTTACGAGCTGCCGTTCGGCGCCGGCAAGCGCTGGGTGAAATCGAGCGCGATGCGGCACGTAGTGGGAGGCTGGACCGTGTCCACAACGGGGACGCTCCAGAGCGGACCGCCGTTTTCGGTCACGACGCAAACCAATACGACCAATGCCTTCTCGGCGGGCTCTCTGCGGGCCAACGTGCTCCGCAACCCTAATCTGCCCTCCGGCGAACGGAGCGTCGCCCGCTGGTTTGACACTTCGGCCTTCGCGCAGCCTGCGTCCTACACCTTCGGTAACCAGGGGATCGGGCTGCTGCGGGGAGGCGGGACCATCAATCTTGACGCCGGGGTGATGCGTGACTTCCGCTTCGCCGAGCGGATCACGTTCCAACTCCGCGGCGAGTCGTTCAACCTTTTCAATCACACCAACTTCAGCCTGCCTGGACTGACGTACCAGGGTTCGGGCTTTGGCGTCATCAGCTCGTCCGGCCCGTCGCGCCAGATCCAGGTCGGTGCGCGCGTGACCTTTTAGGGCCTCCTCGCTGTTTGGTGTGGGTTGCGATGAGAGTGACGGGGGCGATGCCGACGGAACTTGATCCGCTGGCAAAGCGTCGGTGCCGACCAACGGGAGGCGCTTGCGACCGCCTCAAGCTTCATGGTCTTGGTTTCGGTTTTCCTTTCATAGAACGGTTTTGGTTTTGGTTTTGGTTTTGGTTTTGGTTTTGAAACCCCGACCTGCCTACGCATGGTTGCGGTGCCGAAGCCTGCAAAATTCGCGCTAAGGTCAACCGAGAATTCGAGCGCTTCGTCAGCGAGCACATTCAAAGCGCTGCGTGCTTCGCCTTTGAAACAACCCTTCGGACAGATATCACGGTTCAACAAGCGAGGCTAGCGCGACGGCGCGGGTTTTCAACGCTCATGATGTACGTCGGCGTCGATGGAGTAGAGGAATGCATTCGCCGGGTTCAGATACGTGCCCAAGCAGGGGGCCATAGCGCTCCTCCGGATGTCCTCCGCGATATCTACCGCGCCAGCTTAGAGAACCTTGCAGAGGCGATCCGTGCCTTCGATGCGGTTCTTCTCTATGACAACAGCTGGTTCGACGAGATCCCTGAGTTGGTCCTCGTGACAATTAAGGGACGGATAGTAGCACGTCACTATGACCCTCGGGGATGGATGAGAACGGCACTAGGACGCAAGTTGTTGTTTTCGAGAATTGCGGAGAAGATCTTCTTTAGGCACGTTCAATGCATAACATATCGAGACTCGCAAGCCGCAATCCGTGGCAGAAACTCTGAAACTCGCGAAGCATGAGCTTGAATAGTCGCCGGTTGTCGCGGTCGAACGGGAGGCAGGGCATAACGGCCCAGGCAATGAGGGGCTGCGTTGACATCGGGATGCGGGGGAACCCGCGTCGAGAGCGAGTGGCTACACGTCCTCCGGCTGCCCTCGAACCTACAACCCATCGGTTGGCGGCCGAAAGGCGTCGCGCAGGTGCGTGACGGCCGGGGGTTCCCCGTCGAGCACATTGACGACGTCGAAGCGCACCCGGCTCCACTCGACGCCGGCGCGGCGCGCATAATCGCGCGCGGCGCGGGCGATGTGAATTCGCTTTTCGCGGTCAATGGCGCGGTCCGGCGCGCCGTATTGGTCCGTGGCTCTGGACTTCACCTCGACGAACACCAGGGCCGGCCCGTCGCAGGCGACCAGATCCACCTCGCCGGAGCCGGAGCGCGTGCGCCAGTTCCGGGCGACGATGGTGTAGCCCAGCCGGCGAAGATAGCGGTGCGCGATGTCCTCGCCTTGCCGCCCACGGGCCCGATCCGGGGTCCATCTCTTCCGCCGCGCGCGGTCGCGCACGCCGTCGACCATCTCGAGCAACCAGCCGAACATTCGCGATTCAGGAGTGGCACGGCCTTCAGGCTGTGGGTGGGGCCTTCAGGCCGTTTCGAACTCGAACTCGATGACCTTGCCGCGCACCAGGAAGCACAGGTAGTGCTCCCAGAACCGGCGGAAGCGCGGGAACCGGTTCACCAGCAGCTCGAAGCCCAGCCACCTCCACAAAGCAAGTAGCCGCACGCGGACGGAAATCTCCCGCAAACGGCGGGTCGAGTAGTAGCCGAAGCCGCCGTGGTCCTGGCCGAAGTAGCGGAACGAGAAACTGTTCAGGTGCCAGCGGTGGGTGGGGTCGCAGAAGCTGCTGAAGTCGGTGTAGTGGGGAGTGACGATGGTAATGCGCCCGCCCGGGCGCACCAGGCGGTGGAACTCTTCCACGGCGCGGATCACGTCCCCCAGGTGCTCGATGACGTGAACCGCGCGAAGCTGGTCGAAGGCGTGGTCGCGGAACGGGTAGGGAAACCGGTCCAGATCGCAGAGCACGTCGGCGCGGCTGGAGGGATTGCGATCGACGCCGATGGCGCCGGGGAACTTGTTGACGCCGCAGCCGACGTCCAAAACCCTCACATCTCGCGCTGGAGGATTGTCAGGCACTCCTCCAGTGTATCCACGGCGAAGCCGGCCTGGTCGCGGGTGATGACCAGCGGCGGCGACAGGCGCAGCGTATTGCGCCCGGCGCCGAGCGTGAGCAGGCCCCGCTCGAAGGCCAGTTGCACTAGACGGTCCCGCAGTTGGGGAGCGCGCTCGCGAGTCTCGCGGTCGCGCACGAACTCGACCCCGATCATCAGCCCGAGACCGCGCACATCGCCGACGAAGGGGAACCGCCGGGGCCAATCGCGCAGCCGTTCCAGCATCCCGGCGCCGATGCGCGCGGCGTTGTCCACCAGTTCCTGTTCCAGCAACTCGATCGTGGCCAGAGCCGCGGAGACGGACACCGGGTTTCCGCCGAAGGTCGAGGCGTGCGCGCCGGGCCCCCACTGCATCAGTTCCGCGCGCGCGATGGTGGCCGAAAGCGGCATGCCGCCGGCGATTCCCTTGGCCACCGCCAGAATGTCGGGCACGAAATCGAAGTGATCGGAGGCCCACATCCTGCCCGTGCGGCCCATGCCGGACTGCACCTCGTCGGCCACCAGCAGGATGCCGTGTTTGGCCGCCAGCCGCCGCAGTTCGTCGAAGAACTTGCGCGGCGGCACGATGCAGCCCCCTTCGCCCTGCACCGGCTCGAGCACGATCGCCGCCAGTTCCTCGGCCGGGACGATCGAGGCGAGCAGAGTCTCCTCGATGTGCTTGACACATTCGACCGCGCAGCTCTCCGGCTTCCTGCCGTAAGCGCAACGGTAGCAGTAGGCGTACGGGGCGTGGACCACGCCCGGAACCAGCGGCCCGAAGCCCTTGCGCTGAACCGCCTTGGACCCGGTCAGCGACAACGCGCCCAGGGTGCGGCCGTGAAAACCGCCCAGGAAGGCGATGAACTTGTCGCGGCCGGTGTGATAACGCGCCATCTTCATCGCGGCTTCCACCGCCTCGGCGCCCGAGTTGCCGAAGTAGACCCGCTTGGGACCCTGGCCGGGCGCCAGGGCGGCCAGCCGTTCCCCCAGCTCGACCATGTTCTCGTAGTAGAAGTCGGTTCCGGACATGTGAATCAGCTTCTCCGCCTGTTCGCGGATGGCCTGGACGACGCGCGGGTGACAATGCCCGGCCGCCACCACTGCGATTCCGGCGTTCAGGTCCAGGAATCGGTTGCCGTCGGCGTCCTCGACCATGGCGCCACTGCCGCGGGCGGCAACCAACGGGTACGGCCGCGTAAAGGACGGCGAAAGGACGCGGCGATCTCTCTCGATGATCGCCCGGGCACGCGGACCGGGCAGGGAAGTCGTGATGCTCGGAAGATCCGGACGGACTGCTTGAACGACGCCGTTCATGGGGCTCTCCTTCTCGGTGTACTCGCAAGGGGTGCCAGACTACGCGGGAGGGGGCGGCTGCTAGTCGGAGCCGAACAGGGACGGACGCTCGGATTGAGGCCGCGTCTTCATGCTTCTATTGTACCGCGGGCGTGGGGTCGGAGGGTCGGATATATCCGACCCCTACTTGAGCAGTTCCCGCCGCATGTTCTCCAGCGACACCCGCACGTCGCTGCCTTCGGCCGGGTCCACCACGGTCTGGGGAGCGAGAATGGTGAGCGAATCGCCGATCTCGCGGAACAGCGAAACCAGTTCCGGATCGCTCCAGCCGCGGTCGGCCTCGGCTTGCAGCACGTCGAGCGACTCCAGGTGGGTCTTGGCGAGCTTGTACGGACGTGCGGTGCTCACCGCGTCGTAGATATCGACCACTTGCAGGATGCGGGCCAGCAGCGGGATCTGGTCTCCTTTCAGGCCGTCGGGGTATCCGGAGCCGTCCCAGCGCTCATGATGAGAGCGGATTACGGGGAGCACCGGCGCCAGACTCTTCATCGGCCGGCAAATTTCCTCGCCTAGTATGGTGTGTCGCCGCATCACCGACCACTCGTCGCGGTTCAGGCCGCCGATCTTGAGAAGAATCGCGTCCGGGATACTGATCTTCCCGATGTCGTGCAGGTAGGCCGCGCGGTGCAGCGTTAGCAGTTCGGGGCGCGATAGCCCCAGGGCCAGCCCCAACGTCAGCCCGTAGGTTGCCAGCCGCTGGCAGTGGCCGCCCGTGTACGGGTCCCGCTGCTCAATGGTCTGGGCCAGCGCAAACAGGATCGCTTCGGCCTCTTCCAGCGAATCGATCGCCGCCTTGTTCCGCAGCATGGCACGAACGTGGGCCCGCAACACCGCCGGATGGAACGGTTTGATTAGAACGTCGTCCGCGCCGGACGACATGCCGGCGACCTCGTTGTCCGAACCGTGCGCGCTGGTGAGAATCAGGATCGGGATCAGTTGCGTGTGCCGGCCCGATTTGAGCCGGCGGCACAATTCGAGCCCGCCCATTTCCGGCAGCATCAGTTCCAGAACCACCAGGTCGATCTTCTCCCGCTCCAGAACCGCAAGCGCCTCGGATGGACGCGAAGCCTCCAGAAACCGGTAGGGCGCCGTCTTAAACGTCGCCCGCAGCAGGCGCCGGTTCAACTCGACAGGGTCGACAATCAGGACCGCCGGCGGGTGCAGCGTGCCGCCAAAGACGTCTTCCCAGCCGGACGGAAAATCCGTGCCGTCCGGATGAATCGCCGGAGCCAGCGAAGCGACTCTGCTGAGCAGAACCTTGCTATCCACGGACAAAGAGTTCGGCCTTCCCTCAATCCTCCTATCGGCCAGATCTCGCCGGACAATTAGGTATTTGGTACTATTCGGCTTCGGCTCCTACCCTAGTACGTGATCGCGAGGAGCTAAGGTGTATGTCTGAGTTGATACGCGCCCTGGAGCGCTATTTCGAGTTCGAAAGCCTGGACGCCAAATGGCGCACGGAGATCCTGGCCGGGTTCACCACCTACGTGACCATGGCCTACATCGCGTTTGTGAATCCGTCCATCCTGAGCGAGGCCGGCATGCCGCTGGCCGGCGTGGCGGCGGCCACTTGTCTATCGGCCTCGGTGGGCAGCATTGTGATGGGCGCGATAGCGCGCTACCCGATCGCGCTGGCGCCCGGCATGGGGTTAAACGCCTACTTCACCTACTCCGTGGTCCAGGGAATGGGCGTGCCGTGGACCGTGGCGTTGGGGGCGGTGTTCCTCTCCGGCGTCGCGTTCCTGCTGCTGACGGTGGTGGGAGTGCGCCGGTTGATTGTCTCGGCGATTCCGCACGAGCTTTACGCGGCGGTAGCCGTGGGTATCGGACTCTTTATCGCCCTGATCGGTTTCCGCAACTCGGGGATCATCCAGCCCAGCCCGACGACCACGGTGACGCTGGGCAACCTTCGCGATCCGAACACCTTGCTGGCTCTGTTCGGCTTGTTGCTGATCTCGGCGCTCATGGCCCGCGGCGTGAGGGCGGCGATGCTCATCGGGATCCTGACGACCTCGGTGGTGGGCGCCGCCCTGGGCCTGGTGCGGCTGGCTCCCCGGGTCTATCAGTGGCGGGAGATTTCGGCCACCGCGTTTCGGCTCGATATCGCGGGAGCGCTCAAGATCGGCCTGATCGAGATCGTTTTCGTGTTTCTGTTCGTGGACCTGTTCGACAACGTCGGCACGCTGGTGGCGGTGGGCAAGAAGGCGGGCCTGTTCGACCGGGCGCACCAGATCCCGCGTGTCAACCGGATTCTGTTCGCCGATGCGGCGGCAACCGTGGCCGGTTCGCTGGCCGGGACCTCGACCGTGGTGAGCTACATCGAGAGCGCGGCCGGGGTGGTGGCCGGAGGCCGCACCGGCGTCACGGCGATCCTGGTCGGCCTTCTGTTTGCGGTGACCATGTTCATCGCTCCGGTGTTGGGCGCCATCCCGGCCGCCGCCACCGCTCCCGCGCTCATCATCGTCGGCGCGCTGATGCTGGCGCACGCCGGCGAGATCGAATGGACCAGGCCGGTCGTGTCGATTCCGGCGTTTCTGACCATCACCACGATCCCGCTGACCTTCAGCATCGCCAACGGCCTGGCCTTCGGCTTTACCTCTTACACGCTGCTCAAAGTCCTCAAAGGCGAGTATCGGGAGGTGAACTGGCTGGTTTACGTCCTGGCCGCGCTGTTTGTGGCGCGTTTTGCCTGGCTGGGGAAGGGATAGCGCGGCGCGGCTTCTTCTCAGGGGGTGGCGGCCGGCGGGACCGGCACTTCCTTGGCCTGGCGCCAAAGCCGCTCCAGATCGTAGAACGCTCGCGCCTTTTCCGAGAAGATGTGGATCAGGTAGTCGCCGTAGTCGGCGAGGATCCACTCGGCGTTGCTGTAACCTTCGAGGTTCGACGGCACTTCGCCCCGCTGTTTCAGCTTCAGCCCCACTTCGTTGCTGATGGCCTGGAGCTGCCGGCCGTTGGCCCCGGTGCAGATAACGAAGTAGTCGGCAAACGAGGTCACCTCGCGCAGATCGAGCACCCGGACATCGGTTGCTTTCTTGGATTCGGCGGCGCGCACAGCGGTGAGCCAGGGCGGGTCGTCAACGGGTTGAACTGGCTGGACTTCGGGCTGGTCGGGCGAAATCTTTTTGCGTCCCACGCGAGCAGGAATCATCTCCTGACCAGTATCGTACTACAATTAGGGGGAATGCGCGGACTTGCGGCCTTATTCTTCGTGTCTCTGGCTGTCGTTTTCGCCGGGCCCGGCCAGCCGGGGGCCGTCGAGCGCGCGCAGCGCGAGGCCGAGAAGGTGCGGGCGCTGGTCGAGGCCGGCGCGCTGCCCCGCGCGCGCCTCGAGCAGGCCGGGCGGGATCTGGACGACGCGCGTGACGATGACGTGCTCCGCTACGCGCTGTACGGGCCGGCCTCGGTCGATGAGCTGACCGAAGAGCAGATCCGCGACATGATGGCCGCCGCCGAGCGCCGCGTGGCGCGGCAGAGGGAGAAACTCGAACAGGTCAAGCGGCTGGTGGAGGCCGGAGTCTCGCCGCGCACCTCGCTCTCGCCGCTGCTGGAGGAGTTGGACAGCCGCCGCAAGACCATGGATCTGGCCGTTTCCCGCGCCAACTTCTTTCGCGAGTTGACCGAGATGGTCAAACGGGAGCAGGTGCTCGAGGCCACACTGGAAGCCGAGCCGGAGATGGCTACCAGGATCGCCGAGCGGTTCGAAGGCGCGGGCGCTTTTCGCCTTGCGCAGCTCAGGACCATCACGGCGGCGTTCGAGAAGGAGTTCCGCTGCGCCCTTCCCGTGAGCGCGCGCGGCATGACGCAGTTGCACAAGCGGCTGGGTTTCGATCACCGTGAGCGCGCCGACGTGTCGCTGCGGCCAGACCAGCCGGAGGGCGTCTGGCTGCGGCGTCATCTGGAAGCGCTCAAGATCCCCTACATCGCCTTTCGCGGTTTCATTCCGGGGGTTTCGACCGCCCCGCACATCCACATCGGGCCGCCCAGCGGGCGGCTCCGCGCAGCCGATTAGAACCCAACCATGTCCCAGCCCAACCTGCGTGTGCTAATTCCCGCCCATCGGATCCAGGCGCGGATCAAGGAACTCGGAGCGCAAATCGCCGCCGACTACCCCGAGGGCGACCTCTTCCTGCTGGGCATCCTGAAAGGCGCGTTCGTCTTCCTTTCCGACTTGGCGCGCGCCATCGAGCGGCCGGTGAAGATCGATTTCATCGGCATTTCCAGCTACGGCAAGGGCAAGACCAGTTCCGGCGAAGTGAAGCTCACCCGGGACCTCGACTCCACCATCGAAGGCGCCGACGTGCTGGTGGTCGAAGACATCGTCGACAGCGGCGTGACGCTGACGTATCTGGTGCATGTGCTGGAGCAACGCCGCCCGCGGTCGATCCGCATTGTAGCGCTGCTCGACAAACCCGAGCGGCGCAAGGCGCCCGTGAAGGTCGACTACGTGGGTTTCCAGATTCCCGACGAATTCGTGATCGGCTATGGACTGGACTTCGCCGAGGACTACCGCAACCTGAACGACGTCTGCGTGCTGGAACAGGATTGAGCCGCGGATGAAAGCGAAGGGCTGTGTGCTTGACTTAGGTGACCCCAACATCTTGTGGGTGGCATCACCGAAGCCCGCTGGATCGATTCCCTCGGGTGGCGGCCAGGCTGAAGGACATTCGAACCCGCTTTACACAGCTCACTGGCTGCATAGACGCCAGTTTCATCAGTTCGGATCTGTTGGAGCAACTGCCGCAGCCAGCCCAGGCGGGGCAGACCAAAGTCGGGGGCATGGATGTGAACCGGCCGCGCCTGCGCCGGACCATGGAAGCCACGCTGGCGCTGGCGATCGCGCCGGAGGGATTCACGGCCTCCGAGGTGACGCGCAAAGTCCGCCAGATGGCGGGACCGGGCGCGGAGAACTACGGGCCGCGGCAAGCGGCCTGCGATCTGAACAAACTCCGCGCCAAGGGCCTGGCCGAGAGAATCGGGAACAGCCACCGCTACACATTGACGTGGGTTGGCATGCGGGCCGTGACTGCGCTACTCGTTCTACGAGACAAGGTCCTCCAGCCATTGCTGGCCAACGCCTGCCATCGGAAACGGGGGGCGCGACCCGCCCATGCCCCGCCCCTGGACCAATGCCATGACAGGCTGCAGACTGCGATGCAGGGGCTCATTCGGGAGATCGGCATAGCCGTTTGAGGAGCATCGGCAAAGGATTTTGCTTTCACAAACCGTAGTGGGACAGCCTTCAGCATATACGGCCCGGGGCGGGCCGTCACCAAGGTCAGAAACCCATTTGCGACGGCTCAGCAGAATCAAGGAGTTGCGGGTG
>Ga0315288_10008001_pt1 | contig 13367 bp, 7 predicted proteins | sample YL17G11_20_MG_FD_203454 | JGI IMG/M metagenome (GOLD analysis project Ga0315288, IMG submission 203454) | Sediment microbial communities from Yellowstone Lake, YNP, Wyoming, USA - YL17G11_20 | ecosystem: Environmental > Aquatic > Freshwater > Lake > Sediment | place: USA: Wyoming | collected...
GCCCGCCTGTGCAGCTTTGTGGTACCGACGCTGGAGCGGGTCGGCATCGCGCGCGAAGACATCCAACGGCTGACCGTCGACAACCCCGCCCGCCTGCTCGCCCGGTAACCTGTCCTGCTTACGCCAGCCCCAGCTCCGCCAGCTTCTGCGGCGTCGGCCGCCCCTCGCGGTCCCAGCCGCGGTACTGGTAGTAGTCGTCGAGCATCTCTTCGAGCAGGACGACATGGCCCCGTGCCGCCCCTTCGGTGAGCGGCTCTTCGAGCATGCGCGGCGGGAGGCTGTCATCCTTGCGGGTGAAGCCCGCCCGGTTGTTGTACAGCCGCTCGATATTCCAAATGCGCTCGCCGATACGCTGCACGTCACGTTCGTCGATTTTCATGTCGAGCGCGTGGCCGACCAAATCCGCAAGCATCTGATCGCCCATCATCGTGGTGGAGAACAAGCACAGGCCGCTGGCATCGGGGAACGCGGTGGAGTTCTGGAGGATGGACAGCCGCATACCCTTCTCCTTGGGCGTGAACGGATCGAGTTTCACCGGATCCCCGAAGCGCTCCAGCGACACCATGTAGCCGCGCAGATGGCAGGCGCCCCGATTAGAGGTGGCGTAGCCGAGCCCCATGCCCACCGAGCCGCGCGGATCGAACGCCGCAAACGCCTGCTTCTTCGAGCCCATGAACAGGTCGGGGTGCCCATACTTCGCGGCCACCCGGTAGCCGCCTTCCGCCAGCGCGTCGCCGAAGCCTTTGCGGCAGCCCATGGCCTCGGTCAATGCGAGCAGCGCTTCGGCGTCGCCGAACTTCAAGGGGAAGCCGATATCGGCTTCGGGGAGATATCCTCGCTGCGCCAGTTCCATCGCGGTGGCGATGGTGGTGCCCGCCTCGATCGTGTCCATCCCCAGCTCGTTGCACAGGTAGTTAGCCTTGATGATGGCGGCGAGATCTCCGACGCCGCAGTCGCTGCCCAAGCCGAAGATGGTCTCATACTCCGGCCCTTCGCCGTGGCCGTCGAGCGGGCCGTGGCCGGTGATCTTGGTGACGCGCCCGCAGGCGATGGTGCAGCTGTGGCAGCCGCGGTTGCGCGTCATGAAGTCGTTGCGCACACGCTCGCCATTGACGGCGCCGGCGTGCACGAAGATCCCCTTCTGGAAGTTGTAGGTGGGAAGCATGCCGATCTCGTTCATCGCGTCGACGGTCGCGGCGGTACCGAGCAGCGTCAGGTCCGACTCGGCCGCCGACTTGGCCACCGCATCAACCGCAGTCCTGGCGATGTGCAGGAATTCCTGCGGGTTCGGCACGCGCAGCCCCTTGCTGCCGTACACGGCCACCGCCTTGAGGTTCTTGGCGCCCATCACCGCGCCCACGCCGGAGCGGCCGGCGGCCCGCCCTTTGTCGTTCATCACACAGGCGACCCGCGCCCGATTCTCGCCGGCCGGCCCGATACACGCGACCCGCGCCTCGGGATGTGTCTCGTTGCGCACCGCGTCCTCCGTCTCGGCCACCCACTTTCCCCACAGGTGCTTCGCGCTGCGGATCTGGATGCTGTCGTCGTTGATCCACAAGTACACCGGTTCGCGCGCCGCGCCCTCAATCATCAGGTAATCATATCCCGCGTAGCGCAGCGCCGGACCCCAGTAGCCGCCGGAGTTCGAGCAGGCGACGGCGCCGGTGAGCGGCGACTTGGTCACTACCATGTAGCGGCCGCCTGTCGGTGCGAAGGTGCCGGTTAACGGGCCCGTGGCGAAGAGCAACGGATTGGCGGGGTCGAACGGATCGATACCCGGACCGACGACGGCGTCGGCGAGCAGCTTCGTCGCGACACCACGGCCACCGATGAACTGCCGCACCAGCGCCTCGGCAATCGGCTCTTTGCCGGTCTTCCCGTTGCTCAAATTCACACGCAACAGCATTGCACCCATGGGTCAACCTCCGAGGACCAGAAGGTGAGATGATCAAATCGATATCACCTGGCACCGGGTGGGACAAGAAACTTGTGTGCCGGCGAGCCGGTGCACCTTCACCGAGGTGGCGGCTGCCGTGTGCCGCCAGTCTAGGGCCTGCGGCCGGCGTCCTTTCGGCGGGTCCGCTCCCCGCCCGCACTCTAGACCCGTCCTCCGGAGCCCTGCGGAGGGTGGAGGCTTCCGCCTGCGGCTCCGCACTCCGGAGCCCTGCGGCGGACGTGCCGAAGCCTGCGGCGGACGGGTCCGGCGGACGTGTTGGGTCGCTGCGGGCTGCAAAGTCCGACGGGCTGCTAGAGCCGGGGGCAGCCCTCCGCAGCCTGCATTCTGGAGGCGACATATCCCGAAACATTTGATACCTAATGGGGAGCATGCAAAGGGACTTGCTGCCGCGCGGCTGCGCCATAGCCTTGCTGACGGCGGTGCTGGCGCACGGCTCCATGGCTGAGTTGTCGTTCGTCACACGTACGGACTTTCCGGCCGGCCCGGCGCCCACCGCACTTCAGGTCGCCCCGGTAAACGCGGATCCGTTTCTCGACGTCCTAGTCACCGACGACAACGGCGTGTCCATCCTCTTCGGATCGGCCCATGCAACCCTGTCGACCCCGTTGATGGTCCGTACTCCTTTTTCACCCGACTCGATGGCCGTCGCCGATTTCGATCGTGATGGGCATGTGGATCTCGCGTACGTGAGCACGCTCGACCCGCAGCTGCAGGTGCAGCGTGGCGATGGCGATGGTGGATTCGGGGCACCGCAGCACTACGACGCCGGCCCCCATCCCTACGTCGTCGCAGCTCTCGACGTCAACGACGACGGCAATGTCGACCTCGTCGTCGGCCACAGCCAAGGCGTCACCGTGTTCCTCGGCAACGGGCACGGTGGCTTCGCCGCCGGCCATCGCGTGGACACCGGCGTCCGTTCGCGGGTGTTGACGAGCGGCGATTTCAACGGCGACGGCAAAGTCGATCTCGTGATCGCCGACACTGACGGTGAAGCAGTCGGCGTATTCGCCGGCGATGGTAGCGGCGACTTCCGCTCGCTGGAGGCTTCCGGCGCGGGGCGCCACCCTCGGCGCCTGGCGGCCGGTGACTTCAACGGCGACGGCAAGCTCGATCTCGTGGTGATCGACTACACCGGCCTGCTGCTCTTGCTCGGAAAGGGCGACGGGATCTTTCAGGAACCGCGACGCGTCGTTCGCAATCAGAATCTGCGCGCCGTATCTGCCGCAGACTTCGACGGCGACGGCCATAAGGATCTGGCACTCCTCGACACTCTGCACTGCAGCGTGAGCCTGTGGTTTGGTGACGGGCAGGGCCGTTTTCGCAGGGGTGCCGCTTATAGCGTCGGCGCCGGCGCGGCGGATCTGGTGGCCGCGAATCTCGGCGGCGGTCATACGATCGATCTGATCGCCAGCAACCGGCTTGCCGATTCCGTCACCCTGCTCAAAGGCGATGGCAAAGAGTATTTCTCCGGGGCGCAAGTCCTCGACTCCACGGCACACCCGGTGGCCGCCGCCACCGCGGACTTCAACGGCGATCGTCACCTCGACCTGGCCATTGCCGATCAGGAGGCGGGCGCCGTCCAGGTGCTCCTCGGTGACGGGCACGCCAACTTCGGTCCCGGACCCACCATCCGCGTCGGCCGGGAACCGCACGCGATCGTCGCCGCCGATTTCGACGGCGACGGGCATCCAGACCTCGCCGTCGCCGACTTCGGCGCCAACGACGTGGCCGTGCTGCAAGCCGACGGCAACGGCAATTTCGCTTCACCGCTTTTCATTCCGGTGGGCGTCGCTCCGACCGCGATCGTGAGCGCCGACTTCGACCACGACGGCCATCTCGACCTCGCCGTGGCCAATGCGATGTCCGACAGTGTCTCGGTCCTCTTCGGCGACGGGCGAGGACGCTTTCCGCGCGTGAAGAACTTCGCGGTAATTCGCCGCCCCACGTTCCTGATGACCGGCTATATGAATACCGACCAGCGTGTCGATTTGATCGTCGGCAACCAGCAAGATCAAAAGGTCTCCATCCTGCACGGCAACGCCGGTGGACTTGCTGAGCCGACCGTCGGCGACATGGGGACGACCGTGCGCCCGCTCGTCTCCGATGACTTCAACGGCGACGGCCAAATCGATCTCGCGGTGGCGGACGAAAGTGGGAACCGCATCTCGATCTTGCTTGGAGCCGGAAACAACACCTTCGGCGATCCGATCTATTTTCCGGCTGGGCGCCGGCCCTTCGCGCTCGTCTCCGGCGACTTCAACGAAGACAGGCGCGTCGACCTGGCGGTGATCAACAAGGATTCGCACTCCGTCTTGCTGCTCATCAACGACAGCGGCCGCGTCCCCGAGCGCCCGATCATCACGGCACCGCAGCCGGCCCAGCCGGAGCACACGACCGACCCCTGGCAGCGGACCATCGGTGCCTGGTGATCGAGTAGCTCTCAGTGAGTCAGTCCAACAAGGATTTCCTCCCCTTACCAACGGGAAGCCGAGAGGGGTAGCCGCCTTTCACCGACTGGAGGCGAGGGGTTTCTTTGCTTTCGCTGCTGCCCTTGGCCATAATCGCCCGCCCATGGCGCTACAGCAGCAGGAATTCTCGACGGAGGTGCATGCATCGGTAGCGCGGTGTTTCGCCACGATTACGGATTTTGAGCAGTACCCGAAGTGGTTCTCGACCATCCAGCGTGCCAAAATTCTGGATCGCCACCCGAACCGGCTCGCGAAGCGGGTCGAGTATTTGATCGACATGAAAGTCAAGACGGTGCGCTACGTTCTGGAATATGAATACGACAAGCCCAGGCATCTCACGTGGAAGTCAGTCGCTGGCGACATCGAGGCGATCGAGGGCAGCTACCGGTTCGAGAAGCTCGGGCCGGCCCTGAGCCGCGTCACCTGCCGGCAGGCCATAGCGCTCGGCTTTTGGGTGCCAGGTTTGCTGCTGTCGTTGATGGAGCGCCAGGCGCTGAAGCAGTCGGTGCTGGAATTCAAAGCTGCGGCGGAAAACGCGGCGCAGGAAAAGGCGCGCCGGAAGAATTGACTCGCGTTCTACCCACGCGGGTGAAACTGGCGATGCACGGCGCGCAACCGCTCGCGCGCCACGTGGGTATAGATCTGCGTCGTGGCGATGTCAGCGTGCCCGAGCATCATCTGCACGGCGCGCAGGTCGGCGCCGCGCTCCACCAGGTGCGTGGCAAAGGCGTGGCGTAAGGTGTGTGGGCTCACCTTGCCGGCGAGGCCGGCGCGCCGCACCGCCAGGCGCAGCCGTTTCCAGAACCCCTGGCGGGTGAGCCGCCGCCCCGCGCGGTTGACGAACAGGTACGGGCTCAGGCGCCCGGCGAGAATCTTCACCCGCGCCCCGGCCAAGTAGTCGAGCAGGCGCTGGCGCGCGTAGCTGCCGATCGGTACCGCTCGCTCCTTGCTCCCTTTGCCGACGACGGTGAGGTAACCGGCCTCGAGATTCACCTGACTCACTTTAAGTGACACGATCTCGGAGACCCGCAATCCGGTGGCGTAGAGCAGCTCGATCATGGCTCCGTCGCGTTGCACTAACGTATCGCCGGCGGTACGAGCCAGCAACTCGGCGATCTCCTCGGGCGCCAGCGAGCGCGGCAGCCGCTGCCCTAGCCGCGGCAGGCGGATGTCGCGGCTGGGATCGGCTTCGACCTCCGCTTCGCGCAACAGGAAGGCAAACCACCCGCGCACGGCGGCGAGCATGCGCGCCCGGCTGCGCGCCGAGAGGCCGCGCTGCTGCAAGCTCTCGAGGAAACTCACGACGTCACGCACCTGGATCGCGGCAACGTGGCGGAGGTGGCGCCGCTCGCAGTGGTTCACAAAGCTGGCAAGGTCCCGACCATAAGCTAGCACTGTGTTGGCAGCCACCCCACGTTCGGTGGCCAGATAGTTCAGAAAACGGTCGACGGCGACGTCAGTGCCGAGTGCGGGGCGTGGAGTCGAGTCATGCCTCCTGCGCGGTTTGTCCGCCATGTGTGCTTCTACTCAGCTCGGGACTCGGCACTCACCTTGTTTTCCTCGTCCAACCTCAGGCGACGGTGGATTTCGGCCTTGATCCGTTCGAGGCGCGCGCTGTCGTAGATCTTCTTGCCGGCGGCATCGGTCACGTAAAAGACGTCGAGCACCTGATCGACATTAGTAGTGATCTTGGCAAGGTGGATCGACAGACCGAGGCGGAACAGCGCGTTGGTGATGGCGAAGAGCAGGCCAACGCGGTCCTGCGTGTAGACGTCCAGGACGGTGAAGTGCTCCGAGACCTCGTTGTCGATCTCGATCTCTGTGCTCACCCGCGGCACGAACCGCTTCGCCAGGATCGAAGGCCTTTGCGCCGCGGCCACTAGTTGTTCTACGTCGATCTCGCCGCCGAGGACCCTGCCGAGACTTGCCTGGACGCGTTCCCAGCGTTGGGGCTGCTGCGCCGACTCGGCCTGATCGGCGTGCGAGATGCGGAAGATGTCGAGGGCGACGCCGGCGGTACTGGTGTTGATGCTGGCGGCGAGGATGTTCATGCCGTGCGCCAGCAGCACGCCGGTCAACATCGAGAACAGGCCCGGGCGATCGCGCGTCACCACCGTGAACTCGCTGAACTCGCGGTCCGCATAGTGCTTCACCTCGGCGAGGTAGGGGACCCCGTTCAGCCGATTCACCAGGTGGATATGATGGACGATACTTTCCTCCGCCGTGCCCAGGAAGTAGCGGTCGGGCATCTCGGTGAGGAAATTCCGCAGTGCGAGCTGGCCGACGCCGCCGTCAGCCGCGACCGCAACGCGGTCTTTCACGCGCTGCACACGGAGCGCGTAATCCTCTTCGATGAACTCCTCGCGCTCGAAAACTTCCAGGGTGCGCATGTACAGCTCGCCGAGCAGCATGTCGTGCCAGTTGTTCCAAATCTTCGGGCCGACCGCGCGCATGTCGGCGAAGGTCAGCAGATAGAGCTTCTTCAAGTTCTCGATCGTCGCCACCCGCTTGGCGAAGTCAATGATCAAGCGCTGATCGTGAATGTCGCGGCGTTGCGCCAGGTGCGACATTGTCAGGTGGTTCGCCACCAGGAACTGCAGCTGCTCGGCGTCGTCGGTGTTCAGCCGGAGGCGGGCGACGATGTCGGCGGTCATACGCGCGCCGCGCTCGGAATGGCCGCCGCCGTGGCCTTTGCCGATGTCGTGCAGCAGCAAGGCGAGGAACAAGATCTCGATGCCATGGATCTCGCGCGCCACCTGGGTCAGCAGTGGCAGGCTGTCCTTGCACGTCCCGGCGCGCAGCCGCTCAAGCTCGTAGATGCCGCGCAGCGAGTGCTCGTCGACGGTGTAGATGTGGTAAAGGTCGTGCAACACCATGCACAGGAGGGCGCCGAACTCGGGCAAGAAGGCGCCGAGCACGCCGACCCGGTGCATGTCCAGCAGGGTGTCGTAGACCTTGTGCTTCGCGCTGAGCACCTCGATGAACGCGCTCACCAGAGCCGGATCGCGCCGCCGTTCGTCGTCGATCAAGTCGAGATTGGCACGGATCAGCCGTTTGGTGCTGCTGGAGATGGTCACGTGGTGGCGTTGCGCGTCGGCGAAGACGGCGATCATGTTGCGCGGATCGTCGCGCAACAGCTCGACCCCACTGACCGACAGGACCCCTTCGGCGATGACGACCCCCGGCCGGATTTCCCGTGACTTGAAGCGGCCGATGAGCCGGTACGGCAGCTCGCGTTCGAGGCAGCGCTCGATGATCTGGTCGGCGAAGCGGTTGACGGTGGCGGCGTGCAGGTAGTAGGTGCGCATGAAGCGCTCGACGCCTTTGACCGTGGCGGTGGCCGCGAACCCGAGGTCTGCAGCGATGCGTTCCTGGTATTCGAAGGTCAGTTGATCCTGGTGCTGGCCGGAGAGAAAGTGCAGCGCGTTGCGCACGCGGAAGAGGAAGTCGTGCGCCGCTTCCAGCTCCTCCAGCTCACGTTCAGTGATTATCCCTTTTTGCACCAGCTGCGCGACGCTGTTGGTCCTGAACTTCACCTTCGCCATCCACATGGCGGTATGCAGATCACGCAGGCCGCCCTCCCCCTCTTTCAAGTGCGGCTCGAGGATGTATACGGAATCACCGTAGCGCTGGTGGCGCTCGCGGTTTTCGCTGAGCTTCTCCTTGAAAAAGCGTCCGGCGCCGCGTTTGAGCACATCGCGTTCCATGGCGGCGGCGAACTCGGCGTACAGCGTCTCGTCGCCGCAGAGATAGCGGCCGTCGAGCAATGACGTCTTGACCCTGAAATCCTTGGCCGCCATGCGCACGCATTCGCGGGAGTTGCGTAAGGCGTGCCCGACAGTCAGCTTCGTGTTCCACAGGGCGTAGAGTGTGCGCTCGACGACGTGCTCGACGTAGGGCTCGCGCTTGCTCGGGTACAAGAAGAGCAGATCGATGTCGGAGCAGGGGTTCAGTTCCCCGCGCCCGTAGCCGCCTTGGGCGACCACGGCGCAGCGCTGGTCCAGCCGCGAGTAGCGCTCGACGTACTCGCTGCTGGCGGCATCGAACAGCGTGCAGAGGAGGCGGTCCATGGCGGCACTGTAACTGCGGACGATGGCGTGGCCGGAGGCGCCGCGCTGGTGGCGCTCGAAGAGCTGCTCCTTGACGGCTTGGAGAAACTCGCGTGCCGGTCTCCCCCATTCTGTGCCCGGGCTGAGCGGCTCGATCGGCGGGAACCCCGCCACAATACCTGTGATATCGTCGCTCATAGATTCCCGGCCACACGCGTATTGTCTATGAAACGCTGGATGCCGTGCAAGAGCCCGTCGGCGACCGCATCCTGATACGGCGGCCGCGCCAGCCGCGCCCCTTCGCCCGGATTGGTCAAGAACGATACCTCCGCCAACACGCACGGCATGCCGGCGCCAACCAAGACGTAGAATGGCCCCCGCTTCACGCCGAGATCGCCCACCCTGCTGCTGCGCGCCTCGAGCGCGTTGACCAGCGCCCGCTGAATGCCCTCTGCCAGCACCACTGACTCCTGAACTTTATAGCTTTGGATGAGGTCGCTGAGAATGAGTGCCGTGTCGCCGTCGCCCTGGGCGTGGCCGGTCATCGTGGTGAGGCCGTTTTCCATCTGCGCCAGTCGGATGGTGGCGCGATCGTTGGTGTTGTTGAGGTAATAGGTCTCGACACCCGAAAGGCGGGGATTGGGGCTGGCGTTGGTGTGGATGGAGAGGAATAGGTCGGCCTGCTCGATATTGGCGCGCGCGGTGCGCTCCTCGAGGGCGAGGAACACGTCGGCGCCGCGAGTGAGGACGACATCGACGTTGGGGACGGCCTCCAAGCGTTGCTTGAGACGCAGCGCGATCGCCAGTGTCACGTCCTTCTCAGCCACGCCGCCGACGCCGATCGCACCGGGGTCTTTGCCGCCATGGCCGGGATCGAGGACAATCTTGAAACGGTGTGGCAGGGCTCGGCTTGAGACAGACGCCCGCGGCTGGGCACCGTTTGCTGTCGGCACCTTGGTCGCAGCGAGCTTCGATTCCGGCTCCATCTGTGCGGGGTGCGCCTGCGTGTGTTCAGGAACAGGCGCGCTCGCGGCCGGCGCGGCGCGTGCCATGCCGCGCACGTCGATGATCAGACGGAAGGGATCCGGCATCAGAAAGGCGCTGAATTGGCTCAGCCCGGGAACGTCGAGTATGAGCCGAGAGGTCGCGGAGGTCGGCTCGCCGGCGCGCACGCGCAGCAGCGGGCCTTCGTTCAGCTCCAGCGGCGCGCGCGCGTCGCTGCCGAGCTGCGCGCCCAACAAATCGACGTAGAGGCGCGCCGGTACTCCGAGGTCGGGACGGCCCTGAGCGCGCTGCAGGCGGTAATGTACCGGACCCGAGCACTCGATGATGAGGCGGCTGCTGTCGGGCGTGGTGATGTGGCGTACTGCGCGCACGATCGCAACAGCTCCGGCTTGCCTCGCCGCCGCCACCGCCGCCACCCCCAAGCAAGCCACAATCAGTCGCCGCACCTAGGACCCCACCTCCCGCTTGTATTCTCCGCCGCTCTCCCGCTCCGTCAGGGTCTGTCGATTTTCGTTTCGCCGGGATCGCCTGGTTTTTTCCTCTCCCTCCGGGAGAGGATGAAAATGAGGGGATGTCATAACGGCTTCGACCTTCTGCCTGCCGCGGCACCACGGGCGGCTATCACAGCAGGTGGTTGCAGAGTGTTTCATTCCCTCACCCTGACCCTCTCCCGGAGGGAGAGGGGACCTAATTCCGCACAGTCGTGTCGGTGCGCGCCCCGGTGTCACTCCGTGTCCTTTCGCGCCAGCTCGACCAGGGCGTGCAGGCGGGTGAGGGCATCGAGCGGGGTGAGCTGATTCACGTCGAGCCGCGCCAGCTCTTCGCGCAGGCCGCGCTCGCGGGCCGCGAACAGCGCCAGCTGCCCGGACTGCGCGCCGTCGCCTTGCGCCAGCCGCGGCTGGCCGAGGTCGTTCAGCTCGCCCTGCTCGAGGTTGTGTAGGATCTCCTTGGCGCGCGCGATCACCGGCAGCGGCACGCCGGCTAGCCCCGCCACCTGAATACCGTAGCTCTGGCTGGCTGGGCCCGGCACGATGCGGCGCAGAAAGACGACCTCGCCTTTCCACTCGCGCACCGCGACCGAGTAGTTCTCGACCCGCTCCAGCGTGCGCGCCAGGTCGGTCAGCTCGTGGTAGTGCGTCGCGAACAGCACCAGCGGCCGCGTCGGCGCGGCGTGCAAGTGCTCGGCGACCGCCCAGGCGATGGAGATGCCGTCGAACGTGCTGGTGCCGCGGCCGATCTCGTCGAGGATCACCAGGCTGCGCGGTGTGAGGTGCGCAAGGATCTCTGCCGTCTCCTTCATCTCGACCATGAAGGTCGATTCGCCGCCGGCGAGATTGTCGGAGGCGCCGACGCGCGTGAACAGGCGATCGACCACCCCGATCTCGGCCGCGGCGGCGGGCACGAAGCTGCCCATCTGCGCCATGAGCACGATGAGCGCCACCTGGCGCAGGTAGGTGGACTTGCCCGCCATGTTCGGCCCGGTGATGGTGAGCAGCTGCGGCCCGTCCGGGTCCAGCGTGCAATCGTTGGGCACGAAGCCGGAGCGGCCGGCCATGACCTCGACCACCGCATGGCGGCCATCACGAATGGTGATATGGCGCAAGCTGCTCAACTGCGGGCGCGTGTACTGATTGCGCTCCGCGGTCGTCGCCAACGCGCAGAAGACATCGAGGCGCGCAACGGCCGCGGCGGTGCGGCTCAGGCGTGACTGCTGTGCCGCAATCTCGGCCACCAGCTTGTTGAACAGCTCGAACTCGAGCGCGCGCGCCCGTTCCTCGGCGCCGACGATCTTGGCTTCGTATTCCTCCAGCTGCGGCGTGACGAAGCGCTCGGCATTCACCATCGTCTGCTTGCGCCGGTATTCCGGCGGCACCAGATGCAGGTTCGGCTTGGTGACATCGATGTAGTAGCCGAAGACCTGATTGTAGCGGACCTTCAGGGAGGCGATGCCGGTGCGGGCGCGCTCGGCGGCTTCGAGCTGCGTGATCCACTGCTTCCCGTGCCGTGACAGCCCGCGCAGCTCATCGACCGTGGCGTCGCAGCCGGCGCGGATCAGGCCGCCGGCATGCGCATTGAGCGGCGGGTCGTCGGCGAGGGTGGCGCCGATCCGCGCGCGCACGTCCGGCATGGGATCGAGCTCATCGTGGCAGCGGTGTAGCGCCGGCACCGGGACCCCGGCCAACGCGTCGCGCAACCGTCCGATGCGCTCCAGGGTCGCGCCCAGTCCGACGAGATCGCGCGGCGTCACCCGCGCCGCGGCCAGGCGGCCGTTGAGCCGCTCGAGATCGCCGACGCCGCGCAGCTCGGTTTCGAGACCTTGGCGCCACGTCACGCGGTCGCGCAGATGCTCGACGGCATCGAGCCGTTCGCCGATCGCCGGGATGTCGGTCAGTGGGGTGAGCAGCCAGTGCCGCAGCAAGCGGCCGCCCATGGGCGTGAGCGTCTGGTCGAGCACCCACAGCAACGACCCACGCCGCTCGCCGCGCATGGTAACCAGCAGTTCGAGATTCCGGCATGTGGTCTGATCGAGGTGCAGGCGATCGCCGCTGCTTTGCACCTCCGGCAGGCGCAGGTGTTCGAGCCCGGCGCGATGCGTTTGCTCCAAGTACGACAGCAGGGCGGAAATGGCCGGGAGGCCGACCGTGAGGGATATGCTGCCGGCACCGTTGGCCGCGGCGACGCGTGCCCGTAGCCACTCACGCGCCCGCGCCGGTGCGAAGTGGTCGCTGGACAAACGGTTGACTAGTGCTTGCGGGACGGCGGTAGCGACCCCATCAACCAGGGCGGCTTCCTCGGCAGGCACCAACACCTCGCGCGGCATCAAGCGTCTCAGTTCATCTGCCAGCGCGACCTCGTCGGCCAGCGGAACGATCCGAAACTCTCCGGTGGAGAGATCCACTGCGGCCAACATCGGCGCTTCCTGCTCCCGCGTCACTGCTACCAAGTAGTTCGGGCACTTCGGATCGAGGCACTCCTCCTCGGTCACGGTGCCCGGCGTGATCACGCGCACGATGGCGCGATCGACGAGACCGCGCGCGGTGGCCGGGTCCTCCACCTGGTCGCAGATGGCGACCTTGAGCCCGGCGGCGAGCAGCTTGGCGATGTACGTCTGGACTGAGAAGTGCGGCACGCCGCACATCGGGATCGGGACGTCATCCTTCTTGCTGCGCGTGGTCAGCACGACATCGAGGATAGGCGCGGCGCGCTCGGCGTCTTCAAAGAACATCTCGTAGAAGTCCCCGAGGCGGAAGAAGAGCAGAGCGTCGCGGTGCTGGTCCTTGACCCGCAGGTACTGCTCCAGCATCGGGGTGAGCTTCATCGTGGGTCCCCGCGAGCCGGTGCGCCGGTGTGCCGGTGAGCCAGTGAGATCGGAGGGCACCTTGCGATCACATCTGTATATGTTCGCCACATTCGACCGCGCACTCCCCACCGCATACGGCGGATTGTGGCACCGACGTTACAAAGCAGCAACAGCTGCAAGCGGAGGTGTCCGAATTGGCGCAGCGCCCCAGTCGCACTGCAACGACGGGACGCACTCTTCGCGCAGCGCTGTGATGCTCAGCCGTTCGTCGAGGTTCGGGCTGCCCGGCGACCTGCGGACAGAGCGCCCGCCGCCAGTAGCAAGCCGAACAGCGTGGCGAGGCCGCCACCGCTCAGCGCTGGAGCTGCGGTAGGAATTTTCAGCGCCGTCCACGTCCCGCTTTCCTGGTTCGTCCACGTGCCCTGCCCCGATTGGCCGTCGTCACTCACGCCACCCTCGAAGCTGATTGGACCGGACTCGGTGGAGGCAAGGCCGAACTCGATGAAGAACCCTGATCCGGTCCCACCCAGGCTTCCCTGCAAGGGGCCGCTGAGGCTAGCCGGGCAGGGGCCGGTTACAAGATTGAG
>Ga0315288_10008002_pt1 | contig 13367 bp, 14 predicted proteins | sample YL17G11_20_MG_FD_203454 | JGI IMG/M metagenome (GOLD analysis project Ga0315288, IMG submission 203454) | Sediment microbial communities from Yellowstone Lake, YNP, Wyoming, USA - YL17G11_20 | ecosystem: Environmental > Aquatic > Freshwater > Lake > Sediment | place: USA: Wyoming | collected...
TGGGAGTGGTGGGACTCGGGAAGGTGGGAAGGGAGGTGGCGGCGCGGGCCCGGGCCTTCGGCATGGAGATCCGCGGTTTCGACCCCTATCTTCCCGAGGAAGTGGTGGCCCGCCTCGGCTTCAGGATGCTTCCTCTGCAGGATCTCCTGGAGCAGTCCGACTTCCTCACCCTCCACGTTCCGCTCAGTCCCAAGACCCGCCATCTCATCGGTGCCCCCGAGCTGGAGCGGTGCAAGCCGGGAATCCGGATCGTCAATTGTGCCCGGGGCGGGATCGTGGACGAGACGGCCCTGACGGCGGCGATCCGCGGCGGAAGGGTGGCGGGAGCGGCGCTGGATGTCTTCGAGAAGGAGCCCCCCGGCCCTGACCATCCGCTGGTCGGTCTCGACGCAGTGGTGGCGACGCCCCACCTGGGGGCGTCGACCTTCGAGGCGCAGGAGAAGGTGGCCGCCCGGATCGCCGAGCAGATCGTCGCCTATCTGGAGAAAGGGTCGGTGGCCGGGGCGGTGAATGTGGATCCCATCGAGCCGGAGGTTTGCCGGGCCATGGGGCCGTGGCTGGATCTGTCGGAGCGCCTGGGCCGGCTCCAGTCCCGGATGGCGCCATCGGCGGGCGACGAGGTGACGCTGGAGTTCAGCGGCGCGATCCTGGAGCGGCCCGTGGCCCCCCTGGTGGCCGCCTTCTTGAAGGGGTACCTGGAGGGAATCGTCACCGGGCCGCTGAACCGGGTGAATGCTCCGGTCCTGGCCCGGGAGCTGGGACTCAAGGTCCACGAGGTGCGTGCCTCGGACGCCGTTGATTACTCCTCGCTGATCACCACCCGGCTCCGCGCCGGCGACCACCGCAGGACCATCGCCGGGACCCTTTTCGGCAGGCGGGAGCCGCGCGTGGTGCGTTTGGATGATTACGATTTCGACGCCGTCCCTTCGGGAGAGATGCTGATTTGCTGCAACGACGATCGGCCGGGAATGGTGGGCAGCCTCGGGACCGTTCTGGGTGAGGCGGGGATCAACATCGCCCACCTTTCCCTGGGCCGCGACCGCAGCGGAGGGAGGGCCATCGCCATCCTGAACCTGGACAGTCCCGTCGCTCCCGATCTCCTGTCCCGCATCCGCGATCTCCGCGGCATCCTCTGGGCCGAGCGGGTCTCCCTGTAGTCCCCCTTTGATCCCGTAACACTCCGTTCATCCCCTGTTCCAGTCCCGGACGCTCCTGCCTGCGCGGGAGGGCCGATCCGCCGCCTCTGCGAAGGTCCTCGCGCCGTGCGGAAACTCCGGCCGGCCCGGCACTTCCGGCGGGTGCCCACCCGCCGCGCGAGGCTTCGGGAAGGCATTGGCACGGCCGTTGCGGTTCTTCCGGTGTCGCAACGAGGGGACCCGGGGTCCCCGGAAGGAGGCCGAGATGGAGGAAACGCGATTTCGGAGAAGGTCGGTGGAGCTTCTGGCGCTGAGGGCCCTGGCGGGAGAGCGGGTATCGCTCCTGATGGGGCGGCGGTGGTACACCCTCACGGTGGATCCCATCTTCCGGATCGAGGACGCGGGAGACGGCTTCCTTTACCTCTGCATGGGTCTTTTCAGCCTCCAGCAGAGACTCGGGGCGCTGGCCGGGAGCGGCGGCGCGCCGGAGGGAACGGTTTCGGAGCTTGGGGGAGCGCAGGGGCCCCATTAACCGATCGGCTCTCCATCGCTCGGAGGGCCCCTGCGGGGCGCGGAAGGGGGGTCGGGAGATCCCCCCTCCCCCAAGTATGGCTCTTCTTCCATCCACGATGAGGGAGGTGCGCGGAGAACCCAATCAGACAGGTCGCCTGACGTCGGAGTCGCTTTTTTTGCCAACCCATCCATCCTTCTCATTGGGAGATGAAATCAAGATGCGAAACCTGCAGCGCGCTTCCTCTTGGCTGATCCTGGCGGCCTTCGTCACCCTGGCCCTGCTCGCGGTGCCCGCGACGGCCTCGGGAACGGCCGGAGAGGAGAAGACGGCCAAGATCAACCTGAACACCGCCGGAGTGGAGGAGCTCACCTCGCTTCCCGGCATCGGACCCGCGTACGCCAAGCGGATCGTGGAGTACCGGGAGAAGAACGGTCCCTTCAAGAGAGTGGAGGACCTCCTCAACGTGCAGGGGATCGGTGAGAAGACCCTGGAGAAGATCCGGGACAGAGTCACCGTCTCCTCCGGGAAGTAGGTCCGATGAGGTCGGAGGGCCGGTCAGGCTCCCATCCCGGCGCCGGCCCTCCGACCGGCTTCTCGCTCCTCGAAGTCCTTGCCTGCCTCGCCCTCCTGGGAATCCTGGTCGCCGCCTCGGTGCCTTTGCTGGCGGAGACGGTGGCGAGGGAGAGGCTCCGCGCCGCCGGGTGGGAGACGGCCCTTCTCATGCGCGGGCTCCGGCAGCGCGCGGTCGCGCAGCGCTTCGGGTTCGGCCTGAGGTTCGTCCGGTCGGGAGGCGCCTGGAGCTACTCCCTCTATCGGGACGGGAACGGCAACGGGATCCGGACCGCCGACATCCTCGCGGGAAAGGACCCGCTCCTCCTGGGGCCGGAGGAGCCAGGGATGCGTCACGAGGGAATCCGGTTCGGGCTCCCGGGCACGGCGGTCCCCCAGATCCCTCCGGGGACGGGGCCCATAACGGACCCCTCGGATCCCGTCAAGTTCGGTGGGAGCGACATCATCTCATTCTCGCCGTCGGGATCGATCTCCGGCGGCACCCTTTACCTGACCGACGGGCGCCGGGTGATGGCGGTGGTGGTCTATGGTCCGACCGGGCGGATCCGCGCCTTCCGTTTCGATCCCGGCCCGGGGTGGCGGCAGGCCCCCTGAGGGCCTGTCAGGAGGAGGGGATGGAGTCCTCCACGGGAAGCGGAGGCAGGAGAGAGAGGAGATCCTCGAAGCGGTCCAGAAGCCGGTCCGGTCCGGCCGCGGCGAGCTCCTCCCGGGTGTCGGAGCCGGTGGCCACGGCGTAAAAGGGGATGCCGGCGTTGCGCGCCGTGTCCAGGTCGACGCGCATGTCTCCTACCACGACCGCCTCGTCGGGAGAGAAGCCCAAGTCGGAGAGGGACCTCGAGACCATCTCGGGATCGGGCTTGGGCGGCGCCAGGTCGGGACCGTAGAGGACGGGGAAGAGATGCCCCACTCCCAGGTGATCCAGGATTTTGCGACTGAAGGTGGCGGGCTTGTTGGTGATGACGGCGAGAGCGTATCCCCGGGCCTGCAGAATCTTGAGGGTGGCCTCCACTCCTGCGAGGAGGCGGGTCCGGGGAAGGGAGATTTCCCGGTAACGATCGCGGAAGACCCTGACTCCCTCGGCGACGCGGTCGGCGCCCAGGGCCTTCTCCATGAGGTTTTCCAGGCCATGTCCCACCATCTTGATCACTTCCTGCCGCGTATAGGAGGAAAGGCCGAAGGCCGACCGCGCGGCGTTCAGGCTCTCGGCGATGGCGTCGTAGGAATCCACCAGCGTGCCGTCCAGATCGAAAAGGATGCAACGGATCAACTCTCACCTCCCGGGCCTGCTCCGTCGGGCCGGGGAGGATAGCACCGGAGAGGGTACCGGGCAACGGTCCCCTCCGGCCCCACCCCACCCTCCCACCGTTACCCACCACCCGAAGACGAGAGAACGGCCCCGGGGGTCCACCCGAGTTCCAGGGACCCCCGGGGCTCCCGCCTTCCCCTCTTGGAGGGCCAGGCCGCGCGGTGCTAGAATAACTGGCTTATGAACACGATGCTGCTGCTCCTGCGCATTGCGGTCGGGTTCTATGTTCTGGCCACCGCCTCCGCCTTCGCGGCCCTGGTCCTGAATCTCCGGAGACTCGTTCTCTGGACCCCGGTGCTGGCCTCCGTGGGGCTCCTGGCGCACCTGGCCGATCTGTCCATCGAGGGGGCGTCCCTGGGAGGGCTGCCCCTGAGGGACTACCGGGACGTTCTCTCCCTCCTCTGCGCGGCGGCGATCCTGGTCTACCTGATCTCCTTCGTCCGGATGCGCCTCGAGGTCCTGGGAGTGATCATCCTCCCGGTGGTCCTGATTCTCATCTTCATCTCCAACCTGCTTCCCAACGATGTTCTCCCGGTCTCCCGGGACCTGGAGAAGATCCTGATGAACTTCCACATCTTCATCGCGGTCCTGGGGGCGGCAGCCCTCTTCCTGACCTTCGCCGCCAGTGTTCTCTACCTGATCCAGGAGTACCATCTCAAGGAGAAGCGCCCGGCCCGGTTCGGGCTGAAGCTCCCCTCCCTGGAGCGCTGCGATTCCATGGGGAAGCTGTCTCTCATGTGGGGCTTTCCGCTCCTGACCCTGACCATCGTTACGGGGGGGATCTGGAGCGCCAATTTCCGGAGCCGGTACTGGCTGTGGGAGGGGAAGGAGACCTTCGCCCTGCTGGCCTGGATGATCCTGGGGCTCATCATCACCGCCCGGCTGCTCCGGGGCTGGCGGGGGAGAAAGGCTGCCTACCTCACCATCATTGCCTTTGCCGCATTGATCTTGCGCATGATCGGGGTCGTCCTCTGAGAAACACCGCGGTTTTCTGAAGCCATCATGTCCATCATCCTTTTCGGACTGAACCACCGCACGGCTCCCCTGGAAGTGCGGGAGAGGCTGACGTTCCCCGCCGCCACCCTGGAGGAGTCCCTCGTCCGGCTCACCCATCTGGAGCCGGTGAGGGAAGGCCTCATCCTCTCCACTTGCAACCGGACGGAGCTGCTGGGGCACACCCGGAACGGGTTCGGGGACGCCGCCGAGGTGATGCGATCGTTCCTGGCCTCGGAGCGGGGGTTCCCTCCGGAGGATCTGGACCGCTACTGCTACCGGATGACGGACCGGGAGGCGATCCACCACCTCTTCCGGGTTGCCGCCTCCCTGGATTCCATGGTGCTCGGCGAAGCGCAGATCCTGGGGCAGGTGAAGGACGCCTACCAGGCTGCGCTCAAGGCCAAGAGCATCGGGACGATCCTGGATCCACTGCTGCGGAAGGCCCTGGGAGTGGCCAAGAAGATCCGGGCCGAGACCGGGATCGCCCGCCATCCGGTCTCGATCAGCTACGCCGCGGTCTCCCTGGCGCGGACTATTTTCGAGGACCTCTCCGGCAGGAAGATCCTCCTGATCGGCGCCGGGAAGATGAGCGAGCTGGCGGCCCGGCACCTGGTGGAGCGGGGAATCGAGTCGGTCCTGGTGGCCAACCGCAGCTTCCCCCGGGCGGTGGAGCTGGCCCAGAAGTTCGGCGGAGAGGCGGTGCACTTCGACCGGATCCTGGAGCACCTGGAGCAGGTGGACATCGTCATCTCCTCCACCGCGGCCCCCCACCCCATCATCAACTATGAGGACGTGGTCCGCCTGATCCGGGCCCGCAAGAACCGCCCCATCTTCTTCATCGACATCGCCGTCCCCCGGGACATCGAGCCGAGGGTCAACACCATCGACAACGTCTTCCTCTACGACCTGGACGACCTCACGGGAGTGGTGGCGTCGAACCGGGCCGAGCGGGAGGCGGCGGCGAGGGTGGCGGAGGAGATCGTCCGGAAGGAGGCGGAGGCTTTCCACGCCTGGGTCCGGACCCTGGACCTCTCGCCGGTGATCGTCGGTGTCCGTCAGCGGCTGGACGACCTCCGGGCTGGCGAGATGGAGCGGTTCCGCTCGCGGCTCTCCGGCCTGACGCCGGAGCAGCAGCGGGCGGTGGAAGAGATGACCGGCTCCCTGCTGAACAAGATCCTGCATCACCCCATCCGGGCTCTGAAGGGGTCGGTCCACCACCAGGACGGCACGGATCGGGTCCGCTTCTTCCGGGAAGTCTTCGGGATCCACGAGCCCCCCGCCGAGGGCGACGAGAAGGCGGAGACCGGCCCGGGCGCCCCCGGGCGGGGAGAGAATGACGATCCCGACCGGAGCTGACTCCCCGCGAAATCCCCCCCGCCTCATCCTCGGCAGCCGGGGCAGCGCCCTGGCGCTGGCCCAGGCCCGATGGGTCCAGGCGCGCCTGGGGGAGAAGGAACCCGGCGCAAGGCCGGAGATCCGGATCATCAGGACCGAGGGAGACCGTTCCCGGTCGGTCCCCCTCGCCTCAGGGACCACCGTAGGAATCTTCGTCCGGGAGATCGAGGAGGAGCTGCTCTCCGGCCGGATAGACCTGGCGGTCCACAGCCTCAAGGACCTCCCCACCGCCCAGCCCGACGGGCTGGAAGTGGCGGCCATATCGGTGCGGGAGGATCCCCGGGACGTCCTGGTGCTCCGGGAAGGGAAGGGCCTGGACGATCTTCCGCGCGGAGCGGTGGTCGGCACGGGAAGCCCGCGGCGAATCGGTCAGATCCGGGCCGTCCGCCCGGATCTGCGCTTCGAGGCGATCCGGGGAAACGTGGACACCCGGATCCGGAAGCTGCGGGAGGGGCAGGTGGCGGCGCTGGTCCTGGCCGCGGCCGGATTGAACCGGCTTGGTATCACGGACATCACCTTCCATCCGTTCCCCCTGGAGATGGTCCTTCCGGCCCCGGGCCAGGGGGCGCTCGGAATCGAGATCCGCGCCGGCGATGGCGCCCTCGCCCATCTTCTCCGGCGCGTGCTGGATCATCCGCAAAGCTCCGCGGCTGCCCGCGCCGAGCGGGCCTTTCTGAAGGCGCTCGGGGGAGGATGCCAGATGCCCGTGGGCGCGCTGGGGACGGTGGAGGGGGAAGATCTGAGGCTGCAGGGCGCCGTGGCCGCCGTGGACGGATCCGCCGTCCTTCGGGACGAGGAGCGGGGCCCCGTCTCCTCTCCGGAGTCGGTGGGGGAGAGGCTCGGCGGGCGTATGCTCCAGGGCGGAGCCGCCGATCTGATGGCCCGGAAGGCACGGGGAGCCGGGGAATGAGCGGCCCCGGCGGGGGAGCGCGCCCCCTCTCCGGCCGGCGAATCCTGGTGACCCGGTCCCCCGAGCAGGCCGCGGAGTTCTCGGACCGCCTGCGGGACCTCGGTGCCGAAGTTCTTCAAGTCTCCCTGGTCCGCTTCGATCCCCCCGACTCCTGGGAGGCCGCGGACCGGGCCATTGACCGCCTCGGCCGCTACTCCCTCATCGTCTTCACCAGCGCCAATGCCGTCGAGTTCTTTCTCCGCCGCCTGGAGGCAAGAGGCGAAGAATCCGGCGCCCTCTCCCGGACTGCGCTGGCGGCGGTGGGACCGAAGACAGCCGAGACGCTGCGCCGGCACGGTCTGATCGTGGAGGTCGTCCCGGAGGAGTTCGTGGCGGAAGGGCTGCTGGCGGCGCTGAAGGGAAGAAGCCTGAAGGGAAGCGAGATCCTGGTGCCCCGGGCCCAGGAGGCCCGGGAGGTGCTGGTGGAGGGACTGGAGAAGCGGGGCGCCCGGGTGACGGTGGCGCCCGTCTACCGCACCGTCCGCGCCGACGAGAACCGGGAGGCGCTGGTCTCGGTTCTGGAGGCCGGGGTGGACATGGTGACCTTCACCGCCTCCTCCGCCGTGAAGCACTTCATGGATCTGCTGGACCCCGATGCCACGGCCCTGATGCGGGGGGTCCGGGTCGCCTGCATCGGCCGGATCACCGCCGACACCGCCCGGGCCCGGGGCCTGCATCCCGACGTGGTCCCCGAACGGAGCACCATCCCCGATCTGGCGAAAGCCATCGCGGGCTTCTTCCTCCCGCAACCTCCGCCTTCATCCTCCCGCTCCTAAGTCCCCGAGGCGGGATTCCTGCCGGCGGGGCTGTGCCGGACGTCCTGCCCCTCGCAGAGGAAGATCACCATCTGGGCGATGTTGGTTGCGTGGTCGGCGATCCGCTCCAGGTACTTGGCAATGAAGGTGATCCTCAGCGCCCGGGTGACGCTCTTGGGATCCTCGATCATGTACGTGAGCAGCTCGCGGAAGAGCTGGACGTTGAGCTGGTCCACGCCGTCGTCCATGGCGAGGACCTCCCGGGCCTCGTCCGGATTGCGGTTCACGAAGGCGTCCAGGGCCCGATGGACCATTCCCGCCGCGGTGGAGGCCATCCGCGGAACGTCAATGTAGGGCTTCAGCGGAGGCTCCTCGTTCAGCTCGATGGCCCGCTCGGCGATGTTCACGGTGGAATCCCCGATCCTTTCAAGATCCGTGACGATCTTCAGGGCGGTGGCGATGAAGCGAAGGTCCGAGGCGGCGGGCTGCCTGAGCGCGAGGAGGCTGATGCAGAGATGATCAATTTCCAGCTCGGCGGCATCCACCCGGGGATCCGAGGCGATGACGCTGCGCGCCAGATCCGAATCTCGGCTCAGCAGGGCCTTCATGGCGGAGGCGATCATCAGCTCCACCGTGCCTCCCAGGAGGAGGATCTTCTCCTTGAGCTGCTGGAGCTCCCGCTCGTACTGCCGGCTTGTGTGTTCCACCTGGATCCCTCTTTCCCTGTTATCCGAACCGGCCGGTGATGTAGTCCTCGGTCTTCCGATTCGAAGGATTCGTGAAGATCTTCTCCGTCTCCCCGACCTCGATCAAGTCTCCGTTCAGAAGGAAGGCAGTGCGATCGGAGACCCGGGCCGCCTGCTGCATGTTGTGAGTCACGATGACCACGGTGTATTTCTGCCGCAGCTCCTCGATCAGCTCCTCGATCCGCGCCGTGGAGATGGGATCCAGGGCCGAGCAGGGCTCGTCCATGAGAATCACCTCGGGATCCACCGCCAGCACCCGCGCCAGGCAGAGACGCTGCTGCTGGCCGCCGGAAAGCTCCAGGGCGGGGGAGTGAAGGCGGTCCTGCACCTCCTCCCAGAGGGCCGCCTGCCGCAGGCTCTTCTCCACAATGGTCTCGAGGTCGGCCCCCCTGGAAGCGCCGTGGATCCGGGGACCGAAGGCCACGTTCTCGAAGATGGTCTTCGGGAAGGGATTGGGCTTCTGGAAGAGCATGCCGACCCTTCGCCGCAGGTCCACCAGGTCGGTGCCCGGGGCGTAGATGTCCAGGCCCTCCAGCTCGACGCGCCCCTCCACCCTGACATCGGTCCCGACCTCGGCGATCCGGTTGATGGATTTGATCAGCGTGGACTTGCCGCACCCCGAGGGGCCGATGATGGCGGTCACGCGCTTCTCGGGGATCTCCAGGGTGACGCCCGAGAGGGCCTGCCGTCCCGGGTACGAGAAGCTCATAGCCTGGAAGGAGACCTTGGCCGGATTCGTTCCGGGGACCACCGGACGGCTTTCGCGGGGGGTGGCGAGGACGACGGCGCGGCTCACCGGGCCTCCAGCGCCCTGCGGTAGCGGACGCGCAGGAGAATGGCCGAGATGTTCAGGAGAAACGTCAGGCCGACCAGGACCAGGGTCGTGCCGTACTGGATCGGCCGGGTGAGGGCCGCGTCGGTGCTCTGAGTGGCCATGATGAAGATGTGGTACGAGAGTTCCATGAACTGGTCCAGTGGATTCACCATGGGGATCGAGAGCCCCGTGAAAGGAATGCTCAGGTGGACCAGCGGGAGCCGGGGGAGGAAGTAGGCGCAGCCGGTGAACAGGATGGGGGCCGTCTCTCCGGCGCCGCGGCTGATGGAGAGAATCGAGCCGGTCAGGATCCCGCTCCGGGCCTGCGGGAGGACGACGCGACGGACCGTCTGCCAGCGGGTCGCCCCGAGGGCGAAGGCGGCTTCCCGGTGGCTCCGGGGCACCGCGTTGAGCGCCTCGGCCGTGTTGACGATGATCACCGGGAGCACCAGCACCGCCAGCGTCGCCGCCGCCCAGAGCATCGCCGGCTGCCCGAAGAGGAGCCCCCCGCCCCGCACTCGGTCCAGGGATCTTCCCACGAAGAGAACGAAGAAGCCGACGCCGAAAAGGCCGAAGACGATGGAAGGGACGCCGGCCAGGTTGTTCACGGAGGCCCGAATGACCCGGGACAGCCCTGAGTTTCCGGCGTACTCCACCATGTAGATGGCCGCGCAGACTCCCAGGGGGAGCGCCAGGACGATCATCAGAAGCGTGATGCAGAGGGTCCCGAAGATCGCGGGGAAGATCCCTCCCCGGGTCATCCCCTCGATCGGGGCGGCGGTCAGAAACTCCCATGAGATCGACGAGGCCCCTCCCCGGGCGATGGAGCCCAGCATCAGGAGGGTCGCCAGGAGGACCCCCAGGGCGATCCCCCTCAACGCGGAGAGGGCGATGATCTCGGCCGAGCGCCTCTTCACAGGGCCAGCCTCCGGCGCATCCGCGACACCGCCATCTCCGCCAGCAGGTTCACGCCGAAGGTGAAGGTGAAAAGGACGGATCCCACCAGGAAGAGGGCCCTGTACTGCTCTCCCCCCTGGGGGACGGCGCCCAGCTCCGCGGCGATGGTAGCGGTCATGGTGCGGACGCTTATGAACGGGTTCAGGGTCACCTGGGCCGCGTTTCCCGTGGCCATCAGGACGATCATGGTCTCCCCCAGGGCCCGCCCCATCCCCAGGAGGCCCGAGGCGATGAGCCCGGAGGCCCCGGCCGGCACCACCACCCGGATGACGGTTTCCCAGCGGTTGGCCCCCAGGGCGAGAGCCCCCTCCCGGAGGTGGCCCGGGACGGCCCTGAGGGCGTCGTCGGTCATGGTGGCGATCACCGGGACGATGACGAAGCAGACTCCCAGGGCACCCACGAAGGCGTTCAGCCGGAAGGTCGTATGGAAGGCGTTCTGGACCAGCGTCGCCAGGGTCGCGAGGCAAAAGAACCCGATGACCACGGAGGGAACGCCCGCCAGGAGCTCGATGGCGGGCTTGACGAGCTCCCGGGTTCTCTTTCCGGCCACTTCCGCCAGGTAGATCCCCGTCCCGACCCCCAGGAGGGTGGCGATGAGGGTGGCGGGGAGCGCCACGAGGAAACTCCCCAGAATCAGCGGAACCAGCGAGTACTTGGGATTCGTGCTCACCGGCTGCCACATCCGGACCGTCTGGGGCATGTTGTCGAAGTCGAGCTCGGTGGACTCGACGAAGCGACCGGGCGGAATCGTCCGAAAGGCCTGGACGCCCTCCTTGAACAGGAACAGGAAGATCAGGAGGATGGCGGCGATGGCGACGAAGCCGTTGAGCCTGAGAAACGACTCGATGAGTCTCTCACCCAGGAAAGACCTCCGGGGGCACCGGGGCCGCCGGGCGGGCTCGATTTCCTCGAGAACCGTCTCCGTCGCCACTGCCTGCTCCAAGGCTACTTCCCGGCGCCGGGCGTCGGTCCCTTCACCGGGATATATTCCATTTTTTCCACGATGGCCTGCCCCTCGGGGCCGAGGATCCAGTCCAGGTAAGCCCTCACGGCTGCCGCGGGCTGGCCCGCGGAGTAGACGTACAGATATCGGGCGATGGGGTAGCTCCCGCTCCAGACCGCCTCAAAGTTGGGCTTGCCTCCCGCTCCGAGGGGGGAGATGGCCTCGCCTTTGTCCTCCTTGCTGATCTTGAGGATCTTCAGCTTCGGATTCGTGGCGAAGTAGGCCACGCCTCCGTAACCGATGGCGTTGAGATCCTTCGACACCGCCTCGGCCACGGCGCTGGTGCCGGGCATGGTCTGGGCGTCGGCCGCGTAGTCCCGGTTCATCAGGACGTGCTCCTTGAAGAACACGTACGTTCCGCTGTTGGACTCGCGGGAATAGCGGATGATCCTCTTGTCCGGACCCCCCACCTGCTTCCAGTTGTTGATGTAGCCGGAGTAGATCATCCCCACCTGCTTGAGGGTCAGGTGATCCACGGGGTTGGCGGAGTTCACCACCACCGCTAGCCCGTCCATGGCGGTCTTGAACTCCACGACCTCGATCTTGTTTCGCCGGGCCGCGTCCTTCTCCTCTCCCTTGATGGGGCGGCTGGAGTTGGCCAGCGCGGTGGTTCCGTTGACCAGGGCGGCAATCCCGGTGCCGGAGCCCCCGCCGGTCACCTGGATGGTCACGTCGCCATGGGTCTTCATGTACTCCTCGGCCCATCGCTGGGCCAGGATCACCATCGTGTCGGAACCCTTGACCGTGATCGTCTCGCCGGCCAGGGCGGGAAGGATCGAGCCGAATGCGGCCAGCAGCATCACGACGGCCAGGCCGCGCATCCCCTTGCATCTCATCTGCCTGTTCTCCTCTCCATGGAATCCTCGAAGGCCATCGCCAGTCTCGGGCGAGCCGGTTTCGGTCCGGTGGCGAATTCGTGACAATCGCGTGACGAAGGTCCGGCGCAGGTCAGAAGACGATCTGGAACTGCGCCCGGAAAATGTCCGTCTTCTCGTCGGTGGCGGAGGCCTCGTTCTTGATCTGGCCGTAGTCCGCCTGAAATTTCAGGTCATGCTTGTTGAAGTAGTACCCGAAAACCAACCGTGTCTCCGTCTGCTCGTTGTCATCCACGCTGGTGTCAAGGTCGATCTGGCTCCACCGTCCCGCAACTTCGAGCTTCGAGGGGATCAGGAAGACGCCGATCTGGGCGATGTACCCCTCGGAGTCAACGTCCCCCGAGGCCGACTCCTGGGTCCGGCGGTAGGCGTCGGCGAGGACGAACAAGCGTCGATACTTGAGGCCGAACATCCCTTCGTAGGTATCTTGTTTGAGGTCGCCGGCGGGATCCGGCCAGTTGAGCATGTACCCGAGGCTGAACGTATAACTGGGCGTCGTGGGGTGCTCGACCGCCGACTCGGAAAGCTTGTACTCGCCATTCGGGTCCCAGTGGACGCGGGCGGCGTACATGAGCTGGTCGTTGTCATTCGCGCTCCGGTTGCGGAAGTTGCCGTTGAACACTCCCGCTTCGTAGCCGAAGGCCTTCCCGAACGACGTGCCGTGGAGCATCACCCCCTGGTCGCGGGAGGGCGCGAAGAGCAGCGACGCGATCGACCGATCCACGAACTCCTGGTCCCCGGACGAGGTCAGCTCCTGGACGCCGAACGGCGCCTTGAACTGCCCCAGGCGGACCGACGTCCAGGGGTTTCGGGTAATGTCGAAGTAGAGATCGCGCAGGTCCGGACCGGTGCGCAAGCCAAGAGGGACTGTCTGGTTCGGCTCGGTGCACACCGTCGTCCCGGTCGGGTCGCAGGTGAAGTTCCCCGGGATGGTGACGCTGGCGACGGAGTTGTACGCCTGGCCGGTGAAGTCGTACTGGATCTTGTACTTGATCCAGGGGTGGAAGGCGTACCCGTCCAGGCGCAGCCGGGCGCGCGGCACCGTGAAGTCCTGCCGGTCCTCAAAGGTCGATTTCTCGTCGAAGCTGGTCTGAGTGTAGCGGAACTGGGTGCGAGTCGAGATCTTCAGCTCGAAATCCGGGGTCCTAAAGTAGAAGCCCTTGTTGTAGCCCCACTCCTTCTCCTCCTGGGCCCGGACCGGAACGGCCAGAAAGCACCCAAGCAGGACCCCCAGGACAGCGGCGGTGATTCTGGAACGCATCGTCCTCAATCCTCCTTGCCCCGTGTCTGAGGGGGCTGAAAGGGGGGGCGCCGCCTGCGCCTTCCCCGTTAGCTCCGGCGGCAAGGACGG
>Ga0315288_10008007_pt1 | contig 13364 bp, 9 predicted proteins | sample YL17G11_20_MG_FD_203454 | JGI IMG/M metagenome (GOLD analysis project Ga0315288, IMG submission 203454) | Sediment microbial communities from Yellowstone Lake, YNP, Wyoming, USA - YL17G11_20 | ecosystem: Environmental > Aquatic > Freshwater > Lake > Sediment | place: USA: Wyoming | collected...
GTACAGATTATGCGCAACTCCGTGGAGCAGGGCTTGAAGGGGACTAATTACGATGATCGTATTCTGGGGCGTCAGTCTGATCGTTTTTTACAGAAGATGAAACATAAGAAATTGCTTGATGTAAGTTTGTTAAATCGAATTATTTTGTATATTACTGCTATCATGGAGGCCAAGAGTGCCATGGGTATTATCGTAGCTGCTCCTACGGCCGGTTCTTGTGCGGTACTTCCCGGCGCGTGTCTGGCCGTTGGCGATGAATTAGGGCTCTGCGATGAAGATGTTGTGAAGGCTATGCTGGCAGGCGGTATGATTGGTGTTTTTATTGCCTCCCGCTCAACGTTTGCCGCGGAGGTTGGCGGATGCCAGGCTGAGTGTGGGGCCGCTTCTGGAATGGCTGCGGCCGCTTTGGCGACCCTTGGTGGGGGTACTACCGAGCAGACTGTGGCGGCTGCGTCTATGGCACTGCAGAATTCGTTAGGCATGATCTGTGATCCGGTAGCTAATCGTGTAGAGGTTCCATGCCTTGGAAAGAATGTGATGGCAGCAAGTAATGCTTTAGCCTGCGCTAATATGGCCTTGGCTGACTATGACCCTGTGATTCCTCTTGATGAAGTGATTGGGGCTATGGATAAAGTTGGAAGGAGTCTGCCACATCAGTTGCGGTGTACGGCACTTGGAGGACTATCAGTCACTGAAACCTCCAGGGCAATTGAAGCCAAATTGAAGGGTAGGCTGCGGAACGAAGGGTAGTGTCTTGAATTAAGTTACGTTGGATACAAAATCAAAGAACATGGTAAACAATATTAGCTATATCATTCGAAATTCGATGAATTGTAAAATAAATAGATATTAGATTATATGGGAGAGCCTATTGTGTACAGCAAAAGATTCGTATTCTCTCTGAAGAAGATATTCGCCGGGCGCTGCCCATGAAAGACGCTGTTGAGGCGATGAAAGAAGCTTTCAGAGAACTCTCGGCCGGCCGGGTGAAGATGCCTGCACGGGCACACATCGATATCTCCACATATGACGGCACAGCTTTGTTTATGCCCTCTTATGCCGATTGTTTCCGGAAGATTTGCGTGAAAGTTGTTAATGTATTTAATGCCAATCCGAAGAGGGGTTTGCCCTCAATTCAGGGTGTTGTATGCCTTCTGGATGGCGAAACCGGAAGTCCATTGGCCATTCTTAATGGTACGTTTTTAACAGCTCTGCGTACCGGGGCAGCTTCGGGTGCTGCGACGGACTTGTTAGCACGCTCCGATGCTGATACAGTAGCCATTATAGGCGCTGGGGTACAGGGACGTATGCAGCTTGAAGCAATGTGTGCTGTACGGCTCATCAAAAAGGCCTGGGTGTACGATATCGCGGAAGAAGCGGCTGTCAAGTTTGCAGAAAAGATGAGTGCCGCTCTTGCTATTGAAATCGTAGTTGCTGAATCGTCCCGCGATGCTCTACAATGTGCTGATATCATCTGTACGGCTACTGTATCGTCCACTCCCGTCTTCGCTGATGAGTAAATTGCTCCTGGTGTACACATTAATGCAGTCGGCTCTTATAAACCAGAAGTTCAGGAGATCCCTGAGAAAACAGTACTACGTTCCCTTTTGATTGTTGACCATCGTGAATCGGCCCTACAGGAAGCAGGCGATCTTATGATACCGATTAAAAGGGGATCCATGCAGGAGACACATATCCATGCCGAACTGGGCGAAATCATCTCTGGAAAGATCATTGGCAGAACCTCAGATCAAGATGTCACGCTTTTTAAATCAGTCGGTATTGCAGTCCAGGATTTGGCCGCCGCAACCCGTGTATTCGAACAAGCGGAAATACAAGGTTTCGGTGAGATGGTTCAGTTATAAAAAAGCTTTTTGTCGATTCACCCAAAGGGTACTTTCTATGATAATAATGATAGTTTTTCCAAAGTTGCAAAACATCATAAATCTGCAAAAATTCATGGTCGAGTAGACGTAAAGCTCTATCATTTAGGCATACTTTGTATTCCCTGTTTCTGCTCTCTTTCGATTGAGGAGAGTAACAATATTCTGCCTTTTGAAAGGATATCAACTTCGAATCATGCCACAATCCAATCGATCCTTAAGAAGCCTAGGTTAAACACGAAAAGACCAATGAGAGGCGAGCAAAACTGCCGCAAACAGAAGCTGCGGAGCAGTGAAAAGTCATCTTTTTAAAGGGCTTAGAAACACTGCTTTTTACATGGTGACACATTGCCTCCATTTTGTCACTACAAATACCAATTTTGCTGATGTCGAGTCCAAATAAATGTTAGATTTTGGTCCAAGGAGGAATTTTTTGAAAAATTATCAGGCGCGCATAGTCTTCAATGGCCTATGTCAAAAACAAAGAGTTGACAACTTTTGAAGCAGCCAGATCTTTAGCGATATTGAGTGTTTGTATTTATTTATGCGGTGGCATACTGTGAAAGTACTTTAATGTCCTCTGCAGTTAATGCCACATCATAAATTCGTACATCGACGATCAGGCCGGAGAAGAATGTGCCTGCATCAGGAGTTTGTCCTACTCCAATGTTTAAATCACCGGTAGTTTGTACTCCACCTATGAAATCAGTGTCCGCAGCCACTTCTACGCCATCTACATACAAATGCCGTCTCATTGTGACGCGGTCAAATACAAGACCTATGTGACGCCATTGACCATCTGTTATGATATAACCCGACTCTAATACTCCAACGGTAGTGTCCATTAATCCGGTCATGAGTTTTCCATTTGAGGGATTGGTACCGAACCATATACACCCTGGAAGAACGCCGCGACCGCCAGAAGAATTGCTCTGAGACATAATCACCTGTCCGGGTGCTCCGCCCTGAATCCAGGCAACGATACTGAAGGATTCACTTCCGGGATTCAATACAAACGGTGTGCTTACATAGTCCTCATTCCCATCGAACTCAAGAGCACCATCTAAGACACCTCCCTCAGGCTACCAGAGGGGGCCTTCGTGAAGCGTTCCATTGTAATCGCCAGCACTATCGTGAGCAGTATCGCTCGCTTCTTCATCCAGCTTCCATTGGGCTATCATGCGATAATCCTCGAATAGATGCTCGGACAAAAGAATCAAATCCAGGACGTCAACAATAACATCTCCAAAAGGTAACGGAGAGATATCATATAATGGCTCATATGTACCCCAGTGGTCAACCATTATGCACATGTCTGCACTATCGACGATTCCGTCGCTGTTAAGTCAACGATTGGAAGGATTGGTACCTATCACACGCCGCTTCCCAGTCGACAAAAGTAGAGGGTGGACCCGTCGTGCGAAATGTTCGGGAAAAATTTTACAGCTAACGTGTTGATAGGTGGCCCAAGATTAATGAGAGTATTCTGCGACGTCGATCTGCATCGCAACAACGCGACGTATGTTATCACAGATCGGCGCGACAAGCAACTGTTCCGGAACTGCTATTAATCTGAATTAGTATTAGGCGGAACCAGAAGCGTGTGAAGGAGTTCTGGGTACTTGGTGATTTCAGCTTTGGATAGCATCCAGACTCAGAACCGGATTCAGGAAATCCGACTGTCTGGAATCGTAGAGAGGCATGCGTAAACGTGGGCTACGGTGAAGGCTAAGAGGGCACGTAAAGTGGAAACACTGAAACAGCCAAGCCTTTACCTAAAGTTGCGCCCGCGTCATTTCTATCCCGACTAATATTCTACAATTTTCGATTAAAGTCAGGCTCCGGATATGAAAGATTAAACATTTAGTATATCGAGCGGTTCATATTGCTTATCGAGTATTCTTCGGCTTTCAAAACCAAGCCACTTGTCTAGCACAGTTGCGTAAACACGGCGGAAGTCAGTGTGGAACTTCATGGCGCCGTTATCCAGATCAGAAAGGCTGGGATGAGATCCGACAAGCCCGCTTTTTAGTTTGCCGCCGGCCAGGAAGATGGGTGCAGCTACACCATGCCCGGTACCACGACGACCGTTTTCTTTGACAGTCCTTCCAAATTCGGAGATTGTCATCAGCAAGACTCTGTCCAAAAGCTTGTATTTCTTCAAGTCATGAATGAAAGCGGCCAGCGACTCGGACAATTGATGGAGCAGGGCGCAGTGGTTGCCTAATTGGTTGGCGTGATTGTCAAAACCGCCGATTCCGCCGCCGCCAAGCTCGGTGAAGAATATTCTGATACCGACGTCGGCACGAATCAGTTGGGCAACTGTACGCAAGGTCTCGGCAAGCTGGAACGCCGGATAATCGGTCTTATTAGAGGACGTCCTGGTCACCGCATCGATTCTTCGGCTGTTGACAGTGGCATTCGCCGTGCAGTCCCGCAGGTGGTTGAGCAGTGGATTGTCTTTGTCCGCACGGAAAGACTCGCCCGCCAGCTTCTGTTGCGACTCGACTGGCGCGAGATTGATAGTCAGATCATCCGGTGACTGGATAGACGGGATGATCACGTGTTCGGCCCTCATGCCAAAAGGCTGAACGATCGGTCCCACGAATACGGCGGGCATGTCCTTCTGGTTCGTGTGCCAGACGCTGTCTGCTGCCCGGCCCAACCAGCCCGTCTGGCAATTGGGATTATCGGGTTCGGCGGTATGCCAGTGACGCATCGCGACATCGTGAGAGCGGTCCGAATTCGGGTAGCCGACGCCGTGGATAATACTGAGGTGTCCCTCCTTGTACAGACGCGAGAACGCTTCCATTCGCGGGTGGAAGCCCAGATACGAGTCGATTTTGTGCACGTCATTGGGTTGTAAGCGCAGCGTAGGACGGTTTCGTGCGTATTCGTCGTCGGCGTATGGAACCACAGTATTGAGCCCGTCGTTACCGCCCGAAAGTTGAACAACCACCAGGACTGTATCACTGTCATCTCGCCGAGCAATACCGGTGCCCGCAGCACGGACCAGTAAATTCGGTGCCGGCGATGCGAACGATAGCATCGTTGCCGCTCCCATAGTCGCCTTCAAGAAATCGCGTCGCGTATAGGACATTGTATTATCTCCCAATTTAAGCCAGGTGGAATTCAGGAAGCGTGACGATTGCATACGCAAGAGAACGTGTTCGTCTCCCCAAATCATCATCCTGTCCCCTGTTCGTCTTCGGCAGCGAATCGTAAACGTCGGAGTCAAGGTCGCTTTGTAGGAAAAGATCAAGTAGAAACTGTCGGGCGGATTCTAACGTAGCGCACCCGTGGTTTTGGGCGACGGCCCAGGGATTGAGCTTTTTGCCGTACCGGTCCGAGCCCTGCAGCAATGCCGAGGCAAGGTTATTACGAGCGACTATTGCCGTGCTGTTGATCCAGTGCTTTCCGCCGACCCAGCCTCTGATGGTCGGTAGATTGTAAAGGTTCTGGCCGAGATCAGCAAGATCGTTTGCGAGTTGTGTAGTGGAGACAGATCCTTCCAGAGCTTTGACTATACCAATGGCAAATTCCACCGGGCTCTTGATTCGCCTGCGATAGGCCGCTGCGGAGAAGAACAGGTTGGATCGCAGCATCGTTTCGACAAGTTTCAGTACATCGTAATCCTTCGCAAACGATTCGGCCAATGGAGCAATCAAAGCTTCGTCGGGCTGCTCGGTCTCGCTGATCAGCCAGCGGTATAACTTGCGGACCAGATGGCGTGACGTGGCCGGTTGTTCGAGTATGATTCTCAGCACATCGTCGCATGCAAAGTTTCCTTTCCGGCCGAGGATTAGTTTTTCATTAGTATCATGCTCGCGAGAGATATAGCGCAGCTTGCTCCTGAGCACGAACCATCCGGTAAAGGCTCTGGAGGCTTCCTGTGAATCTTTTGCCGTGTAATGGCCTGGCCCCAAAGTGAAGTTTTCCATGAGTGCTCGCGTAAAGTTTTCATTTGGGCGCGCTTTGCGATTGGCCTCGGCGCCCAGCCAGAGTAGCATAGCGGGGTCTTGTGAGATACCGTCCAGAAGAGTCCGGAACGAGCCCAGGGCCTGACTGCGCAGAAGCCGGACGTGTTGTTGCATCAATCGGGCGTTCTTGACCTCTGCGGCGTTAGTGGCGAAATGGCTGTGCCAGAACAGCGTCATTTTTTCCAGAAGTGGGTGCGGAGTCTGAATCATCCACCGTAACCACCATGCCCGAAGTGCATCCACGGAGTTGACAGATGTTTCATACTCATCAAACGTGCGATTGAAGGCAACCGTATCGGCTTGTGGCCTTAAAAGTTTGTCGATACTTCGTTGTGGCCCGTCAGAGAGTGCCTGCTGCAACTGGTCCCAACCTGCTCCGAAGGCTGCACGCCGATAAAGGTGTCCTGCCTGAGCGAGGTTCCAGGGTCGCTCGGCGTCTGGTTCATATGCAGCCCACGCCCAACTGGGATCGCTCAGTTTCTCAATTTGCATAGCCATTGAACGTTTCTGTACATTTTCAGTCACTGTAAGTTCAGATTTATTTCGAAACGCGCCTGGGTCAGAGACTTATTCATGCCAATTCCCAACTCAACATGCTTCACAAATCTCGCCAGAGCGATGAGCATATCGATCCCTGCTTCGGCCTGTTCTTGTGAATTGCCCTTCTTAACCATATCGCCGCGAACCAATACCTGGCGATTGGCTTCCAAAATCGAAGCCAACTGACCTCCTTCAATTTCGACCAGGCTATGGGTTTGCACTAACAGCTTGCCTCTCTGCTGCGTCTCCTGGTTCAAGGCATCGACAAGGTCTCGAGCCAAACCATCGGTCGAACTGAAGATTACGTATCCGTCCGGCATTGCTAATGTTGGACGAATATTGAATCGCTGGTCAAGCTTTGTCTTGTCCTCTATCCCAGCGGTGGAGAAGTAAGCTAAGGTCAGTTTTGTCTGGGCATGTGCGGGACGGTCAATAATGAGTCCCGGCATCGCCTGCTGTCCACGTGTAAAGTTGACCAGGCCGATGGCTTTTTGCCATGCTTCCTCGACCACCTCATCGAAATCCTCCGGATTACGAAGCCGCAGGATAGCAGCAAAGGCCGGCAGCTTTGTTATTGGCGTGCCAATCTCCGGATCGTACTTCTGCCCGGCAACGACAAAGCGAATTTCAGGCATGGTTTCTGCTAAAACCTCATTAGTCAGGTCACGCCCGCTGAAAAAGATACCCATCATATTTTCGAAGAAGATTAAGCCGGATGTGCGCTCGGGGAAAAGGTTGTCCTTGGCAGCGTAAAATTGATGCAAGTCTCGGTAAAAAGTCATAGCTGCGATTCGACGAGGCACTGATAAGTTCGGCATAACGCCCTCATCAGACTCCTTTGGCAAAGCAAAAGCTGCGGGACTTGTTCGGGCAACCGTCTTGCCGTCCACCGATGCTTGGCAAATGAGCGTTTGGTCCTCTATATTTAGCCCCAACGCCAGCCAATTCGAATCGCGTATCGCCTCGACGATCCCGGCGAATGTAAGTGCCGCCAGAGGATTTTTGCCTGCTTGACTGAGAAGCTGAGTAACGTCTGGAATTTGCATGAGAAGCTTGAAGTCGGCAAAGGCTGTTGCCACGGCATCAGGCTTCGCTTGGCGCTTCGCGGCCTGATAGCTGGATTTCGAGGCCAAACTTGTGCTTTCTGCTTTAGAGCGAAGTTCAAGAACGGCCTTGAGCCCTTCCGGGCGGTTGGCAAGTATGAACCGTTTGCCGATGATCGCATGCGATTCTTTGCCATCGAACGTCCATGCGGTGACATCTTCGTACTGCGTAGATGCCACCCGGCCGGGCAGACCTTGTTTCTCGGCTTCGGATCGTGCCATGCTGATAAGCATCTCGTGAAGCCGCTGAAGCATGTGCTCATCTTCGGCATCGATGATGAGTACTACCGTTTCCGCCGGACAAACAGCAAACGTAATACCCCCGCCTGTAAGCTTTGCTAGGCCGGTTCGCCAGTCTGTGTCCAATGCGGTTTCTATAAAATTGACCAGATTGAGAAATTCCTGGAACTGCGGTTTAGATGCCTGATTTTGGTATAACGGTAATGCAGTAATAGCAGAGGTTGCTTTTTCGCCGGCAAGTAGTTCGAGCAAAGCTTTCGGCTCAGACAGCTCTAAGCAAATCACTGCATCTTGCGGAATCCAACGTATTGCCGGAGGTAAGGTTTGCCCCACCGAAACACTCTGCAATACCAATACCGTTAACATCAGGGTCAATGCAGGTCGAAATTTCGCGGACACAATATACCTCCAACGCTTATTGTAGCAATTGTTCGTATTTCACGTCAAGTCAGACAATGATACCATCTAAATGTTACCGATTTGTTACGGTTTTGTCTTTTTTATGATTCTTCCAATTATTTCTATTTTCCTTTTTCTTCACACTCACACAACATTAAAGGTTACGGTCCCAGTAATAGGTCAATCTGTTTCTCTTAGCGACAATTTGTCACAAATAGCGCCAATAGAAACAGAGGCTTGCCAGGATAACGGATGCGATGGTTGGCAGCCCGTATCCTAAAGTCACGCGAAACAAGGAAAAATCGTCAAATTTTTCACCCTCGAAGAAATCCGGTTTGGTCGCTTTTGGCTTAGATGGGGCGCCTGAAAGGACGTTGAAAAAGTTGGACACCTGATCGGGAAAAACATCGGTATCCTGTACTTTGGCGTTGTTCTTCGCCTCGGCATCAGTTTCTCGCCAGGGACGGCGAAGTTGTGTTGATATCGCCCGGTTCAAACTGATAGGTGAGAACTCCTCCAATGAGAAAATGCTTAAAATCAGGCCGATCGGGTACCAGATGAAGATAAGCACTACCACCGCCAAAAGTGGCTTTCGCAGCAGTGTTCCGGCGAGAAATCCTAGCGACACGAGGAAAGTCAGTACGAGTCCGACCATACCCAGAGCGGTGATAATTCCATAGACAGTTACCGTGTCCTCCGGCACGGGACGTTTTGCCAGTATTACAAGGACAATAGCAGGGATTGTCCCCACCAGATAGACGCTCAAAACGAGTACGATCCGGGCCGACCATGAAACCAGCAGGTATTCAAAGCGGCTCACAGGCCGGCATAGGATTCCGTCGGCCAAAGTTTCGGCTTGCGATCCTGAAACAGGGGTGACTCCGAGCACCACAACAATAAAAAACCAGGGAAACACCAGGTATGGAAATAAAAGTGATGCGAACAGCGTGCCGTCCATAAAGTTGGACCAGTTCGAGCCGACCAGTAGTAAAGTCAACAGCACAGTTGCACCCAGCCAAAGACGGATTCGCGGTTTGCGAACCTCACTCGGCAGCCGAGACAACTTGCCAAGAAGGTCCAGATATTCGATAGGTCGCAGGTTGCCAGGTAATTTTGGATTTGTGGGAAGATAACCAATCTGAGAACGGACACCGACCGCATTTGGACCGCATGACTTGCCGAAAACCTGCGCCTGACCTGCAGTGGGACGCTGCAATCCTAACAAAAGACGTAGTGTTGTCGTTTTGCCCGCACCATTGGGGCCCAATAATCCGAATACAGAACCACGCGGTACTTCCAGATTCATGCCGTTAACCGCAATTAGTCGTTGACTGTAAATCTTCGTCAAATGCTCTGTGCGAATCGCCAGTTCCGTCATAAGTTCCTTGCTATTGCTCGGCTGCGTGCTCATGTCCTTATCTTCTTATACAATATGTATCGAAATAAGTAGTTCCAGTTAAACTTTTTCTGGATATTATCATTTTAAAGACTTGTTCGCCACAATCAAGCTATTCTTGGTAAGAACTTTCTGTATGGCGCGCAATACGCCTCCAAATTTAATGAGAACTGATTTGTGCAATTTTCTTTTGGCGTCGTAGGATTAGTTCGTTAGAAGCTTACTAAAAAATCTTTATGCAATTTATCCTAAAAGCCACCTTTTTTATAAGCTGAAAAACACCGCGTTCATACCGTGACATGTTGACTCCAAAATGACTCCACACATACCTATTTTGCCCAAATAGAGATTGGATGGACATCCTTTTTTTGCCAAAAAGCAAATATTTTATAAAAATTTTATGTCGTCGCCGTATTCAATTCACTTTGCTAATTCGCGAGTAACTTTGGCTGTTACGTCGCAATGTGAATGCCTCAAAGAAAATTTTTTGCGATAAGAATTTTGGTATTTGACATTGAGCTCTTAACAGGTGGACGGGATCAAAAATAAAGGATTGATGGAACAAATATTACCCGCTCATTTCTATTCGCATTTGTAACCCGCTGACTGTTGAAATCAATTCCTCATTTTGGCAAGGGAAGGTGCTTTTCAAAAAAGCGATCCATGAGATAACAGCATCGGTCATTAACTGATTTGGCAAGGTCCATAGCATGAGGCCAGCCAGGAAACTTTTCATAAACCATCGGTATGTTTAGTTCCTCTAATTTTTTCGCGAGTTTGTCTGCCTGAGCAATGGGCACCGTTGAATCAATGGTACCATGCAGAATCAGGGTGGGGGGATCATCCTTAGTCAAATGAGTGATTGGTGATGCAAAAGCATATAGTTCCGGATCATCATCATATTGTTTGCCGGAAAGAAAATCATGCAGCACTTCTTGTTTTCGTGCAAAAGAAGTCGTCAGATCCGTGGGCCCATAAAAATTCACCACTACCTGAACACGGCTGCTAATCTCTGGATGTCCTCCCACTCCTTCAAGTTTAGCTACGTCAGATGAATATCCGGCCATCATGGCCAGATGACCACCGGCCGAGTTTCCGGAAACACCAATTTTATCAGGATTGATATTATATTTTTTCGCATTAGCTCGCATCCACCGTACCGCGCATTTGGTATCATGTACCGCGGCTGGAAATGGTGCTTCATTAGTAAGACGGTATGAAATAGTGGCTGTAGCATAACCACGTGCGGCATATTTAATAGCATAAAATTTCATGTCCGCCCTGTTGCCGCTCTTCCAAGAGCCACCATGTATAAAAATAAGCCCGGGAACAGGTTTGTCAGTATTGGGCAGGTATAGATCTAAATGAAGAGGTCGCTGACCTACCTTCCCGTATTCAATATCTTTGATCTCCTGCACTGAGTCTGGTACAGGAATGTTTATAGCATCGATTAGTTTTACCTGACCTGTTAACAACGCTACCTTTAATTGGGCTTCAGTAGTATATCCTTTCGGCATAGGTGGTTCTAACATATCATTAGCAAGCACTGGTATGGCAATTAATGTGCTTACAAAAGACAACATGACGGTGGATAAAATCTCATGTTTTGTCGAATTCATCATTTTACTGACTATAAAACTTTTCATTATCAACATCATACCTGATTATGGCATGTCCGGCAGCATCAATCAACAGAAATCAGCAGCTTTAGAGTAGTCCAATCTTTCCTTAACAAGTACATCTGAGATTTTTCCCCCTTGATCTACCTCTCCCTCGGGAGTATATTCATTTCTATGATTGAAAGATCAAAATGCCTATCAGTCATGACTCTAATCGATCGTTCCCGGCGTTCGTTTCTAAAAACTTCTGTCGTACTGGCGGGGACAATCCCGCTCATAGCCGGTTTGCTCCAAGCGCAATCGAATGAAGCCAGTGGGCCACTCATTGCCTATGTCGGCACCTTCAGTTCCCCGCTTCGCGATGTGTTGTCAACACAGGTGGATCTGCCGCCCGGCAATGGTCGCGGCATACACCTTTTCCAGGTGAATCGCGCCACCGGGGCGATGACGCCTGCCGGTATTCACGAGATGGGAACAAGCCCTAGCTGCCTGACTTTGAATGCGACCGGGACCCGACTGTACTCGGCTAACGAGACGGATCGCGCGGGGCAGGACAAGGAAGGCACGGTCAGCGCTTTCTCCATCAATCGGGCAGACGGGCATTTGACGTTGCTCAACACCGTCCGCTCCGGCGGCGCCGGTCCAACCTACGTGAGCATCCATCCGTCAGGACGGTTCATGTTGGTTGCTAACTATTTTGGTGGCTCGGTCGCGGTGCTGCCGATTCTGCTCGACGGCCGGTTGGGCAACGCCACGGACATCAAGAACGATGCTGGCAAGATCGGCCCCACCAAGGCGACCAGCGCTCCACCGGGCAGCTTTGCCTTCAGCGGACATGATCGGACTCACGCGCACATGATTCAGGCCGATCCCTCAGGGCGCTTCGTGCTGCATGTTGACTTGGGCTTGGATCAAATCTTCATCTGGAAGTTCGACGAGCAGATGGGGGTGCTGACTCCGAATGACTCGCCCGCAGTCTCACTGCCAGCCGGAGATGGGCCGCGGCATTTCCATTTTCATCCCAATGGCCGTTGGTTCTACTCCATTCAGGAAGAAGGCTCGACAATCGTTTTGTTTGACTACGATGCCCGAGCGGGGCGGTTGGCCGCGCGTCAAACGGTCTCTACTCTGCCGCCAGGGTTTGCTGGAAGTAATTTCTGCTCCGAAATCTTAGTTTCAATTGATGGGCAGTTTGTCTATGCAGGCAACCGGTTGCACGACAGCATCGGGATATTTTCCGTTGGCCCAAACGGCGAGCTCACGTTCATAGGGGAAGAATGGACAAGAGGAAATTATCCGCGCAGCTTCAACTTTGATCCCACTGGCCAGTACCTCTATTGTTGCAATCAGCGCGGCGACAACATCGCCGTCTTCCAGGTGAATCGCAAGACCGGCGGCCTCAAATTCACCGGCCATTACACCCCGGTTGGCAATCCCTCGATCATCGTCTTCCTCGATCTCGCCAAGGTGGATTGAAGTCACGTGATTCGAAAGTAGAAGTGTATGTTTGTTCAGATAAGCTACGAAGCGTGGCTGAGAGGTCGCAACGTGGATGCCTCAAAGAAAAATGTTTTGCGGCAGTAAGGATTTCAGTATTTGACTTTGAGTTCTTCATAGGTGCACTGTCGCCAAATCTTTCCATTGAAAGAATTCATTACTGAGGCGACAGGGTAGAGGATTCAATGACCAATCGCCAAATTTTACTATAGGTATCTCATGAGACAATTGTGGCAATAGGGCTCTGAGTTTTTGACTTTATGCTATTCATAGGTATTGTAGTCTTGGTACTATTTGCGATTTTTATAATTGAAGGATATGATTCAGAAAAATATTAGTGTTATTGTCCTTTATTAAATCACATGTGGATGAATTAAAGATTGTATTCGAGCAATAGAGACATAATATAAATAATTTGAAAAAGCCTATGACCATACCCCTTGAGCTTGTAGCGCCAGCAGGAAATGCAGATATCGGAATTGCAGCCATTAATCACGGTGCTGATGCCGTCTATATCGGAGCGCCAAAATTTAGCGCCAGGGCCGAGGCCGGTAATAGCATAGATGAAATTGCACGTCTGGTCCGTCATGCCCATCTCTATTATGCCAAGGTATATATGGCTCTCAACACGATCCTTACCGACGAAGAATTGCCGGAAGCCCTTGAGATTATAAAAAAGGCGTACGATTTGGGGGCAGATGGCCTGA
>Ga0315288_10008010_pt1 | contig 13362 bp, 14 predicted proteins | sample YL17G11_20_MG_FD_203454 | JGI IMG/M metagenome (GOLD analysis project Ga0315288, IMG submission 203454) | Sediment microbial communities from Yellowstone Lake, YNP, Wyoming, USA - YL17G11_20 | ecosystem: Environmental > Aquatic > Freshwater > Lake > Sediment | place: USA: Wyoming | collected...
AGCTGGCAAAAAAGAACAAAATAAAATTAGATTAATTATTCTAGTGCTTTCTTTTTGTAGCTTTGAAGCCCTTGAGTTTAGCAGTATCAACTAGGTCTCTGAGGTCTTTGATGTTCTCTGTGAACGTAGGCATCACAGTCTGAAAAACGCGTTGCATAGCCTTTAATTCTGTTCCTACGTCGGTGATGCTCTTGCCATATTCCTCGACTTTGCCCAGAATTGCCTGCTCGACAGATTCAAGTTTCATTTCAAGCTTTGTCATTCTGTCTGACAGGTTTGATAATGTCATGTCAGTTTCGTCACGCCATTTTTTCACGTCATCAATATCTTTTGCGACGTCTTTCCACTTCTCCGAAATTATGGCTTCTGAGACTCGTTCTATATCTTCAATAGGAATTCTGATAGGTGTTGGCCTTGGCGGCGGTGTTGGTGGTGATGGCATACCCATAGGAGCAGATGAAGGATAAAATGCAGGTGACTGAGAAGACATCTCCATTCCCGTGGCTATGTCTGTGGAGGGATATCCTTTTGCTGTTAAATCACGGACTATCTCACGAGGCTGCATGCCTTTGGCACGCATCTCGCCAATTGGAGGTGCACCGAAATCAGGTAACGGTGGAAGTTCTCCAGAAATATCAAATTGAGGTGGAATTTCAGGTTCCTCTCTCCTTTTTTTGAAAAATGTAAGTGGGTCAGCCATTATGCCTCCTCAGCTATCTTAAAGCCCTGTTCCTTTAAAATGTTTTGTACCGCAGCCTTGACTTCTGCTCTCGTTACGAAATTCATTGGCTGCCAAAGTGAAACATACCTTTCAATGATTTTTAGCTCTTCTTTTGATGCAAAGGCTTCCATGCGCTTTGCAAGGCGCTCTGCAAGCTCTTTCAGCATGTCCATGTCTGCACGCACGCTCCGCATGCTGTCTTCAAAGTCCCTCATGTTGGAAACGAGGGATTTGTGTTTTTCAACGAGAGAACTGTCAACTAAGTCCAAATGGGTCCTCAGATTATCGATTCGCTCCTCAATCAATTTGACTCTTGACGATAGGTCAGAAGTTTGTTCAGAGACTTTTTTCTGGAAATCTTCAATTTCAGGTGGAAGTCTCTTTGGTGCCATGAAAGAAGAAGGAGCACGCGCAGGAGCAGAGAATGGTGCGCCAGGAAAAGATGTTTGTGTAGGATAACCGTTAGGCATGCTCTTTACATAGAAAGTTTTGCTATAAATATTATGCTACTCTAACAAAATAGTAACCTCACATTAATAATATATATTAATAGCAAAATTAAGTCAAATACATGGCCACAGGGGATTTTAAGGTAACTTCAGAAGCTGGTGCCAAAACTTTGAGAATAGATTACGAAGGTAGCATGTATTCTCCTTCCCTTGAAGATGACAAGAACATAATGGCCCAAGTCTTTAACATTCTGCTGGAATCAGGCAAAGTAGTCAAAATATCATTTATGCAGCGTGAGGAGTACACCTATGAATGGGATCAGGTCAAGCTTTTGCTGGAGATTGTTGATATCTACAACAAGCTCGTAAAAGAGGAAAACATTTTTGATTTCTCAAAGTTCGGATTAAAGCCGGAATGCCAGCGGTTTATACCTGCTTGGTCTGATTTCCTGCACGACTTAATCCTTCACAGGTTAAAAGAAGATCCGATTGGTGCATATGTCAGTATAACGAGGCGCAGGAGAGAGGAAGAAATAAAGCAGAAAATTCCGCCGGTTCCAGAGTATGCGGATTGTGTCGGAGCGTTTATTGGAAGTCTCTCACGCATCATTGATGCTCTTTCGGCAACATCACTGATTAAATTGGCTAGGCCGCATCTTCCAGGATGGCAGCCAGGCGACAGAACTCTTTACAGGAGATTCTTCAAGCCCAGCATAAGGCCGTTTTTCATGTACACGAAGCTGGTTACAGCATATCCGACTGGCGCTGAAGAACTTGCATCATATTCTCTTCCTGAAGGTACAGAAGTTCTGATACTGAAAGTTCCTAATGATATCAGACCGCAATATCACATAATCCCTCCTGAATTCAGATTGACCGAAGAAAAATATTCCTTGTTGACAGCGGCAAGAGAAGTTATGGCAGAGCACAGGCCGGAACGTGAGGAATATCTCGAAGTTGAAAGAACAAGGGAGATTTTCTTCAGCGTGCAAAAAGACCTGATTGCAGACCTGGCAAGAACGCGCGGAATTAAATTAGAATACACTGAATTAGAAGAGCTTGCACGAATACTTCTGCGTTACACAATTGGTTTTGGAATGATCGAAGTCCTGTTATCGGACCCGAACATACAGGACATCGTAGTTAATGCGCCCATAGGCACAAGTCCTATTTCAGTAATGCACGCAGATTATGGCGAATGCAGAACAAACATTACGCCATTGCCGCACGAAGGCGAATCCTGGGCAACAAAATTAAGATTAATTTCCGGACGCGCGTTAGATGAAGCAAATCCCGTTCTTGATACGGATTTAACAGTACCTCACGCGAGAGCCAGAGTTGCTGCATTGCAGAGGCCTCTTAGCCCGTCAGGATATGCTTATGCTTTCAGAAGACACCGAGATAAGAGCTGGACTCTTCCGCTTTTCATACATGCAAAGATGCTTTCTCCAATGGCTGCGGGTTTAATTTCATTTTTAGTTGACGGCGCAAGAACAATGCTGATAGCAGGTACGAGGTCAGCAGGTAAAACCTCATTGTTAGGCGCAGTTTTAGTTGAGATTGCTAGAAACAGCAGAATAATAACATCTGAAGACACTCTTGAACTGCCAGTTGCACAACTCAGGCAGCTTGGTTATGATATTCTTTCTCTGAAAACTCGTTCCGTAATAAGCGGCTCTGAAGCCGAAGTGCCAGCAGAGCAGGCAATCAGAACAGCTTTGCGTCTGGGCGACTCTGCCTTAATTCTAGGTGAAGTGCGTTCCGTCGAAGCTAAGGCGTTGTATGAAGCGATGCGTGTCGGCGCCCTGGCGAAAATCGTTGCAGGAACAATACACGGAGATTCACCTTATTCTGTTTTCGATAGAGTCGTAAATGACCTTGGAGTCCCGAAAACATCTTTCAAGGCCACAGACATAATTTTGATTGCAAATACAATCACGTCAACTTCAGGACTGGAAAGATGGAGAAGACTTACGCAAATTTCAGAAGTGAGAAAGTTTTGGACTGAAGATCCTATTATGGAAAAAGGTTTTGCAGACCTGATGACATACAATGCAAAAACGGATATGATAGAGCCAACGTCAGCTTTGTTAGAAGGTGAATCTGAAATAATAAAAGCAATTGGCGGCAGAGTCAAAGAATGGGCTGGCAATTGGGACAATATATGGGGCAACATAGAGTTGAGAACGAAAATCAAACAGGCTATCGTTGACACCGCAAAGAAGACCAATGACCCCGACATGATGGAAGCTCCTTTTGTTGTGAAGTCTAATGACGAGTTCCACAAATTATCAGCAATAATCGCAGAAGAAGTAGGCTATACCGATCCAAAGCGTGTTTATTCCGAATGGGAAGCCTGGCTAAAAACTGAATTGAAAAGAAGAAAGGAGGCAGCAGCTTGATTTACAGGGACTTGATTGCACAATACAAAGCAAGATTGAGCAAGGAACTTCATCCTGAAAGTATGGCGCCCGAGCCCGAAGTATCATATTCGCAGTCATATCAGATTTTCAAGAAAGAGCAGATAGGCAAAACACACCTGCTTTTCGAAAAGCTCTGCAACGGTTCAGAAAAAATTCTCAAGATAGAAGCAAGTCCGAAAGACATAGCTAGAATAGAGCCGAGCATGAAGCTGGCACACCTCGCAATCACGCCTTCAAGCGTTTTTTCATTTTCATATTTGCTCGCGATAGTTATTCTTGTAGTATCTGTGATAGCATTCGTTTTTACATTTAACATTGCGGTAATTTTGATTGGGCTTTTCTCCGCACTCGGGCTTCTGTTTTACATACCCACGATTCCGAAAACAATACTTACGGCCTGGCGTGCGAGAGCTTCTGACCAACTCGTGCTGGCAGTTCTATACACTGTAATTTACATGGAGCACACGCCAAACATTGAGCAGGCAATCAAGTTTGTTGCGGAACATATGTCTCCTCCTATCTCTTTGGACTTCATGAAGATACTCTGGGATTTGGAATCGAAAGTTTATTCTTCAGCGCAGGATGCGCTTAATGATTATACAGCAACGTGGCGCGGCTGGGATGACGAGTTTGTTGACTCGATGAATCTTGTGGAATCTTCTTTGTACGAAGGCGTCGAGGAAAGGCGGCGCGATATTCTTGACAAGGCAGTTGACGTCATTCTTGAAGGCACGCAAGACCACATGCTCACATTCGCACATAACATGCAGTCTCCTCTAGAAAGCCTGCACATGTTGGGAGTAGTTCTACCAGTAATGGGTCTAGTAATGCTGCCAATGGTCTCGGCATTCATGGGCGCATCAATAAGCCCTCAAGTCCTCATTATGCTCTATGATATTCTGCTTCCAATTACGGTTTTCGCAATCGGCTATTCAGTGCTGCAGACAAGGCCAGCGGGCTCTGACGAAACTGATATTTACAAATTCATACAGGCAAAGTATGCAAAGCCTGCAGTCAAAATCGGCAAATTCAGTCTAAATATATCACCAAGAATTTTGGGGTTGCTGTCAGGGATATTGGTTGGTTTGCCGGCAATGATTTATTTTACACAAATCTATCAGCTGCCAGCAGCGCAATTCTATGACGCACTGTTTTCACAAATCGGTATTTTTGCAAGCATCGATATAATTGCTGCAGTCGGCATAGGTCTCGGCGTGTATAACTGGTGGTCTGTAAATCATCTCATCAAGTTAAAGAAAAGCATTGAAACAATGGAGCAGGCTTTTGCGTCTTCTGCTTTCCAGCTAGGAGAAAGGCTGGAAGAGCACGTCCCGGTGGAGCTTGCATTTTCAAAGGTCGCGGAAGAAGAGAAATCAGAAGTATCGAAACTTTATCGGATTGTTGATTACAATATCAGGCAGATGGGCATGAGCCTCAAAAGCGCAATTTTTGACGAAAAGAATGGCGCGCTAGCATTTTTTCCTTCTGCTACGATACGTTCTGCAATGTCTATTCTTGTCGAAGGTTCAAAGAAAAGTCCAGAGATTGTTGGGCATTCGATGCTGACAATATCAAAATACCTGCAGGCAGTTCACAGAGTCGGAGAACGTCTGAAGGACCTGCTTGCGGACACGACAAGCGAGATGCAGATGCAAGTAAAAATCTTCATTCCGGTAATAGCAGGCATAGTAGTCGGGCTTGCTTCACTCACGACACAGATATTGAAAAATCTTGGCTCGCAATTGCAAAACCTGAATACAATAAGTCCAGAAGGCGCGCCGCCAATCGCAGGTACTGGTCTAACAGATATCTTCCAGATAAAGTCAATGATTCCGCCGGCAACTTTCCAGCTGATAGTCGGCATTTATGTAATTGAATTAACAATTGTGTTATCAGTCATATTAACCAGCGTGATTTTCGGCCATGACAAAATTGAAGAGAAACACGCGCTTGGGATAAATTTAATTATGGCAACGGTTTTTTATGTAATAATAACCATGGCTGTCGTCATACTGTTTGGTGCATTGGCCGCACCAATTTCGCAGATGAATTACCAGTAAAATATGGGAGAACTAATAACAGCAAAATCAGTGCAGTGGCTCGTAATCGGAGCGATAGCTGCTTTGGTAATTATAGGCTTCATCTGGGCGGTGCTAAAACTGCTATGAAACGCGCACAGTCATCTTTACTCAAGATAGTATTATATTTATCCATAATAGCATTAACGATAATCATAGCAGTAGTGGTGCTGGCGAGTGTCAAAGGTGCGGGAACGCCAAACTACTTCCAGAACATCTTGGGTGGAAAATGAATAAGCGTGCAGATTTTGTAATGCCGAGCTGGCTTGGTAAGCTCATAATAGCGCTCATAGCTTTCGGTTTGATAGCAGTTCTCATCATCGTAGTGATCGGGCCGCCAGCGGAACAAGTTGTTGGCTCTGACATAATATATAGGCTTCAGACGCTGAGTTTCGGAGACCGCGGAGTTACAGGCGCGATAGGGGACCCGGCAACAGCGGTTTGTTTTGGCACGGGTGCGGGCAAATCCGTTATGTGCTTGAACAGAAATAACGGTAATGAACTTTTCAATGCAAGGCTTTTGATGAAAGATGGCTATGCGATGTCAAAGCCAGTATTAGTTTCCGATGGCATAATTCTCGGGTTCGGTAAGTTTGTCTGCAAATACGACCAGACGGGTTCTGAGCAATGGTGCCAGACATTTAAAGATCCTGTCACCAGCGGCATAGCAGTTGATAACCCCTCAGACGCGAATGTAACTTGTTTCGAGACAGGCAAATTCCCCGATGTCAATGGCCAGATGACTTGCCTTGATGCAAAAACAGGGGAGTTCAAGTTCAGTGTCTCAAGCACCGAGAAAATGGCCTCGACACCGTCGATAGACCAAAGCAAAAATGTAGTGTATTTCGCAGCCGGAGCATATGTCTACATGTACGAACTTGATAGCCAAGGAATACTCCAAGCGCCCACTAATAAGGTGTTGGCCACAAACATGTGGAACACAAAAAAATATGACCACGCAATCGTATCAGACATTGCGCTCGGTGAAGGCCTGGTTTGCTTTGATTCAAGTCCAAAGATGCATTGCGTAAATGAAAGCACCAGCGTAGATTCTTTTGATGTCTATGCAAAAACTGGGGTTCGTGGCGGACAGGATTGTCCAGATGACGACTCGCAACGCACAGTCTCAACTCCAATGATTTACAACGGTTCAATATACTTTGGCATCTGCTCAAGCATAATCAAATGCAATGTAACAAATACTACGGGCGAAAACATAAATTCAGACTGCGAAGAATGGGTTTTTGGAGGACCGCTCGCCCAATACGGACAAGGTTATTTCTCCAAGCCGATATATGCGGGAGTAACCATCGGGATAGTGTCGCCAATACCTGGAGCAACATTCAATTATACTACAATTGTTTGTACGGGTAGTGGAGAAAATCAGAAAGTAGCTTGTTTCTTTGATGAGGGCAATAGCTCATCACCGTTTGTTTCAATGGAAGGGGACTGGGGTGACTGTCCAAGGGCTACGACTAAATTAGCTCTTACGAGGGCCCAATATGATTCATATTTCAATGTTGGTCTAGGGGCGCGCACCTGTTTTGCCGATAGCACACCTATACTTTCAAAAGACATAGTGTATTACGCGCTCGGAAATAGGGTTTGTGCAACAAATCTTACATCTTTAAAGAAAACTGGAGAATTAATCCTGAATGAAACAACTAGCACTACTGAAGGCGGAATTGCAAAGTGGTGCGAATCTGAAGGTGCATCAGATATTTTCGTTACAGGTTCACACACCTGGGTGCCAAGCGTCACAGACTTGGCAATTTACGAGCCGCCACCAAAGTTTGTGGCCGGAACTCCGGGAGTTGTTGGGTAAATGGAAATTGTTGATATAATAATTGTCCTGGTGCTTATCGCAATTGCAGTTGTACTGATAGTGCTGTTTGCAACGGGAGTCTTAAACAAAGGTGGCCAAAGCATTCTGGATATCCTGCACCTAGGGAAACAGCAGGCTACTACATTACTAAAACTTTATATAACTGCATAATTCAATATCTGCAAGAGGGGGTAAAACATGAAAAAGGCACAGGGTTTGCCACTAAATTTGATAGTTTTAGCAGTAATAGCTGCACTTATACTGGTGCTGATAATAGCATTTACAATTGGCGGAGCCGGTTCATTCTTCAGCAAGATATTCAAAAGCGGCACAACTGCGGTAGGCGATGAAACTTCTGTCGTTCAGGATGCTTGCAGAGCAGATTGTACGAGAGCACAGCAATCAACATCAACTCCGCAATGGGCAACATCTTCATATTGCAGAAGAACCGCAAATATTGATCTTGACGGGAATGGTAATCTAACAGCTACCGAAAAAGGATTGAAATGCTGGGATACACCAATATCAGTAACTTGCTCAACAACAATTGGAACAACGCCAGTCGAAGGAAACAAAGCTGACTGTAATATTGTTGGTTAAGATGCTACGAGCCCTTATCTGCGATGGTGGGGGTTTCTTAGTTTTTATTTTTGAGGTTTAAAATGAAAAAAGCACAAGGTCTACCACTTGAGACAATAGTCATAATAATAATGGCCCTTGTTCTTTTAGTTGTTGCTATCGGTTTTTTTACAGGCTCATTCTCGAGTCTTGCTGGCAGCACAAAAGCCCTCATTTCAACAACATCAGAGGCAGACATTACTGCAGCGCAAAACACGTGCTCGCAGCTTTGCCTGCAGGCTGCCAGAATCCAGACACCAGCTGAATTCAAAAGAAGCAGCTACTGTACAAAGATTTTCAAATTTGAATTAAATAGCGACGGCAACATTACAGATGTAAACAAAGATGAAAGCGGACTAGGAGCCAAATGCATTGCAGATGGCGATGAATATGCTTGCTGTAGGGAATCTCCATTAAGCATACCTTGCAAAGTTGAAACGCAAACAGGACAGCTTACAGAATCAAGTTGCTAAAATGTCAGATGTAAGAGGAGCCGCATTTATTGATTTTATTATTGTGTTGATACTTATCGTAGTAGGACTTGTCGCAGCTTTGTTTCTATTTACTTCAAGCGTAACAGGCGGGCTTTCAAATTCGTTTAAAGCAATGTCACAGTCACCCGGCTGCATACCTTCAGTCACTTTGGACGACTGCAGTGACTGCGGTGGCAATGACAAATGCTGTTATTGCCCTGCGAAGTGCGTACAGGCCGACAAGCCAATAAAAGCGGGTTTTGACTGTGGCGGGCTTGCAGAGGAATTTGCAAAAGTTCAAGATAAATTTTTTGCGTGTAATGATACCTGCGTAAACGATTTTTGCCAATGTACCGACTCGAAGGGATGCATACTTTCGAAGTGGGCTACAGTAAAGAAAGGCGAGACCTGCCTCGGGGTTGAACCCACATCTTTTCCTACAACAGAATTGAAAAGCTGTACCGAAACTTGTACAGATTCAAATAATTGCACGTGCCCAACGGGCGTTCAAGGCAACAAAGACGTAAACAATCGTGAGAATTGGGTACCTATGTGCCATAAAACGGTTGCAGAGCAAGGCAAGACTTGCCAGACTCTGCCAGACTTAGAAGTGTCTTATCCTGGCGTGCAATTTAGCTTTAGCAGTGCTGGATTTGTAAGAACAGTTGAAGTACGAAATATCGGCGGGACAGATTTTGTAGCACCATTCACGGTTTGTTTCCAGGGCGTGTCAAAAATAGTTGATGGCTTGGAAGCTGGAGCGACAATAAATGTCAATTTAGAGAGCAGCACCTCTTTCGGCGCGGATGGAACATATTTCGCTGTTGTAAACTGCGATCCTAAAACTGGCGGCGTTGTAACTACAAATGAATTTAATACAGATAATAATGTGTATGCCTGCAAAACGTTCCAGCCAGCTCAAGGCGTACCCAGTTGCACATAATAAGAGATTTAAATAACGATTTTTCTATATTAACATGCCACTGACTCGAAAAGCAGCTCTCGTATTGGATATGATTGCAATTATTATTATTGCAGTGGTGGCAATAGGTTTCTTTGTTGCTCTTTCAGGAAGTGGCAGTACTACGATCAGCGGAATTTTAGGTGATTGGTTCTCTTCAATTCACGCACCACAGATTGGCAAGCCAGACATAACTGTTTACGGAGAGTGTACGAGTGGCCCTCCTTTTTTACTTTGCAAACAGGTTGTTGCAGGCATTACGCATCTCTATGGCAGTTCTTGCAGAACTGGTAGTCCAAAAGTAACTGTTAGTAATCAGGGAGAAAGTGACATCTCCAAGAATCTTACATTTTTGATATGTGTTGATCTGCCAGGTTCGCTGGCTAAAACACAATTACAGGAAGTAAGCGGTCTGAGAATAGGGCAAGAGAAGACATATTCGTTTGTTTCTGCCGGTGCTAGCGGCGATTACAATGTTGTTGCAGACTGCCAGGATCAAGTTGCAGAGATTATTGAAAGCAATAATTTCATAGATTTGAATTGCCCCGGCCAGTATCTCGTGAATTGTTATGAGACCGCAACAATCGGATATCAAGGCGAATACATATCTTGCCCGTTTTATTGTAATGAAAAGATAGCATATAATACTCAAACTTGCCGTGGAGTAAATGCTACGGTATATCCTGACAAATTAATTAATCTAACCGATTGCGGCGCTTGCCCATCTGATAATAACTTTGAAGGTGGATGTTACTGTCCGAGCTATTGCCGGCTTTATTGGGATGAGCAAATAGGTCCGGGAGCTAGCTGTGGCGGATTAGGAGTACCTAAAATGGGCGGGAATGCCAGTTACTACACTTGCGGTATGAGCAAAAACAGCCGCGATAGTGTAATACAAGATATGAAAGTAGAAAGCTCGCAAGCCCAGTACTTTCCGGATTACATAACATACATGCAGAATAAAATACCAGATTTGCTAAAAAGTGCAAATCGCGCAGACAATACCCTAGCAAAAACTTATCAGGACAATTTAAAGGAGTATTATTCAACAGGCGAGTTTTGCAGCTGCGCAGGTCTTTGGGACCCCGAAAAAGACACGAAAGGCCTTTACCGAGAAAGCTATGTGCCTAGAGGAGCTAGTTGTGCTTGGTTCGATCCAACAACTCAAGTGCTGTCGGATTGCACTGCAATTTGTCCTCCAGATGGTCAAAGCAGAGGCTGTTTCTGTCCAAGTGAGTGTGATAAAGACTTTGTCTTGCCAGGGGAGAGTTGCACGGTGGTGAAGACATGACAACCCTTTTCCAAAGCGTTGACGGAAAAGTGCCATCTTTGATGGCAAGAAACAAGAAAGCAACAAGTCTGATAACGTTAATACTCTTTGTACTAATAGCTGTCGTACTGACGGGAATTATTGGTGCAACATTCTTTTACACTTCAGGTGCCAGCGCACAAACAGCTGGCGAGCAACCCTTCAGCACTTTGACCCAGGTCCAAGATAAGCTAGTAGGGAATTTCCCTGATTTAGTTATAGATCCGAGCACTTTCAGTGCAACATGCAAGAACGGGGACAGCATTCAAATCAAGACAGCAGTCGAAAATCTCGGTAAAAAAACAGCAGAGAGCTCCGAAACAAATGGGTTCTATGTTTGCGAGGTGGGCGATGAATGTTCTTTGCCAGCTAGTCATTGCGTAGGCGCCAAAGTTCCAAAACTTGACTCTGCAGGAAAAGCAGTCGTGACAATTAGTAGAACTTTGAGTTATTCAACTGGCGCTGGACTAGTACTAGAAAATTGCCCCGTAGAGTTTACAACAACGGTAAATGCAGATTGTCAAGACTGGGTCGAAGAAGGCAATGAGGATAATAATGAAATTGCAAGGATTTGTACAAGGACCGCTTCAACCACTCCAAACGCAGATTGTCAAGCTCAAACTTGCACATATGCTTGCAGAGCGCCATGAAAGCCCAGTATGAAGTCGGAAAAATAATGATATACTTATTGCTAGTAATAATTGCTGCGCTCATAATAGCAGCAGTCAGCTTTAATTTATTCCAGAAAGGCCAGAAAACGACAACAGAAATACCCGTATTTCCACTGACCTTGGCGATTCCTTTCATGCAAACTATTCAAAGAAAAAAGAAAGGCACAGTTGACCCGCTCGTTTATCTCATAGTTGCGATAGTTCTGACAGTTATTTTCCTTGTTGTTGGATTCACAGCAATAAAATTTTTAGGCGTAATAAAATGAGTTCAAAAAAAGCAGTCACAGACATTATTTTGGCAATAGGCATACTCGTGGCAATCCTGATGGTTTTCCTCATAGGCTTGCGGGTTTTTTCACTTGTTGTAAAAGAGACTCCGCAATTCCTTTCAGAAGAAATGGCTTTTACAGCAAATACGGCGTTGGCTGCGCCAGAAAATGTTCAAATACTGAACACATTGCCGCAGGCGCGCAGAGAAGGTTTCATGAAATTGACCTCAAAATCTTGGGTTGCGCTCATTGATCCGGATTACGTACGGCATGCAGCCTGCGTTACTAAGTTAAGTGAGAATGATTTCGCAACTTTCCTTTCAGTTTTAGGCGGGCCATTTACACTGGGCTTAACTATTAGCTATAGTGGCAATAAAATAACCGTAGGGGGCTACACGTGGACCTTTGATTGCAGCGTTTTTACGGACGACAAATTTTCTGACAGAGGCGGTCCCGCTTTGTTTACAGAAAATTCGCTGACGGTTAAAACTTACAATGCAACAACAAACACTAACAGGCTAGAGGTGACAAATGGCTAAGCGAGGTCAGCAAACCATGTGGCTGCCTACAGTGATACATGTTTTCCTATCTATGATATTGCTTATAATCGGACTCTTAGTGATAAACAGATTTGCCAGCGGTTTTGATACAACCATACAATTCAAGACGCAGGATTTGGCTCACGACCTGATTGCGTCAAGGTTGCTGAATTCTCCAGACTGTTTAGCTTGGACAGAGTCTTACAGCAAGGGTGGCCAGACCAATTACATTGTGCATTTGGGAATAATTGATGTAGGTAAATTCGATACGTCGAGAGTGTCACAATGTATATCCGACAAGAATTTTGATGTAAAAATCTACGATATAGTTTCGAATAGGCTCAAATACAGCATATCTACTGGCGACACACTAGACGCACCAGTAGATACTTTCCTTGTTAGATTATATGACGCTGGACAGTTTAGCACAGGATTGATAACAATTAAAATAAAATGAAAACAAACCTTTTACTAAAGCAAGGAAAGAAAGCGCAAATTGAGGACTTAGTAGAATTTGCCATTGCAGCGATATTGATGGGTGTTTTGATACTAGTCATAACAGTGTTACTTAGCCTGCCTAATGGCTTGCTTGGTTTGAAAGGTAAGGTAATGGGCACAGTCGAAGATTTCACGACGTCAAAGGCCTGCGATTATTACCTGATGAATCTCTTGCGGACAGAAAATGGCAATGTAAGTTTTGCTGAGACAGCAGCTTACACGAAGATTAACTCGGACTACATTGATATTTTCAAGGCAAACGTCACAAAATTTTTAGATAATAATTACAAACGCGGCGATAATGAGCCTGGCGGAATATGGCAGGTGAGCTTAAGCTCAGGTCTGACAAATCCGTACGCTGTTTTTGGTAATCTGACAGCAACTAACGCTCTTGATACTTGCTCAAAAACAATACCATCAATGACGGGAGGCGCGCCGATAATAGTAAGGCTCGCATTGCAATACTAAAATGAAATCAAAAAAAGGCCAGCTAGATTTTATCATCGTCTTTGTTGTTATAATGGCATT
>Ga0315288_10008012_pt1 | contig 13360 bp, 10 predicted proteins | sample YL17G11_20_MG_FD_203454 | JGI IMG/M metagenome (GOLD analysis project Ga0315288, IMG submission 203454) | Sediment microbial communities from Yellowstone Lake, YNP, Wyoming, USA - YL17G11_20 | ecosystem: Environmental > Aquatic > Freshwater > Lake > Sediment | place: USA: Wyoming | collected...
GCTTGGGCGGGCCAGCTTCTTTGCGACCCCAAGCGCAGGCGGACACCCGATATACACAACCGGATTTTTGAATCCCAACAGAACCGCCGCCAGTTTCACCTGTAGAAAGACGCTGAAGACGTTGAGTTTTCTGCCAATACGGCTGCCAAGGGGTATTGATACGGGGCTCAGCACCCACATTCCGTCCTCGGCCTTTCTCAAGAAGCGAAGCAGGCTGCGAAACTTGCGAATGAACTTCTTCACCGCACTGCTGTCTTTTCTTAAAGAGGGAATACGCATTCCCAGCGAGTTGACGAACAGCACCCTGGAATGCTTTGCCATGCGCTTCATTATCTGGGGACAGAACAGTCCGTGGTTATGATACCACCAGTCACAGCCCGCAAAGCAGATAACCGGCCCTTCTTTTTGTCCAGCTCGGCGCTCGGTCATAGTTGTATCAGAGCCTGCCCTTCAAAACCTCTCTGTTCATCAACAGCCTCTTCCAATTCGTCAGACAGTAACAACTGCCGATCAAGTACGTCACTGCATGCTCTATCGACCTTCTTCCTTCTTTCTTCCTGAGCAAGCCGACGGCAAGCCAGTACGGAATCCGCAGGAAGAAGAACAACGCCACCATAAGACAGGCAAATGGAAACGCCGCCCTGCTTCTATGCAGCTTCATAAAGATGAGCTTGCTTCCTTCCAGTTGCAGCCTGAACGCCCTGGCTTTTTGGCTGGTGGTCTGGCCGCCATAATGGATTATCCGGCCGTCCGGAGTGAACATGACCTTCCAGCCGGCTTTCTTAAAGCGATAACACCAGTCGGGGTCGTCGCCATAGAAGAAGTACCGCTCGTCCATAGGGCCGACCTGGTCAATGGCCTCTTTTCGCACCAGAGAGAAGCACCCGCATATCGTCTCCACCTCCATAGCCTCGTCAGACCCCCACCAGGTCATGTGCTCTCTTCCGAAAAACCTGTTCTTTGGGAAGGTCTTATAGAGGTACGTGGCGGCCAGGAACATATTGAGAACTGATGGATACATAAAACAGGTCCTCTGTATCGTGCGGTCGGGGTTCAATACCTTGCAGCCAAACACAGCCGCGTCGGGGTTGGCGTCGGCGAATCCGACTGTCCTGGCTATTGCATTGTCCAGAAGGATAGTATCCGAGTTGAGAAGCAGAACGTACCTGCCCTTGGAAACCTCAATCCCCTGGTTGCTGGCCTTTGTGAAGCCCTTGTTCTCGTCATTCTTTATTATTCCGACTTCGGCGAACTGCTCTTTGACCATTTGAACGCTGCCGTCCCCCGAGGCATTGTCCACGTATATTACTTCGAAATTGACGTCCCGTGTCTTCTCATAGACCGATTTGAGGCAGTCATGCAACAACTGCCGGATGTTCCTCGCAACGATAATTATTGACACATCAAGCATAACTACAACCTATTAACGACTCTGCCCTGCCTGGCGGCTGCGCACTGCGCAAAACCGACCGAGGACCCCACGATCCCCAGAATTATGTAGAAAAGCGCGTTGTTTTGACCAAAAGAGCTGACGCCCTGCCACAACACGAATACCCCGATCAGCACGCTGCCCAAAGACCAGTACATGCTCCGCAACTGCTCATCTGCTGCAGCTTTGAAGGCTCGCACGAGATCTCTTAGCGCCCTGGCAAACACTGCAAGCAGAGCTATTACCCCGAGAATGCCACACTCCATGCCCGCGAGCAGGAACTGATTATTCACGTCAGTGTGGTCGTCATTAAAGTACATCGCGCCCCAGCCAGGATCTACGCCACCGTAACCGGCCAACCACCACTCATTGAAGTCTTTGATACCAACGTCGATAAGCCTCGCCCGCTGATACCAGTCGCCCCGGCCCAGGTTGCCGAGTTCCAGCAGTACGTGATAAAAAGGCCTGTTGCTCACAATCCCAACCAAAACACACATTAGCACGAACAAACCCAGAACGCTCTTGGCTCTATCCCTGTATCTTTCCATCACCATGCACAAGATCACAACAAGCAACATGCCCCATGGACCACTGGACATACTGCTCACCACCCCGATAACAGCCATCGCAGACAACAACTTAGCCAGGCTCGCCCAATTGCCACGCTGACGCCGCAAAGCCCAGATCAGCGGCAAAAACATCACAAAACAACTCCCGAACATTATGGAATGGCTGAACGGACCATTCGCTCGTGAAAACCCAAAACGCCTTTCCGCCTCCGCAAAGTCGCCCAGTGGCGTATTCCATGTGCGAAAATGCTTCAGGGCGGCGAAGAAATACCGGTGGGTTACCGCCTCGGCCACACCCAGCACGGCTAAAGCCGCCAGGACAACACCAACACCCTTAACAAAAGATGTCAACGCTTTCTTATCAGTAAGTATCAAACGCGCGGCAAAGTAGCTGAAGGAGGTATCCACCAGGAAGCCGCCGCGGTTCTCTATCACAAGACCTGTCAACGGGCGCGTAATGAAGTACATCCCCACATATACGGCCATGTTGAATGCCACCCACTTATCCAATCGGGACCACACAAACTTGCCTCGAAGTCGATCGTCACACAGGCATCGAAGAAGCAGTACGGCCACCACGATTCGCCCGACCGATATGTCTATCGTCCCAATGCTGACTCTCAGATAGTCCGGATACCAAACCAGGATAGCAAAATAGCCCGCGAGCGCATAGCCAGGACGCAACAGCAGAACCAAGATCGAGCCTAAAACCCCTATTGCTAATGTCACGCCTTGCATATTTCTTAGCTAAGAAGGCCTCATTTTTGTAAATACAGGAAGATACGCTCAAAAAAGTACACAACCTTACGCAACCCCGGCAGATTTCTTAAAAGGCGGTTTGATCTTTTAACGGTTCGCATATGCCTCTTCAGTGACCATGATGAGAAGCGAGTTTTAGTTCTGGGATTCAGTTTTATCCGCCCCACAGTCCCCCTCGGGGCTCCGCCTATGTAGCGACAAAAACCCAACTCCCATCTCAGCATCTGTGCAAAGGTGATGCTGGAAACCCCGATGTATTCAACCCATTTTTGTGGGAAGTAGTATGTTCGTAATCCTTTGACAAGAATACCCACAGCTGGACGTGCTTCTCCCGTGTGTCTTTCTATCTCATATTGAAGACTAGTAACCACTTCTGTAATTGCACGGAACAGAACGAAGGCCACAGGAATGGGAAAATCAAATGACCACTCACAGTCGATAGCAATCCAGCGTTCGCTGGCAACGAGGATATTTCGTGGCGTGAGGTCAAGCACGCCGCGGGAAAGACACAGTAATTTGGCATCATCATAAGCACCGTTTAAGGCGACCACCTGATAAAACTCTTTAGGAACAACATGAATGCTCTGCAAAGCTTTAATCTTATCAACGTAAGCTTTAATCATTTGATCCGCCATTGAAGGACTATCTTGCTGAAACTGCATTTCAACAATCTGCATTAAAGAATGATATGGAAGATAATCGTATTTAAGGCACCCATTCTCCAGATCCCCGCATGCCACATCGAAATGACTCTTCAGATACTCGCGCGATGCCTTTTCCCTATCCGCAATAGTACTTATAAATCCCACAGCGGTTTCCGTTATAGGGCATCTCCGTATGACCCCATGGCCATTTTGGGTCCCCAGAATAATCTTGGTCTGAAATTTCTCCAGACGCCACGAGTTTTCTGTGATTATTACATCAGTTTCCATGAACGGTTTGAACTAAAAAAGTCTCCCACCCTCTTCTTGATTCTACGTAATTTACTTTGCCAACCTATATAGTGTTTTACGTCCCAAGCGCCATCTAATAGATTATTCAAAACCTCCTCTCTCCATCGCCACCGGCCGGATAACGTCTCTTGGCCGGGAGAGTTTATGTTAAACGTAACCTGTTTTGCTTGCTGGTAGCTGGTTTCGTCCTTGAGCATAGTGTATTTGCTCTTTGGGTCGTCCATATGCTCTTGATATACCAGAGGATAGTAGAAACCGTTTATGTACCCTTCCTGAGCCATTCTCATCCAGTACTTTGTTGTCGCTTTACCGACTATGGAGCCAAACTTCTCGAACGTCTCTCGCTTAATCAATAAACCTGTTCCACAGGTCCAGGGATGCCTGAAAATCCGATGTTTGCCGAAGGTTTGTATTTTGTGTTCGGCCCGTCGATAATCAAAATCATCGGGAAAATAATGCCAGCATGCCACAACGCCAAGTTCGGGAATGTCCGCGTGCGCCTGCGCCAGTATTCGTGTCCAACCAGGAGTTACTAAGCAGTCGTTATCCAGTTTCCCAAGCAAATCAGCTTTAGACTTGCCCCAGACCTCATTCACCGCTGCCGTTTGCCCGACATTCTCTCTCGAAAAGACCATCTCGACTATCCGAGGATCGCTAACTTCATTCTTGAGATACTCAACTGTACCGTCTGTCGAGTAGTTGTCCCAAATAGTCAAAGAGAAGTCTTCAACAGGATCCGCTAACACCGACGCCAAAGCCAACTTAGTGTATTGCAGCCTATTGTAAGTTATGAAAACCAAATGTGTCGTCATCTGCTATGTCCCAAGCTTAGATTCCCAAGCCGCATTGATTCCAATCAATAAAGTGGCATTTCAAACTTACTCACGGTTGAAGAATAAAAAAACAATGCCAAGGGTGTTTTTGAAGTCGATACTGCTTCTCGATCTTAAACCCCGCATCCCTCATACCCCCCAGCACGTCTTTGATCAAAGTACCTTTGCACCCGATCTCCCAGTGATGTTGCCCTCCACCCTCAAGTTCTTTGCGAGCATACCGCCTCCTCGCAGGATTCCATTCGAGAGTGAACCAGCCAAAGCGTGCAAGACGAAGTGCAACTCCAAAATGACGCCTCTTGTCAGGCAAAGAAATAATTACTTTATGCCTGGCGACACGCCTGATTTCTTTCAATGCCGGGAGAAAATCCGTGAAAGGCATGTGTTCCAAAACCTGCCCGCATACAACTACATCAAACTGGCTGGCTTCAAACGGCATATCAGTAACGGACCCTACGTAATCGGGCGACAGGTCCTCTGCTACATCGATCGTTGTATGCGAAATCTGTGGAAAGAGACGAAAAACATGCCTGAGAAAACCGCCGGCAATACCGATCTCGAGAATATTTGTGTACCCGCTATAACAGATCTGCCGCAGTTGTTCGGTAATACTCTCTATACGCAAAGAATCGAATCCGTGCTCGCGATATTGCTCAGCAAACCGTTGATGCTTGCCGGCTACGTCTCGGTTCTCATTCCTTTCCATGCCTGGTTGCTCGCTACTGCTCGGACGAATTCCGGTCTTTATGAATCAGTAACATAATATATGAAGCGTAATTTTTCAGGACCCGTCCTCCGCCCGGCATCAAGACCACTCCCAAAAGATACACAACTATGCCCATGAGCAGACAAGCCCCGACCACCGTAAAATCTGGCTGATTAGCCAACAGGAACTTATAGGCCAGGAACATGATTGCAGTGGCTGTGAGGCTGGCAACTGCCGGACGCGAGACGGCCTTGAGGAACCCCACAATTGAAACGGGAGTGTCTCTAAATGAATACCACAATGATGGCACCATAACCAAGTACTCGCTGATAACATAAGATAGTGCGACTCCACAAGCGCCCCAGGGAACGCCTACGGCAAAGGTCAGGACAAAAAAAACGCTCCGAAATATTCCAATTGTGAGATATCTTCTGCCCATCCCCAGTGAAATCATCGTAAGACCCCATGTGGTCTCAACGGCTTCTATGAAGCCGGCCGCAGCCAATATTTTGAAGATGGGATTTGCATCCATCCATTTTTCACCGAGTAACAGACGAATAATGTTTTCAGAGCAGACAAATAGAAAGCCCGCAAGAGGCATGGTTATAAATGCAAGAATAGAAACAAGTTTGTAATAATACCTTGCGTATCGAATCGGCTCATTCTGAAGGTGGCTGAGAGCCGGCATGGCGACAGCAGTTAGAGGAGCACGTATCTGGCTTATGGGGAGCATGAACAGGCTATATGCCCTGCTGTACAACCCGGTGACAAAAGGCCCATAAAAACGGCCAAGTAGAATCTTGTCAACGTTACGGGCGAAGTAGTTCACTATTTGAAAGCCTGTGATGTCCAAACCAAAGTGCAGCATCGAACGGACACCGGCCCGCCGCACAGGCCGACCGGGCCGCCACTTGCACACAAGCCACAGCATTATTGTGCCGGCGGCAGCCGTACCGACCTGCATCGCAACTAATGACCAATAGACCGCTCCTCTCCATGCCAGCACAATAGCAAGGACAGCTCCAATCAACATAGCAGCAATATCTCTTGTTGCTATCGCGGTAAAACGCATTTGCCTTCTGAGCAGCGCCTGGTGCTGAACGCCCAGACCAACAAATAAGAAACTCGTTGACAGCCCCAGGCCAATCCAAGTCAGTCTTGGTTCGTTGTACAACCAAGCGATAGCAGGCGCCAGGGCGGCAGTAACGAGCATTGCGATGGTGCTGATGGCAACATTTATCCAGAACAGCGTGCTTATCTGTTGATGATTGACCCGGCCTTTCTGGACTGTTGCGCTCGAGAGCCCGAGGTCCTTGAAAACCATTATGAACCCGGTTACCGCTGTCACCATTGCCACAAGCCCGTAATCCTTTGGAGACAGTAATCGCGCCAAGACCACTGCCGAGCCGGTTTGGGTCACAAAGCATGCTGCCTGTCCAAGAGCGGTTATGGCGGTTCCGCGGACAAACCGCCCCTTCAAATCCGCCTTCAAGTGCCCGGTATCGAAAAAACGATCCGCCGATTGATCGACCGCCGAGCCTACCAGATCTTGTGTCAGTGGATTATCCAAAAATTAACACCGAAATCCGAATGCACTCCGTCCCCGTCGGTTGCATCGAACGACCCAACGCAACCTCCTGCCGGATAACACCCTGCTCGATCACGTGCGGTCTTTCGCGACTTTCTCCGTTTCACTCGGCGCGATTGACGCCGCCGCCGGGGACATCGACAGATTCTGCTGCTTTGACTCTGCTGTTCCCGTCGGGCAGAAACTCAAGAATTAAGTCCGCCATTTGCTCGGCGGCCATTTCGACCGACTTGTCCTGTGCCGAGCTTATCTGAACCTGAGCCACGTATCGGCTCGGGTTTCTGGCGATATTAGGCCTTCGACCGAAAGGCCCCGAGAAATCGTTTTCCTTAGCTGTTGTTCGGCCGTTCAGCACGTAGAAGCTCAGGACAACAATCCGGCTGTATTCCGGAGGCGGCTTGTAGAATCGATGTATCAGACAGTCTATTTCTCGCCCGCCCTGGGAAATAAGCCTTGATGTTTCGGTGCTTTCGTGCTGCCAGCCATTGACCGGATAGCACACCCCGGGCCGGTGACCGAGTATCCCGCCCGGTCGGCTCGAACAATATACTACGTAAACGTCCGCCCAGGCCCCGGCGGCAGCGTTGACGTATCGTCGGCTGAAGAAATCGTCTGCAAAACGCTCCCTCATATAATCCTCCGTGGTCGCGCGAATACCCAGTTCTGAGCCGACCCAGCCACCGATTTCCATTGGAAAACTGCTCAGAGGAACAGGAAGCGCAATCGGTTTGGCGCCAAGAAGCTTCAACCGGCGTGCCGGAACACGGTACGCTATCCCCGCTGAGACCATCAGCAAGACAGCAAGGAGCCAGACGAACCATACCTGCGTACTGCCCTCGGCAGTGCGCGTCTGCAAGAGCATTCTCCTGCGTCCCGTCGGAAGACTATTCTCAAATAAATATGTAAAGCGGGACAGCCCCAAAGTAGCACTCCGAAACCACTATCCACGCCCTTTTTGGCGCAATAAGCTCAACTACCAACAAAAAAAAGTGAGGAAACCTCCTCCTTGAGACCATCGAAAAAGCTGCCGTAATCTTATCAACTATATCGTCATTTGTCAAGGCGAGTTTCGGCAAAATGTGGGAATTGGCGTCCGATTTGGCGTTGTGGGCCCATAGGTCCGAAAACACCGCAGATTCGCACGCTTCCGCCTCAAATTCTCACCCATTCGCCCGTATCTTACCTGAGAAACGACTGTTCGTAGCATTTGACTTGCGCTGGGGTTCAACACCGCCAAAACGCTGTGTTTGTCTGTGCAGCAATTCTTTCTTAAGTTTTATGTTGGATAGAGATACAATAGCGTCTTCTCATGTGGGAATGTACTTCTATGGACAACGGGGCAAGAGTATCTTGGCCGGCGTGGAGGTATAGCCGCAGGCCTCAACGACCCTTCTGCGCTGCTTGTCTGATTATTGCGAGTCTGGCATATCCTCTTGTTGTTGCGACCGGAGCAGAGGGAGCAACCTACTATCTCGACGCCGTCAGCGGCGACGACAGCAATCCGGGCACAAGCGACCAACCATGGAAGACGCTCGGCCGCGCTTATACCTGGTACGGCGGCGACGGTTCAAAGGTGCAGGAAGGCGACACCGTGTTATTCAGAAACGGCAACTATGGACAGTTTAAGGAGAACTTAACATCAGTAGCAACGGCGCCACACAGAAGTAATTGGATTACATATAAGGCTGCGACAGGACATATTCCCATATTGTCTCAGCTGTATATTTACAATCGCAACCCCAGTGAATCATATACCATTATTGACGGTTTTCGTATAGAAAATGCGGTTAAACTGTATTATACGTCCTACATTCAGGTTAAGAATTGTGTGGTGTCGCTGGCGATTACCGTGCCTTATGAAGGCTATAATGCACCGTATTATGAACCCGGTTCATCCACTATATGCTCTACAGATGTTTCCTACTTGACCATATCCGACTGTAATGCGTATGATTCTTGTTTTCCTATCCAAACTAAAGGCACGGGCACTAATCTTACGTTTGCAAGAAATGATTTACACCACATTGGAGAGGACGGTATCCACTATGGCGGTACGACAGTTAATACATTAGCGGAGGGCAATTATATTCACACGTGGCGCAAGCATTCAACTGGAATAGCTCTTAAAGGAACGGTAAATGGCTCATTTGAAATTCGCCAGACGGTAACACAGGCTGGAACCGGCGCGGAAGGTATTGTGTACGTGGTATCTTCCACTCAAATTGGCGTTTATGAGATTTCCGAAGCTGAATTTGCCGACCCTGATATGGGTGGCGGAATAATCACAGGCCCCAGTGGCACAATAAATCCGTTCACAGATCAAGACCCCGCACATACTGATGGTATTTCAGTACAGGGTCCTACCAGCGGCGTCATATGGAGAGGTAATATCATAATTGGCCCAACCATACGAGGAACCACACAGGGTTTCAAGTTTTCGAGCGAAAATGTAGCCGCCCTTATTGATGATGTTCTTTTGGAGAATAATCTTATTTATAGTTGGGGTCAATCACTATCAATCACCAGTGTCACCAATCTCCGGATCTATAACAATACTTTTATGGACGATCCATCAAATGGTATTCAAGGTGCAAGATTCGCTTGTGGTGTTGGCAATACAACAATAACCGAGATGTACAACAACATTATGGACGAGTTCTATCAGCTCGGTGATAAGGGTTCAGATACTATTAAAGTGCGTAGTCACGGCCATAATATCTTCGGCGATGTTTCTCCCGGTGGCCCTACTTATCCATTTGTTCTCAATAGCACCGAAGCGATTAGCAGCAATCTCAACGCTCTGTTTACAAATGCGGCAGGTAACGACTACACCCTTGCAGCAGGCTCGGCGGCCATTGACTTTGGAAATCCCGATTATGGCCCTTCTATGGATATTCTCGGCAAATCCCACGTGGGAGCACCTGACGCCGGATGCTACGAATACGTGTCACCCGGTTCCGGCAATCACGCCCCTGTGCTCGAGAGCATCGGCAATAAATCCATAAATGAAAACACCCTTCTAACCTTCACTCTATCCGCAACCGACGCCGACGGCGACACGGTAACGTACTCGGCCACGGGACTGCCGACCGGCGCCACCCTCACAGGCCAGTCTTTCACCTGGACGCCAGGATACACCCAGGCGGGAGCTTATGACGTAAACTTCGTCGCCGGCGACGGCACGGACACCGACTCCGAAACCGTCACCGTAACCGTAAGTAATGTCAACAGGGCCCCTGTCCTAAGTGCAATCGGCGGCAAGTCCGTAAACGAGAATGTCCTCCTGACGTTCACGATATCCGCCACAGATGCCGATGGCGAGACGATAATCTACTCCGCATCGGATCTGCCGACCGGCGCTACGTTCGCCGGCCAGACGTTCACCTGGACTCCTGGATACGACCAGGCCGGCAGCGCCAGCGTGACCTTCACTGCAAGCGACGGCCACACCCAGGACACCGAGACTGTCACAATTACCGTCAGCAACACCAACAGAGTCCCGGTGCTTGACGACATAGCCGACAAATCTGTCAATGAAAACACCCTGCTGACATTCGCGGTAAGCGCAACGGACCCGGACGGTGATCCGCTTACCTACTCAGCAACCGGATTACCCAGCGGAGCGACATTTGCCGGCCAGACCTTCAGCTGGACTCCCTCGTCCAGCCAGGCCGACAGTAGTCATCAGGTAACCTTCATTGCCGGTGATGGGCAACTGGACGACTCACAGATAGTGACCATAACCGTCACTGACACATTAGCGCCATCGGTCACTAATCTCTCCCCCGCCGCCGGCTCCATTCAGGCGCCCTTGAACAGCCTGATAATTCTACACGTCACCGACGCCGGCAAAGGCGTAAACGCCGGCACCGTCACAATCACGCTCGACGGCAGCACGATATGCTCCGGCGATACATCCAATTACGTCAGTGCAACCGGCAATTGCCGCAGGACCGGCACAAAAGCAGACTACGCCTACGCCTACCAGTCGGGCCAAAACCTCGATTTTGACCAGACCAAGACCATAACGGTAAATGCCACGGACCTCGGCGGAAACGTGATGAGCCAGCAGTCTTATTCCTTCAGGACCGAGATGCGGTCGTTCGGCCAGAACAAGCTGCTCGGCTCGGACATCGAGGGTCTCGATAAAGGCGCCCCCGCAACCGTCCGGGACAGCAGCGGCAATATATGGGCAGCCTGGCACGCCGGGCCGGCAGGCTCAAGGGATATTTACCTTGCCAAACTCACCCCAGGCTCCAGCACTTTCGGCGCCGGCACACAGATTACGACTGACGCCGCCGACCAGTGCAATCCCGCAGTGGCGTTGGGAACGGATGACAAGCTGTACGTCGTCTGGCAGGATAACAGGCTTGGCGACTGGGATGTCTATGGATCGACCTCGACGGGTGGAACGACCTGGTCCGCCCAGCAAAGGATCACCGACTCGAACGACAATCAGATCAATCCCGCCATAGCGGTTGACCGTCAGTCGCCAAATCGTGCGCACGTCGTCTGGCAGGATGATCGCGCGGGCAATCAGGACATATACATCGCCACATCGAGCAACTCTTTTGTTACAAATACGGTCACGCGAATAACGTCCAATACTGCCGACCAAACCGCCCCGGCCGTCGTGGTGAGCTCATCCAATACGGTGTATGTCCTCTGGACGGATGGCAGGAATTCCTCGAGTGATATTTACGGGGCCGCGGGCAGCTCCTGGACAAATGTCCCCGTAGTGACAAAAGCAGCCGACCAGTCAAGCCCTGCAGTTGCCGTCGAATCCACCGGCTCGATTCTGCATATTCTCTGGGTCGATCAAACATCCGGCAACAGCGACATTTACTATGCCTCTTCAAACGGCTTGCCCGGCAGCCCGTTGACCGGGACAAACCTCATCGACGACACCTCTGGTGCGGAGCAAACATCACCTGCCATCGCTGTTACCGGCAGCACAGGAAGCAGCCTGAAGGTCTTTGCGTGCTGGAATGATGCGCGAAACATCTCGGGCGGCGCCGGCGACACAGATATCTACCTTGTGCAGGCAAACGCCGGCTCCGGAACAAACGTGCTCATAAGCGATGCAGGCGCAAATTCAAACCAGACCGAGCCTGCCACAGGTACAGACCAATATGGCTATCCTTACATCGTGTGGACCGACGACAGAGGTGCGAATACAGAGATATACTTTGCCGCAAGCACTTTCATGCAGTCATCCGCTTTGGCATCGCAACTGATTACCGCTGCTTCAGGTGGGACTGTCGGAGCCGAACCGGCAAGCATAACCGGAGTGGACGATGTTTCCATAGTATTGCCGGCGGGCGCATGCCCATACGATGTAACTATTACTATTGCAAAAATCGAGAATCCACATGACGGCACCCTACCGCTCTTGAACGGGTATGACTTCAGCCCAAGCGGAATCGTGTTCAGCACGCCAGTCACGATAACAATGCCATACGCTGTTACAGGCGCCGCCGGCGTACCTATGGCCTACTGGTACAATTCTCGTACCGGTGACTTGAGCCAGCAGGAAATAACCAACATCGAAGTCATAGTAATTACACCAACGCTGCACGCTCTTCGTTTCAAAACAACACACTTCACGCCATTCTACGCTTTGCTGGGAGCTGCCGCTGCTGGGGGCGGCGGTGGTGGAGGAGGCGGCGGCTGTTCCGTATCGCCCGCCGGCCAGAGCAGCATCCTCGAAATGCTCGTTCCCTGTCTCGGACTGGCCGTAGTGATGGCAATACTGAAGCTGCGCGATGCACGAAACCGCAACGCACGTAATTGTGATCCACCCCGAGAAACGATACCATCTGCTTCTGGTGCTCACCTTCGTCAAAGCAGGGCAATCGCATCTAAATACGTAGGACTTTAAGCAGGTGATTTCGGTCCCAGCCAGCCTTGATGCGTTTGCCTTTGACACCAACCTTGGCAGTTTTCCCTTGCTTTAGCAGCATAAATGCGATCCGTCACACCCGTGAAAGGTTCTCTGCGGCATTGTCCAGACGAACCCGGCTGCTATCTTCATCAAAACAAACAGCCAACGACCAATGTAACTGTGCCTCCACCCGCCAGTGATTGCGAATCAATAATCTCATTGGATTTGTCATCCACAGACAGTTGTCCAAAAACGGCATGGTTCTTATAGACCCACGCGCTGACCATGTGAATAGCTGCTTTCGATGTGGGCCTGTCGAAACTCCGACGTAAGGTCTTGCCGTCAATAGAGAAAGGAACATCGGCCTGACCCACGCCAGACACTCTAAATTAGGATGCGATTGCCCTGCTCGTGGAACCAGTAGGAATTTCTGTGCCAATATGGTAAGATGTATTTGACAGATTGTTGCAGTTAAAAAGAAGGAAGAATTATGAGGTGTAAGTATTACTTATTACGGGTGTAGTTTTCATTCTACGTAAAATCCTGGTTTATGCGGAACGTTTAAGTTGAATATATTGTTTCCAGAACACATCCCATCTGCCCGATTTAACAAAGCATCGCAAATGCAGAATGCGTTGT
>Ga0315288_10008013_pt1 | contig 13359 bp, 12 predicted proteins | sample YL17G11_20_MG_FD_203454 | JGI IMG/M metagenome (GOLD analysis project Ga0315288, IMG submission 203454) | Sediment microbial communities from Yellowstone Lake, YNP, Wyoming, USA - YL17G11_20 | ecosystem: Environmental > Aquatic > Freshwater > Lake > Sediment | place: USA: Wyoming | collected...
TCAGGCAAAAATCCGAGGCGAAAGACTGAGAGAAAAGGAAATAGACGCGATAGTCAAGGATGTGGTGACCCGCCACCTGAGTGACGTTGAACTTGCGTCTTTCATAACTGCTCTTTACATTCACGGTCTGAGCATGGACGAAATCGAAGCCTTGTCAAGAGCGATGGTGAAAACCGGCAGCACTCTCAGCTTGGACAAGAGACCGATTCTTGACAAGCACAGCATAGGCGGAATACCCGGCGACAAAACAACAATTCTGATAGTGCCAATCATCGCCGCCGCAGGGTTCACGATACCCAAAACCTCTTCCAGAGCAGTCACTTCGCCAGCAGGCACAGCTGACCGCGTTGAAACTCTGTGTCCTGTAAACTTGACCATTGAAGAGATAAAGGAAGTACTGAAGAAGACAAACGGCTGCATGGTCTGGGGCGGAGCTTTAGAGTTGGCGCCTGCAGACGACATTTTCATCCAGGTCGAATATCCGCTTGCAATAGACCCCATGCTTCTTCCGTCAATTATGAGTAAGAAGAAGGCAATAGGTGCAACCCACGTTGTTGTGGACATTCCAACCGGAAGAGGCGCAAAGATCAAGACGATTGGAGAGGCCCGTGCGCTTGCGTATGACTTCATAGATTTAGGGAAACGCCTTGGGATGAAGGTTCAGTGTGCAGTCACTTTCGGAGAGCAACCTCTTGGATGCGCCATAGGCCCAGCTCTGGAAGCAAGAGAAGCGCTTTCAACCATCATGGGAAAAGGCCCAGCTGACCTTAAAGAAAAAGCCATTGACGTGGCGGGCATACTTTTTGAGATGGTTGACGTGGAAAATGGAAGACAAAAAGCCGAAAGACTACTAGAATCAGGAAAGGCAGAAAGAAAGCTCAGAGAGATTATCGAAGCGCAGGGCGGAAACCCGAAAGTGAAGCCTCAAGACATAGAAGTCGGCGACAAGAAGGCAGAGCTGACGACTGACAGGGGCGGCAGGGTTCTTTGGATTAACAACGAAGACACGGCCAAGATTGCAAGAGAAGCTGGAGCGCCGAAAGAAAAAGGAGCAGGAGTTGTGCTCAAAGCAAAGCTTGGAGAGAATGTCAAGAAAGGCGGGGTTCTCTTGGAGATATACGCGGAGAGAAATGCGAAGTTGGAGACAGCTTTGAAGTTGGCTGAGAAGCTTCGCCCTATTGGGCTGAGTGAGAAGCCTGAGGAGAGGATGCTGATGGACAGAATTCCAACGCGAGTCATAGAAAGGAAAGCTTTCACGCTGGAAAGATAGTTCGGCTGATATCAGAACACGTTCATCAACCTTGCGACGGATTTGAGCGAGAGTTATTCATCGAAGGTCGAATTATGAATTCTGAACATAAAATGCTGCAGACACGGCAGAGAGCATGCCCAGAAAATACACTGCGAAATCCGAGGTGCGGGGGGTGGGATTCGAACCCACGTAGGCCTTCGCCAGAGGATCTTAAGTCCTCCCCCTTGTCTTAGGCTTCGTTGTCTGGCCGCCTATTTAGACCTGGCTCGGGTACCCCCGCAACTGCCAGTACAGTTGATGTTGCGTGTCAGTTTAAGTTTTTTGCAGAGGAGGAATCATTAAGTTAAAATCTGCAGGATGCCAAAGTATGGTTAAGCAAGGCCTTGGGCGGGTAGCTCAGTACGGATAGAGCACCAGCCTCCTAAACATGACCTAAACATAGATTGGTCAATGTACAAAGATTTCTTACATAAGAAGTATGGACATCAATATGCTGTTGCTCAATATAGCTATGCCTTGAAATACCTCGACTGCCTTGATAATCCTTCTCGGATTGTACCTTTACACCCATCTACTAAGTCTAATGTTATGAAGGCATTGATTTGCCTAACAAAATACCTGGGCACTTACTTAGAGTACAAAGAGAAGCTCAAGCAACATGGCGTCAAGTGGACTGGACCAGATTCTTTTGATAGTTTTGTAAGAATAATGAACAACAATCACAGTGATCTCTTAGAATGGTACAAGAATGCCTATGGAATCTTGGATGATAATGAGAAACTCTACCTCAAATTCATGCTATTATCAGGTCTCAGGAAGAAGGAAGGAATTCAGGCTTTCAATCTCGTAATCGATTTAGCTGGGAGTGGTAGACTCGCTGAGTACTTCAATGAAGATCTCTCGATGCTTGAGCACTACAAACACAGACAATTCCTTAGAAACACAAAGAATGCCTACATCACGATCATACCTAGAGAACTTGTTATGCAGATAGCCAACAGCAAACCAGTCTCATATTCAGCAATACACTGCTATCTTTACAGAAAACATCTTAAACTGAGATTGAAAGAGCTAAGGTCTTTCTATGCTTCATTAATGGTTCGACACAACATAATCAGTGAAGAAGTAGACCTATTACAAGGCAGAGTATCCAAATCTATCTTTGTCAGGCATTACCTCAAAGAGAACCCTGCAGAACTCAGAAACAGAGTGATGATAGCTCTAACACAACTGGAGCAATCAATTTAACTCTCTTTTTTTGTCTCACTTGAGATGTCAAAGATTTCACAAGAAAAAGGAAGGTAAGTGTTTCACTTTGCTATTGCTAGTTGTTGTTCTCTTTTCTTCATTTCATTGTAGAGATACTCAAACCACTCAAAAAATCCTGGGTTGTGATATTCCTTTCTCATGCCTTCTACGAGAGGTTTCATCTTCTCCCACACTATGTCTATGGGAAAAAGTTGACTAATCAGAGAAGCGTCTATGAGCCTATTTCTGAAAAGAACTCCAATTTGCTCAAAGAAGTTGCCCATCATCATGAACGACATGGGAACCTGGTTTCTAGAAATGGGTTTTCCATACCTTTTTACAAAGTCGTCGTAGCCTTTGAACTCAACCTCAAAGGTATCCGCAAACGCTTCCAAGAATTCTTTGTTTGTAGAGATATCATAGGAGAGTCTGGTTACAAGGTCTGTTTGCCTCATTTTGGTCTGATGCCTAATCTGGAGAGCGTAATAGACAACTCCAGCTATTACACTTGCAGACGCTAGCATTATAGAAACTGTCTGTATATCAACCATTCTTCACACCTATCTGCTCTCTCTTCTCGAGTTCACTGCAAAGGTAATCCACTTCATTGCCAAGCTTCGGGTTATGCCACTTCTTTCTACCACCTTCAAGCACGGGTTTCATCTTCTCCCATTGAGTATTGATTTGTCCATAAGAAAGAGGTATCAAGTCAACGTCTATTAGTCCTTTTTTCAAAAGCATGCCCAATTGCGTAAAGAACACATAGACTTCATTTAACTCAACAGAACCATACTTCCTCAAGTAATCTTCATAGCCGAGGACTTCCCTTTCTTGAACTTTTTGCCAAGCCTCTAGCCAGTCCTTGCTGACCATTATTGAATAGAGTCTTGCAAGAAGGTCCGTCTTCCTCATCTTGGTTTGATGTCTAATCTGAAGAGTGTAGTAAACGACTCCTGCTACAACACTTGCAGAAGCAATCGCAATAGAAACTGTCTGAATGCCAACCATTGTTGGCACCTAGCCTTCTTGTTATGCACTAAGTTAGTATTAAGACTGAATCATGTGAGACCTGCCAGAATAGACAAGCATAAACCATAAGAACAGAAACAGAAGACACAGAGTCTGGTGAATCGAGTTGCTTGAAGGCAAGAATGTGAATCTGAGGGTTATGGAGAGAGATGACGTCGAGTTTCTGGCTGAATGGTTTAATGATGTAGATTTCGGGGGGGAATACATCCCTATTACGGAGCAGATTTCGAAGGCAGAGCGGATGAAATATTCTGACAGTCCTTCGAACTTGGCAATTCTGATGGAATCGAAGCTATTCATCGTTCAGAAGAAGGATGGAACTAAAATAGGGTTTATTTCTCATCGATTAAATCTGCCATACAAGTGGATGGAAATCGGCTACTCTTTTGTTCCCGGTGAAAGGAGGAAAGGATACGGAACTGAAGCTGCTCAGCTAATGATTGACTATTTGTTTCTGTCAAAAGACATTGCTCGGATTCATGCAATAGCTGATGTGAGAAACAAGGCATCTCAAAGAGTTTTAGAAAAGGCAGGTTTCCAAAGAGAGGGAACAATGCGAAAATGCCTCTTTAACAGAGGAGAACTGGTAGATGGCTATCTCTTCAGCATTCTCCGAGAAGAATGGAAAGAACCAAAGATACTAACAAAAGCCTAGCTTGACCAACAACACTTCGTAGATTCCGAAATCCTTCTGGGAACTCCACGAAATCTTTTCTTTTGTGATTTTCCTTTTTCGTTCACAAGGTATGTTTATCTTCTAGAAGATACTTCTATATAATATTGGGGAGAAGGGTTATGGACCTGGCTTTCCCATCAAAGAGAAGAAATTCTTTGGTCACTTCTATAGCAATTCTGAAAGCTGCAAAGAAAGGCATTAGGAAAACACACTTACTTGCCTCACTTTCTCTGAGTTGTGAACAATTCACTAGGTATATTGAGCTTCTTAAAGCCCATGGTTTTGTTGAAGAATGTGGCAACTTGTATCAAACCACAAACGAAGGGTTGGAGTTGATAGAGGAATTTAACTCTTCATCGTTGATACGTAGCATTCTGGGCACCTGAGACTAACGATAGCACATTGGCATATCACAAGTTCCCCTTTTTCTATCTTTGAAGTTACAAACGTTCTAAGGGCTCATAGAAAGAAAACTTCACGAATAGCTTTATGTGATATTGAGCAAAGAGTATGTATTAGGTTCAAGATAGGTGTGAGCTGGGTCTGTCTATGAAAATATCTCAGAAGAAACTGAGAAAGAGGAAAAAATTGACTTGAAGAGAATGCACAGGAAAGGAAGATGGAAAGAATGAACTGGAAATTGCTAGTAATTAAATACCTTCCAACTGTCGTGAGTCTAGGGATTGCTTTGAGCTGTCTTAGTCAATGGGCAGTTCTTCAACCTAGAACATTTTAGAAGGTGTGATTGATGCCAGACAGCTTTCTTCTTACTCTTTCTTCTATTCTTCTATCCATATTACTTTATCCAATCTTCATGATTTACGTTGCTCTCGTAATTAACGTAGGATTCTTCACATGGTTAGTGTTTCTTCTGATGTTGAGCCCTTACATTCTCTTGTGGTATATTGTGGTGAAAAAGAGAATGCTCAATCACCTGAAGTTGTTACTTGGAAATAAACCAAGGGAATGGGATATTGAGAAATCTTTGGAAGAATATCTAAAACTCGTAAAGAAAAGAGATGAAGAAGAACAAAAGAAGACATGAAGGCGTCCTTTGTTTCAGCTTACTGTGGTCAATGGAAAATGTTTTAGCTTCATCTAGTGTAATCTTTGGAAAAGGGAATGAATATGGCTAAATGCCCCAAGTGTAAGAAAGAAGTTAGCAAACCCAAGAAGACTTGGAAGATGGCTGGAAGGAAAGACAAGAATGGGAAGAGAACAGAGCTTACTATTGGACTTTTCGAATGCTGTGGAAAATCTTTCAAATCTGTCCTCAACAAAAGAAAAATCTAACAAGCAAAACATCCCACTTCCTTTTTCTATTTTTGAAGTCACAAACATTCCAGAAAATTGAAAGAAAAAAGGGCGTGTATGTATAGTATGTCTGTGGTTATGACCATGTCAGGTAGTAGCTCAAATATACGTTGCAAATCGTGCCAGTAGCTGCATTAAAATAGAAGTGGAAAGATTCTGATGGGACGTCAATCGATATTGAAGAATAGTAATTCGTGTAGGTAAACGTGTGAGCATAAACATCTATCATGTAGTATGCAGTGTGGGTGGCATTATACAAATGGCCGTAGACCGTGAAATCAACTGTCTCTGCGGCTCCTAAGCCAGTTACGCGTATGAGTATGTGGAGCCTAGAATACCCGTCTGAGTGCTGGACTGGGCTTGTTGCAGTAGCTCCATCAGCAAGATAGTGGTCCCACCAAATAGGAACGTCTGAGCTTTTTGGCCAGTTTGTTACGTTTACGTTTCTTGTTGGGTCACCATCTGTTCCAAACCTTGATGCCACATCTAGAACGTCATCTACCCTCATCTTTCCATCATCATTGATGTCACTCCACGGATCATAAGGCCAACCAGCATAGGATCTAATTGCAAACATTGAAGTTGTCAAGCAGAAAGTAGCCAGCACAACAATCATCAAATTCTTCTTTGTTGTCATAATATCACCTCCCTTTCTCTCTCAGAATGCACTGTCAATATTACAGCAATCGATTTATGTGTCTTCTGAAGAAATCCTCTATAGACAAGCATTATATTGGCTTTGGAATGAAACATAAACCTTGAGAACAAGTGAGCTGAAACAATGCTGGACCAGAAGGTAACAGTTTCTGAGTTAAAGGAAAGAGTAGACGGATTCATTTCAGAAAGAGAATGGAACAAATATCACAAACCAAAGGACTTGTCAATCTCGATTGTCTTGGAAAGTTCTGAGCTTCTGGAGCATTTCCAATGGCTTACAGATGATGAAATAGAGACAATGCTCAAAGATTCTCAGAAACTTCAGCAGATCGAATCAGAACTAGCAGACATAGTGATCTACTGCCTTAGTCTTACAAATACTCTTCATGCTGACCTCTCTGATATTATTCTCAGAAAGTTGAGAGAAGATGAGAAGAAATACCCAAGTGAGAAGGTCAAAGGTTCTTGCAGGAAATACAATCAAATCAGTTCCCAGAAATAGAGGTCTATGTTAAGGTCCTTGCTATTTAAGACTGTGTAGGAAATGGCAAATCTTATACAATCATGCACTAACCTTCTCTTATGCCTCAGACCAGATTCACTTTCCATCAGTGCTCGCCTCAAAAGAGAGAAAGATTAGACCAAAAGCTTTCAGAGATTTATGACAACATAAAGAGTAGGTTCAAGTTCTTTGGAACCTTCCAAGGTGTGCTAACGAAGTCATCTGGTTATTCCTCAGCAGATTTGAAAGATGAACAAGAGCCAGAGGAATTCGCTAAAAGACAGTTGATTGAACCACTTATTGAAATCATGGGATATGAAATTGTCCCAGAAACTGTCCTTTCTTCTCCAAGTGGTAGAAAGAAACCAGACTATATCATTAGACCCAGAAATCAAGATGAACCTATTTTCTATGTTGAAGCAGAATCATTCAACACAGACCTCTACAGTGAAGGCCATGGCCTTTGGCAAGTGAGAAACTGGCTATTGTCGAGAGCCTCAAAGACTGATTATGGTATTGCTACTGATGGCTTTCAATGGATACTTCTGAAATTTGACACAGCTTCAGCAAGAAGCAAGGAATTCTTCAAGGTTGACCTGAAGCCAATATTCCTCAGAATTCTCAACCCTGGCAGTTTTGTTAACAAGAAGGAAGTGGAAAGGATAGAGGAAGAGCTCCTCAAGCTTGACAAGGAATATGTTTCAATATTCTTGAATAGCTATCTGGAAAGAATTGAAGAGGCAAAAGAGAAGATTTCAAAGAGGTTCTATAATGATTATGTGAGACTTGTATTTGGATATGATGAAAAAGGAAACACCACCAAAGGCACATGCTTGCTCAGCAATATCATAACTCCTTCTAAGCCCATCAATAATGAAGCCAATCTATTTTCAGTAGTATTTATGAACAGACTGATTTTTATCAAGTTTCTTGAAGAGAAGGGGATAGTTCCAAAGGATTTATTGAAGCAACTGCTTGATGGATACAAATCCTCTCAATCCTCTCAATCCTCTCCAACTCCTCCTGGAACCTTCTATGAAACATACTTGAAGCTTCTATTCTATGAGGTATTCAACAAGAGCAAGAACGGCAGAATTTCTAATGTGAGAACCAATTCACTCTACAGCCAAATACCCTATCTCAATGGTGGCCTATTTAGAGAGGTCATAGAGAATGAGAAAAACTACAATGTGGAGGATGAAGGCATACAACTGGTTCTGGAGAATCTCTTGGAGAATAAGACATACAGCATTGGTATGGAATCTGGAATCAACCCAGATATCCTTGGCTATATTTTTGAGAAGACAATCAACTTCATCTCTGGAACTGGAACAAACCAGCAAAAGATGGAAGGTGCATACTACACTCCAGATGATGTAGTTGAATTCATTGTAGAGAGAGCCTTGACCCCAGCCATCCTTAGAAAGATGATTGAAGGGTTGAAGGAGTCTGGATGGTCTGAAAAAGACCTTAAAGGATATGATTCAATTGAAGACATCTTGACTCCAGAGAACATCCCAAAAAACCCAACCCATGTTCACAGAATGATTGATTCCATAGACTCTATAAGAGTATTAGACCCAGCTTGTGGTTCTGGCCACTTTCTAACTGCAATGCTATCTTTGACACTCAGAGTCAAAGAAAGCTTGATGAATGCAATAGGAGAGAAAGTGGATAGATACAAGCTCAAGAGAGATATCATATCTCACAACTTGTTTGGGCTTGACATTGACCCCAATGCTGTTGAAATAGCAAGATTGAGACTCTGGCTCTCATTGATAGAGGAAGTTGCAGACAAAGAGCATATTGAAACACTGCCTAACATAGATTTCAACATCACAGCTGGCAATTCACTTTTAGGTTGGCTAGATGAGAACCTTCACACGCATCCTTTTACCAATTTGCTGGATGATCCATACATAAAGGAAACTCTTACCAACCTGAGAGTATCATACAAAGACAGAATTGATAGGGTCAGAGACCTTATGCAAAAGATGAGAATAGAAGACACAATCAAAGCCTATGAAGCATTGGTTGAAATATACTCTTTAGAATCTGGAGAGAATGCAGTTAGACTCAGAGAGACACTTGAGAATATTAGGAAAAAGCTGTATGAAGTGATAAACAGCTCCTATCTTGCTTTGTTGAAAGGGAAGGCTTCTGATAATGATTTTGATGAACTGGGCAAGAACTTGACAAGTAGGGCTCCCTTCCATTGGAGAGTTGACTTTTCAGATGTCTTCTTGAATGGAGGTTTTGATGTAATCACAGGAAATCCCCCATACATAGAAGATAGAAACAACAATGTCATAGACCTTATAATCATTCAAAGCATGAAGACCCCAATGCAAAGGGAAAATCCCAAAAGAAAATGGAAAAAGCTGTCTCCCCAAAAGAAGTCTGGAGAACCATTTTTCTATGCCTCCAAAGACTGTGGAAACACACATGCCTACTTCATTGAGAGGTCAATCAAGCTACTGAAAAGCAGAGGCAGATTTGGATTCATTGTGCCAATTGCTCTTGTATCCACTGATAGAATGAGTCCCATAAGAGAGTTCATTCATACCAATTCATTAGAGGCAGAATACTACAACTTCGATGATAGACCTGGAAAGATATTCACTGGAATTGAGCATTGCAGAGAGACCATAGTTCTTACTGAGAAAGGAAAAGGACTGGGGTCTGTACTCACAAGTAAGTATCACAGATGGCACAGTGAAGATAGGTCAAAGCTCCTGAAATCTCTACAAACTCACAGGTGGAAACTTCCCAATGCTACAGATTCAATACCAAAAATAGGCACAAAAACAGAAGAGGATATTCTCCAAAGGCTCCAGCAGAAATCTAATGGAAAGAGTGTCCAAGATTGCTTGAAAGATTCTGGAACAAGGATATGGTATCACAATGCACCACAGTATTGGATACATGCTCACACAGAAGACTATCTTCCAAAAGCTGAGTATTACATTAAGCTCAAAGAGAACAAGGTAACTGGAGAGAAATTGCCCTATGACTTGAAAGAGGCAAAAGCGTCATCTCACTATAAGCCAGTGACTCTTAGAAAAGATGATGCGCCTATCGTCAATGGTTTGCTGAATAGCTCTTTGTTCTATTGGTGGTTTGTGGTTTGGTCTGATGGTAGAGACCTTCTGGCAGACCACATAAAGAGCTTCCCAATCAATCTTGAAGCTTTCAGTCAAACCATGAAAGACAGATTGAAGAAGTTTGTTGAAGAACTGATGAAGAGCTATGACAAGAACTCCAACATCAAAGTCAATGAAAGAATGGGTGGATATGCAATCAAGATAAAGGAGATAATTCCTTCAAAGTCAAAAGCAATTATTGATGAAATTGATGACATATTTGCAGAGTATTTTGAGTTCAGTGATGAAGAGAAGGACTTCATCAGGAAATTCGATATAGAGTTCAGAATTGCTGAATAAAGACTCAATACCATTGCATGTAGTGAACGTAAAACAGATAGAGGTAATATTGTACGTAGTCAGAGAAGTTGTGGAACATATAATGTTCTTCTCCACTAACAGAGAAATCAAACATGAGCAACTGAGATGCTCTTCCATATGTCTTAGCAAGGATAAGCTCAAAGTAAGCAGGGGCTTGAAGTGCAGATCTAAGAGATTCTGGCCCTGATCCGATAGATCCACTTGAATGTAGGCTATAGTATGATACTTACATGCCAAGATTGCTTATTTCAGAAAGATGTACTGCAGAGTTGTCCAGTGTGTGTTTTCTTCTGTAGACTATAACCGCCAGTAGCGTTGTTGTCATGAATAGTGGCAGAATGAGTAATGTTGGAGACTCTGGAACTATCACTATTTCAAGTGTTGAATGTTCATATGCAAAGTAAATCCATCTGTGAGTGCCATTGTCGTGAAGTGTGTAGTTCACATAGTACGGTTCTGCACCATCAATGAGAACCTTATATGTATCATTCATTAAGACGTGAGGAATGCTGATTCTAACGAAACCGAATGTCTGATTCTCAGTCATGTTAGAAACATGCATTCTGATTGTACTGTTAGACTCGAAATATTCAAATGATTCTATGGTGGAGTTGGAGATGACATTGACAGGCTTCGCTAAGGAAGTGCTGAAACTTGAGAACAGACCCATCAAAGGATAATGATCTGTATTGTTTGCGTCTAACACGTGTGATGTTTCGCCTATTCCATCAAAGTCTGAATCGACCCCGGTGTAGTTACTCCAGTAGTTCCCCTCGGCGCCGTTGTCCCAGAAGTCCACCGAATTGAAGTTTAAGACATGGCGTGTGTTCCCCAGAAAGCTATTGTGGAAAATCGTGTTGTTGCTGGACTGCCTGACGTAGATTCCATAGTTTTTGTTCGAGGAAAGAGTGTTGCCAGAGAAAGTGTCATCATTGGAGTTCGAAACGAAAATTCCTGTGAAGCTGTTCAAGACAGTGTTACCCGAAACAATGGTGCCACTGCAGTTCTCGATTTCTATTCCGTTCAGATTGCCTGTTACGTTGTTCCTGAGCATTAGAACGGTGGAAGAGTTAGAAACTAAGATGCTCCAATCTCTATTAGGTCCCGTAATCGTGTTGTTGCATATGAGAACCATCTGCGCCTGATCCAGTTTGATGCCATAGCCGTTGGATGCCAAGTTGTTGTTCGTTATATTGACGTTTTGCTGGTTCCCTCCTACATCGATCCCGCAGTAACCTTGACATGAGCATCCGCAATATTGTATGGTGAAGTCACTGATGGAAACGTTGCTAGCTGTCACGTAGAAAATGGTGCCATTGTCAGTTCCATCGATTATGGTCGAGTACTCATTTTCCCCGATAAGAGTTAAGGATTTGTTAACTGCCAAATGCTCAACATAAAGCCCTGAAGAGACGAAAACCGTGTCCCCCTCATTTGCGCCGTTTATAGCTTCTTGAATGGAAGGGTATCTGACGTATACTGGGTATCCCTCATTTGCCCATGCAGTTATTCCACCAAGCATGTTGTAAACATGCAAGAAGCCATCGTCCACAAGAGTCTGGCTCGCTGCAGCGCTTCTTGCTCCCACCTCACAGTACACCAAGATTTCATCAGATACGTTCAGTTCATTCAGCCTTGCACTTAAATCCCAGACTGGGATAAGCTTTGCATTTCTAATGTGCCCCAAATAGTATTCGCTCTGATTTCTAACGTCCAATATCACAAGGGAGGGCTTGGATTCAACCATAGTTCTTGCGTCTGAAACTGCAACGTCAGTATAACCAGTCGCCATGGTTGGCCCTATGATCCAGGTTGAAAGAAACATGACTAAGAAAGGCGTCAAAAGGAAAAGAAGCAGAAATTTCCTACCCATCGTATATCATTAATTAATTCTCCCGCCTGTTTTAATGGCTTGTGGAAGAATCTTCGATTGAAATGTCTAAGTGAACTTAGTGAAGGTAGTGAATGAAAAACAGAGAATCTCACGTAGAAAAAGAGGGAAATTGAGAGAAACTATTGCTTTGTTTAGAATCTATTGAGTGTCTTCTTCAAGTGGAAGCGTCTCTACTCTGGTAAAGGTTTCCAGACTTTTCACTGTCTTCTCAGTCTTTGAAATATCTTTGACCTTTTCTTCTCTCTTGAATTCTGACTTGAGACCACCATGCTTGATGAGTATCTCTTTAGCTTCCTTTGTGTATAGATTCTCAAAAACCTCATTGCCTAACTTGTTTCCTTCACTGAAGAAGTGGTCGTAACTTCTTCCTTTTCTTTTTCCTCTTGATGTGTGCATATCCAAGGCATAGTCTGGAATGGGTAGCTTCTTGTCTTCATGTTGAATCTCTCCATAGACAACATTCAATAAGTCATCGACTATCCTGGATTTGGGAGACCTAGCCAGGAAGAGGACAGCATGGACAAGATACAATCTATATGAGTTATCAACTCGTCCCTTGGGATCCTTCACCATGTCTTCTGTCAAGCCCCTGGCCTTACAATACTCTTTTTTTAATACGTCAACCACCAAGGGTGCAACAGAGTTGGCGACTCCAATGTCTTCTGAGGTATGACTCTTAGCCTGTCCCAAAGCTTCCAAGGACTATATCCATCCAACTCAACAGCCCAAAACACTGCCTCGTATTCATTGCCCCTCCTGATATCCTTCTGCAATGCTGAGAGTAATTCATAGAAGTCATATCCTCTTTTGGTTTGTTTTTGGTTACTCTTGGATGTCTTTGGAATCACTGCCAACACTTTGTCTTGATTCACTAAAATCGAAGGCACCAGACACTGCTGCTGAGTGTCTTCAACTAACATAGTTTTTCTATTATCTATTGTGCCACCTCCTGAGAGTTGTAGCAGTAAAGTAGGAAAGAGAGAATCAACTGAAGAAAACCTCTTACCTGCCTTATCCTATAATTGAAGAGAGCAGTTTCTCTAAAGCCCTTAGGTAGTTGTATGAGTGTCCCTTGCTACAGTTGATTGTTGTTGCTATTTCTTGGACTGTTAACACCCTCTTTTTGTCTCTGCATTCATTGAAGAGCGTCAGAAACTTGTTTACTGTCTTCAGCTTAATCTTTACTTCACTCAAAGCAAATCACTCCTTTGCTTTTCAATACTTTAGTATAGGTGTAATACACACCCACATACATCCAGGCATCTACAATCACAGCTATTTACTCCCTCCCAGAGTCTAGTCAAGCTTCCTGACAAATTTGAT
>Ga0315288_10008017_pt1 | contig 13357 bp, 10 predicted proteins | sample YL17G11_20_MG_FD_203454 | JGI IMG/M metagenome (GOLD analysis project Ga0315288, IMG submission 203454) | Sediment microbial communities from Yellowstone Lake, YNP, Wyoming, USA - YL17G11_20 | ecosystem: Environmental > Aquatic > Freshwater > Lake > Sediment | place: USA: Wyoming | collected...
AGAAAATTGTTGCGTATTTCATCAACTTTAGACGAGGATAATCTTGGATCGTCAATTTTTTCAGCTTTATTTTTTACCATTTCCCAAAATACTTTATTTGAAGCAATTAAAGTAAATCGGCTAATAATAAATTTCCAATTTTTCCAGTGCTTTTCGCTTAGAGTAGTGCTCTTTTTCTTTTGATTTTTTTCCTCTTCTTCACACTCTTCCCCAATAACACTGCTATGTGCTAATATAATCTGATTCATGAATGCAGACATTGATTCTTTGGTAGGATTTTCTGATCTTATTAACGCGTTCCATGTTTTATGTGCGGCTTGACGATCATTTTTTTTAAGATAATTTATAGCTTTTTTATCACAATCAGTTTCAAACCAAAACCAAAAAATCTCCTCTCTTAATCGTGAGACTGGGTTTTCTAAACGTTGTAAAGAGTTAAGAACATTCTGTTCGCTCCTATCTAATGGACCCATCCAGGGGAAATCATATTCGTCTACAACATCCATACCGAGAGATTTTTTTACCTTAAACTCGTTTACGCGCTGCATTATCTCTTGCATCGAGACATTTGGTTTAAGACCTAAAATCCTAAAGGCATTATTTTGATATCGAAGCATTCAAAATTCTCCTTTTCCTTAACTAATTCCAAAAATGTTATGTTTGGTGACAAATATTATTATATCTCTTCTTCTACTTCAAATATATCTTCTTCTTTATTTTCCTCATTTTTTTAATTGCGCTGTTAATTTTTTTTCAAAGACATATTTATAATATTTTTATTGCGAATATAAAAAGGATTGCAGTAATAATATCTATAGGTATCCAGGTACTTCGAGATAAATAAATGGGAGCCAAAGGATTAAAAAGTATAGCTATAACTATAAAAACTACTTTTACCCAATCGATATTTTTCTCAAAAGCCCGAAAAGCCACTAAAATAGATGCTATACAAGTTATCCATCTCAAGAGAGTATAGTAACCATAAGGCCATTCAGCTATTGCTCCGAATAATATAAAAATAGTTAAAATGAGGAAATATTTTATAAACTTATTTTCATCTTTTCGATTAGTTATTTTCTATATCTCCTTTTATTTTAAATTAATTTAAAGGAAAAATGAGGTCTGACTTCAGCATCCAACATATTGTAATTTATTAAAATATGGTGAAAGTACAATAACAACATGTCAAAGGACAATCCCTTGTCATTTCATTCCCATAATTTTTCCCATTGGTTGAAATATTTACTTAATTCCAGAGCATATTTTTCCTGGCTCAAACTTCTTTTTTTATTTGTTGAATCATGAGGACGGTTATTTTTACCAGGGGTTATTACCCACTCCGTGAAATCTTTTTTAAGCCATGTATTAATTTGGTAGGTTGGCACTATATAGAATTTTAAATTTTTATCTTTCATCGCTAAATCCACTAAAACAGTAAAATCTCCATCTTCAGAAAGATTACGAAAAATGTTGCCATCCTTCTTAACAGCCCATTGCCAAATTGAATACTCTTGAGATTTTGTTTTAACTCTAATTTTTATAGTGCGATTACTCCTTGTTGCTAAGATATCGAATGATGGAGCATTTCGAGGAGCGAGAGCCGCAACTATGCCTCGTTTTAATAATTCAGCCATTACATAATATTCACCAGCATTTCCTATCAATGTCCCTTCTCCGGCTTTTATTTTTCCTTTCATATTACCTCCATAAATTTATTTTACAATGGCATTTCGCCCAATTCAAAATAATCGATCTACTCCGTTTACTCCGTTTATGCTTTTAACGGACAAACTGAATCTGGTCTTAACATTTGACATATTGTAATTTATTAAAATATGATAAAAGTGTAATAAAAGCGCGACAAAGGACCTTCCCCCGTCATGTTACGTAGATTTGATCATTATTTTTAAAATATTGATGGGTACTATTTCCAATATGGTTTTTCTTTGAATTATATTTTTCAAAACTGTATATCATCTGGGTATTCTGAATTATTATCACTTATTTCTTCTACCACATTTTCTTCTCCACTATCATTGTCCTTCTTGAAAAAAAGATTTAAAAATAATTCTATTTTCCCAAATAATTCATCGTATGTTACAATTTCAATATCTTTTAAATCTCTTCGAAAAATTTCAAAAGAATTTTTTCCCCTTTCGTTCATGTTTAAATCACTTAATTTTCCAATAATCAAAATACATTTAGGGTTAATTAGTTGAGATGTTTCATCTCTTAGAACACTAAAACAATTTTTTTGAATTTCATCTTTATACGATAAAAGCTGATTAATTGCACCAGATAGTTCACTACTTATGGTATATATTTCATTTCTATATTCTCTACCTAAAAGCTTTGTTTCTGGTGTTTTTACTTCAATCAAGCTTATATTATGAGTAATCTTATTTTGATATAAGAAATCAACTATTTTACCTCCGGTATTATCAATCGATTTCCCCCCAATATATGCTTTTTCTTTAAATAGTATAACTGGTGTAAAAAATAATTGAGAAATACACCAATAATTACTTTTAAATAAATCCTGCCAGAACTCTTCATCATTATTTTCTTTATTTGATTCCCAAATCTCTAAAAGCTTTTTTAAGTTAGCAATGCCAACTATTACATTAAGATTTTTAATATCTTCAGTTTTCAAAGATTTTAATTTATCAATAATTAAAAATAATTCTTCATTTTTTAACATTCTCTCAATTACATTTATAAAATCATTAAAAAATTCATCAATAACAAGTACCCTTTTTTCACCATAAGGTATACCGTATTTTTTATATATTTCATAGCATTGTGTTAAGAAATCATATAATTTTAATATTTCTTTCGATTTTAAATCCAGTTTAATCCATTCATCTGCCTTTAATTGAGTCAAATTTAGTTCTTTATAATCTTCCCATTCACCACTTTGCGTTTTTCTTTTAAAAGCAAAAAAACCTCTTACACAAGCTTCTATTTCTTTTGGATTATTTACCAAAGTTGGTTTAAAAATTAATCTTGTTATCCCAGTTTCTCTTAATATAATCTCTTCTATTTCAGCTGAATCTTTTGAGGTTGATTTCATTTTCTTCAAAATCAAATCCCTATTCATTTTAGTTCTCCCTTAAAGCATGATTTTAAATAATAATTATTTTTGCAAAATAATATTGATTTTTTGCAAATTTTTACTTAACCATAATCTAAAGATATAAAAGAATATATATTAATTTTTAAACTATCTAATTTGTCAAAATCTTTGTCCTCTTTCAAATCATTTTATTATTGTCAAGGGGACGGTTATTCATGTTCGGTACTCAAGTAACTTAAACTTATATGGTATGATTTTAAATAAAAATACTATACTTAAAAATTTCATTAGAATATTCAGATGCAAATTCAAGTGTATCATCAATTAAAGCACAACAATCTTTTTGGCTTATGTCAATCCCCTTATGAACTATTTGGTCACGAAGATATGCTAATTGATCTAATGAGTTCCGATATTTAATTACTTCATTGTTTTTTGTATCTCCCTCATTTTGTAAATATGTTTGAAATTTATTTAATGCTTTCCTCATGCCAATAGTTTTGTCCGGTTTATCAAATATTGAAATATTCAACTTTGGATCTTTTAAAATTGAATATAAAAATGCTTCAATCCCTTGAAAAGCAGCAATTATTGCCAACCTATGGGAATTTGAATTTTCTTCAAGTGAAAACTGTACACTCCTATTTAAAAAACTTTTACTCATAGATAAATAAGGGTCTAACAATTTTTTTGGGTAGAAATCTTTGAATTTCATAAATTCTAAAACAATAACAGTTAAAAAAGGAAAGGGAAAGCCGCTTTCTTCCCAAAATCCTAATTTATTTTGTTGATTTAATATCCATTTAATACCTAAATTAACGGATCGTTTAATATTTTTAATATCACTACGAATCAAAACTTCAAGGGAAAGTAAAGTTGTAAATATTTCAGGCTCTGATTCATTTTCATTACTCCAACTTCCATCAGAATTTTGTTGACCCAGAAGCCATTTCGCCCCCAAAATACCCTTATTCCTCATTGAATCTGAAATAGATAATTTTAAAAGATTCAAGGAACATAAAGCAGTTGTATAAATACTTGGCAAAAGTTTTGATTTCATAATTCCATCTTTTGAATCTTTTTTAGGTTCTTCTCTCATTATAAAATCTGTCCAACAACCTTCTATAAATTGATTATTCGCAATTCTTCTTAAAGATAAGTTTTCAGCATCTCTAATCCGATTAGGAAGATTACGACTTCGACTAATAAGCCAAAGATCAAATGATATTGATGTTAAATTTGTATCTCCCTTAAAACATGCTATCAGAGCTTCTATTTCTGAAACACCTTTAAGAATAGAACAGGCCAATACGTTCTCTATCTCTCCAAGCGTTGATTCAAATTCACCAATCTTAAAATGTTCACAAAATCTATATCTTGAGACACAATCTAGTGTTCCCTGAAAATCTCTACTTGTCCAAAAAATATCACTTTCTTGGTAAAGAGAATCTTTTTGTTCTATTTTATATAATTTAAATTCTTCTTTCCAATCACGTAATACTTTTTCAATAATATTCGAAGAAATTTTATCATCAAGTAATACCATTGCATCATAAATTTGATCATTATCAGGATATTTAACAACAGAGATTTCAGCTTCTACCAACCCTAATAAAGCATCATATGCTTTGTTCAAATCATTAGATATATTATAAATATTACTTTTAATTTTTCTTAAATAAGAATTAACATAATTCTCTAAATATTTTGATGGCTTTTCTCCTTTTTCTAAAGTATTTATTTGTGACATTAATAATTTTTCGAAATGAGGTTGATTTAAATCCAATCTTTTTGCTATGTTAACGAGATTTTCAGTTCTTGCTTTTACATTTAAACTCACTGACAATTTTCTACCATTAAAACGCTCATACCAAAATGGTAAAAAATTTATTATTTGATATAAAAGTTCTTGAAATAGAAAATATTCTATATATATTTTCTTTAATGACTCATCTTTCATAAATAATAAATCCCCCTTTTCATTAAATACAATTCTGGAATTTTATTTGGCTTTGTTTATGAAATCTGTTATAGCTTTAAAGTGAGATTATATTTATTACAAAAAACATTAAAATCTATCATTTATTAATTTATATACCCAAATTCTTTTTCATTCAAATCTGGATATAAAAATATTATTTTATTTTTTGTATATGAATATATCCAAACTCTCTTGAATGGTGAATTGGTAATATTATCTTTGATGTAGTTCGCTGTTTCTGGTAGCCAATGATTTTCCGGAATTTCCGGTTGTAACGCATAATAAGCTAATAAATCAATTTTACTGTGTTTAGTTTTATACTCCTTCTTAAATTTATCTGCTATTTTTCTTAGAATAGGTTCGCCAAAAGAAGTAACGCCTTCAACGCGAAACATTGGCCCAACAAAAACTCCCCGGTGAATATTAAACCATTTTATTTCGGGACAACCATTTATTTCTATTTCATCTTTTTTTATTTGGTTTTCATTCAAATTTAAAAAAAAATCAATTAAATAAGGTATTGATCTTTTTCTTCTAATCAATGGAAGTTTTTCATTAAAAGCAATATAAATTAAAGCATTTTTATATTTCCGTTTAAATCTCAGTCTTTTACACAAGGGTAACTTATTCTTCTCATCATCTAAAAGATATTTAAGAGATACTTGATCCGAAGTAGTTTTAGCAATGGAATTATCCAGACACTCCACTAATTCAAAATATAATTCCGTTCCATCTTTCAACTTGCAATATATATCTGGTTTGGGAGGATTTTCTTTTTTGGCAGAGGTTAAATTAATTTTATAAGGGCATTCATCCGTAAATTTTTTAAATATTTGGATTTCTCTTTTTCCTTGGTTTAATTGAGTCATTTTAATTTATAAAACCTACTCCAAGATTAAAATCTTGATATTTATTAAAATAAATTTCTTTCTCCAAAATTTTATTTATAAAATTATATTTTTAGTATTAAGTCCTTTTTTTTAAGATATGCAAAATAATAAAATAAAATGCAATATAAAAATTATTAAATTGCCAATACAAATAGATATTTATATTTCCCTTTGCTAAAAAATAAATACTTTCATACAAATACTTATAACACCGTATATAGAAAGAAAACTAATTATTAAATCATATAAATTTAAACTTAATCTCAAATAAAATTTACAGTAACTAAAGAAGAAAAATAACAAAAAAATAGCAATCGAGATTATCAGAGTATCTTGATGCACATTTAATAAAAATTTATAAATTCCTAAATTTTTCAATTTTTCTATTATAAAATTATTTAATCTGGGTAATCTTGCAATTATATACTTTAGAAAAGAAAAAATACTAAATATAATAAATATACAAATACTAAATCTTGTTAAAATACTATAAATGCTTAAATCTTTCCAAGTCATTTCCATATTATAATTTTTCATCCTCTTAGATATTTGATTAACAAAATTACTCAATACATATTTTTTATTTATTGATTTTTTAATTGTTGAGGGTAGATAGAAATTACTTCGCTTCCAGTCTCAAATAGATTTGATTTTATTTCATGGACAAGACCCCAAGATTTTGCTGTCTCCGGATTTAACGTGGTTCTTTCTAACATTGCAGTTGTAATTTCTTCAATACTTTTATTCGTATTTGCTGAAATTACTTTCGCAATATTCTCAGTATCAATCTTTAATCCTTTTAAACTCTCTTCCAATTGCTTTTCTTCTAAATTTATATTCTGTCCAAAACCGATGCTGACACCATGAAGCAAAAATCTTGCTTGAGGAACAGAAAGTCTTTTTGAGCCACCACAATACAAAATAACGCTTATCGAATCTAAACTACCAAAATTATGAGTAGTTATAGTAACCGGCAATCCTTTCAGATAATTATAAGCACTCAATCCATGAAAAACCGAGCCACCTGGGGAAGAAATAAGAAGGATAAAATTTGAAATACCTTCTTTCATTTTTTTATCTATTACTTCCATTAAAGCATTAATTGTAGTTTCATCGACCAACGCAAAAAATTTAATCACAACTGATTTTGTTTCCATGTTTGCTTCCTCCTAAAAATATCTAATATATTGGAAATATTTTTTAAAACTTACAAATTTAATTTAAATAGAATTCTAATATTTATAACTAAAATATAAGAATTTATTGAATATTAATCTCTATAGTCTGTAAAGTGTCTTGCCCTAATATATCTACTACCCTTACTGCAATCTTATATCTGCCGGGCTTATCATAGGTATGACTCATAGAGACGAGTTCTACCTCTGAATCTTTCTTGGTTCTAAAGGTTTGCCATTCATTTTCAAAAATATAATTTCCAGTCCATTCTTCTTTTTCTTCTCCATCTCTAGTTACCCGTATAATTTCTTTCTTATTTTGATAATTAAAATCCACTGCCCAATAATCAATCCAATCTTTCCAGTTTTTAGTTAATGTTTCTCTTTTTAAAATTCCATCTTTGTCTTTGGTAAGTTTTATTATATTTCCTTCTTCTATAACAACTTTATTACTACCTCTATTTAAAGATTTTTCGATCTCTTCCAAATCATCCTGAGTAAAAGTAGTAATAAAATCTTTTAGTCTAACTTGTATCTTATTATTTTCTAAAATTGGTTCAATTTCAAGATAAGCGACATCATAAAATTTTATCTGTCCTTTTTCTACTGCTCGTTTATCAAATACTTCTCGGGGAATATTCTTTAATTTTAGATTTACTCCTACTTCATTCATTTCTTGTTCAATGTAAGGTTTTAGTCCCATTTCAAATTCGAACCCTAAAACATCCACGTTAGTAACAAGCTTTTCTTGACACTCTTTATAAATATCTTCGATAATTGCTTTAGTTACCGGGAAATCAATGGGTCCTACAAAGACAAATCTTTGTCCTTTCTGACCATGTAAAGTTTTAAATTCTTTAATCTTTTTTGCCTTATATCCTTCTAAAATTAAATTTATATACTGTTCTTGTTTTTGTTCAAGTTGTTTTTGCTGTTCTTCTTCTGATAGGTTAGTATTAATGCCAAGGAAATACTTCCTTTCATATTTCCCCAGATTTAAAATTTCAAATGCGCGGTAAGGTTTATTTTCTTTCTTTAATTCTCTTTGCACATTAATGATTCTCTTTCTGGTAGTATGAATGGCAAATCTGCTTAAATCAGCACCAATCCATTTTCTGCCCAATTTTTCTGCCACAGCACAGGTTGTCCCACTACCGCAAAAGAAATCAGCCACTAAATTACTTTCATTGGAAGATGCTTTAATAATTCGTTCAAGTAATACTTCGGGTTTTTGGGTAGGAAAACAAGTTCTTTCTAATGCCGTGGAAACTATATATGGAATTTGCCAAACATCTCCAACTTTCACTCCTTTTTCCTCATCATCAAGATAAACCTTGTATCTTACGCCTTTTACGGTATGCCAACGCCATCTTCTGCCATTTGCATCAACATACTTGTAGTCCTTCTTAATCCAATCTCCATAAGGTTCGTAAGGAGGAGTAAAAATATATCTCTCGTTTCGTGTATAGAAAAGCACTACATCGTGTAGATTTTGATATTTATCTGAGACAGCAGTCCATCTTCTATAATGCCAAATAATCTCATTTCTAAAATTATCTTTTCCAAAAATCTCATCCAAAATTAATCTCATATATGAATTTAATCTATAATCGCAATGCACATAAATGCTTCCATCTTCTGCCAATAAGTCGTGCATTAATTTTAATCTTTCATACATCATATTAAGATAAGAAGAGATCCCTTTTCCCCAGGTATCACGATAGGCAATTTCTTCAATTATGCTCGGCTTCTTGGTAACTTCATCTCCATTAATTTTAATATCAATGGAGAAATCAGCACCAACAGCAAAGGGCGGGTCTATATAAATTAATTTTATCCCTCCTTCTTTTTCTATCTCTTCTCTTAAAGGTCCATTTACTAAAGAAGATAAAACTAACTTATTGTCACCCCAAATAAGCTTATTCGTCCAACCTTTTTGCTGCCTGCCTCTATCATCTAAATCTAATAATGATAAAGTTTGTTTTTCTTTTCTGGGTTCATCAATATGTTCAATAGAATGGAAGGGCAAAACTACATTGGTTACTTCCTCGTTCCTTCCATTCCAGAATAAAAATACATCTTCATCATCTTTTGCCATTTTATATAACAATTCTTTGGGGATAATTTCCCCCTCTTTAATTAGAGTAATAACTTGATCTTTTTCTTTTTCAGACAAATTATTTTTATCTTGCAGCATATAAGCAGCCTCCTTTTTTGTTTTTAGATCTCGAGATGTTTCTATTTATTTGATTTTAAAGATTTTGATTATATCTTCAAATATTTTTATATCTTTCTGGTACTTATCCCATTCCTCTTGTTTTACATAAATAGGTCGATAAATAAATATATTTTGAATAGTATTTACATCCTTACACCAAATTTTTAATCTCTCAATTTTTTTTCTATCATCAAGATCCTCTCTACCCTTGGTCTCAAGAATATAAATATTTTTCTCGTCTTTTTTTATAATAAAATCAGGATAATAATCATGGATATTCCCATCATCTCCTTGATATTCCATTTTATAATGAACATTGTAGCTATTTTTGGCAAATGAAATAATATCAGGACAATTATCCAAAAAATTAGCAAATTCCAATTCAAAAACTGAATCACCTATTACTTTATTAAAAACGGATTTCTTAGGAGTAATATATTGATTATTATTAAATGCCATAGGCTTAACATCTTTTAATTTAATATAATTTTTTACTTCAGCACTTCCTCTATCTGCTATAGTAAGTTTATCAATTGCCTTTTTAAAGGTGATAAAGATAGTTTTTTTAGCTTCAATATCTGATAAATTTCTCAAGATATTTAAATCTTCAATATCAACTTCTTTACCAAAGAGATAATATTTAATAAAATCCCTAACCTTTGGGTATAAAATATCGAATCCACTAAAAAGTCTGCTCTCTTTTAAAATTGAAATAGTAAAAAACCTTATTACATTTCTATAATCCATATTTGCTTTATCAAAAATAATTTTATGAGAAAATTGGCGATCTAAATCTTCAAAAATAATTTCTCTTTTTTCTTCTTCTGAATATTGTTTTATAGTAATGGGTGTAAATTCAAACTTTGAAATATCTATGTTTTCCAATTTCTTATATTCTCTATAAATCCGAGGAGTTAATACGGGAATAGAAATATCTAAATCTTCTAAATTCTTATGCTTGTTTTCTTTGTCCGGTTCGATAATTATAGGAGTATTGGGTCTGGTGTCATCTCCCATTTTTCTATATCCGAACTCTACCCCTTCTTGCTTAATTGATTCTACAAAATCCATAAAGGCAGGAGTACCTATTATGGCCAATTCTTCAGTATTTATATTATATCCAAACATCTTTCTTATTCCTCTGCCTAAAGTTTGTTCTGGTAAAATATTACTTTTGGATGAATAAGGTCTTAAACCTACAATGGTAGTTACATTTTTTACATCCCATCCTTCACGAAGCATGAGGACTGATACAATAGCTTTGTAAGGACTTTCGTCTTTGTCTACATCCTCAGCAGCTTTTCTTAATTCTTCCAACTCTGTTTGTGCTCGTTTAGCCTTAACATTTTCATCAATTTCTCCACTTTTATTGGTATGAATAACTAAAACTGCACCTTTAAATTCAGGATATCTATTTTTAAGATATTCAGCTACTTCATTACTTTCCTTGGTCTCTGTAGTCATAATAAAAAGCAAAGGAATTTTCCCCTCTTTTTTTAATTCTTCATATTGTTTTTTCCATTCAATATATCCAAGATGTATATAATCTTCATATTGTTCAACAAATTTATCTGATGATTTTTCCTGCAATTTAGCCCTTGATGCTATATCTGGAAGTACCGGACTTTTAACGATATTTTGTTTAATTGCTTCTACTAAAGGATAATCACAAATAGTTTGTACAAAAATAGCACCATTATCATGTCTCGGAGTAGCGGTAAAATCTAATTGCAAAGATAATCCATTCTTATATCTTAATTTTAATTTATTATTTATATCGACAATATTTTTAAACCAGGCAAGTTTTTCATCGTGAATATGGTGGGCTTCATCATTTAAAACAACTAGGTCTTTTATTTTATTACTTCTTAATATTTCTCCTAAATCTAGCTTCGCAGATCTATCGGCATAGGGAGATGGCTTTTCACCTATAAAATAAGCTAAGGTATTATCATCTTTAATAGAAAGGTTTTTATTTTCGTTTAAAAATATTCTATGGACATTGGTTAAAAAGATGTTTCCAGTTGGAGATATTGCTTTTAACTCATCCTGCAGATGAACGGTTAATTGAAAATCAGTTTGCCAATTTCTATCCTCATAACCATCTTCGGGAAGCATAGGTATTTTTTCTAATATTTCCAAATTTGCAAAATCTTTTTTTAATCTATTTAAAACAATAATATTAGGGGCGATAAAAAGAAAATTTTTAGAGAGGGGGGAATTGTCTTCATAAAGCTTGTGGAAATAAGACCAGACAATTGCCAAAGCTGCAACATAAGTTTTACCAGAACCAGTGGCCATTTTTGTTACATATCTTGGCCAGTTTTCAATAAACATCCCCGTGCTTATCCTACCTGAGGAATCAAATCTCAAAAGCTCATATTTATCTCTTGCTTTTACAACTTCATAAAGATAGATAATTGATTCAATAGCTTCCCTTTGGGCAAAATAATATTGCAATTTATTTTTTTGTCCTTCCTTTTCTTCCCAATGCTCCCTATTAAACCAATAATTAAGCAAAGCTTTGGAAGTTTGGCTAACACCTTCATAATCTTTGTCTCTCCATTCTTTAACCGCTTTTCTTATTTTGTGAACCAAGGGAGGTAGTAATTTTTCATAAGCGGATTGGAATAAATCATTTTGAGCCAGTGCGGGTACCCAACGGGTATCAGGATTCATTATCTCAAAAGGATTTGTAATAAATTTAATATTATTTTTATTTGAATTATTCATATATAATCCTCTTTTCTTTGAAATATTATTATTTGGTTAAAATTATTAATATTAAATAATATTTTTATTTTTTTATTCAACAATAATTTTTATTTCCCCTTCTTCCCATTCTTGCCAATCAAGATTCGTGAGTTCCGATAGTTGGAGGAAGTCTTTTGGGCCTTTAAATCCTCCCAGTTCTTCCCTTAAGGTAATTATTTTCCGGGCCAGAGGTTCGCTTATTTGTAATATTTTTATAAATTCATCCTGTGATGCGGTATTGGTATTTATGGTTTGAACTTCCGGTTTTGGGGAAGTGGTAGAGAATATTTGAGGATTGTCGTATAGGGAGAAGTAGACTTCGGTTTTGGCCAGGGTGGAAATAGATATAGCTATGGAAAGGACAATGATTAAAAAAGTAAGAATACTAAATTTAGTATTTCTTTTTAAATATTGCATTTATAATGCACTCTTTTCGATTTATATATATAAAAATAGAAAAGTAATCGGGTGTTAATTTCTTATTTAATACTCTTTTATATATTCGACAAAGGGTTGGGTAAATCCTGCTTTTTTAGAAGAAAAGTTTTCAGTTGTCGGTTTTTAGGAAAGAGATTGCCGCGCTTTCTTCGAAAGCTCGCAAGGACAGAAATTAGAAAATGGGACCTACCGTGTCCCTATTTATTTTATCATATCGGATCTATGTCCATCTCTTGGTATTTATTGGTTATCCAGTTGTTTTTAAAACATTTCTTTTTTATCATTTGTTACCCGTAAATCCACTAATGCGACATTTTTTTAAAATGGCGCATTAGTGGATTTTATTAATTTCTATAAATAAGTTTTTTATTTCGTCCTTTATTTTTCTATTGTGGGCATAATCGAGCATTTCTGCCATATTAATCCGATAATTAAGAATTATATTAGAAACAATTTTTATATATTCATCTTTATCTATAAGGTTAATTTTTTTCATTTCCATAAATAAGTCAACAAGTATTTTTTCTATCTTTGTTAGATTTTTTTCTTTAGAAACTCGAGAAGAAACAGAGGGTCTTAATATAATAGTTTGTGTTTTTAATTCTACAAATTTTTCTGCTTCAATTTTATGGGGATTAAGATAAACATTATAATTATTTTCTATTAAAAAATCTTTTACAGATTGCAGAAAATCTTTATCGGTATAGATAAAAGTTACAAATTGAGTAGGTAAGTGATGGAAAAACCCTTTTAATTGTTCAGTACTCCAGCAAGAAAATTCAAGGAGAGGAAATTTTTCTATTAATAATTTTATAATTTTTTCAA
>Ga0315288_10008018_pt1 | contig 13356 bp, 6 predicted proteins | sample YL17G11_20_MG_FD_203454 | JGI IMG/M metagenome (GOLD analysis project Ga0315288, IMG submission 203454) | Sediment microbial communities from Yellowstone Lake, YNP, Wyoming, USA - YL17G11_20 | ecosystem: Environmental > Aquatic > Freshwater > Lake > Sediment | place: USA: Wyoming | collected...
CGCCAGTTTCTGCGGTCCCCGTATACCCACCGACCGGTTAAACCCAAACGTAAAGAAACGGAACAAGTGCTGCGTAGCCTCGTCTGTACCGGCATAGAATGCATCAAATTTTGGCATTATACCGCCTTACCATCTTGCCACAGGCCTTTTTCGAAGTTGTACTGTGGACCACCCTCCATACCGACCACACCCTCTACACCGCTACGATTAGACGATGCACTCACACCTGCGACATGCTGTGCAGCGCTAGCGTTTAGTGATGCTGCGCCTGTTGTTCCTTTTTGGGCCAGCGTTGAACGCGATTGCGACTGCATGTTTTGCGCACGCTGCATTCCACGAATACGGTGGTATGCCGACAGTGCGGCCATGCTTTGTCCTAGTGTTCCTTTTGTGATCTGTGCGGCTAGCTTGTTTACTTCGGAGAAGTCTGGTTCTTGAAACTTCTCTATGAACACATCCGTACCGAGATTGAATTTGCGTACGGTACCAACGGCAGCAAAGAGTCGTTGCAATTCTTCACTTGGGAGGGGACTCTCTCCACCCAACATCGTCATTGGATCCAGTGGTGCACCGCCACGTGCTCCTGGTCTTTTTCTAATCTCGAAGTGCAAATGAGGCCATTGCTTTAGTTTCGCAAGGTATCCAATCAACTGACCTGCTGCAACATCGATAGTAGCTCCCGCTGGTACTATTTTGGATGAGGGGGGCAAAGTGAAACCCGAAGGGAGCCTTCCAATATAGAAAGGAAGGTTCGTCTCATCCAGGTGATGGTAGTGTGTATCCCAACCACCGGGGTGACTAATCCAAACGAATGCAGGACCACCGTATGAAGTTGAACCGGGTTTGTATTGTTGTTGTGGTCCCAGAGCAACCTTGGACACGTAGATTTTACCAGCAGCAGCCGCGTATACCGGCAAACCCGCCTTACCTTCGCCAAGGTCGACGCCCTCATGAATATGGGGGTTCGGAGCCTTGGCGCGCGATGCACCGAACGAAGTTGCAGCGTTGGGTGGTCGTCTTTGATATGGCGCTGGAACTGGCCAAAGAAAGAGGCCTGTTGGTGTTGCACCTGTTCCAGAACCAAAGGTCGTAATAATGCCTGTAGGGTTTTGCTTTGTTAGTTGCGTCAAGGGTGTACTGGAAAGACGACGAATAACCACCAATTCAATAGGGTATACCGTCGTCAATTTCTTGATGAGAACAGCGAGCGCTGCTTGTTGCCGCGCTGAGAATTCCAACAATGAAAGGTTACTGTTCGGTGCTAAGCGAACGTAACACGGTTCGAACACAATCCCCACGGTGGCATAGTTATTGTCCTTGTCACTGAACAACTTCGGAAACGTCTTGGGCATGTGGTACGCAATATCGTTGAGGTCCACACTTGCGACCACTTCGCCCCGACGACTTACGATGTAATGTGCTGAGTAAAGCGTCGCACTTTTGCCCGCCTCCGCAGACAGTATGTATTGCTGTAGTAGTCGAGTCCAGCGTTCGGGGTTGTGCCCGCTCTCATCACCCGGTGCTTGTACAGCCGTTGCGCTACGTTTGAAGTATGCTTTGTCCCACCCAGTATCCCCAACATGCAGTGCGATGTAGCGCCAGGGCCGAAGCCTTTTGTCAGGAAAGACCTTGTACGTGCCGGGTCTGGGCGGGTAGTAAACGCAAGTTAAACGCTGTGGGTTATCGGCGAACCCTACCGTGCTTATGATCTGATTCGGTTTGGCGTTACGGCTACTCTGTGCACGAACGTTTGCGTAGACTTCCGCATTCTTTTGAAGCTCATTGCGCCATTTGGCCATGAGCTTCTGAGTCAGGTCTTGTGTTGTTTCAGCTACGCCCATCTACTTGCCCGTCTTCATCGCATCATGAAAGCGGTCAACCATCTGCCGCTTTACGTAGGAGAGCTGGCCCTGCGTCATGTCGTACTTCTTCATGAGCTGCGGATTGTTCAGGACCGGTTTGTTACCGTACCCCGTCATGTGCTCGAAAAGCCGTTGCTGCTTGGGCTCCATATCGTGGTAGACGAAACTGACGATGGGGTCGTCCTGGTCGGCAACCGGGAACTGAGCAGGATTGAACTCCCCAGAGCCCAGTAGCTCTCGCCGGTCGTAGGCTCGCTGGAACTCGCCAACGCGTTGTCGAGTCCACCCCAGATGGTCGGCCAACTCAATGTGCGACGGGTCTCGTCCAAGGTTACTCCTCAGAGCATCCTGGGCCACAGAGAAGCTGGCCATGCTGATGGCCTTATGCTCGGGCAGCCGCAGGGCATTGGTGTGGGTGTAGACGAGCCGAGAGAGCTTCTGGAGCCGGTTAGTCACGTGCGTGGCGAGGGCGGCACCCATGGCAGGATTGTATGACTTAATTGCTTCTACTGTTAATAGCTTCGCTTGCATTTCGAGCGCATCACGCGAAAGACCACCGGCCCACCGGTTCACCTGTTGATTGATGAGTGGTTGCAAGTGATTGAGGAGGGCTTGGAGATCTTGTGGGCTCTTGGTACGGTTCCACTGTTCCCAGAGCGCAATGTCGCGAGCCTTGGTCGGTGTCACTACGTTGGCTGTCGTAGTGATCGTTTTCATCGCTGCACCTTGGCGATGGCGTAGATACGTGCACGGTACGCTAGCATCGCTTTATCCCATTCTAGGCGCATGTCAGGGAACGTATCAGCAACTGCTTCGTTCTGGTCCCCTTCGAGACCCTGTTGAGCCTTGGTGAGCGTTTTGATTGTATCAGCGGTGCCGCCAGTGAGCTTTCGGATCTGGGTGTAGAACCGCGCCGATGGGATTGAACCACCGGCCTCGTAGCTCATGTCGTCGTTGATGCCTTCGCGTACGCCCCCGATGAACTCGATGTACTCTTCGAGCGTACAAATGGGCCGTGCACAGTACTGCATGGCGGCGTCGTAACTGTCAAAGTATCCCTCGTAACCTGGCTTGGGTGCCAGCTCTTGTAGACTACCTATGTTGGACTTCATCACAGAGCCGGGGTTGTTGTATTCGTAAAGCTGCGACTCAAGGAGAATAATTGCTTGGTCCAGCGACGACTCAATTGATTGCGCTGCACCAATATCGACTCGGTTGATAACGGATTCGTAGCCGCCTACCGCAGCGGGGTCACCCTTAGTAGCCAGATCGATAGCCTTGACTAGCTTGTTATAATTCTCGCTGCTCAGCTTGCCGTTCGAAGCTTGCACCTGAAGTGCACTATCAGTTTTCAGAGATTGTAGAGTAGCTAAGGCTGCTTCAGCTTCAGGCTTCTTCTTTTTGATGGTCTCTTCGTTGAGCCCCTCGATGATAATGTCTTTCAACGTCCCATCAGACTGCACGAACGCCAATATGTCCCGATACTGAAACACCGCCGGTTTGTTAGTATCCGGCTGGGTTGGCCGGCGAAAGAAGAGTGCTTGGTAGAACTGGTCAGCACGATTGAAGTGCTGGATGATGTCACGAATCTCGAGGATAGGTTCGGGGGGTGCTGCTGCGCAAGCCAAGCCTTTGCGTTTTTCGTCCTGGGGGTACCAGATTTCGTTGTAGATGTCCTGGAAGAACTCGTAGATGGTGCGTGCGTAGCTGTAGTTCAATGATGTCTCTACGCTACGGCTAGTGAACGTGTGCGCGGCGTTCATCAGGTACCCGATAAGGTGCAAGCTCGACTGGAAATCGTCAAAGATCATGCACGGGAAACCGGGAACCACGTAAGGCTGAAACGCACTGATCACTGCACCATTTCGTTGTTCGAAGCGTTGTTTGAAGTACTCGTACTGCGCGTACATCTCATACACGTTCGAATCTGTCAGTTTTGCGCCACCCTCCGGTTGTACCGTCTTCGCGTTGGGTTCCCCCGCATCTTTTGGGCCGTTTTGGTTCTCAGCCGCGAAGTACATCAACCACGGCGGTGCGGGGAAGCGTGAGGTTACCGGTCCCTTGAAGAATTCCTCGGGGAAAATGAGGACGTTTTTACCGGTCTCGTAATTCTTGGCCGTCAGGTGCTCTTGGAACTTACGGTCTGCGGCCGGAGGGTACGCTCGAGCCAGTGCAGTCAACACCGTTTGTTTCAAGGTAGGGTCACTGGTCGCCAGTGGTGCAATACTCGCTAGAGCCTCATCCTGGATGTAGAGACGGGTGGGCTGAGCGATGTAGTTCTCACTGTACTGAATCTGTGGCGTCATCGAGGGGAAAATGACGTTGCAAACCGGTGGCAGACCGAACAAGAACTGAGGCTTGATGAAGTAGTTTGTGAGCCGAATCGGTTGTAGGGGGTTCCGCGCTTTTTCGGCATTTGCGATTTTGGCTTCTTCTTCTTTGACGCTGTTAGCTGCTTTTGTTAACCCTTGTTCAAGTGTATCGCGGCTGATGAATTGATCTGATTGCAGCGAAAGACCCAACTCGCCCAGTGCAATGCGCACCTCTTCATCGTTGGCCTGGAAAGGGCCTACGACGGACTGTGGTTGTTTTGATGCGGCATCGTACGTGTGGAGTAGACTTTGGATACCTTTATAGTTTGCAACTTTCTTCTTGGATTCTGCGATACCATCACTGATACGTTTAGCGGCTTCTTGGTCTGCAACTCTTTCAGACGGATCGGCAAGACGCGTACGAAACTCACTGATGTGTGGCGCTCCGGTAATGGCACCGTCGGTCTGCGTGATAACCGCCGCTGGTGTAGGCAGCATGCAGACCTCCATGAAGACTGTATCCAGTACTTGCTTCAGAAGGGTGAAGATGGCGGCGTTGGCGTTCTGCGCTGCAACGTAGTTTTGCAGGCACTCCACAGCTTTTTGAGACTGGACGGCACGCAGCACGGGAAAGATACCTGACGGCTGAACGTCCATCTTAGTGGGGGTCGATTTCCCATCATTGGGATTATACACCTCATCCAAAAAAGGCAGCGCCACCCACTTATTGTGGAATTGTGTACGTCGAACCCACCGAGAAAAGAAGTTGACTGCTGGGACACATCGTTCTTTGGAGGGAATCTTTGATCCAATGAGAGCTATCACCACGTTGTAAGCGAAATCATAGGGACGTGTGATGTAGTTTGTGTTGAATTTGAGTGTATCCTTTGTGTTTTCTGCAGTTTTGACGGTAGTTGTTGTAGTTTCTCCGCCTCCCGCTGTTGTGACCAACCCTTTACGGAAAAGCGCATATGGAAACACAGCGGCTGATTGGTTGATTTGCTCCGCAGTCTGGCTCGCTGAAAGCACACCAGAAGCAACGGTGCTCAGCGTAGTCATGTAGAAGAAGAAGAGCTGGGTAAAGATAGAGATGTCAGCGACAGCACTGAGTTGTAACGATCTGCCCCCCGGTGTGTTGGTGTAACCCCACCCAATGATCTCGCCCTCGAAGAGCATGCGCCACGCAGGCCTTGCCGGATCGATGTACTCATCCAAGTAAAAAATCACTATGTTAACTCTGTCTTCGGCACCAAATCGCTGCAAGGAAGGATCGGGGAAGAGCGCTACTTGCGCTTCAGGAATGCGCCACACACCGTACGACACTGTGGCTTGGATGATGGGACACTCAACACCCGCGATGTAGCACAGAAGGGGCGCACGGTGTGGAATGTTGCTAGAGAAGACGGCGCCAGTGATACCTTTTCGCGTACCGCTACGATAGGTTTGTGGGTCGTACTTCTGCTGACCGGTGAGCGCCATACGTTATACCAAAGCCTTAGCAAGAAGCACCATGAAGCACATCACAAGCACTGCTTGCGTTTCATCGGCAGCGTCGAGATACGTTTGAATGAGCTGACGATGTTCCAGAGGGACCCTCAAAGCGACCAATTCTTCAGTGCTGTTTCCCAGCCAGGTGTATTTATCCGGCATCATCCCGGCAACGGTTAAGAGTGATTGTCGTTTACACAGTAATGAACTCCGCTCTTCCTCCGTGGGGATCGGTACCAGGTCTCTCAAGATAACAGAAAGCTCATGGGTATGCCCCAAAAGGAAGACTGCACGTGTCGCCGTCACCGGATTGATTTTCACGAAGTTTTGAATCAGGTTGTACCGGATCAGTTCGAGGTTCTTGTAATCTCCCGTGAAAGGTACGACCACTTTCTCTTCGAATGCATTCAATGGTCCTGTGAAACAATCCGGAGACAGTTCTACGTCGAATGTGAAAGACTCCGTGTCAGTCGCTAAAGAAAAATCTTGAGCAAAGATGAACACGGAAACGGAGCTACCCCAAATGTATTGGACAGGCGGAGTCACAACGTACGAATAGCCCCCAAGAATTGGAGTACGTACTACCGTGAACCCGTTCTGTTGCGTTTGGTTTTGGTACGCGGTGACTTCGTTGATAATGCAAAGTACTGTGGCGGGATTGAGGTCAAGCACCGCATCGGTGATTTTGAAAGACAGTGTGGTCGCTGCCGAAACATTTACCTGATCTGCGACGGGGACTACATCGAAGATATTTGGCGCAGCCCCACTTTCCGTGTAGAACGTGTAGCTTGTATTGAGTATGTTGCCCGAAACATCCTCACACACAATACCGATTACGACGGGCGAACCGACGAGGAAAGGCATGGTGTGCTGAATGACGTAACTGAAACCACCCCCGATCGTTGTTTTTGCCGATCCTTCGAAACCGGGTTGTGCCACGTCGTTCTGCCACACGATCACGCCTGCAACTGTGATGACAACGGAATTCGCATCGACTCCGCTGCCTGCATCAACGAGGTCTACATTCACTTCATGCCACACCGATACGTTCGCATCCCCTTGAGTGGGGTGACGATATGCAACGTAAGGTGCGATATTATCAACTGTGCGGAATGTGTAACTCGTATTCAGCGTGTTGGTCGGAGTGCTTAGGTCGCTCGCGTAGACGGCAATCGTAACTGTTTCGTACGATGCGAAGTCGGTATCAGGGTTAATAACATAGCGATAGCCCCCTGAAATGGTTGTCTTCGTGACCGTGAAACCAGGCTGTTGTACACCACTTAGCCACGCATAAACGCCGCTGACTTTGAGCCAAACCGTAGACGCATCAACGCCAGCACCGTCATCCAGAATGTCCAACGTGATGTTTGTGTTAAGGGGTCGGTCTACAGACCCGGCGGCTGGACTCTGCGTACTTGGATTGATGTACGGTGCAGTCTCATCGATTGTCTTGAAGCTATAGGATGTTGAAAGAGAGTTTGGAATGACTGCCAGATCATCCGCAGTTACTTCGATGAGTATGGTGGTATACTCACTGAACGTTATAGTGGGGTCGATAACGAAGTGGTACCCCTTGGTAACTACGGATCGAGACGAAGAAGGACCATTGTAGGGCGCCAGGAACGTATCAGTATCGCCACGATACGCTAAAACGCCATCTACCCAGATACGTACGGTTGAGAGATTAACGCCCGTGTAGTCATCAAGAACATCAACTAGGATATTCGTATAACGTGACACGTTAATTGCTGCTGGCGCAGGGTTCTGGTTAAGTAGGTAGGGAGCCACAAGATCGGGGTAGAACTCATCCCCTGCGAGGTCCTCCTGCATGCCGGGGTAACCCGACGTGAACATGCGGATGTCAGACGGGGTGGTGTACGTCGTCCGCTGCTGGCCGGTGAAGTCAGTCGTCTGCAACGTGATGACGTTCCCTTGGAAGTCCATCACTCCGCCAGCGAAGCAGGTCACCCGATAGGAGAAGACCTGCTGGTTGGCGGTCGCCAGATCGATGGTCGTGTCGTTGATCCAGATGGTCCGCACGACCTCGAGCGGCTCACCACCGGACACCTTGGCGATGGCGAAGCTTGCAAGGTCCAGCGTCGCAGCGTGGTAGACACTGCCTGCCTGCCGGTACTCCAGCATGAGCTTGCGGTCGAAGACCAGCCGCACGGTGTTGGGATCGGTGCTGGTCGCGGATACCAGGACTGGACCCGTGAGTCCACCGCCTGCCGCGATGGTCTGCTTCTCGACCGCCCAACCGATGCTGTTGTAGAGCGTGAGGCTCATGTCAACCTACCGCCATGGAGAGGGGCTGGTGTGCGTCGTCCTGGAAGCCCTTCCAGTAGATCGTGTGCGTCGTGCGATTCACAGCCCAGATTCTGTCTGGCCTGGCCATGCCCACGATCAAGATGGGCGTCGCGCCATCGGTCGCGAGCTTGACCGAGGAGATCGTAGCGTAGTCACCAAGGACCTCGTGCGTGGCCCCCGAGCCCACCTTCCCATAGAAGAGGGTCGAGATGCCAGTCGCCAGGTCCATGACGTAGACGCCCTCGTTGCGCGCATAGAAGAGTAGGCCTGCAGCGTCATCGAGGGTCATGGAGTCTTGGGCCAACGCGCCTTCCGCAAGCGAGTCCACAGACCCTGCGAGGCTGTACTCATGGTCCTCGAGCCACGTTCCTCCACCTCCACCCATGACAATGGACCACGTTGTGTAGTGTGTGATCCAGAGCTTCACACGGTTGTGGCAGAGGATGTCTTTCGACACTTGGCGGAAGGTCGCCCAGCGTGTGGCCACGGTCTGGGTCGAGAGACCGTACCACGGGGTGTTGAGGTGCGCGTTGTCTGCGCCCTCGAACCTCCATCGAACCCACTGTGAGAGGTACACCCCTCCGTTGTTCGCGATCAAGCGATACTGAGAGCCGACGTCGTGGAGGAGATCGCACCAGTTGGCGCGGTTGTTCTGGAACTGCCAGTTGTCGAAGTGTGCTGCAAAAGAACTCCGTCCGGAGTTGCGAAATGCGATGCAGCCATTTGCCGAATCGCGAGGCCACACGCCAGTGGTTAGTTCGACGTTCTGGATGAGCCCAGCATCGTTGTACCCCGGCCCTCGATGGCATCTAGCGAAGTCGAGTGTGAAATCGATCCAATACCCGTACCCATCCGACGTCCCATGGGTGTCGAACGTGCGATAGCACAGGAGCAGCGTCCCATCCTTGAATACCACCTGTGGGACATAGTAGTTCGCATCCCCACCGATGAGCTGACTTGTCCCTCCACGGAAGCTCATCCAGAGCTTGTTGGTGTCGGCATCAATGATGTCGAGGCTGTTGCCCGAGGACACCAGCAGGGCATGCTGCGGAAATTCAGCCAGCGAACCACGGTAGGCACCAGCAGCCTCACGCGCCCAGCCGATGAGATTTGTGGTCGGGCCGGAGTTGATCGTGAAGTTGCGAACCTTCACGGTCACGTTCGCCGTTCCACCATTCGGGGCTAGGAAACAGTCGATGTACATTGGTTTGGCGTGTGTCATGGCGTAGCTGCTACCGAGTTGAACCCACGAGCTTCCATTCCAGTAGTACACAGACACCGTGGAACCAACGCGAGTGATTCGCATCTTTCCGCTAGTGTCGGCCGTGGCCGCCTGCGCGTAGTTGACCCAGCCCCCGTTGTTCTTCACCTGGTAATCGTAGGTCTGCGCTGTCCACATGTGACGGCGAAAGAAGACCATGTTGTTGAGATCCATGATCGCAAAAAAGTACAGGCCGCCATCCGTTGGACCAGCTCCAGCGGAAACAATCTCGTAGTCCACCTGGACATCGAAGTCGCCCGTGAAGAACCAACGCATGCGACTGCTCACACCACTTGCGACCTGTCCAGTCGTAAGCGCAAACTGCATCTCATCATCGGCTGTGATCGTGGGAGCAGGGTCATAAACGTAGGAGTTGAGCGGCGCATTTCCAACGTCTATGAAGTCCCCATTGGATGCCCACGCGGTCTTCCGCCTCCCATCAGCGAGAGTGCCGAAGCTTCCAGGTCCGCACTCCACTCCGTTGTAGTAGAGCTTGCCATCGCGCCCGGCCCCATAAAAGCCAGCGCCGTGGGCGTGCCAGGGATCGAGCGTCGCGTCATAGAGCTGAATGTGCCTGGCAGCGTAGCCTCCGAGGTACTCTCGGCCGTCCGCGTCGTACTTCGCCTTGATGTAGTCGGTGTTGTCGAGTTGGACGAAGAGTGCCTCTTCCAGAGCCATTCTGTCTGTCGGAACAACCAGCGCTTCGGCAATCTCCGGCAGATCGTAGCGTGGGGCACCACCCTGGGTCAGGAGCCCGCCCTGATCTTCCAGAGCGACTGGCGTCGGAGGAGTGATCGCTACGTCTCCACCGATGTCAGCGTGGTCAAAGCGCGTTGGACCCGACAGCGTAAGAGGTGCGGCCTGATCTTCGAGAGCAGCAGACTCTTGCTTCCCCGAGAGATTGGGGGACAGGTACTCGGTGTCGGCGAACTGCTTCGCGCGGAAGTACTCGAAGTCAGCCTGGGCGTTAACGGCACTCGTCTCCCACTTGCGAAGATAGAGACCCGCGAACGACTGGTTGAAATCCCAGTCCCGCCCCCTCGTTCCCAAACTCGTCCACGTCACCCCGCCATTCACAGAGAAGGCGAAGCACAGGGTGTCGTAAGAGAGCGTGATGTCAAGCTCACCGAGGTACAATGGTCGATTATACGGGTTCCAATAGATCCGATAGAGGTGCGGTGTACTCGCGGGGTCTACTGCGGTAACAGCGGTGACGATTTCCACCTCTGCTGTGGGGTAATCGTACCAGACATGGATCTTGCCGTCGCTTTTGTACCAACCAAGCTGGTACGAGTAGAATGGACCAAGTACTCCAGGTACCATTGAAAACAGTGTGAGCCCTGCGATTCGCAGGTTCGTGGTGCCTGTGAAAACTGAGAGCTTGGTCTCCACAAATATCGGTTGGCCAGGATGCGCCGACTGCCACATAGTCGACAACCGCTCATGCAAGAGCGGTGGCTTACCATTGATCATGTCACCCGCATAGAACTGGCAGTTAGCTCCATTAGGTGCGATGAGTCGGGCGTCACCGGCACCAGGGATCGTGATCGTCCCATTGCCAGGAGCCTGCCGCATGATCGTGCTGCTGGGGAACAGGTCCTCGTAGGTAATGATCGCCATGATCTGCTCCTACGCCAGCATCGCGGGAGAGATGTACGTGCCGGGCTCTATGATCAGTGGAGCCACGTAAGACTTCACCACAGCGTCATCCCACAGGCGAAGCAGCGTGTAGCCTCCAACTCCACTGGAATCGTATTGCGTTCCGATCGACAAGTAGGGGACGACAGTCGTGCCGAGGAGCAGTGTGTAAGCCATGAGAGACGCGACGACAGAGCGGCCACCTGCGAGCAACTCTCCCGACGCTGGCACGTTCAGTCTTCCCCGGCCGCCGCCTCCAGGAACGGTGTAGGCCAGGTACGACTGCATCGAACCCTTATGAATGCGGTAGATGCCATTCGCAGTCCCCGCGTAGATGCTCTCCTTGGCAGCAACCAGATGCGTGATCGTGACCCCGAGATCAACTTGACCTTGGCGCAAGTCCAACCGGTCGGGGCGCATGTACCCTTCGCGCCAGTCACGACAGTTGCGATAGAGGACACTGCCGACGGAAAACCAGAGCCATCCAACGTCATCGAAGATCACCTGTCGGTAGTTCCCGGCGTTGTTGGCACCGATGTCCTCGCCAGCCGCCGGGCTAGAGGATTGCAAAGCTCCGCCTACGTACTTCAAGATCTCTGGTGAAGGGTCTTCTCCGGAGATCGCAATGTAGAGCGTGTTGGTCCCCTCCACCAACGCCGACATGCTGTGGTTCTCTTCACAGTTGATACGAACAGATCCACTCACAGCCCAGATGAGATTCGTGTTGCGATCAACGACGCTCTTCGTGCCCTGGCCCACCCATTGGTTGTCAGAGCCGCACAGGCTGTAGACTGTCGCGGGCGTCAGGGCCTTGAAATCGACGCTGTGAACACGCCCATTCTCCCAGCCCGTGTTTGTCGTTCCAATCACGAGTTGGCCATTGGCAAACGCCAGCGAACGAATGGTCTCCATACCACGACCCAGGGCGTAGAAGTTCGACGCATCGTTACCGAGCAGGAAACGCATCCACACGCGCAGGCTTGCTGCCGAGCCGGTGAACGTATCGAGGTCAAAGATCACAAGCTCTTGCCGTGTGACTACGATCAAACTCTTCAGCGGGAAGTCAGCTCGTGCGCTACGGTTCGCACCGGACGCCTCGGTCCTCCACGGAGCAGAGACCGGCCCGGCATCCTGCACGCCGTTCGTGTACTTGTAGCCGTTGCGAGCGTAGCCAGTGAAATTGTTCAGCGTCGGTGTGTTCCACGGATCGAGCGTGGTGTCGTAGTAGCTTGCGAGGTAGGGCTTGGGGTAGACGAAGTGATAATGCAGGTCCACGTCCTGAGTGATGGTGCTGAACTCCGGCTCCAGGCTAAGCAGCCACGAAACTTGATCTTCAAAGGCGGCTGATGGTGGTCTGATGTCAAGGCCCTGGTCGAGCCCGTCCGGCATCGTGTGGACAGGCTTACCACCCTGCGTGAGTGGTTGAGCCTGGTCTTCCATCGCGACCGGAGCGGGGTCCTTGAAGATGAGCCCGTCACCTTGGCCATCTGGCCACTGAAATCCCGCTGGTCCACTTTGCGTGATTGGTGCGGCCTGATCTTCGAATGCCAGAACGACCTTCGGATCGACCGAGGTGTTGGTCAGGGGGACGGGATCGTTCGCAGGGACGAAGATCTGCTTCGTGGCATCCCACTGATCAATCTCAAAGTAGTTGTACAACGCTGCGTTCGCGGGGAACGGAGGTGCGGTGTAAGAGAACGGACCAGCCAACAGCCCAGAGATCGACAAGTCCATCTGCCATGCGAGGAGCAAGTTCCATGTACCTGCGTCCCCAACACGGTACCAAAACTGCGCTTCGTTCCCATTGATTGTGAAGATCGTGCCATCTGCTTCTTGAACGCCGAGCGGTCTGGTAGTCGGGTTTAGATAGATCCGATAAGTGTGCGGGCTAGTTCCCGGCGCAACCACCACGCCAGTAGCCGCCGGGTTGCTACTACCTCCTCCATAGATCCTGCTGACGTAGATCTTGTTGTCACCAGCATAGAATTGGATGAGGTAGGCATTGTTAACGTCCTGGAAGATCGAAAGTCCTGTTCCAACAGCCCCGGATGCGGCGCAACTGTATAGACGAGTCTCAATCTTCAACACCGTATCGAAGGCCGCATATTGAGATGACAGCTTCCGGTATGCAAACGGGTTGAGACTCCAAGGCAAGCAGTTGACGCCACTGCCCATAGTCAGGGTTAGCACACCTCCGGTTTCAGTAATCGTCCCGTTGCCGGGCCGTGTAAGCATCTCTCCGCCGGGGAAGACGGAGTAGAATCGCTGGAGGAAGCTCACCGTCGCTCCTTACACCGGCATCAGTGTGCGGACACCGTCAGACCAGAGGAAATCCACCGATCCATCAGAGTTCGTCACGAGCCCCATAACGTGTGGAAAGCGGTGTGGGAAGGTGTTGGTCTCCTCAAACGCCGCACTCACTTCCGCACTGGGGAACTCCGCCGTCATCGCAACGAACGCGGCTTCGGCTGAATCCTGAGTATCATGC
>Ga0315288_10008019_pt1 | contig 13356 bp, 17 predicted proteins | sample YL17G11_20_MG_FD_203454 | JGI IMG/M metagenome (GOLD analysis project Ga0315288, IMG submission 203454) | Sediment microbial communities from Yellowstone Lake, YNP, Wyoming, USA - YL17G11_20 | ecosystem: Environmental > Aquatic > Freshwater > Lake > Sediment | place: USA: Wyoming | collected...
ATATTGGCGCGGGTATCCTGTTAGAATTAGTATCCTTCAAACGCCGCGACGAGAACCTAAGTATATGGAGCATCGCCTATCTATCATCATGGGAACCGGAAGAGGCTATGGGGAATTTCCTAATGGCTATAAATTCAAAGCTTTCCTACTAGATAGTGATACCATAGCTATTTTGCCACCAGAGTATGAGGGAACAGCGCACGATGGGCCGGCAATTGGTTTAGAACCATGGCCTAACGAATTGTTGCAGCCAAACAATTTTGGATCACTAGGGGATTTGCTGGACCATCTAGGGGAGAGACTCTTTTTGTATGAAAGAGGTCGGGATCTAGTCTCTGTGGCTAAGCCCACTTGTAACAATTGTGGGCAACCAAGAGTTATCTTAGAGCAGTTTGGACATCAATATTATCGATGCAATAGGTGTGAATGAGAAGCAGTTCTTCTTGGCCAATTCTATGAACTTTTCGTTATTGGGTCATAGGATTCCAAATTACGTCGTCTGGTGGTTTTCTTTCAAAACAAATAGGATACGCTCTAGGCCCATCTCTACCGGTGAGATGGCAAGAGTAGCAAAAACAATTGAGCAGCCATCCTTTCTGTCCAGTGGAGCAATCCGTCCAACCCCATTCAGCTATGAATTGGTTTCGACATCCAAAGCAAACAATTTTGCGAGGGAAGTGGTTTACTGCCATAATCCCATTGTCTACCGAATATTAATTCTCGCAAGCTACACTGCGAAATTCAAATTTTTGATTTTTCCCAAAGCTTCTGAAAATCATGAATCAATTCGTTCTGGTGGTCCGTATTTCCAATAGCTATATTGGAGATGTCAAAAACGTGGACTTCGGTGAACTGTGTGCATACCTCGGTGCAACCCATAATATTGCAAATTTGACCTAGAGTCCCGGAGTGTCCGTGGCAATCCACACCCCACAAATGATAGCTTTTCCCGGAAATAAATGCATCCATGAATCTATGATAGCAATTTTAGGCTAAATGTTATCATTGAAGTATGAGTGACTCTCAATTTCGGTCGCTAGTCAGGAATGCTATCGCCTCAGACAGCCGGTTAGATTTCGAAGCAGCCATCCACTTTGGTCATAGAATCGGCATGAATAGTTGGGCTTTACTGAATAATGGCATTCCTTTGAGATTCTTAGCGACAGAATTGGCTACCGAGAGACCTCCTTTGCAAGAAGGTACTTTCCGAAGACATGATTTATTGGCTTTGGGCATTGAAGCGAGTTCCGATCCTAGCTACCTTCCTTCTAGATCCGGAAAGTATCCCACTTTGGAAATGTGTTCTAGTCGAGAAGAATATTGGAAGTTAGCCAAGGATTATGAGCTTCTCCGAGACGGCACTCTTCTGGTAGATGACGGACATCCGGGATACCACTTTAGAATAGTCAATGACCCACGAATCATCACTGCTTTTGTAGAAATGAATCATCAAACTAATATCATTTCGGAGGCCAGAAAGATTATAGTCGAAGAGGCTTCTGGAAACAACCCCATCCTTAAAAATGTCTTGGCGTGGAGTTTGGAATATAATGATGGGAACTTAGTCGAACCGGAAATCATTGTTGTAGATGGAGAGAATGTAATGTTTTGGCCGGTGGGTCGCAATTCTTCTTGCTTTTTTATGGCGGGGCTTGTAAACGGCCAGGGACCACAGCGGTATCAATATGCGTCATGTGAGTCAGAAGAACCTACCATTAGAATGGTGGATAATTGGCAAGGCTATTATGGACATTTTTAACCAATCATGTCAATGCCACTACCGTCGTAACTCCGACGAAAGCATTCGATCATTAGAACGAATCTTCCAACAAACACCAACCCAAGAAAATCAACTCCAGCTCAACATCGCTAGAATGCGAGCAGGATTGCTGCCGATCCCTCGTGTTTTCAGAGGTAGTGAGGGATGGGACGCCCAGACTATATTAGCAGACGGACGAATAATCTCTTCCAGCACAGTTTATCACATCCAGTCACAGTCCTTTGATCTAGATTGGTGGGGAATTGACCACGGCACTTGGGTTGGTAGTGATGTGCTTGGTTGGTCTGGTGAAGATCAAGAAATCTTTGATTTAGGTGACCACTATTATGCATATTCTACATCACCAACCCAAGAGGAAGTGGTCATGGCACACCAGCAAGTAGTTGCCTATATGATTAATAGAGGATACAAAATGGCGATGTCAGAGCGACAATATTATAGATGGGAGTGGCCTTTGGAAGAGGATCGAGACGAGCTTCGCATCCGACGCGCTTCACGATGATTAGAGAAAAGGTTATTACAAAAATGCTATAATTCAATATGCCTATTTTGTATACACTCGGAGATGTTCTTATCGTCAATACTAGCTATGTAGCTAATATTCTATCTAGCCAGACTTCGACTCCTCTTCTTGCTCAAACATTACAAACTTTAGGAACTCTCAGCAATACCACAACCACAGTTGTTGCTGTTGGGTCCATCAATGATACTCAACAGTTATTTTTTCTCCGCGTAGTTCCAGCTAATAGCTCCCACTCGCTATTTAACGCTGGTAATGGTGTTATCACTTACTTCTCTTCAGAAACATTTCTCAACAACTCTTTTGAGTTTTCTTCTTCCAGCTTGGGAGAGCAAATCTTCAAACTGTGTCAAAATAACAGTGGGAGTTTGATCCCCAAAGGCAGCGTAGTTAGACAAACAGGTTTCGATTCGATTACACAACGTCCTACAATTGCGCTTGGTTCCGCCAGTGATCTTCTATCTGCCATTGTTTTTGGTGTAGCAGATGAAGATGTTTTAGATGGAACTGCTGGGAGTATTCTGATTGAGGGCAGTCGAGTTTTTGATACTACTGGTTTTAGCATCGGTGGTTCCGTTTTTTTGAGTAATACTTTGGGAGGAATGTCATCTATCCCCGGAACTATTTCCCGAACTGTGGGAACTGTTTTGTCTGTGGGCACCAATGGAGCTATCTTTATTCGTGGCATTCTTAGTAATTCAGGGTCTTCTGGTGGAACGGTAGGTTTGTTAGCCTGGGAAGTAGGTACTACTTGGTCTGATCTCTACTCTCAAATTACTAGCAGCGGCAGTAATGGTATCATTTTAGTCTATCCTGATAGTGTACCTCGCGTTATTACTGCGGGCGTCACCAATTTAGATAACGTTTTCTTTTATGGAGTGCCCATCTCCCCAGATACATCGGTGGCTATCGATATGAATGAAGGAGTGGTTTTGGGCCCTGGTGGTGGGCTTCGCTCCCAGGACATTACCTGGCGTTCACTGGCTACCGGAACTAGATTAATAGGTTCTGGGCCACCTTGTTCCTTCGAATTCAATGGAGGAGGTTTAATTGGCTGGACCGATCCCTCGGCATTTAATCCCATTAGATTAGATCCGGGTGGAAATCAAATTCGATTGCTCAATGGAGCGACTCTTTCTGGATCAGGAATGCCTCCTGGTAATCCATTAGTAGTAGTTTCTGGCGGTGGTTCGCTTTCTATTCAAGCATTAGCCAGAGCTACTGTTGGTGATCACACTGTAGGAGGAGGTGTTTTCGCTTCTGTGACACTTTCCTACGATGCTTCTACTACAGTAGATCCTTCTTGGGTGGCTGGGTTTATTGGTGCCACATCAGTACTATTAGATGTTGCCAGTCGGGTTTCTTATGACGATTCTTTAGTAGCTCCTACTCTGGGAACAGATAACATTCAGGGAGCCATTGACACCCTCAAAGGTGGGTTTCTATCTCTTTTGGCAGATGAAAATGCCGATGGATCCGCAGGAATAGCTACATTAGATATCACTGGCAATGTTGTGGTATCTAACTTAAGCGTTACGGCTACTACTAAATTTTTGTTGACTGTGCAAGATTCTGGTTCTGCTCCTACTGGGTTCATTTACCAGTCAGCGCGCACTATCGGAACTAATTTTACTATCACTTCTACAGCCGGAGCCGCAGATGTAGGTGTTCAGGTTTATTATCAACTATGGGAGCCAGCGGTTTAGAACGGATTTTAGATGCTTCCAAAGTTGTGGATCATCATTGCTGTGCCAGTGATCCAGTTTGGAATACCAAGCCGGATGATAAATCACGAAATTCTGGTTATAGAGGGCAGGGACATAAGCAAAACTGCCCTTAGACATTACTAATACATCAGCAAAAATCATCTCTTTCCAGGTAAATTCTAGGTCGGCATCTAGGAGGAGCTTGCATCCTAACTCCCGAAATACATTAAAGTTTTCCGAAGAATGGGCTTCGCTGTAAATAGCTATTTCCGCATTGGGAGAGATTTCTTTTATTTTTTGGATCATGCCCACATAATAGGCATTAGGCACATATCTAGCCAGGTTGTCCATCTTAATGTCACCTCTCCGGATGTGAACACCAACTTTAGGATTGGGAGAGGGTGGTGCCTGAACTAACGATAAGAATTTATCACGTAGCAGCTTAATAAAGACGTGGTCAATCAGCATATTAGGATCAGGGTAGACACTTCTAGAATAGTCTTCCGATTTAATCTCCGCATAATTGGCGTAACCTGGCGGAAGCTTGGTAAATGGTAGTGGCAATCCTAGCATCTTAGAAAGTTTGTAGTGATTAGGGAAGTTGATCGTCCCACAGGAACCCACGTAATCCCGCCCTTTCTTTAAAGCATGAGCATAAGCAAAGATGTCCTCGTTGATCTGGCTGCCGGTGCGATCTGGACTGGCGTGGCTATAAGCTTTCATTTTAGAATGTTAGCAATCTCTTGGTTCATTGACAAATCGCCAGAACTAAACTACGATGCTGCTATGTTCCATTGGATTAGAAATCTTTTCAAATTTGGCAATACTAAATCTATGCCTGGCTGGGAAGAAGCAGAATTGGCTGCTGATGATTTGTGGGAGGCGGAACATCCGGAACTAGCCTATCTGCATCGGAAACATAGCGCCTACCATGCACTAAAAAGATTTTCTAGAGATGTTGTCTCTACCGTGTATAGCGAAAAAATAGTTAAAGAAATAGAAGATGCTTATGCTAGAAATCCCAACTTGGACCGCGATATGCTCAAACACTCGGCTAAACGCTGGATGAAAATGTTTCCTAGTGGCAACCGAGAAGGAAATGCAAAGTGTTACGGGGAAGAAATAGTCAAAGAAATAGAAAATGAGCTATCTCCATCGGACTCTGAATTAGATGACAGCCCTCTTGGAAAATGCTATAATCCATAAATGGACATTCGACTCCAGCATCTCCGTCGCGCCTACGCCCAAACCCCTTCTTTTGCTACTGCTATGGAATTATCTGGTGCTTTGCTACAAATTGCGCCCCTAGAACATTACACAGAAGCTGCGATGGCTGGCGAACAGGAAGCTCGCGGATTACTTCGCTACATGCGAACCAATTTTCTAGGAGAACAGTATTTTCAGGAAATAGAGGATTCTCCGGACCGCCCAAGGTTTTTAGCTCCAGAGCCGAACCGGATACCAGTAGGAGGTCCCTATCAGACCAAATATGTCAATGTTTATTGTGGATCTCATGTTTTTGCATCAGTGCAAGTAGAGCTAGTTGATGACGCCGTTAGAGTTCTTAGGTTTTTATCTTATATTTATGGATCGCAAACCTTTGCAGTTCCGCCACATCCAGCGGAAGTTATGGATGGCCATGTTGCAGGAATGTTAGAAGTAGAACAAGTGATGTCTGTTGGGGTTTATAAAAACACTCCAGGTAAGATAAGAATAGCTATCGAAAATAAACCAGGTTTTGATTTTTCCGATGAAGAGGCTATGCCGCCCTTGCCCACTAGAGGACAGCGAGACATTAGACTTCGACCTGTGACAGAAGATGACTTATCCTCTGGTGATTATGGTGACTACCTACGAAAAATTAGTTACGAAGATTTACCGGACTTTGCCAAGCCAGAAGGAGACGCTGTTCCTACTTATGTGATGGCTAGCCAAGTAACCAGAGGTAGCGTTCAAGATATTGATGGTCCAGCGTGGGTGGATTTTTACCAGCCGATTGCCAAGGTCTATGTTGGATATCTAGTCAATTATCTGATAACTAGCCCTGCTGGTTGGGAATGGTGGGACAAAGGCACAGTTTATACATACATTTGTCGGCATACTGCGGAAAGAGCCAGACAATTATCGACTCATGAAGGATTTTCGATGGGACAAGAAGACGTTCCGATGCGTGCTCCGGCTAGATTGTTAGTTCCCTGCCCGTTGGCTGGGATACCGCAATTTCTTGCCCAAAAGCCCCGACGGCATCGGTGTCGTGAGTGCGGCAGTGACGTGGACATTGAACTTCATGAATCTAGACAATTGGCTTTGAGAGAAGACGCGCCGCCTGAAACCCCAGAACCACCCGACTACCTAAATCAAATCTTAGATTTCTTAGAAAGACTGTATCAGGATGAGATTTTTGGTGATATTGGCAGTGTTTTAGGGGGGCAGGACCTACGAATCTATCTTTCTGAGGGATCTTACGGCCCTGTTTAGTCGCCCCACTACCGTGGGACAACTGTATTAGTCATTAATCGACTCGATGGTCTGGGAGTGATTGAAATGCGTTACGCTCCACTAAGAGCACGTCCTCGACTTGCCTTCTGACTCGCTCGTATATTTGATGTCCAACATGAAATGCAACATCAGTAGAAATTTGTTCCTGCATGGAAGCCCACAAACAAGTGCTGCAACAACCATTGTTTGGAAAGGGAGGTACTTTCGAAATTGGATCTGCAACATACCTCACCATCCAGATATCTCGATCTGGAGCCCTGTTAAGATTACGTCTTCGACTTGCCCAACCTTAACTGATGCAGTTCCATCGTCTGTTCCTTCCTGGGTGAGTTTGACGCCAGTATACAGAATCATCTGACCATCAGGGTCAGTATCCACAATGAAACCAAAAAGCTCAGCCAGCTTCTGGATAGAAGCTGGCGAGTTATGCATACGGCGTAAATTTCTTTCTTCGATGGGATGCATGCGGTTTCCTAATCGATGATGGGCAGACCTAGGATGAATCGATGCACATCGTCGATGTAATAGACGCCACCATGACCGCCAGGCTTCTCCGTACATCCGGCGCAGCGAGCAGCCACATACTGGTTCTTTGCGTGGTCATATTCCTTGCCGGTGCAAAGAACCGTGGTCTGGCCGCTCATCCACTCATCAAAGTTGTGCATGAAAAGACCAAACATCTGCTCTACTTGCGCCCTGGTGAAGCCCATGGCGCACTCAGGAACCGGCATCTTCTCTAAGAGATGCTGATTGTGGATCTTCTTGTTTTTCACGGTGCTCCTTTCAATTCTAGCAGATACGGAATCCGCCGCAGCCGCGCAGGAAATCAATGAAACGCTGGACGTGTTCCTTGCTGGTCTCTGCTTGTGGCTTGACTCCGATGTCACCACCAAAGACAGACGACATCGACTTGGCCATCCCACTGTGTTCTGCGGTCAAGACGGGAGATTCGGCGCTGTATAGCAGACGCTGCATGGCATCTGCCAAGATGGAACAATCCTCTTGGGTGTTGAGCCCACAACCGTCATTCATCTCCCAGCCTGCGGTGTCGTAGCTGAGATTGAAAACTTGGTTGGCGGTCTGGACTAGACCGAGAATCGGCGGCCAGGACCAGATGGAGGCGCGGAAGTACTCGCCGGCCTCGTTGGAAGGATGACTGCCGTAAATGTCCATGCCCATGTTAGTATACCGTTCGCTTCTGGTTCAGAACCGGAGCATCGAGGAGACTTCGGTTAATGATTCCGCGCTTTCGATGGCCATAAGTTTGCTCTACCAAACCAAGAAGTGCCTTGTTCTTGGCATCTTCCAGATTATCAGCTTCGATGCTGTAGACTACTTCTACAGCGTGGGATTCCAAAACTTCTACTTCGTAGAAAGCCATGTTAATCCTTCCTGTGGTCGCACAATTGTGCGGGACACTCAATGAACATCCAAATCGCTAATTTTCTTTCCCAAATATCCTTCTACCACTTCCTTGGGATTGAAGAGAATTTCATCCTGGAGAATCGACGGGTGCTCTGCTTCTGGATCTACAAGGGCCTTGTCATTGGCGTAAAGCCACTCATCCTTGGAGAGAAGCACAATACCGTACCCGAAAATCTTGGCTACATACCCAGGATCTCTACGAATGTCCGTAGGATCATCAACATTGATAGCTAGCCACTCATGCTGGCCAATATATGTTTGAATGAACTTCTGACCGTGGTTGTGGATGGGACCTGCGTAGACGCCCATGGCTCCTGACCACCCATGCTGCGCCTCCAACTGCGCTAAGGTCGGGAAGGTTTCTACATGGACCACCACCGCCTTGGAGTGATCGGCATCGTGGATAGGAAGTGTTCCATCCTGGTGCAGCCCTTTGATCCGCGCTGCAAACTGCTGGCGAGCCATCTCCTCGGCAACATCAGGCCCAGACATCGTCTCTATGACGATGGTGTGTGGCTTGGGCTTGATGGTAACGTGGTATTTCACGAATTTACCTCCTGTGGTCCCGCAAAGTTTTGCGTTTCGGAGTCTTCCCCCGACGCCGCTTTCGTGTAGCCCGAAACCATCGTTTGAGATTGTTCCTGTAACGACGCCGGTATTTTCTCCGGGGAATTTGAGCGCAGCACCAGGGACCGCACCAGCGCCCATTTGGGATCATGTACATCCAACCTATTCCTGGCTTTCTCAGGAAATAGGTAAGGTCGTATTCCTCTTGGATTTGGTGGAGCCATTCGTTATCCACACAAGCAGCCTCCTTGGCTGTTTATGTCGATCCGTGGCTCCACCGATTCTTGTGTTTTCCATGCTAGTGACCAGGCCAGCGCCAAGGTTCGCGGGCTCGTCGCTTGGCAGTAGCCAGTTCTTGTTCGACGTGTTGGGCCAGCAGGTTCAGAGCATCTAGGTCGTTGCGACCCAGGCCATCGAGGCTCAAGCCCTTGACTCCGACCAGCGGCGCGAGTCGATAAAGGCGCTCTGCGACGCGGCGGCGCTCGTGGGCTAGGGGGTCGGTTTCCATATGCGGCCTCCGGGGGCCATTGTCTCATTTTTCGAGGGTTTGGCAAGGGAAATATATTTCTGGATCGCGGTCAAATTCGGTGTTCAACGATGCCATTACTAAAAAAAAATTTGGCTCTGTTCCAACAAAGATCAAAGTTGCAGAGCGTTAGTTGCTAGAAGCCGCCACTTTGTTCAAATTCCTGCATATACGCGTCCATAAGCTGCTCCTGAGTTAGCTTTGTTGCGTCGAACTTAGAACGTTGTGCTCTGTCACATAGAACAAGGATCAAACACACAGAACAAAGATCAAAGTTCTAAGTTCTAAGTTCTCCTTGAACTTTTAGACTCTTAGCAAAGATTTGTTAAGGTATTCTTCGCTCACAAAGTAAATATTAGTTCCTTTGCCATGACGAAATAAAACATTAGTATTACTAGTTGGGGTTAAATTCACCCAAGTATAAAATACACCTTCTATAGAGATATGCCCAATACTCCTGACCCGCGCTGTTTCATCACGCAAGCAACTCAAGGATTGCACAGTTTGAAAATGGGTCGGATCAGGCACTAGGACCTTAGTTAGCACCTCTTCGATATAAGATCTGTTAGCTTTAACCACGTCTCCAGCTTTAAAATTGATTGTCATATATTCTCCACTTTAAGTATACCATAACTTATAATTATTCGCATCATTCCGACACAGCCCTGCCGCTACCCATAGTGTTGGGTAGCGGCAGGGAGGTATTTTACATCGCGTTTACCAGGCCCTGCAACTCTTCCAGCGACTTGCCAGCCATAGCCTCATCCTTCTTCTTGTCGATGAGAGCCATGATCTTCTGCTTGTTGGCCAGCTTGTCAGCGAGCGCCTTGGCCGCATCTCGCTCTTCCATCTTGGTCTTGATGACGGTGAGAACCAGATCGAACTTGGCCTGCACCTCATTCGTCTTTGCAGCCGCCGGCTTGACGAACGACTGTTCCTCGTTCGCCTCCTTCAACTGCTTGTTGAGCCCCTTGGCGATGTCATCCAGATTTGCCTTACGGCTATCTGAGAGAGGAAGATCCCAAAGATCCTCCACGGCAATGACGCCAGACACGGTGTTGAATCGGAACTTCGAACGACTCGCGAGCATGAACAGATCCATTTTTCCTTCTTTCTCTCTGTGTTTCTTTCTTGAATCTTTTGACCCTAAAACACAATTTTTAGGGTACGGGTGAAGCTGCCCTTGACCCGGCAGACAAGGGTATTCTTGGCTGTAGATGAAAATCCGAGTCCGGACAACTGTTCGTCACCGGAGATTTTCATTTTGCTACCCACCATCTCCAGAACCTTGCGGTGCTGGTTGAGTTCTTCCTTGAGGAATTCGTTGAAGAATCCTCGTGCTGTGCCGTTATTTTGGCAACCATCAATCATGAAGAAATAATGCTTGTTGCCCACAGGCTGCCCATCCCAATGGTTGGGGGACATCATGACGACACTGGCGCGATGGAAGGTCTGCGTCTTGAGATCCCAAACTTCCTTGGAGGTCTGAGTGCTCGGCAGAGACTCGATGATGCTGAATTCGCCGTTCTTAAGACGAATCTTGGCGATTTCCAGCCTCTCCTGGTTCCGCAACGCCTTGTCGTATTCGATGCGATGGATTTGCCCATCGAATTCCATCTCTACGACAAAACCCTTACCGTCACTTCGGCGGTTGTAGTTGTGAACTAGTAGGGTGTAAATACCTTCCTTCATCTGCCGCTTGTCGGAGTAGTAGATGTTTTCTGCGGGATCATCACGCTGACCATCAGCCCCGTTGGCGTCAAGATCGAGAGTTCCTCCGCAAGGGGACTTTTGCCGACGATTAGTGAAGTTGATGTCGTAGCTACCTCCGGGGCCTCCGTGCGACCCCGGCTCCGTGCAATGGAAGTCCAGGTCATCGGTGTACTCCCAGGCCAGTCGGCAGCACAGATCACCAACCACACTGCCGCCGGCAGCCTTGACCCGTTCCTTGATGGCGTCTGCCATCTCACCATTGTAGGACCAGCTAAAGTGATTACTCCACTTAAATAGCTGTCCCGCCGTGGAATCATCGGGTGCGATCAAACTCACCAGGTTGGGAGCGTGACGGTTCTCCACAAAGATTTCCAGGCTACTGGCCTTGGGAAGAACATCGGTCAGGAACTTCTCGATGCCGATTTCTTCAACCTTGTCGAAACTCTTCTTGGAATTGGTAGTGGTCTCCAACTCATCGAAGACATCGCCGTTGATTTCCTTCTTAGCGTTGCGATCCGCGAAAATAATGTTGTTGATGGTGATATCCTGGAGAACAGCGAAACGCCGCTTCAAGGCAGATGTCAGGCCCAAATCTTGGATGGTCTGCTTGGCCTTTTCCACCTGAGCCTTGGTCACCAGCGCGGTGGGGCGCTTGTAGTTAGCAGGTGCAACTACTGACTCAAAAGACCGCACTGCCGCTTCAATCTCCTGGCCTTCCGACAGGCTGACCAGTAGAGTTCCGATGGCAGTATTGCGGATGCGGCCCACCGATGCCGGGACGGTAGATACCTCGGACCAAACGTAGGCATCCCGGTCGCCTGCCGTCTTGAGCTTGTGATAGCTCTTTTGAAGTTCCGCGAAGGAATCAACCGCAAACTTGTTCTCTTCACCACGGTAAAGAGAATTTTGCGAGATCAATTCCTGAACAGTTTCCACGGCATCGCGGGTCAGTTCCGCAAGGCTGCGGGCCAGGACATCGTGGGTAGCTCGGGTTTCGGAGAGCTTAGGTCCAATAGCCTCAGTCTTGACGATATATTGAGCCGGAATGCGGATGAAGAAGTGTTCCCACGCCTTCACGTCACTGACAATATTCTCGAAAGTCCTGTCAGCACCAGCGGTCTTCTCGAAAGAGAGGAAAACATTGTCAATAGCAGCAGCCTTGACCTTGGCAGCCAAGGCATCAGCCACTACTTGGTAGCCGTGGTCAACCTGGCTCTTACCATCAGGTAACCCTTGGTTAATATCCCAGATGGATTGGGGCTTGCCGTCGATGATGGCAACCAGCTTGCCCACCTTTTTGATGAAGCTGCGGCAACCTGAGCAATCATGCTCGGTGCGCTTCCGGTAGACCGGGTTGGTGCCATCCGGAAAGCTGGAGAGATAGGTAGCCCACAGATCATCGCCATCGATATTGGCGACGAAAAGATCATGTTCCTGCATCCGCTGGAACTGGTGGGCCACCGCCCGCTTGAAGCCCTCGAAATCCATCGGCGCTACCATCGCAACCTGCTTGTTTTCGGGGTATACGAGATTTTCCTTGAAACCCATTGTTTCTTCTCCCACGCGATTTGTTTGTTTTCGGAGTATAGCCGATTTCCGGCCGGTTGCAAGCTAAAAGCTTGAAAATCAAAGATTAGTGCTTGGGACTCTTCGAAGGACGACGAACGATGGGGTTCTGGACCTGGTTATAGACCTGGTTCCAGACCTGGTTCCCGACCTGGTTCCTGACCTGGTGATAGACCTGGTTCTTGACCTGGTTCAATAGTATGAATTTTCATAGTAAATTATCCCATCTCTGGAATTTTATTACTAAGAAATCCTTTGGCCGCTAAGTCCCAATAGTCCTTATAATAAGGATTTCTTAGGATGAGGCCCTTAGCCTTACTACGGAGGCGTTGGAGCGGATGCTCCGGTCGCAGCGTCTGGAATTGACCGATGAATCGATGAACTAACAAACGTAGGACTACATTTCGATGGGTATCTTCGGTTATAGGCAGCAAAGATAGCGACGGGTGAACTTCACTTCGTCTCTTTCCTGCCCTCGCACCGGAGACATCCGCATGAACGGTGTGTTGACAAAGAAGGCACTTGAAGCGCCTTCCTTTTCGATTTTTAGGATCTATGTAGCCACAGCTATTACATTCCTGGCTGGAATAGGCTGGATTCATATATTCTATGATGATTCCATAGTCTTCTGTGAGTTGGGCCAACTTCTTTTTAATAGCTCCTAGCCCGCAGTTTCTGATGATTCGATTGAGACTTCGACTCAATTGGGAATTTCGAAAATCTAACTTATCGATGATAATACGTTCCGGACAGTGAATAGCTACGATGCGATTGAGACAACGATGAATTTCGTTTTTGACGGTTCCTCTAATGTCCTGCTGGAGACGTAGATATCGTTGGTTACTACGCAAGGGAATGCCTTGTTTGGTCAATTCTTTGGTTAGATGGACTAATCTGGCATCATACTTTTTCAGCTGCTCAAATAGTGATAAGCCATGTAAGGTTCCTTTATCCGTCGCCAGTGGAATTACCAGACCTGTGTCTATATAGACATCGCCAGATAAGCTGCCTCCGAACTGAGCTAGACGTTCTTGTTGTTCTTCTAGGCTAAGTG
>Ga0315288_10008020_pt1 | contig 13355 bp, 11 predicted proteins | sample YL17G11_20_MG_FD_203454 | JGI IMG/M metagenome (GOLD analysis project Ga0315288, IMG submission 203454) | Sediment microbial communities from Yellowstone Lake, YNP, Wyoming, USA - YL17G11_20 | ecosystem: Environmental > Aquatic > Freshwater > Lake > Sediment | place: USA: Wyoming | collected...
CAAAGCCCTTTTTAAGGGAAATATGCCGGAGGTCAGGCTGATTAATATTGTCGATGACAGTCTCATTCAGGATGTTATCAAGGCCGGACAGGTAACTGCGGCGGTCAAAAAGCGACTTGTCGGGTATTATTTTGCGGCGGTGGACGCGGGGGCGGATATCATCTTAAACACCTGCTCATCGGTAGGGGAAGTTGCAGAAGCAGCCAAAGACCTTATGGGAATTCCGATTGTACGGGTCGATGAGGCGATGGTAACAAGAGCGGTGGAGATATCCGATTCGATAGGAGTGCTTGCAACCCTGCCGACGACGCTTGGCCCTACGGTGCGATTTGTGAATACCAAGGCGATTGCGAAAGGAAAAAAGGTCAAAGTGTGCGAGGGCCTGGCAAAGGGGGCTTTTGAGGCATTGCTTTCGGGTGATTCAAAACGCCACGATGAATTGATTCTTCAAACAGCCATGCAAGTTGCCCGCGAGGCCGATGTTTTGGTTCTTGCGCAAGGCTCAATGGCTCGCATGGAAAAAGATCTGGCCGCGGCCAGCGGCAAAACCGTGCTTTCCAGCCCGCTGTCGGGGGTGTTGGCGGTCAAAGATATGATAGTACGCATGCGGTAACAGCATTATGGATAAAGGTCAAAAAACAAAAGGGATTACTATGCAGCTTGGAATCAGTTCGTGGGCTTTCCCCTGGGCGATAGGGTGGGCGGATCCAAAGCCGGCGGTGCCGATGACGGTCATTGGATTGCTCGAAAAAGCGAAAGAATTGGGTGTCTCGCTTGTGCAGATTGCGGACAACTTTCCGCTCGACGCCCTGTCCAAAAGCGAGCTATTGGAATTAAAGCAGACGTCAAAGCAGTGGGGAATTTGTCTGGAAGTCGGAACACGGGGGATTGAGCCTTCGCATCTGCGAAAATTTTTAAAGATTGCTCTTGAACTTGATGCCGATCTGGTACGGACGCTGCCGGGTATGCCGGGCAAGTTCTGTCCTGAAAAATCCGTAATGGTGTCGTCGATTCGCGAGGTATTGAAAGATTTCGCGGACACAAACGTCAAGCTGGCGATTGAAAATCACGAACCGATGCGTACCGATGAATTTGCCATGACGGTCAAAGAAATCGATCATCCGCTGGTGGGTATTACGCTGGACCTTGCCAATATCATCGGCGCCCTCGAAAGTCCGCGCGAAGCGGTAGCCAATCTGGCGCCCCATGTTCTGAATCTGCATATCAAGGAATTCAAAATCGTTCGCGGCAGCGGCCTGATGGGATTATCGGTTGTGGGCTGTCCGGTCGGGACAGGGCTGTTGAATCCTGATTGGCTGATTGGACAGATTGTCAAAGCCGGCCGAAAGCCCACGGCTGTTATTGAAGCGTGGCCGCCTTTTACGGAAACGATTGAAAAAACCGTCGCCCTGGAAAACGAATGGGCCGGACAGAGCATCGCGTATTTAAAATCACTGAAATGGTTTAGTAAGCCGTGCGAGTTGGTCGGGGAAAATACAAATTGAACGGAGAAAGATAAATATAAAAACAAAATTGTTAAGACGCGGCTCAAAGAGATATTTTATGAAAAACTCAAAAGGCTTTACGCTGATTGAACTGCTGGTCGTGATTGCTATTATAGCGTTGCTTTTGGCGATTGTTTTGCCCGCGCTGAGAGCGGCCAAAAACAGAGGCAAAGATGTAATATGCCTCAACAATCTCAAGCAGATTGGAACAGCAGTGTTTGTTTATGCCCAGGCCTATAATGACTTCGTACCACGCGGGGCTGGAAACGCCAATGATGAACACTGGCAGGAATTATTCATGCCCTATATCGGGGGCGTTGAGGTGAACAATACCAAATTCTGGGACGTAGAAATCTATAATTGTCCCGCCTATCCCGTGCAGGAGCAAATCGTCGATTATACGCTGAACGCCTTTAAGAGCCGCAACGACCCTTATACCCCGACCAGCGGAGGCGCGGCAAGCGAAGTTGTCGGTTTTTCAAAATTATCTCAGGCCAAATCTCCGGGCAGTTATGTTTATATGGCCGACTATGATGACACTACAATCAATAAACTGGATTTCAAAGATGGGATTACGGATAAAAAAGTATTTATTATCAAAGCCACCGACACATTGGTGACACAAAGAGACGTGATGCGATGGATTGATGTCTGGACCAGTACGCATTTGTCGTATTATCCCTATAATCCCACCTATAACACCAATTTAAATTGCTGGCGTGTAAGCCGTACCCGCCATCGTCAGACGGGCAATAATAATCTGTATCTCGACGGCCACAGCGGCTGGCTGTATTACAAAGAAAACACCCCCGAAAAGTGGAATGTCCCGGGATGGTAGCGGCCTGGCAGTCTGAGGCGATGTTTTGCGGATGTCATTAAACACGAAAAAAATGATAACAGAAAAATGCTTATGAAAAAACGGTACCTGATACTCTCGCTGCTGGTTGCGCTGGGAATGATTACATTTCTGGATCGAATCTGCATGTCGGTCGCCGGTTCGCGAATCATAGACGACTTGAATTTTTCCACGGAACAATGGGGCTGGATTCAGGGGGCGTTTATTCTGTCCTATGGACTGTTTCAAATTCCCCTCGGGATTTTGGCCGACCGCTGGGGGCCGCGGGCGGTACTGGTCGGCATTGTTTTGTGGTGGTCTCTGTTTACGGGGCTGACCGGTCTGGTATCCGGCTTTATGGTGATGCTGGGCGTCCGTTTTATGTTTGGCATAGGCGAAGCCGGCGCTTATCCGGGGATGTCCTGTACTGTCGCAAGGTGGTTTCCCACCGGACAGCGGGCGATGTCACAGGGATTTATCTGGGCGGCCAGCCGGCTTGGCGGCGCACTGGCCCCGCTGATGGTTGTGCCGGTTCAAAAAGTTTACGGCTGGCGGGCTTCATTTTTTCTGCTGGGATTGATCGGCCTGGCCTGGGGGATGATCTGGTATCTCTTCGCTCGTAATAGTCCCGCCGAGCAGCCGGGTATTCAAGATAGCGAACTCGATGAAATCAGCGCAGGCAAAAAGCCTGTTCAAAAAACCGCCGCACCGTGGGGACAGATTGTACGAGCAAAACAATTCTGGCTGATTTTATCGATGTACTGGTTTTATGTGTGGGGGTCGTGGTTTTATTTTTCGTGGCTGCATACTTTTTTGGTCAAGGGCCGCGGCTTTTCCGAAGAACAAATGGGACTTTATTCGGCGCTGCCGTTTGTTCTCGGTACATTTTCCAACGTCATGGGAGGATACCTCAGCGATTGGGCGGCAAAAAAAATCGGGCTTCGCCTCGGGAGGCGGATTATCGGAACAGTATGCTTAGCCCTGTCTGCGACTCTTCTGGCCGGCGCCGGATTAAGCGGCGATAAAGTCAGTGTGATTCTCCTCCTGTCATTGAGTTTCGGCGTAATGGATTTGATGCTTCCGTCGGCGTGGGCGGTCTGCCTTGACGTGGGCCACAAATACGCCGGCGCGATCAGCGGGGCAATGAATACCGCAGGCAACCTTGGCGGATTTTTATGCACGGTTTTATTTGGATATATTGTCAAAATGTCAAACAACAATTATAATGTGCCGTTGTTCGTGATTGCCGCAATGCTGATGATCTCTTCGCTGTTGTTTTCGAGAATTGATTCATCGCATCCTCTGGCCGCTGAGGATGTGAAGACCGAATAAATTCGTTGTTTTTTATGTAACATTTGTCGTCGTCTTGGCGTTGTTATTATAAAACAATAAATTTTGAAAGAATAAGATATATGAAACCTCTGAGATTTAGGATTATTATCTTTCTGTTCGCTGTATTACTATGTTTGGCCAAAAATCCCCTGTTTTTCGGCGCCGACCCGACAGGCTTTATGACGCTCGACGCGACACGTCACGTCGAAAACGGCAAACCCTGGCTGGTTTATTGCCACGAAGACAAGGGTGCCATCGAGGCCATCCTGCCCAAAGATGATTTATCCGAAACCATCGGCAAACCGGTAATCCTGCTCAGCGCGGCGGAATTTGACGGCAAACTGCCGCTGGTTTTACATCGGTATTTTCAGATGCCGGCGACCCGCGTTCAGATTTGAGAGCTGCAAGACGCCAATGTCAAACTTAAGGTAAAAACCAGCTTCATGGAAGCGAGTGAAAATTTTAAATTGTCGATTGTAAAATTTAAAACAGGCAAATGACAGGCTTAAGCCCAGTCATGCCGCAGGAGACTAAAATGAACAAAAAGAAACTATTTAATGTTACAGTGTTTTTGTGTATTTTTGTTTTGTTGGGTTTGTGCCGAAATGCATTCGCCACAGTGGATAATTCAGCCAGAAGCCGGTTGATTATCCTGGCGGATATGGGCAACGAACCGGATGAAGAACAGCAGATGGTGCACATGCTGATGTGCTGCAATGAATTTGATCTGGAGGGGCATATCTCCGTAACCGGCAAATATCTCAAGAAAGGCCCGCGTCCGGATTTGTTCGCCAAGCTGGTCGATGGCTATGCCAAAGTGGTGGACAATCTCAAACTCCATGCCGACGGCTGGCCCAGTGTTGAGTATCTGCGTAAAATCACCGTCGCCGGCCAGCCCAATTACGGCATCGACGACGTCGGCGAGGGTAAGTCCAGTCCCGGTTCAAAGTTGATCGTTGACGCACTGATGAAAGACGATCCGCGTCCGATATGGGTCGTCGTTAACGCAGGCTCCAATACGCTGGCGCAGGCGCTCTGCGATATACGAACGGAACATCCCGACAAGCTCGAGGCATCGGTCGCCAAATTGCGGGTGTTTGAAAATGGCTCGCAGGACAACGCCGGGGCATGGATTTGCAGCCAGTTTCCGCTGATTCACTGGATACGCAGCAACTATCAGACTTACGCCTACGGCGGCCCCGGCGGCAGAGACGGCGATGTGGTTATTAACCTTGGGCCGAATTACTGGCAGCCGTATCCGACTACAGCGGCCGGCCAGCACGAATGGCTCAAGGAAAACGTCCAGAAAGACCACGGGGCGCTGGGGGAAGTATATCCTGATCGCAGATTCAACAATGGCAAAATCGCTTTTATGGAAGGCGGCGGCACCGTTCCGTGGCTGGGTTTGGTCAACAAGGGATTGTTCGACGTGGATCATCCATCATGGGGCGGCTGGAGCGGACGATTCACCGCCAAAAAAGTGCCGGACTTCTGGTCGCGTCATTCGGATATAAAACCGGATGAGATGAAAGTTGCGCCGTTTTATACCTATCGTGAGGCCAGCGATTTCTGGACGGATCCGGCGACGGGGACGGTGTATTATAACGATTATGTCCCCGTCTGGCGGTGGCGGGCTGCGATGTATAATGATTTTAAGTGCCGGATGGACTGGTGCGTGAAATCCTATAATCAAGCCAATCATCATCCCGTTGCGGCATTTAACGGCGATAAAAGCGACCGTATTATCCGGCTCAAGGCATTGGCAGGCCAGGAAATACCGCTGGATGCCTCGGCGTCAAGCGACCCGGATAAAGACCAGTTGTTTTACTCGTGGTGGGTCTATGATGAAGCGGGGACATATCCCGGACGGATGATGATTGAAAACGCCGACAAACCCAAGGCAAAGGCGTATATCCCCACCGGCGCCGGCGGTACGCAAATTCATATTATTCTTGAAGTCCGTGACAACAATAAAATCGCGTCGCTGTATGACTACCGGCGGATTGTGGCGGATGTCGATAACATCGTAGTAACGCTTGAGCCGGTTCAGATAAAGTAGCATAAGATTGACACTGAATGAACAGATTACGATTACGTATTTGAAATGAATCGGAGAGGGTCAGACACGGTTTAAGGCTGACAGATGAATTTTGATGGAATAGATTAATAGCCATGCCAAGACCCAAACGAATCGCCAAAGGGAATATTGTATATCACGTTCTCAACCGTGCCAACGGACGGCTCCGGATATTTAAAAAGCCTGCGGACTATGAGGCGTTTGAACAGATATTAGCTGAAGGGTTGGCGCTTTTTTCGATGCGTCTTTGCGGCTACTGCATGATGAGTAATCCCTGGCATCTGGTTGTCTGGCCGGACTCAAAAAACGGCTTGCAAACTGTCTCTCGAATCGTCGTTAAGACCGACCGGAAGACCCAGAAGAGAAGAGAAAGAATGAGACAATTATCAAAAAGGGTGTCTGACCCGCTTTGGTTCTCCGGGGGTCGTGGTAGCGTCCCAAAAAGCAAATTCCTATCAATTGAATTATGTGTATAAAATAACTTCAAGAAAAAACGATAATAAACATGAAAGGGAATAGTATGAGAAAATCATGTAATTATTTTGTGTTTATAGTATCTGCATTTGTTTTTGTTTCATTAAGTATAACACAAGCTTCCGAAAAGCGAGTACAGGCAGAACAAATGCAGTTAACAAATTATCAGGTTGGCAGCAGTGAAAATACAACTTTTATAAAGCTGGCGGGGTCAACAGGTGTAGCTAAGTTTAAGTTTAATTTCCCTTCCGGAAGGTATGATATCGACGCTCGCTATTTGTCTGAAAAAACAGGACAAAATACCTATGCCATGTACTTAAATGATATTCAAATTGTTTCATGGTTAGGTAAAAACAGGGATGACAAATGGCACATGATGAATGAACAGAAATGGCATATACCAAAAAATATTGCTATCAATAACGGAGATGAGATTAAGATCGAAACTCTTTCAGGAACCGGGTCATTAGCAATTCTTGATTACATTGAATTCACCGAATCGAACAAAACAAATTCCACAACCAAGCAAAGCCTGGTAACAATTTATCCTGAAGAATATGATCGCGCTATTCGTAATCCTCTCATGGGGTTCAGGTCATCTCTTGAAAAAAAACATGAATATTCTACATTAGTCAAAACCTATATTAGATGGAATGAAATTGAAAATTCAGCAAGTGATGGTATGGAAAAGATCGCACAGGTCTGCGATGCTAAGTGGCGTGGTGGCGAGGAGCAGAATATTAAGTTCATACCACGTGTCTATTTAGCCTGGCCGCGTAAAGAAGGTGGCTGGCCATCTGATATGACCGAAGGAGATTTTACGAGTGATCAATTTAAGCAGAGAGTGATTGCTTTAATTAAGAAGTTAGGAAAAGCGTGGGACAATGATCCTCGCGTTGCCTATGTAGAAATGGGACTTATAGGAGAATGGGGAGAAATGGAGTGGCCTGACACGAAAGACGAGATAAAAGAGGCGATAGCCGCTCAATTTGCGACTTCATTTCAAAACAAGCTGGTTATGGTAAGATGGCCTAATACATACAACGACGATATTTATAACTTTGGATATTACTGGGATTCCTGGGGGCATCATGATCAAAAATATTATGGATTTCACCTGAATAATGTTTCGCCAAAGTGGAAAACAGCAGTTATTGGCGGAGAAACTGCATATGATTGGGGTAACTCTCTAATTCAACCAGGTAAAAATCCAGACGAATCGTTATCGATGCCTGTTCATAGGGATTTTATCATTGACCAAATCAGAAGTTTGCATGCGAACCATATGGGCTGGATTGCAAATTATGATCATAGCAACGAAAGTGTAAGAGCAGGTGCAGAAATTGTACAGAAAGCAATGGGATATCGTTTTGTAATATCAGAAGTAACCTATCCTAAGAGAATAGATACCGACACAAAATTTATGGTTTCCTTTAAGGTTAAGAATACAGGTTCAACTCCATTCTATTATAATTGGCCAGTTGAAGTTAGTCTTCTTGATCCAAAAACAAAACAACCTGTTTGGAAAAATACATATACAAATTTAGATATCAGAAATTGGCTGCCCGGCGATAAATGGGATGAAAAAAGTGATACATATACCATTCCAGCAGAAATTAACTCAGTAAATCAATCATTTCTATTATCAGGTGTACCATCAGGAGAGTATATACTTGCATTAGCAATTTTGGATCCAGCAGGCAATCGTCCAAGTGCAAGGTTTGCCATTAAAAACTATTATAATGGCGGAAGGCATCCAATAGGTAGAGTTGGAGTAAATCAAAAGATAGATTCATTCTCTGTTTCAGGATTTGATGACATTCAAAGTGATAGATCATTGTCTTATGATAAGTAATCTAAATGATAGGAATTTGCTTTTTGGGACGCTACCACGACCCCCGACTGAGCGCAGGGCGGTTAACGAATCCGCCCGTGACGGACCGCACGTGGAAATAAGGTTGATTGGAGAGTGACGCATCAAAACCTGGAAATAAAACAACGGAATTTGCTCCCTTTTTAAGGGCAAAGTAGTACTGCAGGGGAAAATCCGTCTGGGTATAGGCGGCTGGAATGGATGCGGTAAACTGGTTTTCGGATTTGGTCATGGAGGTGACATTCCAGTTTTCAGCCTGGTAGACATGCCGGTAATAGAGTTTTGCGCTTTGCGTGTTTCCGTCGGTGGCAAGAACGAGATTCAAGGCGCTGCCCCTGGAAAAAATGGTTGGGGGCGTGTGGGACGCGCCCGCCGCAGGCCTCGCCGGGGTGCTCTTTGCTGTTGCTATGGCAGCGGCCGCCGGACCGGGATGAGTCGTGATGCTGGTCACGGTGGTGAATTCCTTCGCGTTCATGGCGTCGCGGTCCGCGATCAAGCCGGCAGTACGATCGCTCCAATGGCCGGATTGCTTTCCTCCGTAGGGAAATGCCTTGTAGACACTTCCGATTTCAGCGGCTTGCTGCCAGGCGCTGATTGCGCTTGTATACATGGCGACCGCTTCGGTTTTGGCGTTGGGGTCATTGGTTTTCCGGTAGATCGAATAGAGTATCGCCGCGCGCCATTTCCGGCCGAAATGCAGGCCAAGATTGGCCATGATCCGAATGTCGATGTCGTATCGGCGGTATTCCGGGTCCTGAGTGTTCGGCACCAGGGACCTGGCTTCGGTTATTTTAGCAAGCGCAGTCGTGCCCATGTGCTCCCACCACGTGACGACTTCCAGTGGTGTGTACTTATCAAGGTCATATTCATTTCCGTTGAGCAGCGCCTCGACATACTCATCGATTTCACCAAACAATTGCGGATCAAAGGTGGATGTCAGCCGCTGCGGGTTCAGGCAATCGTTATGCTCCGGCATGCCATCGGTGATATTCAACCCTTCGAAAACCTCGGGCCAGAAATCGAGCCAACTTGCTGACGCGGCCTGGATGGTTGATGCCATCATGATAACGCGGCTGGCATTTCCCAGGGCTATTTCGATAGCGTCGGCCGCCGGACCGAATCTTTTGCCGAGAAACCGCTTCCAGGCTGCCGGATCGGTATTCGGATTGTAGATGCATCGTCCCCATACGCGATACGTATAGAGGAACTTATGATAATCGCGACGGGCGGGTTTGAGGCTGGCGTCGGAATATGAGTTCCTGTCTCCCAGGTCCCCTGTCCCTCCGCGCCCATGAAAGCAAAGCGGCTCGTACCATTCCAGGCCGTCACTGCCGCAGAAACAAGCGGCCCTGCCGAAACCCGCAGCAAACGCGGGATCCCCCCAGAGCAGTTGCCGCTGGGTTCCCGGCCAAAGACGATGTACGACACCCCATCTTCTCCCTTCCTGCAACAACGAAAAGAAACCATAACGGGAAGAACCTGGTATGACGAGTTGGGTGGGAGGATCGGGGATGGAATTCCTTTCGTTTTTTCTGATTGACGCGTGATGGTAGGGGAGACCCGATTGCTCCGCCGTTTTCTTTGGAGAGAACACGGGAGTGCCCCCTGCGTCAAGCACGGCCTTAAGGTGCTCTTCCGTGACGTTTTTGGCGTGCATGTCGATTTCAATTTTCCGGCCGCTATTCACGAAAGGAGTCACCGCGCTGAACAGTTTTCGCCAATAGGAATAGTTTCCTTCCGGAATACCCCCTTCACTATGTACGCGGAAGGTAAGTCCGGTAATATTGGGACAGGCAGTTAAAATCATACGAAGCGCATCGTAGCTGTATTGAGCGTGTGCGCTGCCGCCGAGATCTCCTGAAAGGCCTTCAATGCTATATTGGTCGGACTTGACGTAAAAATTGGAATTCCAAATAGCTAAAGTAAAATCAAGGCCGCGCAAGGCACACCCATCGGAAATATATTTCAGCATCGCCAGATTGGCCTCACGCGTGGAAGCCGAAACATTGGTAACCGATACGCCACCGACAGAGACAAAATAGGGATAGATGAAGGCGAAATAGGCGTCCTTTATCCGGACGGTGGTGCTGGTGGTGAAATTGCTGACCTGACCGCTGCCCCAGGCAAGCCGGTTGAATCTTTCTGTAGCAAGCATCGTCAAATATTCGTCCCAAAATGCTTTGTCAAGAAAGGTGGGAAGATCTTCCTTTGTATTTGCAAAGGGTTTATTGACACAACGTATTTTAGTGTTGGTTTGCTCAACTAGTGGAGTAGGAATCGTACATGCAGTTTGAACAGTATCATGATAAAGAACCCTGTCGGTAAGTTCTAGAAGAGCGTATATCAGTCCCCGCACGTCGCTGCCTGACGCCAAAACCACGGAACGTCCGGAAAGGGATCCATTCAATAGGGCCAGAGCCTCAGGGGATTTAGGCACACTGGCGCCAATCTGACCTGTAAGGGCGGCTGTCCCGGAACTTGCTACAATAGCAATATCGCCAGCAGGAGCCTGGGATATGCCCTGAAAAATTTGTACTGTCTTGCCGTGACCTTCCAGCGCTTGCTTCAACTGGTTTATGGCCCATTGAGCCGGAGCGGAATTTGCGATGATATCGACGGGATCAACAATTATTGAAACCCCGCTGACAACCTGGGCAAAAATATTTGATCCCAGGCTTGATGCCGCGACCGCGCCTGCCGTTGTAACCGTCGCATCCCTGAGAAAACGACGACGAGTGATAAGATATTGGTTCATAAAGGCTGCTCCTTGACAAATGAGCCACTTGCAAAACCCTCTGAATCCCAGCGGAACAGCTCTGCCGCTGACCTTTCGGAAAGCGACATAATTCTATTTCCACAATAGCGGAAATTACGGCACTTATCAAGTCCAAAATTCGTTTTTTTGAAAAAGCGATAACTTATTTATTTATATGTTGTTATGTTCATTTCAATGCCGTATCATGCCTGTAATAATACAATGTTACCAACAATGAGGAGACAAATGGTATGACAGCAATGGCAAATCTTGGCAGTTTATGGAACAGCATCCAAGCGTGGCTCTTTCCGATGCTGGAAGACGAGCTGGGCGAACTTGACGAGAAGCACCGTGAATTCGTATCCGTCTGTGAGCTTTGTTCGCCGCAGGCCTGCGTGGAATCTTATCGTTGGGTGGGCAACGGCTGCCCGCCGGCCAGTCGTCTGGCCTTGTGCAAAGCGTTCATCGCCAAGGCCGTCTGGGATTGCCATCCCGCTGGCACAGATGAGTGCCCGGCGTATCACCAATCTCTACGATCTGGCCGATGCCGCGTATGATGCTATGGAAATTCGCCTCATGTCCGAACGACTCGGCCACGTCGCCCTGATTGACCACAACCCCCGTCGCGGTGAAAAACGCCAGTTCACGCCCTCGGAAGCGGTTCGGTATCGCCAGCGAAACAGCGCTGAACGGGTCAACTCGCATCTGCACGGCAACCACAGCGGACGGCATGTGCGTGTTCGCGGCGGTGTGAAGGTGGCCGCCCATCTGAGCTTCGGGCTGCTGGTCATCGCCGCCATCACGGCCGTTGCTGCCGTCGATACGGCCGTCGACATCACAGCGCTTGTGCCAGCCGCGTTCTGGGTTGGGAAATACGGTCACGGTGTCACCGGAATAGGAAATCGTGCTTACCTCCGGTGCGGCCGTCACTGTCGATGCCATAGCCGCCAGCATGACCAGTACCAGAGACAACCTATAGGCCAACTTGATCAGTTTGTGATCCATTTTATTTCCCCTTAAATATTAGAGCCTCTTGCAAAACCCCCCGAATCGCGATGGAATGTTCCATTCGCCGATGTCTTCGGGAAGTCAGCCTGAAGCATAGTCATTATGGTCTGCGAGCCCCCGGGCCCCGCTGGAGGGTTGGGTTGTTCATGGCCGGAAAGACAAGTCTCAACGGCAAGGCGAAAGTGACGATGAGAAATGTCTACGGCTTTCGGACGTACAAAACCCTTGAAATGGCCCTCTATCACAGCCAAGGAGCACTTCCCGAGCCCCAATTCACCCATAGATTCTTCTGACGAGGCGTAAAGGAAAAGAGTCAAACCGCAAACGGTAACAAGGCCAGATGCCATACCATTACTGAGACATGGCAACGCGGAAGCCAATGAAGCTGAACGGGCCGTCCGGCCCGAACCCGCGGCGTTTGGCGGAACGGGTGCTCATCCCCCTGAATTCCCAGGAACCGCCACGAATGACACGGTTACCGCCACGATCGCCGGACTCTGGGCCGGTTGGATCGTCTGCGGGGGACGCGGCATAGTATTGCGAGCCGTAAAAATCAGCACACCACTGCCAGGCATTTCCGTGCATGTCGTAGAGCCCAAAGGCATTGGGCTTGAATGAACCTACCGGCGAGGTGAACGCATAGCCGTCGCTGGCCTTCAGCGTGCCTTTCTGATCCGGGAACTTCACCTTGAGCGCCGCATCGGCCACGTTGGCGACCGTGACCAGCGCCTCGAAATCGTCGCCGCTGTAATAGCGGGTTGTCGTCCCGGCACGGCAGGCGTATTCCCACTCAGCCTCCGTGGGCAATCGGTAGGTCTTGCCCTCCTTCTTGCTGAGCCACTTGCAGAAGGCCACGGCGTCGTTCCAACTCACGTTGACCACGGGGTGCTCGTCGGTCTGCTCGAAACCCGCGTTCCGCCAGGAGCCTTTCTTGTTGAAGACGAACTTCAATTGACCTACCTCCTTCGTGTCAGGGTCCCAGTTAGTAGCCCCCGGCCTCGTGCCCTTCTCCGCGTCCGTCACGTACTTCGTGTCAGCGACAAACTGCCGAAACTGGCCCAGCGTTACATGGTAGGTGCCCAGGTAGAACGGCTTCGTGATCCGCACGGGGTGCTGCGGATGCTCGTTCCTGAAAAAGTCTGCGGGCAGAGGGTTATCGGGATAGGTCTTGTTTAATAAGGCCACCGTGGCCTCCGATGACTCGCCACTGCCCATCTTGAACTCGCCCGCCGGGATGAGCGTGAGCTTCATCCCGATGGAGTTGGTGACTTGCTTCTCGCCGCTGGCCGCCTTGGGAGTCCCTGCTTGTTTGCTTCTTCCGATAGTCGAGGGAACGTACTCACCTTCATATATTTTCACATCATCAATCCAGAAGGCACCTATGCGACCGCCGAAATGGAAGCCAAACTGTACGTCCAGGTCCTTTGGGAGAACACCCGTGGTCAAGTGCAATTCGGTCCATTCCTCGGTGATGTCGAGATCGTCTCCCCCGGCGA
>Ga0315288_10008021_pt1 | contig 13354 bp, 11 predicted proteins | sample YL17G11_20_MG_FD_203454 | JGI IMG/M metagenome (GOLD analysis project Ga0315288, IMG submission 203454) | Sediment microbial communities from Yellowstone Lake, YNP, Wyoming, USA - YL17G11_20 | ecosystem: Environmental > Aquatic > Freshwater > Lake > Sediment | place: USA: Wyoming | collected...
ATCGGCGACCGGATTCAGATCCAGGGCTCCTACGTCATGATGGACCTGGACCTGGTGCTGCGCGGCGTTTACCACGGGCGGGACGAGTCGGTCATCTTCTTCCACAACAAGTACCTGGAGAACTCCTGGGCGGGACGTTCCTCCACCACGGGGATCTTCTTCCTGCGGGTCCGGACCCCCGAGGACGTCCCCCGGGTGACGGATGCCATCAACACGATGTTCGAGAACAGCGACGCTCCGGTGAAGGCGATGCCCGAGAAGGAGTTCAACCTTCAGTTCCTGGAGATGATGGGAAACGTGAAGCTCCTGGTCCGATCCATTGCGCTGGTCGTCCTCTTCACGGTGGTCCTCATCGTGGCCAACACCATGGCCATGAGCGCCCGGGAGCGGGTCACGGAGATCGCCGTGATCCGGGCGCTCGGCTTCCGTCAGGGACAGGTGCTCGCCCTGGTCCTCGCCGAGGCGGTGCTCCTCGCCCTGCTGGGCGGCCTCGCGGGAGTGGCGATTGCCTTCCCCTTCACCGCGATCCTCGTGGAGGGGATGAAGCAGTCGCCGGTGGCGGTCTTCGCCTACAACTTCCGGGTCTCCGGCGCGACCATTCTGATGGCCCTGGGCGCCTCGGTGGCCATCGGCACTCTGGCCGGGTTCGTCCCGGCCATCCGATCGTCCCGGGTCTCGATCGTGGACGGACTCAGGCAGGTGGTGTGAGATGGCCATCCCGCTGAAATACAACCTCCGGAACCTCTTCGTGCGGAAGGTCTCCACCGGCATGACCATCCTGGGCGTGGCCCTGGTGGTGATGGTCTTCCTTCTGGTGATGTCCCTGGCCGTGGGAGTCAAGAAGACGCTCCGGACCAACGTCTCCCCCCTGAACGTGGTGGTGATGCGGGTGGGCGCCCAGGCCGACGTGCAGAGCGTCGTCGAGGACGAGCGCTACGAGGTGATCCGCGGGCTTCCGGGGATCGCCCGGGACTCGCAGGGGCAGCTCCTGGCCTCCCCCGAGGTGGTCACCCTGATCAGCATCGCCCGCAAGGACGGCAAGAAGACGAACGTCATGGTGCGGGGCGTGGAGCCGGCGGCCTTCGGCCTGCGCAGCGTGTCCATCGTGGAGGGGAGGAACTTCCGGGACGGCACCAGCGAGGCCATCGTATCCCGGCGGACCCGGGAGCGGTTCGCCAACATGAGCGTCGGGGACACCATCAAGGCCGGCAGCCAGCAGTGGAACGTGGTGGGGATCTTCGACGCCCAGGGCTCCCCCCAGGACTCGGAGATCTGGGCGGACCTCCATGACGTCCAGGCCCAGGCACGCCGCAACAGCATCTACTCCGTCATCCGGGTACGCACTCCGGATACCGCCGCCCGGGACCGCTTCATCGCCGCGGTGAAGGGGGACCAGCAGGTGAAGCTGGACGCCAAGCCGGAGGACGTCTACTACGAGGAGCAGATGGGGACGGCGAAGCCGCTGCAGTACCTGGCCACCTTCGTCGGCCTGATCATGGCGGTGGGGGCCTCCTTCGGGGCGATGAACACGATGTACGCCCAGGTCTCCGCCCGGATCCGCGAGGTGGCGACCCTTCGGGCCCTGGGATTCCCGCGTCGTTCCGTTCTCTTCTCCTTCGTCCTGGAGTCGATCTGCATCTCCCTCATCGGCGGCGCGGTGGGGATCCTCTTCGCCCTGGGGGTGGTCCACACGTTGCTGAGCGCCCCCACCGGGACCAACAACTTCAACACCTTCGCCGAGATCCTCTTCAACTTCCAGCTCACTCCTCCCCTACTCTTCGCCGGGCTGGTCCTCTCCCTGGGGATCGGGATCTTCGGGGGCTTCTTCCCGGCGTTCCGGGCCGCGCGCCTCAAGATCGTCAACGCCCTCCGGGAAGCCTGAGCGCCACCGCCTCCGTCGCGCACCCGGGATTCGCCGATCCTCGCGGAAACCTCCGGCAACGTCCTTCTCTCTCAGGGAATGAGACGGCTCTTGTAGGCCCGGATGTACCGATCCAGGTCCTCCCGGTCCACCAGGCTGAGGATCTCGAGGCGCCCATCGGACGATCTCCGGTAGAAGAGCCTCACGTCCCGCGCCACGTAGATCCGGTAGAGGCCCTCGACGCCGTGCATCGGCTTGGCGTCGAGGCCGGGGTGGGAGCGGCTCTGGGCCAGGAGCAGGGCCTTCTCGAAGGCGGTCTGAAGAACACGAGGGTCCCAGCCGCGGACCGAGTCATAAAACTCGCCGGAGAAGACCGGGAGAAGCCAGGGATCCGCCGGTTCCGCGGAAGGCTGTTCGATTACCCGCGGCGGCTGAGGAACGGGAGCCTTCTCCATCTCCCTGACCCGTGCCGTCAGCTCGGCCTCCCGGCGGCGGGCATCCGAAAGATCCCGCCGGAGCGCACCGGCCTCCCTCGCGAGACGCTCCGCCTCGGCCGTCCGAAGCCGCGCCTCGGCCACCGCGTCCCGGTCCACCCGGGCGGCGAGGAGAGCCCGGGCCTCCTCGCCGGCGCGGAGCTCCTCGCGCACCACGGAGAGTTCCTGCTTCATCTCGGCAATCTTTCCATCCTTCAGCGCGGCAGTCCGGCGCGACTCGGAGAGTTGCTCCTGGAGCGCCTCCCGTTCCCGCGCAAGGCCTGCCGCCCGTTCCTCCGCCTGGTTGAGGTGCCTCCGCAGGGCGTTCCGGGGGAGATGTTCTTTCCCCGCAGGTGGGGACGGAACCGAGGTGGGCACGTCAGGGAGGGCCTCCTCCATCCGCTCCAGGATCTCCGCGAACCTGTCCAGGTGCCTCTCGTAGGCCTCCGCCGCCGCCTCCCGGACCTCCAGGGCGGGATGGCTGAAGAGGGCCCAGAGGATCGGGGCCTGGAGCAGGCTGGGAGGGGCTGCCGTTACTTCAACCAGGAGTTCTACCAGGGGCGCCGGAAGGGGCTCCTCGGGCATTACCAGGCCCATCCGGCATTCCTCGTCGAGACAAAGGTCGATCGTCGCGGCGGCGCGCGGATCCTCTTCGTACCGGTCGGCCAGTGCCTCGGCGAGCTCCGTCTCCTCAACCTTCTCCAGCCGGTATCCGGGGAAGCTCACTTCAAGCTTCCGGCAGAGCCTGCGCAGGTCGGCACGGCTTAGGGCGGTCAGAAGAAACTCCGCCCGCACCCCGGCATCCAGGACAAGAAGCCTCCCCTTTTCGCGGTGTCCCACCGGAATCTCCGGATTTGAAGTCGACCGCAGTCCATCCGCCCCGACGCAGAGGGGGCAACGTGTCTCTCATCTCCCGGTCCCTGCGCTACTGCGTCGCCGCGGGCGACGGAGCGGTCATGCCCAGGTTCGCCTCCGTGAAGGCCCACAGATCGGCCAGGACCTGGATCCGCTTGTCGGTGGCGGCATACCCGTGGCTGGCCTGGGTCTCGACGCGGATGAGGGTGGGCCGGGGGCACCCCTGCGCGGCCTGGAGGGCCGCGGCGAACTTGAAGGAGTGGCCGGGGACCACACGGTCGTCGTGGTCGGCGGTCGTCACCAGCGTCGCCGGATAGCAGGTGCCGGGCTTCAGGTTGTGCAGCGGCGAGTAGGCCAGAAGGAAGGGGAACATCTTCGGGTCAGCCGAAGAGCCGTACTCGCTCACCCAGCCCGCCCCCGCCGTAAACCGGTCGAACCGGAGCATGTCCATCACCCCCACCGCGGGGAGGGCCACGGCGAAGAGGTCGGGCCGCTGCTCCATCACCGCCCCCACCAGCAGGCCGCCGTTGGAGCCGCCCCGGATGGCCAGCTTCGAGGGAGAAGTGATCTTCTCCCGGATCAGGTGCTCCGCCACGGCGATGAAGTCGTCGAAGACGTTCTGCTTCTTCTCCAGCATCCCGGCCCTGTGCCACTCCTCGCCGTACTCGGCGCCGCCGCGCAGGATGGCCGTCACAAAGACACCTCCCCGCTCCAGCCAGGCAGGGACGTCGGGGTCGTAGCCCGGCGTCACGCTAACGCTGAATCCGCCGTAGCCTTCCATCAGGGTCGGGTTGTTCCCGTCCAGGGCCAGCCCCTTGCGGGCGGTGAGGAAGAGAGGCACCCGGGTGCCGTCCTTCGACTTGCAGAACTGCTGCTTCGTCTCGTAGCCGCCGGGATCGAACTGCGCCCTGGGCGCCTCGAAGGAGGCAGTCTTTCCGGTCTTGAAATCGTACCGGTAGACCGTGGAGGGGGAGAGCTGCGACGTGAACGAATAGAAGAGCTCCGGCGTGTCGTTGCGTCCGCTCATCCTCTCCACCGACCCCACCCCGGGAAGCGGGATCTCCCCTTCGGTCTTCCCGGCCAGTGTGAAGATCCGGATCCGGCTCCGGACGTCCACCAGGTAATGGAGCGCCACGCGCTGCCCCGCCAGCAGCGGCGCCTCGATGGTGTCGGCCGCCTCCGGCACCACCGTCCTCCACCCCTTGCGGTCCGGGCGGCGGAGGTCGAAGGAGACGACCCGCCGCTTCGGGGCGTTCAGGTCGGTGCAGACATAGAACGTCGTCCCCACGTTCCCCAGGAAGGAGTGCTCCGCGTCATCCTCCTCCACCAGCGGCTTCACGGGCGCCGAGAGGTTGGGCTTCAGGGGATCCCCCAGCGTGACGGTGTAAAGTCGGTTCCGCCGGTCCGCCCCTCTCGACATGGAAATCACCAGGTACCGCCCGTCCTCGGTCACCTCGCCGCCCATGTACCAGGTGGGGAGGTCCTTCCGCTCGTAGATGAGGCGATCCTCCGACTGGGGAGCCCCGATCCGGTGGTAGTAGATCTTCTGGTCCCGGGCCGCGGCCTGGAGCTCCTGGCCCCTGGGCGGCTGCGGGTAGCGGGAATAGAAGAATCCATTGCCATCCTTTGTCCAGGCGATTCCCGAGAACCGGACCCACTCCAGGATCTCGGTGAGATCCTTCCCGGTGCCGATGTCCCGGATGTGGAGAGTCTCCCAGTCGGAGCCTCCCTCGGAGGTCGAGTAGGCCAGGAGCTTCCCGTCGGGCGAGGCGGAGGTGCTCCGGACGGCGACCGATCCATCTGGCCACAGAACATTCGGATCCAGCAGGAGCTTCGGCTCCACGTCCAGGGAGGCCCGCATGTACAGGACCGACTGCTGCTGGAGCCCGCTGTTCTTTCGATAGAAGAGACGGCCCGCCTCCCGGAACGGGACCAGGGTCTTCGGGTAGTTCCAGAGCTCCGTGATCCTCTTCTTCAGGGCGTCCCGGCCCGGCAGCCCCGCCAGGTACCCCATGGTGATCTCATTCTCGGCCGCCACCCACGCTTTCGTCTCCGGGCTGTCGGGGGCCTCCAGCCCCCGGTAGGGATCGGGCACCGGGGTGCCGTGGTAGTCGTCCACCACGTCTCCCTTCTTCGCCTCCGGATACTTCGGCGCCGGGACGTCGGATGTGAAGGCGACGCCCGCCAGAGCGAGCGCCAGGATGCAGGTCAGCGGCCAGTGCAGTCGCAGGGTCATGGGATCATCCTCGGCTGTGGGGTTCATGGAATCCGCAAAATCGCCTACTGGAGGCCCGACAGGGGCAGACCGCGCGGGGCTCGGACCCGGTAGCGGAGGACCATCTCCTTCTTGGCCCCCTTCGGAACGGTGATCTTCCAGGTCAGGATCCCGGGCTCGTTGGGATCGATGGTGAAGCCCGGCGTCGTATCCTGGCTGTCGAGAGTGATGGTGATCCGCTCGTCCCCCGACACCGGGATCTGGTCCTTCAGCTCGATGGCGGCGTCGCGTCCCAGGCGGTTCTCCAGCGTCGTGACGAAGCGCGTGTCGGTTTCATCATCTTTCCCCTTGTGATCCACCTTCATGCTCACCTGCTTGCGCTCCGCCTTCAGCCGGTCGTCGGGGCCGAAGGAGAGGGGGAACTCCTCGCCCCCCGCCCGGTCGGCCATCCAGGAGGAGCCGACCATGTCGGGGCCGACGAAGTGCTGGACGCGGCCCGGCAGGAGCGGGACCTCCCCGGGCAGCGTGACTTTGGCCACCAGGTAGACCGCCGGGACAAGGCGCGGGATCGAGTGGTATTCCATCGTTCCGTCCATCTCCCGGGAGGCGATCCGGTGCTTGTGGGGCTGGGCGTCGCTGGGAATGTCCAGCTCCCCCAGGAGGTCAAACGTCACCGCCACGTCCCGCCGTCCCGCCGACGCCTCGGGCATCTCCATGGGGGCGGGAGCGGGTGCTGATTCGGCCGCCAGGACTTCGGATTCACGGGCGCCGTGGACGTTGGGATTCCCACTGTTGTTTACGTCGGTGACCCCGGGGGCAAGTGTAAGAACATCCTGATAGTCCTTACCCAGAACGGGCAAGCCCGACATGTACCCCCCGGCTGCGATCACCACCGGCCTCACCTGCAACGTCGCCAGCTTCGGCAGGTCGATCCCGGCGGCGGGGCGGCTGGTGGAGAGCGTCACCGCCACCTCCTTCCAGTCTTCGCCGGTGTTTTGGGTGACCTGGGATTGCCAGACCATCTCCACCTTTCCCGTCCCGGCATCGAGGCGGGCGTCGTACATCGGGGCCCAGGAGGCGGAATGGGCGAGATAGGTCGCCTTCAGCGTCATCTCGCCGCCCCGGGGGGCGGAGACGAGGACCGCCGCGGTCCAGCGCTGGATTCCGCCCTGGGAGGCCATCTGGGAGAGTTTTCGCCGGGCCACCTCGATCTTGTCGGAGAGGTCCTTCCGTTCCCCGGCCATCCTCCGCTGCTCCTCCGCCAGGGCGTTCAGCCGGTTGGAGAGGAAGTCGAAGGCCTTCTGCCACGATTCCACGGCGAATCCGCGGGTCAGGAGGTCCCTGGAGGACTCCTGCCCCGCGGTGGCCTTCAGGCTCCCCAGAAACTCTCTCAGAGATTCGATCGATTTCTGCCGGTCGTCCAGGGCCGCCTGCTGCCGGGTGAGGTCCTGCAGCTCCTTCTCCAGGGCCTTGAACTCCGGCGTCAGGTTGGGCTCGCGGAACTCCTGGGAGACTTCCACGCCGCCGATCCCCATCCCTCCCGTCCCGGTGCCGGTGACCCGCACCGAGTTGGGATCCGCCACCGCCGGGATCTCCTTGAGGAGGACCCGGTGGTCGCCGGGAGGAAGGGTGAGGCGCGCCTCCCGGGTCACCAGGGCGCCGTCCCGGTAGACGACGATCTCGGTGACGTGGGAGGGGGGAGAATACTCGGCGGCCGCCGCGCAGATGGGCAGGGCGGCCGGGATGAGGATGGACAGTATGGAAAGGAAACCGGCCGACCGGGTCGCCTGGGTCTTCATACGGCCTCCGTGAAAAGGATTGTCCAGGGCAAAGTACCCCATCCCGGGGAGAGGGTCAACGCTGCGAGCCGGACGGTGCGGACTACTCCCCGCGGTCGGAGTCGTCCCGGCCCAGCTCCAGGTGGAACCGGTGCAGGAAGCGGTGCACCACCGGGGCCAGAAGCACGGCCACGATGGTGAGGAAGGCCACTCCGGAGAAGAGGGCATAGGCGGAGGCGAAGATCTTCCCGGCCGGCGACGTGACCGGATCCACGGGTCCCATCCCGGTCAGGATCATGGAGGCGTTGAGGAGCGAGTCCAGCCAGGAGAGGCCGACGGAGAAGTGGTACCCCAGGACCCCGATCCCGAGGGATCCCCCGATGAGGAGCGCCGCGATGAGGGCGCTCCGGGCGACGCGCCGATAGAAGAGGTGGGGGGGGAGGAGGCGAGGATGCGCGGGCTTCATGGCCCTGAAGGATAGAGGGGAGGAGCAGGGCAGGTCAACCGGAGCGGTGCGCCGACCTCACAGAATCGGAGGGGCCGGCGCAGGAGATCCCATCAGGCGGCATCGACCTTGAAGCTGTTCCGCTCCAGGAGGGTCTTGAACTCAGTCTTGGCCACCGACTTGAAGTAGGCTTCCTTCGGAGACACCACTCCCTTCTGCACCAGCTCCAGCAGGGCGTCGTTCAGGGTGCTCATCCCCTGGCCCCTGCCGGTCTGCATGACGGAGGGGATCTGGAACGCCTTCCCTTCCCGGATCAGGTTGCTTGCCGCCGCATTCACCAGGAGCACTTCCAGCGCCGCCACCCGGCCGCCCCCCTTCTTCCTGCAGAGGGTCTGGGAGAGGACCCCTTTCAGGGACTCCGAGAGCATGGTGCGAACCTGGCTCTGCCGGTCGGCGGGGAACTGGTCGATGATCCGGTCCACGGTGGAGGCGACGGTGCTGGTGTGAAGGGTTCCGAAGACCAGGTGCCCTGTCTCCGCGGTCTCGATGGCGATGGCGATGGTCTCCAGGTCCATCATCTCCCCTACCAGGATGCAGTCGGGGTCCTCCCGCAACGCGGCCCGGAGCGCCACCTTGAACCCCTCCGTGTGGGTCCCCACCTCCCGCTGGTTGATGAGGCACTTCTGGTTCGGGTGGACGAACTCGATGGGGTCCTCGATGGTGATGACATGGGCCGTCCGGTTGCGGTTGATGTAATCAATAAGGGCGGCGAGGGTGGTGGACTTTCCCGATCCGGTGGGACCGGTGACCAGGACCAGCCCCTTTGGCAGATCGCAGAGCTGGAGGATCTGCCTGGACAGCCCGAGCTCCTCGGCCGCCGGGATCTTCGAGGGGACCAGCCGGAAGACTCCCCCGACTCCCATCCGATCCCTGAAGAGGTTGCAGCGGAAGCGGGCCACGTTGGGGACTTCGTGGGCGAAGTCGGTGTCGTGCCGGGTCTCGAACTCCTCCCGCTTGATCCGCGGGGTGATGGAGAAGACGAGGTCCCGCACCTGCTCCTCGGTCAGCGGCGCTTCCTCCCCCTGGGGCAGCATCTCCCCGTCCTTCCGGAAGAGGGGGGGGTTGCCGGTGCAGAGGTGAAGATCGGAGCACCCCTCCTGGACCATCTTCATGAACAGCTCTTCCATGGCCTGGGCGGACTTCGCGGCTGCCCCGGCGACCTCTGCCGCGGGAGCAGGCACCGCCTGCGCGGCAGGGGCGGCAACCTCCGCCGGGGCCGGGGAGGGCTCCGGCGTCGGATCGGCAGGCGTCTCGGGCTGGGCCGGGGCCGTCGTCACGGGAGAGGGGCCCGGCGAATCGGAGGCCGTCACGGACGAGAGGGCCGGGGACGCGGCGGCAGACTCCTCGGAGACGATCGGGATGGCCCGGATCCTGAGTAAGCCGTTGGTACGCTCCACGTGGACCTTCACCGTTCCCGACGGAGAGGCATACGGGAACTCGTGGCTTCCCTCCTCTCCCATGACCGGGGCCAGGTCGCCCGGAAGGATCTCTCGGAGTAAGACCTCGATCTGCTGGCGGGTGGCCGCTTCCGCCGACACGGGACGGCGGCTGCTGCCGATGGCGAGGGTCACCTTCTGCCCCGTGGCCAGGACCAGTTCGTCGGCGTGGTACTTGAAAATCGTCTTGATCAGTCGGTCGATGAGGGCCATGGTTTCCCGGTCCCCTTGCGCGGCTAGATGACCGTGACGCGCACGATCCGCCGCTTGTTGATGAGACGCGCGAGGCCGTCCTCCCGCACGGTGAGAAAACGATCCGGCATGTTCAGGAAATCGATGAGCCGGTTCCGCCCCTCCGGCAGCACGAAGCGCACGGTGCCCCGAATCACGGTGCCGCCCTGGATGATCACCTCCACCGGCACCTTCGCGGCCTGTTCCGGATCCTCGATGCCCTCCCCGGACTCGTCCGGGGGGAATTCGCTCTCAGCGGAGACGGAAATGACCGTCACCGCATCCCGGTGGAGAAGCACCAGCTTTCCAGAGGGCTCGACGGCCGGGAAGAACTCTCCGGGTCCGTTCAGCAGGTCGCTGGGACGCTCGGCGCCGGCGTGGGTCTCCGCATGCTCGTGGAGGAAGAGCTTCACCTCTTTTTGCGGATGGGCCAGGAGGGAGACTTCCGCCGAGATTTCCAGCTTGGGGATCCGGTACTCGGAGATCAGCGTGAGGGGTTCCATGAAAGGTTCCCGGAGATCCTTCGCAGGCCGTTCGGGGCACGGTTCGCCGCGTCTAAGTTAATGCCCGGAACGAGATCGCGCCACCCGGAGCATGTTCATTTCAGGCACAAGTCCCAGCGGCAACCCCCTCCTTCCTTCTCGGGAACACTTTTGTAATCGCCCGCCCGAACTTCCGCGGATCCAGGGGCCTGGCCCGCACAGAGAGATTGAAGACATGGGCTTCCCGGGTTTATAGTCTCCGCAGTGAGCTTTCACCGGGCGATAGTCCGGGACCGGGAGGACTCTCCCGGCAAGGGGGCCCAGCATGGCGATGAAACGGCTGCTTCTCATCAGCAACTCCACCCAGCACGGCGGAGGCTACCTGGACCATTGCGAGGCCGAAATCCGGGACTTCCTGCGGAGCGTGGAAAGGGTCCTGTTCGTCCCCTTCGCGCTGCACGACCGGCCGGCCTATTCCGAGAAGGTCCGACAGCGGTTGGGACCGATGGGATACGAGGTCACCTCCCTTCATGAGGCGCCGGATCCCCTCGAGGCCGTCCGCGGGACCCAGGCGATTTTCATCGGCGGCGGGAACACCTTCCGTCTCCTGGACGCCCTCTACGCCCTGGATCTCCTGGGGCCCATCCGCAGGCAGGTGGAGGGCGGGGTCCCCTATCTCGGCGCCAGCGCCGGGTCGAACGTGGCCTGCGTCACCATCAAGACCACCAACGACCTGCCCATCGTCCAGCCCCCGAGCTTCGACGCGCTGAACCTGGTCCCCTTCAACATCAACCCCCATTACATCGACCCCGACCCCGCCTCCACCCATCAGGGGGAGACCCGTGAGGAGCGGATCCGGGAGTTCCACGAGGTGAACGACCCGCCGGTCGTGGGGCTCCGGGAGGGATCGATGCTGAGGATCGAGGGTTCCCGGGTGACGCTGAAGGGACGGACGGGAGCAAGGGTCTTCGTCAAGGGAGAAGAGCCCCGGGAGTTCGCTCCCGGGACCTCCCTGGATTTCCTCCTGGCCGGGCCGAGGCCCTGAGGTGAGGCTGGCTGAGGAGCTGAAGTCGCTCCTGCGCCTGGGGCTGGTGCGTGCCGCCCCGGTGGCCGTGGGGCCAGCCGGGTCCGATCTGCTCGCCGAGATGGAACGGATGGCTGCTTCGCTCGCCGCCGAGCACGCCGGCAGGCAGCCTTCGGAGATTCCCGGCCTGGGCCCCGCCCGGGATCTCTACCGCGCCTTCCGGATCGATCCCACCCGGACCCGCCCCTCTTCCGAAGCGTTGCTACGGCGCGTGCTCCAGGGAAAGCCCCTGCCGCGGATCCTCAACGCGGTGGACCTCTGCAACCTTCTTTCGCTGCAATTCCTGCTGCCGCTGGGGCTTTACGACGCGGGGAAGATTGCGGGGGAGGTCACGCTCCGGCGGGGCATGGCGGGCGAATCCTATCCGGGGATACGCAAGGACGACGTCCACCTGGAAGGGAGGCCGGTCCTGGTGGATTCGGAAGGACCCTTCGGGAATCCGACATCCGACTCCTTCCGGACCTCGGTAACGCCGGACACCCGGTCTCTCTGGCTGCTGATCTTCGCCCCGGCGGGGTTCCCGCGGGCGACGCTGGAGAGCTGCGCCGCCCGCGCAGGCGAAGCCATCACGCGCCACCTCTCCCTCGCCGGCGAGACCGCCGTCACCGAGATCGAAGTCCTGCCCTGATCTCCCTCGATTCCTTCGTCGAAGGATCTCCCCGCAAGCGCCGTCCGCCCCGGTCCGGCCACCAGCTCCGATGCCGCGATGGTTCTCTATGACGGTTTCGCCCTGACCGTCGCGGAAGACGACCCTCGGGAGGAACGGTTCGTCACCATGGGAGCGGAGACTCTGGGCAGGGTTCTGGTCGTGGTCTACACGTGGCGGGGTGGGCGCGTCCGGCTCATCTCGGCTCGCAAGGCGACTCCAACCGAGCGAAGACAATACGAGGGGGAAAAATGAAAAAGGAATACGATTTCAGCAGGGACAGGCGGGGGCCGGTTCTCCAGTCCCCTCCCGGCAAGACCCGCATCACGATCCGGATCGATGGCGACATCCTGGCATGGTTCCGAAAACAGGTGCACGAGGCGGGCGGGGGAAGCTACCAGACGCTCATCAACAAGGCGCTTCGGAGCTTCATCGAGGCGAGTGACTCCGCCCTGGAGGACACGATCAGGCGCGTTCTCCGCGAGGAACTGCCCCGCTACACCACCAGGAAGGCTGCCGTTCGGACGCGCCGCTAAGGCCGGCGCCCGCTGCCATCACCCGCATTACCGCCACGGGCCGTCTGCAGCCGGACCTTCAGACCGCGCATCGCCTTCACAGACTCGCGCAGCCTCACAGCCATGCGGATTTTCTCCGGCCAAGGAAGAAGGCATAGCGATCTCTGCCATTCCGTCTGCCGCCGGAGAAGTTCCGAGATGTCAGACATCGAGAAACCTCGTTTCGAAACGTCTCCATGCCTCGGCCAGGTCATGTCTTCGGGCCAGGATGTCAATCACCTCTCGCGTGACGCTCTTGGATTCCAGCAGCGCCAGAATCCTCGCCAGGTCCTTCGCCCGGCCGACGCTCAAGGCGATCACTGCCAGGTAGTCGGCACGCACGACACGCAGGGGAACCCCTTCGAAATCGACCGTGTCGGCCTGTTCCATGGCCTCCCTCGTGAGCGGACTGAACGCCGGGATGAACTGCAGCGGCCACTCTCCCACGCGGACCGATTCGCCTTCCGGCAGGTAGCCTCGATTCACACAGAATGTGTAGAGGGGAGAGAGAAGATCCAATTTCTCGGGCGAGGGCACCGCCACGAGCACGTCCGCGTCCAGGGTCGCTACCGGCTCCGTGTACCTCATCTGGGCGATGGCGCCGAATAGAGCGTAGCTGGTGATGACTCCCGCATCGACCATCTCGCTCAGCAGTCTCGCGATCTCCTTCATGACTTCAGTCTATCCCTCGCGAGCGATTTGCGGAAGCCCTGAGGACAGAAGCCGGCCCGCTGAAGACCCGGCACTCACCGGGAGCCTACCCGGGACGACGCCGGCGGTGGTCACTCCGCGAGCTGCCAGACGGTGTCCAGGACGGTGCCGTCGACCCACTTCACCACCGCCACGGGGCGCCGGACGAAGCGGGCCTTCTGGGGTTTCCCGCCGCAGATCTTCTCCACGTCGGCCTTGATGTCCTGGATGGGGCGGATCGGGAGCTTCGATCCCTTCACCTTCTCCAGGAGGTCGGTGCGTCGCGGGTTGATGGCGATGCCGCGCTCGGTGACGATCACGTCGATCAGCTCGCCGGGGCCGACCAGGGTCGTGACCTCATCCACGATCACCGGGATCCGGTCGCGGAACGAAGGAAGGGCCAGGATGGTGCAGCCGCTGGCCAGGCAGTTCTGCCAGCCGCCGATCCCGTGGAGGAGCCTCCCGTCGGAGTGGGTGACGACGTTGGCGTTGAAGTTCACGTCCACCTCCGTCGCCCCCAGCACCGCCACGTCCACCATGGAAG
>Ga0315288_10008023_pt1 | contig 13353 bp, 16 predicted proteins | sample YL17G11_20_MG_FD_203454 | JGI IMG/M metagenome (GOLD analysis project Ga0315288, IMG submission 203454) | Sediment microbial communities from Yellowstone Lake, YNP, Wyoming, USA - YL17G11_20 | ecosystem: Environmental > Aquatic > Freshwater > Lake > Sediment | place: USA: Wyoming | collected...
GCCGGTGGCGTTGCAGACGATGGTGTCGGGGCCGGCGGCCTTCAGCACCTGGCGCATGACCAGAGCGGCTCCGCACCCCTGGCAGCCACGGTTGCCCTCCGCAAAGAACTCCTGCAGCGGAAGGAGCCGGGGCAGGAAAAGGTCGCCCGGTGTCTCGGCCATCTTACTCTCTCACTCCGATCATCTTGTATTCTTCCCGGGGCCCGTCCGTCAGGACGCCCTCGGTGTCCTCGACTATGGTCTGGAAATTCTCGACTGTGATGTCGCGCCCGCCGAGGCCCGCGATGTAGCCGGTGACGACGGGCTTTTCGGTAAGCGGGTAAAGGGCCGAGCGCAGCTCGGAGCACATCGGGCCGCCCTGGCCGCCGAAGGAGAGGGCTCGGTCTACGACGGCCACTGCCTTCGCGCCTTTCACGGCGTTTCTGATTTCATCGAACGGGTACGGCCTCCAGAGTCGGGTGCGTATCAGACCGACCTTCTTTCCTTCCTCGCGCATCATGTCGACGGCGATGCGGGCGGTGCCGGACATCGCTCCGGCCATGTTTATCAGTATCTCGGCGTCCTCAGTCCTGTAGTGCTCGATGGGCCTGTAGGCACGCCCGAAGCTCTCGGCGAACCGGTCCCACACCTCGAGGATAACCTCGTACGAGCCGAGGAGCGCCTCGTTCTGCTGCTTCTTTATCTCGGTGTAGACCTCGGGGAAGCCAACGGGTCCCATAGTGACGGGTTTCTCGGGGTCCAGTATCACCTGCGGCTCGTATGGCGGCAGGAACGAATCGACCTCTTCCTGGCCAGGGATCTCTATCGGCTCGACCACGTGGCTCAGGGTGAAACCGTCGATGTTGACCTCGGTGGGGAGGAGCACCCGCTTATCCTCGGCGATCTTGAAGGCCTGTATCGTTAGGTCGAGCGCCTCCTGGCCCGTCTCGGCGAAGAGCTGAATCCACCCGGAGTCGCGCTCCGACATGACGTCGCTCTGGTCCCCCCAGATGCTGAGGGGGGCCGACAGGGCGCGGTTCGCGACGGCCATCACGACGGGAAGGCGGAGCCCGCTGGCGATGAAGAGGACCTCGTGCATCAGCGCGAGACCCTGGCTCGCGGTGGCGGTGAATGTGCGTGCACCGACCGCGGCAGCGCCGCAGCAGGCACTCATCGCGGAGTGCTCAGACTCCACTATGATGTATTCCGCGTCCAGGTCGCCGTCGGCGACCATCTGGGAGAGTTCCTCGACGATGTGCGTCTGCGGCGTTATCGGGTACGCTGCTATGACCTCGGCACGCGCGAGCTTCACAGCCTCGCTGACCGCCAGTGACACTTCAAGGCCGACGCGCTCGCCCATCACTCGCCCTCCTCGACCATGCGGATCGCTTCCTTGCGGCACTCGTGTGCGCAGATGCCGCACCCCTTGCAGTGGTAAAGGTCTACCTCGTAGTAACCTTCCTCCGTCATGTAAAGCGCCGCGTCGGGGCAGAATATCCAGCATATGCCGCATTTGTCGCACTTCGCGCTGTCCCGTTCAGGGCGCATCGACTTCCAGTCGCCGGTGTTCTGGTCAGTGGCGCTGCCCGGGCTGTGGATGGTCGCGGCCATCGGATACTCTCTCCAGTTCGGCTTGTCCTCGGCCAACTGCTTCTCCTTAGACCTCTGTCTCTTCGTATGCCCTGTGCATGGCCTTTATGTTCTTCTCGGCGACGCCGGGGAACCTCTTCTCGATCTGCTTCGCGAGCGAGTCGAGCTCGACGAGCCCGGTCGCCCTGACGAGGGCGCCCATCATGGTCGTGTTTGTTATGGGCCTGCCGATCTCCTCGTTTGCTATCTTGTCTGCGTTGACGGTCGCGAGCCTCGCGGTTATGTTGAACTCCGCGGCGAGTTCCTTTTTGCCTTTCGAGGTGTTGACGACAACCAGGCCGTCGTCCTTCAGGCCGGCCGTCACATCAACCGCGCTCATGACACTCGGGTCGAGAACAACGACCACGTCCGGCTCGGTGATGCCGGTCCTGAGGTATATGAACTCGTCATTCACCCTGGTAAAGGCCATGACCGGCGCGCCGCGCCTCTCCGGGCCGAAGCTCGGGAAAGCCTGCGCCGACTTTCCCTCCTCGATCGCGGCGATCGCCAGCATCTCGGCCGACGCGACCGCTCCCTGGCCGCCGCGGCCGTGCCATCTTATCTCCGTCATAGACGCCATATGACATCCACTCTTTACTTACCGATTTTTGCGAGCGCCGGTTTCACGTCGGTCCTGTGCCTGTCGAGCCCGAGGGATGCTGGGTCCTCTCCCTGGGCGATCGCCAGGAGCTGGCAGTAGTGGAAGGCTGGAAGCCGGTGGTCGGCCTTCAGCCGTCTCTTCATCTCGACCTGTCCCAGGTCGAACTGCTCGAAGCACGCGGGGCAGACAACTGCTATACAGTTGGCCCCCGCCTTCTTCATCGCGGCGATTTTTTCACTGGCGATCCTCAGCGACGCCTCTGTGTCCCTCGTTGCGTTGCCGCAGCAGTCGGTGTAGCCTTCGTAGTGAACGACCTGGGCGCCGAGCGCTTCCACCAGGCCTTCGAGCACCGACGGCTCGAACGGGTCGTCGAAGCCCATGACCTCCGACGGCCTCAGAAGGTGACAGCCGTGGTGGACCGCGACCTTCAGACCTTTGAGAGGGTGCTTGACCGAGCCGGAGATCTTGTCGGTGCCGATATCCTCTAGGACCGATGCGACGTGCCTCGCGTTTCTCTTGCCCGAGTAGGATAGCTTAAGGGGCTTCAACTTGTCCCTGGCGCTCTTCACGGCCTCGCCGTCGGTCGCGGCGATATGGGCGGCTTCGGTCAGCGTAGAATAGCAGCCGTTGCACAGCACAAGCATGTCGCGGCCGTTCTTCTCGCCGACCGCCAGGTTGCGAAGCGCTACAGCTAGCCACGAATCGAGGCCCGCCCCCTTGAAGTTCCAGGGCTCGGGACAACATGTGAACCCCTCGACGTCCTTGAGCTTTACGCCCAGCGCGGCGAGCGATTTCCTCGCGGCGAGCTCTATCTGGGGGTGTCTGAGCGGTATCATGCACCCGAGAAACAGCGTGTAGTCAGTGCCTGCTGCCACTTGCTACTCCAGGATCTTCTTCAGTTCGCCAGCGGGGGCGACCGGCGCTTTATCGAGTCCGAGTTCCTGCCTTCTCTTTTCAATCGCTTCAGAGGGAGAGATGAGAGTCCCTTGAGAGATTACGCTGTCACGCGAGGATGTCACTTCCTCGGGACCGTTACCGGCGGCGCACGCGATGTTCTTCAAGGCGTTTATCACTTCGACCGGGTGGGTCCCCTGGGGGCAGCGCTCGTAGCACTTGTAACAGGTGGTGCACTGCCAGATCACGGAATCCTTTGCGGTCAGGTAGTCGGCGACCCCGATCAAGGACGCGAGTACTATCTCGCGGGGGTTGAAGTCATCGAAATTATGCGCTGCCGGACACTCGGAGACGCAGGCGCTGCACTGGTAGCAGTAGCTGAGCTTCCCCGCGCCCTCGACAGGGCTCAGAGTCTTCTTAAACCCGGGGTCTGTTTTTGGCAAATAGCCCACCCGCGATAGTTGGAGTCTAAAAGTAAAGGGCGAAATAATTGACGCAATTATATTTACAAGACGGCTCTTTAGCAAACCTCATGCAGAATGATTATAGATTAACAGGCAGGATGACGGCATTGATAAAGCTCATAAAGACAAAGGCCGTGGTGAAGAACGGAGAATTATCTACCGCTCGCACGACTCCAGGTCGCTGATTATCTTCTCGAGCATCTTCTTGCGCTGCTGGACCTCTGCGATCCTGTCCTCAAGGTCTGTCATGGACGGGTCGAAGACGCAGGCTCCAAAGCTGCAGTCAACACCGACGAGCCGCTCCAATTTCTCGGCGAGCACGCGTGTCTGCTCATCGAGGTCGGTTATCTCTTTCCTCAGAAGTTCTTCTCTCTCGTCAGGCATAGGAGGACCTCCTCGTTTGCGTAATGTCCGGGATAGAATAACAAAGAGTCGATGCACGTGTAAACGTGGAAAGACAAAGGGTCGGTAAAAGAAGACTTTAGTTCTCGGCGAGCAAACCGTATTTCTCTATATTGGCGTCGGCTGCTGCCTGCATGGCCTTTATGTGCTCCTCGCCGCCGGGATACTTGTAAAGGTGGGCGAACCGCTTCTGTGGCTTCAGGAATTCCTCGACTCCCACGAGTTGATCTTTCTTTATCTTGCGGACCCTGGTTACCTTCCCGTTCTCCATCTCGAAAACCGGATAAAGGCCGCTGTTGATGGCGTTGCGGGCCATGCGGACGCTCTTGGAGCTCTCTATGCCCCATCCGGGGACGCAAGGGCAGTGGATCTGGAGGTACTTCGGTCCGGTGAAGGTGAGAGCCTTCTTGACCTTCCGCGTGATATCTACCGGGTAACCGACGGACGAGGTGGCTATATAAACGGCGCCGTGGGCGGCGACGATCGCCGGCAGGTCCTTCTTGCGGGTCAGGTTGCCCCATGACGTCTTGCTCGCCGGGCTGGTCGTGGTGAGCGCATCCTTCGGGGTAAGGCCGGAACGCTGGAAACCCGTGTTCGAGTAGACCTCGGTGTCGTAGCAGACGTAGAGGATGTCGTGTCCGCGCTCGAGCATCCCCGAGAACGCCCCCATCCCGATGTCGGCGGTCCCGCCGTCGCCCGCCTGGGCTATCACCTTCGCCTCGCCTTCACGCCCGAGCGCCTTGAGGGCCACTACTATTCCGGAGGCGACGCTTGCGGGGTTTTCAAACAGAGAATGTATCCACGGCACCTGCCAAGCGGAGCGGGGGAACCTGGTAGTGAAGACCTCGAGGCACCCGGTCGCGTTCGTTATTATGACGTTTGGGCCCGCGGCCTCGACGACTGTCCTGGCAGCCAACGACTGCCCGCAACCCGCTCACGCGGTGTGGCCGTAGGCGAGCAGCCTCGATTCTACCTGCTCGACCGCCATCTCATTCCTCCTCGCTGTGCGCCGACCAGAGCACCTCATGGTCTATGCCTGCCATCTCCACCCGGCAGGTGTCGTCCGAGAGGAGCCCCAGCGCGATGTCCTTGATATTGTCAACGGTGACGTCACGTCCGCCCAGGCCGACCACGAAGCTCGAGATGTTCGGCGTCCTGGCGGCGCCGCAGAAAGCGGAGCGGATCTCCGAGCAGAGTATCCCCTCGAGCCCGAGCGAGACGTCCTTTTCTATAACGCCGACTGCCCTGGCTTCGGCGAGGGCATCGTGGAGCTGGGTTCGCGGGAACGGTCTAACCGTCCTCACTTTTACAATCCCTACCGGATGGCCCTCGTCGCGCAGTTCGTCGACCGCGTCTTTCATGGTGCCGAGGAGAGAGCCCATGGACACAAGCAGGAGCTCCGCGTCCTCGGCCCGGTACGAGTCCAGGAGGTCGCCGTAAGAGCGCCCGAAGGCTTCACCGAACCTGATGGCCTCCTCGCGGATTGCGAAAGATGCGCGCTGCATAGCCTGGTGCAACAGCAGGCGTATTTCCATGTAAGCGTCAGGACCGGCCATTGAGCCGAGAGTTATGGGGTCCTTCGGCGTGAGATAGAACTTGGGCGCGAACGGCGGGAGGTAAGCGTCCACTTGCTCTTGCTCGGGGACCTCGACCGGTTCCATCGCGTGGGTGAGGATGTAACCGTCCATGCAGACCATCACGGGGATGTTGAGCTCCTCCGCGATGGAGAACGCCTGGATGTGCATGTCGCAAGCTTCCTGTACGTCCTCGGCGTACATCTGTATCCATCCGCAGTCGCGCAGGGACATCGAGTCCTGCTGGTCGTTCCAGATGTTTATTGGCGCCGAGACCGCGCGGTTTGCCACGGTCATGACCACTGGGAGTCGCATCCCCGCTATGTTGAACATCACCTCGGTCATGAGGAGCAGGCCCTGGCTGCTGGTCGCCGTGTAGGCCCTCGCCCCGGTCGCGGAGGCCCCGAGCACCACGGAGGCGGCGCTGAACTCCGACTCGACCAAAACGTACTGCGCGTCGAGCTTGCCGTCGGTGATGAGCCTCGCGAGCCCCTCCACTATGTGCGTCTGGGGCGTGATAGGGTACGCGCAAACGACTTTTGGCCGGCACATAGCGACAGACTCGGCTACAGCCTGCGAGCCCTCGAGTATCCGTCTCATTTCTGCTCCTCGAGCTCCATGTCGATGTCGTCAACGGGGCAGAGTTCCGCGCAGACGCCGCACCCCTTGCAGGCGTCCATGTCCGAGTCGAACTTCTTCTTGTCTATCTGGTATACGGCTCCGTCGGGACAGCTCTGCAGGCAGGCGAGGCACCCGATGCAGTCCTTCTGCTTGAACCCGGGACGGTATATCCTCCAGCCCGTCTTCTTCTGGTCCCTGGTGGTCCCGGGCTGGACCACGACGCCGAACATCGGCTTCACCGCTTCGCCCCCTCGACCTTCTCGAAAGCCTGCCGCATCGCGACGATTTCCTTTTCGCCGAGCTCGCCGGGATAACGCTCGCGCACACTCTTCTCGAGAGCGTCCAGCCGGATTTCGCCGGATGCGCCCGCGAAGGCGCCTACCATTATCGTGTTGATTATAGGCTTGCCGACTATCTCGAGCGCTAGCTCTGTAGCGGGCACGGCAAAGACCTTGAACTTCTCGGGTATCTTGAAGTCAGGTACGGGGCGGGAGGTGTTAATGACGACGAGCCCGCCGTCCTTGAGGCCCTCGAGAACGTCGTCACCGCTGAAAAGGCTCGCGTCCTGGATTATCACGTAGTCCGGCTCGTATATCTGGCTGCGCAGACGTATCGGCCTGTCGCTTATCCGCACGTACGCCGTGACGGGCGCGCCGTGTCGCTCGGAGCCGAACATTGGGAACGATTGAGCGTACAGCCCGTCCGCGAAGGCAGCCTCGGCCAAGAACTCGCTGGCGGTGACGTTACCCTGTCCACCCCTGCCGTGTATGCGGATCTCCTTGAGCAGTCTGATCACCCCGTAATGCCCACTACCAGGGGTTGGTCCTCATGGTCCATTCGCTTTCCGGAAACGCTCTCTTGAGCTCCTCCGCGGCCTCGTCCAGATATGAGTCGTCCTTTGTTAGCTTCCGTCTCGACACACCGCGGAAGTAGATCGCCTGCGGTACCTGCTCCGACTCGGGGTGCTCGTTCGCTATCCTGTCGAATAGGTCCTCGGCTTCAGCGTACTTACTGGTTTCAAAGGCGATTTTCGCCTGCGCGAGCATAAGGTGCACTATGAACGCTTCCGGCGGGAGGAATCCAAGAAGGCGGTAGTGCTCCCTCCCGTTCTTGTCGAGGAAAACGAGGGTCGGTGTCCAGTTGACGATGAACCTTCTCAAGAGCGCTGTCTCGGTGTTGAAGTCGGCCCGCCACGCGACGAAGTTCTCGACGATATAGTCTGTCACGTATTCCGTTGGATACGTCACGGCATCCATCTTCTTGCAGCCGCTTCACGTCGCCTTGAAAAAGTCGAGCAGGATCGCTTTCCCGATCTTTTTGGCCTGCTCTATGACCTGCTCTTCCCCGGTCAGCCACTCTATGCGCTTCAACGTTTCCACTCTCCTCGTTGTTGTGGCCCCCTGGGCGTGCATATGGTGAATTCGTGCTGATAAGATATTAATGCGTAGAGAGGCGGACAGCCAAGTATTTCTGCGTATGTTAGGCGCGCCGGATTCATGATGGGTCTCATGCCGGCCGTGAGCTCGAGGCGCAAGAAAAACGCATATTCGCAGCCTGATGTGGATCCCGCCACCGGGAGGAGAATGACTTGTACATCTCGGTAATAGGGGCCTCCGATTGCGACCAGGAGATGGCCGAGGTCGCTTACAAGGTGGGCCGGGAGATCGCGCGGAGGCGACACGTGCTCGTGTGCGGCGGCCTGGGGGGCGTGATGGACGCGGTGGCGCATGGCGCCCACGACGCAAACGGATTTTCGGTCGGCATTCTTCCGGATCCCGACCGCAGGAACGCCAGCAAATGGCTTTCTGCCGCGATTCCCACAGATATGGGCCACGCCCGCAACGCCATCGTCGCACTCTCCGGGGACGCGATAATAGCGGTAGGTGGCGGCTTCGGCACGCTCTCGGAGATCGCGTTCGGGCTCAAGATGGGAAAGCCGGTGATAGGACTCGGCACCTGGGAACGCGCAGAAGGTGGGAGTGAAGAGCTCCGGTGCGTGACGGCTTCCACGCCGGAGGAAGCGGTTGCGATGGCGGAAAGACTTGCCGGCCCTACCCGGCCATAGCGTTGTACGCGATGGCGACGAACACTGCGCCCGCGAGACTTATGCAGCCGATTACCAGATAAGCGCCTCCGTAGCCGAGCCATGAGATGATGGGCCCCATTGCGATTGCCCCGAAAGTGATTCCAGCCTCGAACGCCGCGGTATAAATACCGAAGGCGCCACCCAGTTCTTCCTTGGGTACGTGGTCCATGATCAGGGCTGAAAGCGCCGGCGAGTGAAAGGCGAATCCCAGGCCGAAGAGGATCGCGGCCACGCAGAGGATCGCGAAGCTGCCGGTCACCGAGAGCACGAGCATCGAGAACCCCAGCGCGAGAAGCCCCAGTGCAACAGTCCATCTCCTGCCGAGCCTGTCGGGGATGGAGCCGCCCAAGAAGCGCATGCATATCATCAGGCCCGCGTAGATCGTGAAGAAGAGGGCGAACTGCTCGATTCCCTTTGCATTCGCAAGGAGCGGCAGGAAAGCCTCGACTGCGCCGAGGGTCGCGGTTCCAGCGAAGACCGCGACAGAGACATACACGATGAGGCGACGGTCATGCTTCACGCGCGTCGGCTTCGCAACTCCTTCGATCTGCTCGACCTTGCTCTCCTGGACCCTGAGGATGAAAAGGAAAGAGACAAGCGCCGCAAGCGATGACGCGATGAAGACTACGTTGTAGCCGCACCGGTCCTTGAGGAATATCCCGAGCGGGGGCGCCCCCATTACCGCCAGGTTGAAAGAAGTCTGGAACCAGGACTGGGACTTACCCCTGTGCATGCTGGGCGCGATGTCACCGATGAAAACGAGGGACGCGGTGTGGAAGCAGGCGACCCCAAGTCCGTGGAACGCGAGTACGAACGGCAGAATCACAATGTTGCGGGCGACCATGTAGAGGAGCGAGGCGACAACGAAGTCTATCGTACCGAGTACCAGCAACGGTTTTCTGCCCGCAATGTCGGCCTTCCGTCCGATATAAGGGCGCACCAGAAACGATGCGATGGTTATTGTCCCCATTAAAAGGCCGACCTGGGTAGTGGTAGCGCCGGCCACGTCTCTTATATATAGAGGGAGCACGGGTATGAGCAGGTACAGGCTGCCCAGGAAGAAGAAAGAGGAGATGAAGAGGAGGACGAAATCGGGGGTGACTACCCGGGAGGCCTCGGCGTCGTTCCGGGCCCTGGCTTCTTTGTCCATGGGCGGATTATATAATAAGCGGGTAGCTGTGCTTTTTCTTTGACTGCGGTGATGGTCTTGAAAGTCGTGGTTGCGCCGGACAAGTTCAAGGGCAGCCTGTCGGCCGTGGAGGCCGCGCGCGCCATGGCGGACGGCGTGATGGAAGCCGAGCCGGGAGCCGAGGTCGAGGCCTGCCCGATGGCCGACGGCGGCGAAGGAACTGTTGACGCCGTTGCTGCCGCTACCGGGGCACAGGTTAGGGAGGAGGAGGTCAGCGGGCCGCTGCCGGGCCAGATCGTGACTGCGCGATGGGCGTTACTGCGCCCCGGAGCGTTCAAGGGCCCGCTCGGGCAGGGAGAAAAGACCGCGGTCGTAGAGATGGCCCAGGCCTCGGGCTCATGGCTCGTTCCTCCCGAAAAGCGCGACCCCTTTGAGACTACGACACTCGGCACGGGGCAGTTGGTCAAGGCGGCGATTGACGCGGGATGCCGCCGGGTGATCGTCGGGATAGGGGGGAGCGCTACCGTGGACGGGGGCACGGGGATGGCTTCGGCTCTCGGGTATCGCTTCCTCGGCGACGACGGCCGCGAGGTCCCACCGGGCGGCGGTTCGCTGGAGCGGATTGGGTCGATAGACTCTTCAGGGAAGGACTCAAGGCTCTCCGAGACCGAGCTGTTGGTGGCCTGCGACGTCGACAACCCGCTGGTCGGTGATGATGGTGCCGCGCGCGTCTACGGGCCGCAAAAGGGCGCGATGCCGGAACAGGTAGCCGCGCTCGAGCGGGGGCTGCGGCGGCTGGGCGAACTGATTGAGGCTCAACTGGGCGTGGACGTACTGAAGGCCCCCGGCGCGGGTGCAGCAGGCGGTCTTGGAGCGGGGCTTGTCGCGTTCTGCGGCGCCAGAATCACAAGCGGCGTGGAACTGGTTGCGGAAATCGTTGGACTAGAGGAGAAAATCCGCGGCGCCGACCTGGTGCTTACGGGGGAGGGGAGCTTCGACAGCCAGTCGGCTCACGGAAAGGCTCCGGCGGGGGTGGCGCTGATCGCGAGGGGGATGGGAGTGCCAGCCGTCATACTGGCCGGCCGGATTGTGGGAGACGCGGGCGCAGACCTGGGACCGGGCGTTGCCGCCTTTTCGGTCGCCCCCGGCCCGATGGACCTGGATGAGGCGATGAGGGACGCAGCCCGGCTGGTGCGCTCGGGCGCATCGCGTCTCATGCGTCTTCTCGCGCTGCGTTCATAGCCGTTGGTATACCGTGCTCGAATTCTCAAAAGACCACCGCACCTTGGGGTATAATTCTGGTTAAGCATAGTAGGCGAGCCTATGGTCGGGCGGGGACCCCGGTCAGGAACCCCGGACGGTTTGGAGCGAGATTGAACGGCGGCGACCTCGAGCAGGGCGATGCAGGCAAGCCCTCCCAGGAGTATATTGAGAACGCGGTGCAGTTTGTGGTCAACGCGCACGCCGCGATCGCGAACATGCGGCTCTACCCTCCTGCGAGTGACATAGTCACCCAGACGCTCGAGAAGACCCGGGAGTGGCTCAGCAAGCTCTTCAGGGAAAGGGACCAGTTCAGCGTTAGCGCGCTCGAGAATTCGCTCATAATAAACGGCGTAAGGCTCGAGGAGACCGGCCAGCAGAAGGCCCCTGTCAAGTCCTTCATCGCCTGGATGAGCGGAAGGGGCTTGAGCAGTCTCGAGTTCAGGGCCGGGGCTACCAGCGAAGAACTGAAGACGGTGTTCTCTCTTCTCGGAGAGATCCGCGAAGACCGGAAAATCCGCTCGAACTTCGCTGGCGAACTCGCGGAGCGCGGCGTGACGAACATCTCCGTCAACCAGCGCGTGTACGTTGCCGTGGATGCCGGCGGAGGCACGATGGACCTTACCGGGGTGGCAGGACAAAAAGCCACTCCTCTTGATGCGCTCAAGGACGAACTTCTGGTCAGGTACTTGATGGCGAAGATAGACCTCGGCCAGGTACTGGATGCGGACTTACTAGAGGTTCTCTCCGACCCGAAGAAAGTCGGAGGTTTGATGTCGAGGTTCCTTGCCGAAGAAGGGTCGGAGGTCGGGGTTCTCATGAGGAGCCAGAAGGCCGAGGACGCCCTTGAAAGGCTCTCTGAGATGATCTCGTCGGTCGAGGACAAGGGCTTGCGGCGGTCGCTTCAAGATACGGTGACCTCGGTCATCTCGGAGATGACCCCGCGCGAGATGACGAGCATGCTCTCGGGCCGCGGACCCGCGGACCTGGACATCAGGCACGTGCGACAGAGCGTCGTCTCCACACTGAAGGACGATCAGTTGTTCGGTATCGTGGACTCTCTCATTGGCGAGTACCTCGATATGAGGGAGCAGGTCGGCGAGCAGGACAGCGAATGGGCCATGGACAGGCTGAGGGACCTGAACGAATTGTTTCTTGAGGTGCGCGGGGGAAAGCTCGGCGACGTCCTGGCGGAAGAGATGGACAGGAGGCTCGAAGAAGCGGGGGTACCGGAGGAGCGCGAACCGAGTACCGGCGTTCGCGTGCTTTCAGCGTATAAGTTGCCGGGCGGACCTCTCGAGGAAGAGCAGACCCCGGACCTCGGGGAGGGAGTCGACAAAACGGTGCCGATGCAGATCCAGCAGCTTTATTCGATGAGGGAGAACGAACAGGCTGCAGGTTTGCTGCTGAAGCTCGCCCGCAACCTTGCGGACCGCCCCGAGAGCGTGCGGAGGTTCGCGGCCGATCTGGTGAGAGAGACTCTCGACGCGTTGGATCCGCCAGAGAGGATGGCCGCGGCCAAGGTATTGGAACCCATTCTTATAGAGGCCGCTGGAGTTGAGAAGGATTACACGGCTTTCGCCAGGGAGGTCGATTCGATAGCCGCTATGGTCGAGCTCTGCATTAGGGAGGACAGGGCAGAAGAGGTGTCCGCCATGCTGGAGCTTCTTGCCGGGGAGGCATCCGGCGAAGGGGGGAAGGGGACCGAGCTTGTAAAGCACGCGACCCTGGCCCTCGAAAGGCTGGTCGGGCCTGATGGTGTTATCTCCCCTGCGGCTCTACTTGCGGAAGAGGACGGCGATAAGCTCGTTCGCAACGTCAGGGTGCTAGCAATGCTGGGGCCGGAGGCCCTGTCTCCGATGGTGGAAATGGTCAAGGAGCGTGGCCACATGGAGTTGCGTGACAGCGCGATCTCGGCGCTGGCTGCCGTGGGTCCTGTCGGAGCGCAGGCGCTGATAGCGGAGCTCTCAAGGGAAAACCCCTGGTACGCTTACCGAAATATCCTCAACGTCCTGGCCGGCATCAAGTGTGTGGAGGCTACCGGACAGATAGGCTCCATGGTACACCATCCCGACGAGCGGATTCGGCGCGAGGCTGTAAGAAGCCTCGCGAGGATAGGTAACCCCGGTTCCATCCCGATTGTGCTCGAAGCGGTGAACGACAGTAGTCCGGCGGTTCGGCGGACGGCGGTCAGGGTTCAGGGAATGTTCAAGGACCCGGTCGTCGCCGATAATCTGTTCGGGATAATCTACGCCTCATGTCAGGGGCCGCGGGCCAAGCAGGAGGAGGGCGTGGCGGAGGCTGCCTGCCTGGCACTGGGGGACCTGCGCGACAGGACCCAGGTCCCCCGGCTTCTGGAACTTATCAGGAAAAGCGGGCTGTTCCGCAGGGGGGTGCCAGACGAGGTCAGGGCCGCCGCATGTGTGGCGCTCGGGACGATTGACGACCCGTCGGCGGTACCCGTGCTTGAGAAAGCGGCTAAGGACGCGAGCGAGGTCGTCCGGAGCAGCGCCGAGAAGGCGCTCCGCAGGCTGAAGGGCGTGGTGGCCGCTCCCGAGCCGGCCACGCCGGAGGAGATACACGAGGGGATGGAGCGGAAGGCGGCAAGAGGGGCCACCCAGAGTCCTCCTCCCGTTGAGCCGGTCACCCGATCATCCGAACGACCCGACGCATAACACTCGGCGCCGCCTTCACCCGATTGTCCCCTGCCACAG
>Ga0315288_10008024_pt1 | contig 13353 bp, 8 predicted proteins | sample YL17G11_20_MG_FD_203454 | JGI IMG/M metagenome (GOLD analysis project Ga0315288, IMG submission 203454) | Sediment microbial communities from Yellowstone Lake, YNP, Wyoming, USA - YL17G11_20 | ecosystem: Environmental > Aquatic > Freshwater > Lake > Sediment | place: USA: Wyoming | collected...
AAACCTGCAACACACGTGCTTAATCCTGTTTACAACGTTGACGGGTGCATAGAAATCGGAGAAACCAATAGATATGTCTGCGATAATCATGAAAGCGTCGCTCATCTTTTGAACATAGAATTTATGAGACGACGAACACTGACCTATTACGGTGCACAATCTAAAAATATCAGTACAGGAGAAGTTATAGTATACAAAGCGACTGAGAGCCTGAAGAAGGACTTAGACTTGGTCAAAGCTCTCGATTCGTGTATGGCGTGCTTCTGAGATTTAGAAAACTAACGGTTTCATCTAACGTCATTTCTTCCTGAGCGAGAACTCGATCGGTGCGAGTATTACGAGGGCGAGCAGCCACATTGCTACCTGCGCTACTGCGTTGCTGGTCGCTAAGCCGGTTGTGGGATAGGAGTAATATTGCGAATCGTAATAGCTCACAGGCTGCGCCTGCCCGCTATAATATGCCGTATTGGACGTCGCGAGAGCTGTGGCTGCGACATTCGTGTTCGTTAGTGCGAGCACGAGCGATATGAATACGAACAGCGTGAACAAGGCGTTGGTTGCTTCAGCCTTGTGCTTCCTGTGCATATACGCCATCAGAAGCGATTTTCTTTGCGGTGCCATGAACTGAAACCTCCTGGTGCTATATTTATGCTTTTTGGTGATTGCCTCACTCCGCAATAACGTAGATTATCTCATCTAACTGCAATGTTGTACCGCGCTGGATGTTGAATATCAAATTATAGGCTTCTTGGCGCTGGAAGTGCTCGGGCAGTTCACATGTCTCGATGCACTCACTGATAAATGCGCCGCTAGCTGTCCGGGTTGTATTCGGCTCTACGCTAATCGGGAATATCCCTGTCATGCGATTTGATGTTTCTTCGGTGCGTATCGCATTTGACCAGATAAGCAAGCTTTCATTTCCGATACCGAGCCGTACGCTTACCGAGCCGTTACCGATGATATTTCCGGAGATGCCGAGCGATATTATCGGAAGTGTCTGGTTGGAACGCAGGGCATACGTTTGCGATGAATCTATCGCCAGACCAATCGCTTGGCGCTCTGTCTTAGCCGATATGAAGCCCGTCATGCTAGGTTTCAAGAACGACATGCCTAGTGCTAGCAGCAGCACTACTGCCAGAATCGCTTCGGCTTTTTTCCACGACATCAAATCACCCTATATCTCGGTTATTCATATATTGATTATTACAGCTGGTGCCGCCCGAATCCACTCATGGGTTTGTGCTTATGAGCTGGAATGCGCGCCGGCAGGCCAAACTTGGCACGCATACGTGCAATCGCTGCGCGATGGCGTTTGTCCATAGCGGTGCGCTGCTTGGTTTTCTTCACTTCTTCGGGATTCAAATCTAAAATTTGCGAAATACTTTGCGAAACATCTTCGCCGACGGTGAAGCTCGATTCCGTTGGCAGCAGCTCTCGCGGTTGTGCAGTTTGCTCCTTGAGTATGGTCATTCTCGGAACCTTCGGGCCGAGTATTTTGATTTTTGGAATAGCAAGTTTCGGAATGGATACTTTCGGGATTGCCAGCTTAGGCATAACCAGTTTCGGAAGTGATAATTTCGGGATGCTTAACTTCGGTATGTTTAATCTCGGGAAGGCCAGCTTAGGAACATTTATTTTTATGCTGGGGAGTTTGATTTTCGGAACAGCCAGCTTTGGAAGCGATAATTTTGGCACGTTGAATTTAGGTAATGTGAACTTTGGCATATTCAGTTTTGGCACAGCGTGAAGCAAAGCTTCACGCGTGCTGGCGAACACACGTTTGCCATGCATGCTGAGCTTCGGAACCGATATCTTCGGTATGCTGAACTTTGGCACAGCGTGAAGCAAAGCTTCACGTACGCCGGCAAACACGCGTTTGCCACGCATCGCAAGCTTCGGAAGCTGTATCGAGCGTGCAAACGCAATAATGTTCTTCTCTTCGCGTGCGATATACGCCGGTACGTGCTTCAGCTCCGCATTTTCACGTTTCAATTTTTTGTGCTCTTTCATAACGTGTTTTGCTGTGCGGTGGAGTGACTCCAGCATATTGCCGTAGCGAGCGAGTTTCGTGTCGAGCACGTGTTCGAATGACTGTATGCGTGACAGCAATTCCGAGTGCTTCTGGTGCTGCTTCCATTTTTCAGACTCCTCTACGTGCTTTAGTTTGTGCGGTTTAGCCAGATTTTTCTTCGGCAACCTTAATTTCGGCAATTTGAATCCGCGCAAAGCGAGCTCTGCTCCTATCATGCCAACGACTCCGATCAGCGTGGCTGCTATGATCCAATTGTCTGCTACGATCTGGCCGACTGTGTTGATCAGGCTGGCTGCAGGCTGCTCGGCGAACGTCATTGCAAGCAGCCCGATTATCGATAGCACAAGCACTACGTGCGCCAGTTCAAGCACTTTCTTCATTGTGCGTGATATCTGGCTCGAGCGCAAGCCCAATACTCCTATCAAGCCGAACAACATGGCAATCGTTAATGCGATGAGTTCTGGTTTTGGCGCGAGCTGGGTTTCAACCAGCTGCGGTATCGCGATCTCGTTTTCGCTCGGCTTTTCTTCACAGCTCTGAACTTCGCGCGGCTTGTTTATTGTGCTTGAACATTCACTCTGGTCGATGCAGTAGCGCGTTTGTAAACTGTTCGTGCATTCGGACCACTCGCTGCACACCCAATTTTCTTGGCAAGATACGCATGCTTGGTTTGTGATCGGCATGTTTTTCGCAGTTCCGCACTTGTTGCGGTCGCTGCACGTGCGGTTTTGGACGCTGTTCGAGCACGTGGTCCAGTCGGAACAATACCAGTTTTCAGTGCATGGTGGAGCACTGCTCCAGTTTCCACTACTTCCGCCGCTTGGCTGGCATGTTCCGCAATCGGCTGAGCAGCTCGAGCATGTTTCACCATTGTTGCATGTTCCATCGCCGCAGTACGGTGCAACCGCACTTTCAGCAGCCCAATATGCGCTGAAGCTCGGTACAGTAAACGCAAGCGTGCCGCCTATGTAGGAAAGTTTCGTGCAATTGCCGCATTCAACGCCGTCACGCATTATTTTCGGATTCGTAAACGATAAGTTATACAACTGCAGCGTTGCCGATTTATTGAATTCCGGTAGTGCAGTCGAGTTTACGAAGATGTAATTGCTGCTGATGTTTACGTTAGCATCGACGTCGATAGAGCGGTTTATCACAATAGCTTCGCTGAATGCGATCTTTCCTTTATCAGCGATCTCAAGTGTAACGTTCGGGATGCTCGAATAGTTCGAAATGTTAGAGAAGTCCGTACCGTTAAATCTTGTCTCAGTAACGTTCGGCTTCACAAATAGCCAAAAGCTCGTGCTATTAGCAGAATAATTCTCGTTGCCTGCCGTCGATGCCAGAAATTCGTAATTGCCGATGCTCATGTTAGCGGCATACGGTGAACCGACATCTACGCTGTCTAATAACAGGTGCACAGCGCCCGCAAAAGCCGTTGCCGTGATTGTGCTCGATATTGCAGTTTCGTTGCCCAAATACTCGGTGACGTTCTGGTTCATTGAGCCGTTTATGCTCAGATCGAGCGGATTGGCGGCTTTTGTCACGTTAAGTAACAGCATCGCACTGCTCGCACTATAGTTTTCGTTGCCCGGATTTACGGCCGTGTAGTTATAGAACCCGGCAGCCAGCGTCTGAACGTCCGAGCTATTGACCGGCGTGCCATTGCGGTAGAGCGTGACTGATAGATTATCCGTTGCGGCTGAGGCGTTTGTCTGCGCAGGATAAGTAACTGTGAGGTTTGCCGCCAAGCCGTTAAGCAGTAGCGCGGTGGCCGTGGAATATTTGTCCACCGTGAGTACTGATGAAGCGGTTGCATTCGTAAAGTTCTGGCTTGCGGTGGCGTTGCACGTGTACGTGTGATTGCCTGCGGCTAATAGAGCCGTATAAGGATTAGCGACGGGTGCGCTATCTAGATAGAGCTGCGCACCGATTTCAGCGTTGTTTACCGAGCATGTCGCGGTTGCATTGGTTCCGTACACGATGCTCGACGACGGTGAAAGGTTGATACTAAGCGTTGACGTCGCTCTACTGACAGTTAGCGAACCGGTCGTGCTCGCAATGCTGTAATTTTGCGTGGCTGATGCGGTACAGGCATAGTTGTAAGTTCCTGCAGCTAGCGTTGCGTTATCAGGATTGCTCACACCTGTACCGTTTCTTGTGAGCGACGGCGATGACTCGGGGTTGTAAACCAAGCAGCCTACGGACGTACTTGTATTGTACGTTACCGTGTTCGACGGCGAGGACGTGAGGAACAGTGCCGTTATCGCTTTTTCGATTGTATACGTCTCAGTCGGTGTGCTGGCATTGTTGTTGTCAGTATCGTTTGCGTACCACTTATAATTATAAGTTATTGCAGCCATCGGTCCGAAGTTTCGGCTATAGACGTTGTCGCTCTTGGTCAATTGGCCGGCCTGCCAGCTGTAGTTTGTTCCGGCAAATTCCAATATGGCGTTCGATATACCGGTTGTATCAGTCCAGGTCACATTGAATTGATAGTTCTGTGTCGGCGAGAACGTCACCGGGCTTGACGGGCTTGCAACGATATCCGTGTATTGAGGACCGTTCGGGTCGACTATTGAAAGCAAATGTGTCTTTGAGCTTGAGCTATAGTTCTGAGTCGCATTGTAGCGTGCGGTCCAGTTCTTGGTCCCGGTCGTCGTATAGTTCGTTTGTACGACGGTTGACGTAGAAGTGCTCGTTATGAAGACTCCGTTTTCGAACAACTCTACGACGCCGATTCCTGGCGGAGTGACTAAAGCTACGGAAATGTTGACGATCGTGTTGATTGGCGCCGAGATGTCGGAGTCGGCACCGTTCAATGTGAGATTGATGACAGGTGCGGCTTTGTCGACTATGAACGTTTGCGCTGAAGTGCTGTTCCAGTTATCGAGATTATCTTTTGCCCAAGACTTCCAATAGTATGTTCCGGTCGCCAAAGCGCCATAGTTGTAGAAGTATACGTCGCTCGAATTGCCACTTTGAGAGTAATTGGAAACTGAGCCCGTGAAGTTGTGCTCGAATAACACGGAACTTATTGCGGCGTTGTCAGACCAAGTCGTGTTAAACTGGTACGATTGCACAGGCGAATACGTTGCCGGGCTTGTCGGCGATGCATTTACACTTGTCCAGTACGGAGCGCCGTAATTGCAGCTCGTATAGTTGTAATCCCAGTACGTGTTGTTATTCCCGGAATTCCACAAGTCTGACGACAAGTTTGTCACAGCATAACAGGTCGAATAATTCGCATCGTATTCTGTTTTGCTACGGTTCTGTAATTGTGAATCGTTTGCAAGACAGCTTCCCTGGTTCTGCCAGGCTGTCCAGCTGCCGTTGATGACAGAATAACTGCAGTAGTTGCAGCCGACATAAGTTCCGTTGTCACCCGGCAGACTTCCATAAGTTCCGCAACTGTTTGCATCTGTGTAGTATTTCAATTTACTGTCGTTTGTCAAGCAGCTGCCGTAATTCACAGTCCAGTTTTCTGTGCAGCTTGTCAGCGTCGTCGCAGTATCATTGACCCATGTTGCATTGACGTTGCCAGTGTTGTCAGCAGTTCTAGTTTGAATCTGGTACGTCGTGCTCGAGTTCAAGCCAGTCGCATTGTAATAATTCACGCTTACGTTTGCCTTGAACGTGCCATTTAGCCACACTTCCGTGTGATTGAAATCCGAATCAGCGGGATTCGTCCAGTTCCAGTATATCCATGTCTGGCTAGTCGAAGATTCGCCGAGGTTTGTGACACCGGCTGGCGGAGTCGTATCTATCTTGATTGTGGAGTTCTTTATCGATTCCAGATTCGTTGCACTATCATTAGATCTGTAACGTATGTACGAAGTGTTCTCTGTTGTCACCTGCACTGGAGTCGTATAGGTTGTGAACGGAGTACAGGTATTCGTCGCATCTGTACAATACTGTGTCACGTTGCAACCTGATCCGGAACCATCATTGCAGCTTAGTGTGACATTGACATATGCCGAGCTGGTCCAGGTGTTGAACGAGTATGCACCGCCTGATGAATTGACAGCTGTCGCAGATGTAGTAGGCGCAGTCGTATCGGCCGTGAAGTATTGTATCGAAGAGTTCGTGTTGTTGCTCGTATCGTTAGCGTAAACGCGCACGTTATGGCTGCCATCGGATGAGACGTTGAACGTCGTGTTCGCGCAGCCAGGTATGGTCACGTTGCTTCCGCTATCTACCGAATACCAGCAGGCGCTGACTGCATTATTGTCAGTTGCGGTGTAGTTCAAAGGCAAGTTTGTTTTTGTGTTGTAAGTTGTATTTGCAGGATAGGTTATGCTTACTTGCGGAAGAATTGTATCATTGACAGTGACAGTATAATTTGCAGAAGCGAACGAGCATTGCGAAGAGTTATCGCACGCATAGCAATTCCATATGATTGCACCATTATTTAGATTTGTTCTCGCTAAAGTCGTCTGGTTGGAAGTTCCGCCTACTGAAGTCGTCCCATTTGCTATGAATGCTCCAGAGTAATTCCAGTAGAATGTCATATTCTGCAAAATTCCCGTGTTTGCAGTCGCATTGCACGTGAAATTGACCGAATTCAGAGTTGTGACATTATCATTTGATGGAGAGACTAAAGTTGTTGTCGGCCCGTATGTGAATGATTGCCAAGAGGTACAATTGTATGTTCCGGAACAATAAGTGTCGAGTTTTGTGGAAGCACCGGCAGTCCAATTGGTGCAGTTCCATGTACCGCAAACCTTTTTCGTAGAATCCCAATTGGTGCAGTTGAAGCTGTTGCAGAACATGTCTGTGGTGAGTGCTCCTTCAGATATTGCCGTACAGTTCCATTTGTCGCAAACATTGCCATTCCAGGTCGTGCAGTTCAATTGTCCGCTGCAATAGCTATCGACATTGATAGCTGAAGCCTGTGTCCATCCACTGCAGTTCCACGCACTGCACAAACCGCCATTATAGGATTTGCAATTCCATCCACCACCGCAGTGATAATCGACAGCTGGACTACCTGCTAAAATACTCCAATTCGTACAGTTCCAGTATCCACAGCTATTGCCGTTGAAAGATGTGCAATTCCAGATGCCTGAACAATAGTAGTTGTCGGCATTTACTGACGATGATGTCTGGGTAGCACAGTTCCAGTTGGCACAGACAGTGCCATTCCAGCTTGTGCAATTATATCCGCTCGAGCAATACACGTCTCTCTGAGCAGTTCCTGTATTAGTCCATCCCGTACAATTGTAATTGGCACATGTTACGCCATTCCAGTTTGCACAGCTCCAGCCTCCGGAACAATATTCCCCCTTGCCATTGCCTGCAGATTCGCTTTTTGCAGTGCATTTCCAGAAGCCGCACTTCTCGGAGGTGCTGCCGTAATCATTGAGCGAGATGGGCCATTCGTCAAAGCTGTTCAAATCGACGACAGTGCTGCCTACCAGGTTTTCTGAATTCTGGAAAAATGTCAGGTCGGTCGCAGGAGAGCCTGTCGCAGTAGCAAAAGCGACTCTTCCCAACGATAGCACCACAAGCGCAGCCAGCACTATCACGAGCGGCGCAGCTATTCCTGACATGCCTTTTCGGCGTTCGCGCTTTTCATCCGATATCATTTTTGCTTTTCACCGAATTCTATCCACCAGATCCAGACGCCTTTGCCCGGGCCGACAAATTTACCACGAATTTTTCCGTCAGCGCGGAGGTTTTGCAGGCGGTAAATCATCTTCGAGCGAGAAACATCCTTCACGATTGTAGCTACACGGGCTTCGACTTCCTTGGTCTCGAGCGGCTCGCCGGCCTGCTGCATTATCTTGAAAATAGCCTCAGCGGCCTTATCGTGGAATTGTAGACCGTTCATTTCGTGATGACCTCATCGAAGGAAACGAATTGGTTCGGATGCGAGCGCGAATACATCTCCTGAGAAGTAAAAGTGACCCACTGCCACTCCTGCAGAAATTCTGTTATCAAGTATTGGTCGAGCTCTGAGTTGCTTTTGCCTTTATGCCTAGTCATCCGGACACCTCGATTTTCCGCTCTTTCATCATCTGGGAAAGGTGAGCAGGGCACAAGCACTTGCGCTGGAGATAGCAACGCTGCAGCGTCAGGTTTTGGAGAAGGATGTCGGATTCAACGTCGGTGAGGCTTACGGGATGCTGCTTCAGAAGCTGTGTTGTTGCTAACTTGCGAGCAATAATCCTGTTTATGACTGCCCTATTTTCGTCTACCATAGAGAGCAGTCGACTGACCTTCATATATAAAGTTATCGGTGGTCAGACGGATAGACTAATAGGTGATGTAATGGATACCTTCATAGGTGAAGGTAGAGGGCATTTGCGTGGAAAGGTGCGGATAACGCATTAACGAAAAGTATATATACGAGATATGCCAGACATATACAAACGATATATAGGAGAGTCGACAGACTATAAATTGTAGGAATAGAGGTAGCAGAGATGAAAAACGTTTTGACATCGCTTCTTTTGTCGTGCCTGGTCGCCCTGATGGCAATACCATTTGGTATCGCAACTGACGACTTTTCGGCCGTCACGTCGACTGCGTCTGTAACAAACGCAGCGCCGACAGTCGGAACCATTACGGCAACTGATTCGGTGACCCTCAGTGAAAGCACAAATGTGACAGTCTGGTGTAACGCAACCGTTACTGATACAAACGGTTACTCCGATGTTAGCACCGTGAGTGCAAAACTATGGGAACCCTTATCTACGACGGAAGAAGCTGGAGACGACTACAACAAGCATTTCACGAACAGCACATGTACGCTATCCGGCGGTTCTGGTACGACCGTGAACGCAGCATGCAGCTTCAACGTGCATTACTCAGCAATAGCTGCGGAATGGACTTGCAAGCTCACGGCGACTGACGCTGGTGCACTGACCGGCACAGCAAGCGCCACAGATGTGACCGTAAACCAGCTGAAGGCACTGTCCACAGTTTCGGCATCGCTGGCATTCAGCGAGTTGGCACTTGGAGCAACATCCAGCAGCGACAAGAACATAAACGTCACCAACACCGGCAATGTGCTGATAGACGTCAGCGTTGACGGTTACGGCGCCACGGACGGCGACGGAAAAGCAATGAACTGCACGATTGGCACCATCACGCTGGCAAACATCAAGTACAACCTGACAGCAGACCAGGACTACACGGCGAACATGACTGCACTGACAGACGGTGCCGTAACGCTGACGGACTTTAATCTGGCAGCCGAGAGTACGGACAACACAGCAAGTGCGGAACTGATATACTGGAAGCTGAAGATCCCAACCACGGGTGTAGGCGGAAGTTGTAGCGGTAACGTCGTAGTAACGGCAGTGTAGTAGATTTTGTTTTTTTTTTCATCATTTTCAGAGGTAAAGGAATGACGTTCATGCAGAAAACATACGCCATCAGCACTTTGATAGTCATTTCTATGATTTTCGCAGGTTTTGCCGGTATCGGCAATGCAGCAAGCCTCGGTGTGTCTGTGGCAAATCCGGAAAGTCCCGGCGAATACGATATGTTCTTTCGAAACATGCTTCGCGGTGGTTACGCTGAGCGGGATATCACAATAAGCAGTTCGACGGGGACCACTCCGTTGGACGTTTTCGTAATCGTGGACGATGCGTTCAAGGGCTGGGTCACGTTCGAGCCGGGAACGAATTTCACAATGATCCCAGGAACGCAATTTCATCTTAAGGCGATAGTACAGCCGCCGAAAGATATGCCAAACGGAAACTACGCAGGTCTCGTGACGATGCGCGCTTCCCCTTCAGCGGTCAACGGAAGTTCGAACAACAGGATGACAATAGCCGCAGCCGTGGCGCTGAAGACGGCTGTTGAAATAACAGGCGAACAAGTCGTCAATTGGAAAGTAAACGATATATCGGTTTCTGACACGGAAGAAGGACTTCCGCTCAAGTTCTCAGTCGTAATTTTCAACAGCGGAAACGTAAAGGCGATGCCACGGATCGTGGTCGACATATTGAACCAGAATAAAACTTCTGTTTTGAAATCCGAAAGCTTCTCCGATGCCGAGGTCCTGCCTTCGGTGACGAGCAGGCTTAATTTTACTGTTTCTTCTGACGGTTTGGCCGTCGGGCAATACTGGGCAGATGTAAAGATTTATTCTGGCGACAATCTGTCAAAAGAAAGCGTACTTACAGTTGACGTTCTGGAAAAAGGTTCGTTGCGAATAACAGGCGACTTGGTGCAGGTATGGTGCCCGACATGGGCGGATGTCGGTCATGTTGTAAGTGTTAATGCTATTTTCAGGAATACGGGCGAGCTTGTTACGTCGGCCAAATTCAAAGGCGAGGTGCACTTGGGCGATGTTTTGGCGGACGTTCTGGAAAGCGATGAACTCGATGTTCCCGTAGGCGGGCAGATGAATGTGACGATGTATTACACTCCGCGCGAGACCGGGCGATATGTCATCGGCGGGTACATGATGTACTCGAAGAAGATCACGGATGTCAAAGAATGCATCCTTAACGTCCGTTCAGCGGACGGTTCACTTCTGACAGGCGCTGTGACCGGTTTGGCTGGCGCAGGTTTTGACTTGGCAACAGCGGGAGGTCTGGCCGCCATTGCAATCGTATCGATTGTCGCGTTCAAGACCAAGATTGGACGCGCGAAAAGTCCTAAAAAATTCGGTAAGGTGAGCAGATGAAGTCTTATGCGTGTATCGTTCTGGTATTATTCCTCCTTCCGGTTGCAGGGTTTGCAGTAGCGCCCACGGTTGGTACAATAACACCGACCGATTCCGTATCACTTGCAGAGAGCAGTATTGTCACAGTCTGGTGCAATGCAACGATCACCGATGACGACGGCTTTGCTGATGTCATGAACGTGAACGCGACGCTTTGGAACCCTGCGGCTACAACCGAAGACGCGGCAGATTCAGGCGACAATCATTACACGAATGCAAGCTGCACTCTCTCTGGTGGTGATGGTACAACTGTGAATGCCGCATGCGCATTCTCTATGCAGTATTACGCAGATCCAGCTGAGTGGACTTGCAAACTGACAGCGGCAGACAATACCAGTGCAACAGGTACGAATAACATTACAACCGTGACGTTGAACGGGCTGAAGGCGCTGAGCACCGATTCGACAGTAGCGTTCAGCGAGCTGGCGCTTGGAGCGACTTCTGGCGAACAGAGCATAACCGTGACGAATACAGGAAATACGCAAATCGATGTCAGCGTGGACGGCTATGGCTCGTCGGATGGCGACGGTTATGCCATGACGTGCAGTATCGGCGGCTCGGAGATACCTTTGTCTAAAATAAAGTACAACCTGACATCAGGCCAGGACTTTGATACGACCATGACGTCCTTGACCGACATTGCTGTGATATTGGCGGATTTCGATCTGGTAAAGACAACAGACGGCACGCCGAGCACAAAGGCGATATTTTGGAAACTGCGAATGCCGAGCAGCGACGTCGGCGGAACGTGCAACGGGAAGATTGTGGTGACTGCGGTCTAATGTTAAGGCGGGTGAAGATGTCTGACGAAAAAAATCATGCCAATCGGATTTGTGATAATTGCGATGCTCTTTCTAGTAGCAGTAGCTCCGGTTTACGGTAACGTAGCGAGCTCAACAAGCATAACCAATGTTGCACCAGCAATCAGGAGCGTAACGACTTATTCGAATTATACCAATTGCACAAACAACACGCCGAACAGTACTTTCGGTCCAAATACGACTGTTTTCATACAGGTGAACGTCAGCGATGCAAACGAACATTTCGACATAACCGACAACGGATATGTCAAAATCAAAATAGTGCTGTTCAACGGTACGACGGAATCAAATTTCACGCGATTCGGGACGAATTACTCATTGAGCGCAACGTTTGAATCGGGCCACGACATTTATGCGACTTACAAGGCGCAGTTCAACATGTCATCTTCGGATGCCACGAGGCTCGGCGCACAGCCGTACGCAGGTTATTATCGAATAAAAGTATCGGTAAGCGATGGCACGAACGTGACAACGAGCAATATCAGTGCTTCGCAGAACGCCGATTACACGTATTCGAATTCGACTTCAGTGACGACTGCGGGCTTTGACGGCTCTACAACTGATCTTTCGGCAGTCGACATCCACAACGTCACCAATCTTGTGGTGGAAAAATCAGCGTATGGCAAGATCAATTTCACAAGTGCCGTCAACTTCACCCAGAACGTTAATCTAAGCTTGGCTGTGAATGTAAGCAGCAATTTCATTTCCGTGGATTCTTCAACTTATCCCGAGTTGAACAAATCAGCGGCAATCTCGTTCTACAACCTGACGTTTTCTGACCCGATTATATTGAGAAACGGTGCTGTCTGCTCGTCGTCGGTTTGTACTCGGATAAGTTATACGGGCGGTACACTTGTCTTTAACGTGACAGGATTCTCAAACTACTCTTCGGCTGAAGCTTACTGCGGTGATGGTTCGTGCAACGGCGGCGAAAGCTGCTCGAGCTGCGCGGCGGATTGCGGCATCTGCGAAAGCAGCGGAGGCGGTGGCTGTTACACAAACTGGACATGCACGGCGTGGAGCACGTGCGCGGGCGGAACGCAGACAAGGACATGCTCGAAAGTCATTTCGTACTGTTACGCGAAACAGACTGAAACTGCAAGGAATTGTAGCGTTGAACAGCCTGCTGTCAGCAACGTCACAGAGCAGCCTGCAGCCCCGGCTGCGGCGGTGCTATTCGACATAGACCTAAAAATAACAAAAGGCGAGATATTCTCATCCGAGACGCTTTCTGCTGTGGTCAGCCTGACCAATATCGGAAAAGCAGGAAAAGTAGATGCAAACCTGGACTACGTGGTGACGGATGCGAACGGGAATATCGTATATTCCGAAACGGAGATCGTGCCTGTCGAGACGCAGATGCAATTCGTCAAAGAATTCGATGTCTCGCAGCTCGGAGCAGGAAGGTACAGCCTTACTGCGGATCTGCAATACCCTGGCCAGAAAGAGCCGGCGCAATCGGCAGATGTCTTTGTCGTTAAAGCAAGCCCTTCACCTGCAGGTACTTGGCCCGTAGGCGGTTTTGCTATTTTCGCGGATGAGAAGGAAGCAGTCATATTCGCGATATTCGCGATAATAGTCATAGCGTATACTGCCATCAGGATGCGCTCGAAAAAGGCGAAGGCGCAGTGATGCGGATTTACAGTGCTCGAAATAAATAATAGGAATAAGATACTTATTTGGAGCACGTAAAGTGCACAAAAAATAAGATATGTTTCCAAATGTTTCTTTGTAGCACTTTAACCGAGCCTGTTCTTTACGATCGCATGCACGCGCATCTTGATTTGGACTTTTTCCACGGAAAACAGTAATCGCTTGCG
>Ga0315288_10008025_pt1 | contig 13351 bp, 24 predicted proteins | sample YL17G11_20_MG_FD_203454 | JGI IMG/M metagenome (GOLD analysis project Ga0315288, IMG submission 203454) | Sediment microbial communities from Yellowstone Lake, YNP, Wyoming, USA - YL17G11_20 | ecosystem: Environmental > Aquatic > Freshwater > Lake > Sediment | place: USA: Wyoming | collected...
TCTTCATCTTCGTTCTTAGGGTCAATGTCATGCTGGTCAAGAAAGCCCTGAAAGATGTTTTCGACATTCTTCGTCCACTCTTTTTGCAAGGAAGCGGACAAGCGTCCTCCCTGCGGGTTGCGGTGACGTAACTCCATCTGGTTCTCCTAGCTAACAAACGTAATTCTTAGTTCTGCTTTTTCGTTGAGCATCAGTAACCCACGAAGAACACCCTTAATGAAGTTTATATCTTCGCAATCAAAGCGAACATACCAAGTAGTCTCTCCAACTTGCTCTCCTTCAATGTAAGCAGACACACCGTACATCTTTGACCCCCTATGCTTTGCGCCGTGCTTTCTTGTTCTTCTTCCAGTCTGGCGTGTCCTCGGCATCGCCTTCCTCTGCGGTAGGAGCAGCGGGATTAGCATCAGCTTTATCGTACTTCAGCCGTCGCTCTTTCTCTTTAGCGGCGGCTTCAGCGGCTGCGCGCTTCTCCTCGGCGACCTTCTCGGCGCGGCTGGTCTCGGCTGCCGCATAGAATGTTTCTTTGGCGGTAGATGCTTCCTTACCGAGAAGCGCCTGCCAGAGAGCGCGAGCTTCGTTGTGTGCTGTGTCGGTGAGTTCGCGACCAAACTGCTTACCAAGTTCGATGAGAGAGGCGAGTGACATTTTTAAGCCCTTTCCTTTGCCTTTAGAGACTGAATGTTATCTAGGATCAAATCTTTAACTGTGGGCGACAAGAGCATAGCGAGCAAGCCATCCTCGTCGTTATACAGACAGTAGCTGCCGTAGACTTCTAAGATATTCTTCTCAAGGCCGTAGCGTGACGCTTTCGCGGAAGGCATGTCGAAAAGTCCGCTCTGCGTCTCAAATGCCTGGTAGATAACCCGTTCATCCTTTTCAGGCTCGCCAGTCTCCTTGTTGTGGAAGGTATAGCCTTCCTCTTGAAGACAACGTATCCACGCCAAGGCTAAAATCTGGCTTGCTAACTCCTGATGACGGGACATGGGAACCTCGACTTAGAAAGGGACGGACTCTTTGCACTTTGCGGTTATAATCTCTTTGGCTTTATTGCCTAAAGGACCGCCCGTACACTTCCATTCGGCAGGTAGCTGCGACAGACCAATAGACATGATCGTATCGGTAGCCTTGCCGCAAACCATGTCACCAACCAAACCCGAAGTCTGGGTGGTGCTGCACAGGCTAAGGGACAGGACAGGCTTTGACAACGTCGCAGCGACCGCAGCAATATCCGAGCAACCCAACGCCGACGCCACACCCGCCGCCGACGCCGTCACCGACTTAAACAACACGTCGCATACGATAGGCGCTGCCTCTTGCTTCGTACAACCAGTCATCGCTAGCAGCATACCAGTAACTAATAGACCCTTGCGCATAAAATCACTCCCCAACTGGTAAAATTAAACATGCATGTAATAATTACGGTAAGTATCGCACGCCACAAACCTAATCGCAAGCTATTACGCGCTCCTCGACGGTCGGGACACTATGATCCCTGCGGTATCGGATAAACTGTACTAGCTCGATGAAAACCAGAAGTATCCAATTCACCACCAACGGCCACAACTGATAGTGAAGCGTGTAAAACAGCTTGACTAGAGAGCCGACCATCCCCATGAGGTGAAGTACGCTGCGATCCTTAACAAGAAAGCTGCTAACGAAAATGACAGTCCCAAACCAACCAAGCATAGTCCACATACCTTCGGTCATGACCATAGGTACCTCCAACATCAAATTGTGTGTATTATTTAATAGTAGCACGGTGTAAAGTGCATATCAATAATACCAAGACAACGGAGAGGCCAAGGTGGGTATTACCTAGGTTCCAGATACAAAGACGTTTGCAGGGCCTAATTTCTCCCTACTGCGATCTTATATTTCGATTCTACTTTGGCTTTCCAGTTTTGGATCATGTTGAATTTTTTTATGACATTCAACCTAAATAGTGTCAAACTATTGTGATCGTGACCATCTGCCACATCAGTTAATATAACGCCGTCAACCCTCTCCTTTAAGAAGTCTATAGCATCGGGATTTTCTTCTAAAAATTCAAAAGACATCCACCATATTCCAGGGATGCCGTGCTTGCGAAAGGTAGTAGATATGGCAGCGCGGTTGTCGTCAATATATTTTGCGAGGGCTTTAGTTACCGGGCTATTGGTGTCATTCAAATCTGCGATTTTCGCATTTGCTGATAGCTCAACCTCATATAAATGCCCTTGACTACCACTTAAATAGTCGTATTCGTCCGCGTAGCGCTTGGCAGCTAACTTATCTTCCGTTAGCCAAAATAAACCTAGAGGATTTAGTTTTGGTTTGGCAAAGAGCCTTCTCGAACCGTGGTAGTATACGTTGTGCATAATTAGAGGTTTCCGAGCTTATTCATAAATGTGAGTGCGTCCAAACAGCCGAACCCGAACACCGGGTCTTTGCCCTTAGGACCCACATCCCGTGCGGTTTCTTCCAAGCACTTAAGTAGCAGCTTCGCACGCTCTTTTCGATTTAGCTTCCTTGTGCTCTTGAGATAAGACACCCCAAGAGCCAGGAGGCCAGTCACAATCGGTGTCGCCATCGAGGTACCCGACAGTTGCCGAAACTGCTTACCCAGATACGTAGAGTAGCAAGCGACACCGGGGGCGGCGATGTCTACTTGACCGCCGAAGTTGGAGAACTCAGCCTTACTGCGCCGAGCATCCGTTGCCGCTACCGTAAGGCAGTTGTCAAAGGACCCTGGATAAAACGGCGTGTCGGTGTCGTAGTTGCCCGCTGCGGCGACGACGATTACACCTTCGGCTGCAAGCTCATTAATCGCCTTTTCCTGTGCTTTAGACCGGAACGGCGAGCCTAACGACATGTTGACTAGGTCAGCATCCTCACACCGGTAAAGCGCCTTGGTGGATGCCTCGACCGAGCCGCTGCCATTGGCATCCAATACCTGGATGCTAGTCAGGTTACATCTAGGCGCTATGCCTACACCCTGACCTACGATCTTACCTGCCACCCAGGTTCCGTGACCGTTTTCGTCGGCTCCATCCCCTAAGGTCGAAGATCGCAGGATCTTAGTGTGCGCAAAGGCGGGGTGCGTCAAGTCAATCCCAGAGTCGATCACCGTGACATTACATCCTTGCCCCTGGCAGTACTTCCTCCATACGGCGATTAAATTAAGATACTGGAAGTCGTACAAAGTACCCACAAGAGCGCTCGGAGCACTAGACCACTTGATAGGCGCTTGCTCCGTGTGGTTGTGCTCTTTGACCTCACTTGCCTCTTCAGGCTCTGATTTTGATTTGGAGCCGCAGAGCGCTGCTATTACGTCTTCGTGTGAAAAATCTTTCATGGTTTCTATCCTGCCATCGTCATACTCATGATTTTAGTCGGCACGCCTAAATCATTAAGGCAGGCCACATCTATTTCATGCGTTTCTTCGGTAACCTGTGTGACGTAGAGGGGGGTGCCTGGCAGTACGATACCGTAGTCTACCGAGTCATAGGTGACCTCTAAGGCAGCGCAGTCCGGGAAGAACGCTGGGTTAAACACCAAAACCGGCGAGCCATCTTTCTCATAAATAAGCTCTATGGCTTCTCTAGGTGTCGGCGCGGGAGAATCCAAAGGTCCAATATCTTCCTGGCAAGAGCACCCCTTGGGTGTAGTGCAGGAAACGATGAGAAACAAAATAGGTAGCAGCTTGAGCATGAGAGCACCTCCTAGGGAGTAAATCTTTGGCGTGGACATGCGCCTGCAAATTTGCTAGGTGTTTGGTCCTAGGTAACGCATTGCGCGTACCGTGACACCCTCAAGCTAGAGGATACTCCGATGAAGTCCGCCTTTCGTCTTGTTCTCGACAGCCGCACCTCCCAAGTACAAAAACTGCACAGTGACATCCGTAACGACATGATCTCGGTGCGTGAGTGCGTCGGCGAAGATAACCTGACGCTATTTGATATCCTGCTCTTAGGGCATAAAATCACTCAGCTTACCCCCGAGCAGTTTAAAGAGCATCGCGATGCAGTGCTAGCCGCCTTGGCGATGGGCGAGAGCGAGATGCCTCAGGTGGGAGATCTCCAGGCGTTTAACATGCCGAGCATAACGAGCCTGAAGGCTGCCTACCGGTTTTTTGACCAGCATTTCCATACCCGGTATTGGACAGACGCCATCCTTAATCCCGATCCTACCCCACGGAATTTGATAGAGATTTCTGGCCGCATGGCAGCCCCAACAAATGTCTTGTGTTTAAAGTACTTTTGGCTTTATCTAGGCTTTGATCCATCCAGATATGAGGGCATCTTGCCGCACACCAAACCCGTAGTCACGGCTTGCAAGCTGCTTTGGGGCACCGACTTTGGCGGCATGATGGAAGCTACGATGCATCAGCAGCGGGTCTCGCAAGAGACTGGTGTGTGCGCGTTTGACATCAACTCGTCGTTGTGGCTCATGGGTTCATGGGCTTGAAGGGGTGACTTTTGGAGATTTTTGATCGGCGGAACTTGAGGACCTGTACGCAGGTTAGGTTAGTGACCGAACTCGGCAACCAGCTCATACGCACCGAGGAAGCGCTTCGTATGGCGTCTGACCGAGGACTTGATCTGGTAGTGGTAAGTACGCAGAGCGACCCGCCGGTATGCCGCATCTTGGACCTCAAGAAGGCGCTGTATGAAAAGAAGAAGGCACAAAAGCCGGGAGCCACTTCTGAGGTCAAAGAAATCCAGCTTAAACTGAACATCCAAGATCATGACCTTGAGACAAAGTTAAATCATGCACGCAAGTTCTTAGAACGTGGCGATAAAGTGAAGCTCAACATCAAGCTCAAGGGGCGTGAACGCGAGATGCGTGAGCGGATCAAAGACCTTTTGGACAAGGTCGTCGCTAGGTTGGAGGTACCCGTGAAAGTCTCTTCACCTGGGTACGGTATCTTGATCCTAGAAAAAACGTGACGACGTCATGGATCTAATGGATAAGACAGTCAAGAAGATCTTTGAGTTTGTAGTGTTGGAGCTACGGGACTGGCGAGCGTGTCGTTATATGCTTGATGGATTTGACTCAGAGGACGAGGCTGAGTTTGAGCAGTGTATTACCACGGCAATCGTTCGTGGAATAGCTGAAGGGGAGTGCCTCCTAGTCGAAGCACGATAGATTGGCTGGCGGCTAAAGTGACACCTGCACAGCAAGTTTTCTACCTGTTACGTGACAGGGTTGTGATCTATTCGTCGGCGGGCAGCTTCAAAAACTCAATTCGATCGGAAATACCGAGATCCCAGAGGCGTTCGCGGATATAGCCTAAATCGAGCGTATCTGACTTCTGGCGGATCGCCATGATGTCGGCCTTGTCTTTCCAGCGCATCGACGCCAGCTTGGTGACCACCAAGTCTTCCACCGAAGCGATCTTCACCGGCTTGCCAAGGACCGAGGCACTGCGAGCGCGTTTTAAAACGTGCGATGCAAACTCAGCGCTCTTGAAGAAAAGGAAATCGACTTCTCGCCCCTGGTATTCAAATTTGACGATATCGCGCTTGGGACTGTTGTATGGAAGGTTTTCTTTAAGCGTGAAACCCTTGCCTTCCAGTAGCTTGATTATTGCATCCATTTCAGTCGAGATGATGACAAAGTCCAAATCATGCGTCATGCGCGGCTTGGCATACTCACCAAGCGCCAGCCCGCCTATTAGAACATGAGGGACGCTCTTGAGCGTTTCCAGCACGAGCTTTAAAAAATCCCCCAGAGGCATGGCAGTTTTAGAACCAAAGACTGCGCTCAGCTCTAAAATCTGAGCTATGCCTTCGCTGTTTAGGACTTTATTGAGAAATCTCATAGTAATGCTATCGGATGGTTTTCATTTTTCTTTAGTATGCTTAACCTAAGTCCCTGTATTTCCAAGGGGAGTTGATGATGCAGGTCAAGCGTCTATTTTTTAGGCTGAACGTAGTATTCGCCTCGATCGCTATCATAATCCTCGTCTAGCATCTCAGCCAGAAAGTCTTCAGCGTCATCTGCCGATGCAAACTCTCTAATAGCGCCGGTAGGGTGCTTAAACACGTGATTGTCAGCCCAGTCTTTTATGATCCATATTCGTTTCCCTGCCGTGACGTACTTTCTAACAAGTTTCGTAGCCAGATCCATGATCCCCTCCAAGTATTTATTGCTGCCGCACGCGACCGACAGCAATAAATCTTGGTGCTTATCTCTAATCCGGGATCGTCATGACCAGGGTCTCAAGATCCTGCACAGTTATGTCCAGTTGTTCTTTGAGCGCTCTCACAGGATGACTCACGCCTTGGTAGTTGATGATGGCTGACAGGAGCTGATAGTTGTACTTAACCGCCTGTACACCGCGCTGTAGATCGCTAGGTCCCGTATGAGGGTCGTCTAGCGCTTCTTCTAGCGCCACAGCTTCCTTACGTTGCCAGTAATATGGAATGCGCAGGATCTCGCTCCACTTCTGTTCCTCGAAGAGCGTGGCACGTAGCGCGCCAAGCCTAACCTGAACGTCTGTTAGGATCTTTAACCCCTCTTGACGCTCCTCTGTGATCGGCTCATCTGTGAGGGGCTCAGCAGCATTAGCGAGGACAGGCAGCAGCAGGGCAAGGAATACAGCTTTCAACAGTCACCTCCATGTGTTCGGGACGAGGACGGTAGCGCACCTAAATCCGACAATCAAGTACCTTCAGCTCCTTGACTTATACTTATCAAGGGCGACCAAGGCAGAGAAGAGTTCAGCAACTGGTTCCCCGAGAAATGGGCCATCATAGCCCGACCGTCTCAGAAAATCCGCCGCTTCAACCACTGCCTCAAGTTTTTCTATGCGCTCCAGCGCTTCACGCAGAGAAGCTGCCTCAAAAACCTCGTCATCGCTAAGATCGTCAGGTACGAGGATGGCAAACATGACAACTGTATCAAGTCGGCCCTCCGCCCGCTCCCTAGCAAGCCAGGTAACCGGGTGATAGTTTGTGATCACATTGTACGGCCACGTCCCATGCGAATCTTCGACCGTCAGCATCCAGCGTCTCATTCATCCATCTCCAGGGTTGATGACGTTGCTAGTGCCGCCGAACCTTAGGCTTCCTGCCCTTCTTCTCAGGAGATACAACTACCTTTTTGGGCTTCCTGCCTCGATTCTCAGGGAAGGCCTCTAACTCCAACGCTAGCGCTTCCTCCAGTTGCGAGTCAGACAGCTTGCCGTGGGTGTACCAGAGCGCCGCCATACGCAACACGCGAGCCGTGGAGATATTGTCGTGCGCGGCACGTTCCTCCAGTCTCAGCTTGAGTTCCGAACTCATCCGAAAGTTAATTTGCTCTACGTCTGGACCGAGCACGGCGTAACCTCCTTATTTTATTGACCATTGTGATATTGTCCCTGCCTTGGTATCTGCCCTATTCACATTGAAAAGGCAAGCGCTAATTTGTTCTGGTACAACAAGACTTCTACACTTTTTTGGTAAGTGCTCGGTTTAGTTCATGCTGATGTCACAAAAAGCTTGCGTTATTTTGTCGGTGCTCTAAGCTTCTGGTTATATCTACAAAAATACAGTGCGGCGCAGGGACAGGGGAGCCCCTATACGGGGTTCCCACTGAGCCACTTGGAGGGGTTGGGTACATGAAATCAGATACGGTTAATCCACTAGCGTATGCGAATTTCTCATATATCGGGCAGCAGGAGTTCGACCTGGCGTCACTCTCTTTGGATTTAGAGGGCGAGGAGCTGCGGTTGATTTTTCCTAGTGGCGAAAGTCGGCCTTTGACTGACAAGGGATTCGAGTCTCTGTGTCGGGTCATACAGGTACCGTATGGCTTCGCCAAGCGCTTACGCAAGGATGGCCGCTGTGAGGTGCTGACTTACCTCCAGAAGCAGTTAAGCCATGCTTACCTGAAGGAACCTGCGACGGTGGTCTGTGACTCCTCGACTTACCGCGAGACTGCGGGTAAGGTGCTGTCGGTCACCACTAAGGACCATATCTTAAAAAGCGTCCACGATGTGGTCGCTATGGACCAAGAAATTTTGAAGGTAGCTGAGAATTTCTCCAAAGCAGAGCTTAAGATTCGTTTAGAGGACGACGCGTATCTGCGTTACGGGTTTATGACCAAAAAGGGTAAGCCCACGGCGGATGAATCGGAATATGAGTTCGGTCATGTGTTTTGTTACTCACTCTACGGATATGAACCGCCGAATATTTATCAGATAGCGCTTCGGTGTGCGGACATGAGTCTAATCGTCATGCCCTTTAAGCCCGAGTATTATGATACCTCATTGCCTACCTTCCTCGGGGACCTGAGTTCGCAGCTAGAACATCTGGACAGTGCTGGGTGGAGCGAGCTTGATTCATACCTTATGCGTATGAGGAACATCAAGGCGTCGCTGCGAGAGGTCAAAGAGACTAAGCAGAACTTGGTGCGCAGTCTTAAGGTCGATCAAGAAGACAAAGAGACAGAAAAGCGCATGGAAGAGTTCTTTGGGTGGAAGAAGCTGATTGAGCGCTATGAGATCAAAGGTATCACACCTAAGCCATCTAAGCGCTGGTATATGGCCGCACAGTCGCACCTTAGCTTGCTTGATGTGTTTGTAAAGCTCGTCTCGGAGACGACACATGCGCCGTCTTTGGCGCACACCAAGAGAGCAAAGCTAGAGAAATACGCGACCAGGCTTATGGGCCGGTTGCCAGACTTGGCGGAGAAGGCTCCGCCTAAGATCGCGCTTTGACACCGCACCAGGAAGGAATGCCAGATGTTTACATCAAAGACCCTTAGCAAGTGGATCACCACGTCGAGCAGCGATGCCGAATCTGAGGCATTTAAGGCAGCTAGCGAAGCCTTCAAGGCTGGAGCTAAGCTCTTTGATGAGGCCGCAGAGGATTTTGAAGAGGTGTTGCAGGCCAAAGTCGAAACCGATAAGGTTGTCGTCAATGTGACAGATACTCGGGTCGATATCAAAGGCGAAGTCACGGAAGTCCGAGTGAACGGCAAAGTTTATCAGGCAACAGGTGGCTGAGATGCTGACGCAGGAAGTCAAAGATTGGTTCGGTGGTGGCGAAGTTGACGTCGATTTGATGCTCGCAGTGGGGGCCGTCACTGAGCAGCAAATCTTAGAAATGTGGGAAAGAGAGCGCCGGGGGGTAGAGGTCGTTTTTGATCCTGAGACCCAGGTAGTCGAAAGACCTTAAATTTCCGTTAACACTTCTCCGCAGCCTCAACTGCGGCGACAAAGGAATCGGCTGCCTTAATCACCGCACGTATTTTTGGCCAAGCTTCCTCAATCGCGTCATTCCAGTCAAACTTATCTTGGATTTCAAGGTATCGCTCTTTGTAAAGTCGATCCAGCTTTTCAAGTAATTCGTCCATTTGTCCTCCATGCTCATCGCCTCCCCAGGAGTATCCGCTCCCATATCTGTTTTGACAACATGATATTTCGCAGTGGGTAAGAGAGCGCCGGGGGGTAGAGGTCGTTTTTGATCCTGAGACCCAGGCAGTCGAAAGACCTTAAACCTCTGCCACAGCAGGCAGAGGCTTTATCGCATTTAATACATCTTCGTTTTCCGTTAACACTTCGACCACAAAGATCTTAGACCCCTTTTTAAGGGTGATCTCATCTTCATCACTTAGTGATATGCTCATATTTGCAAAGAGTGTACTTTTGACATCTATACTCGTGTAGGGTATGAGCGCCTTCAACGTTATATATTTAGACCCTTTACCCCAATGACACTCTGCAGCGTTTTCGTTCCAGGAAAACCATTTACCAACACCCTCGTGACCTTCAAGGTACTTGCCTTGTTTTAAGGCCTTTACGAAATCCTCTATATTGTCCAAACCTAGGCACCTATAACCAACCAGCTTGCCCTGCTCTTCTTCAGTTTTGTCGTCCCATTCGCCTTCGAATTCGCGGAACCTATCGTCTAACCATTCCCGTGCAAGTGTTAGGCGTTCCTGCTTCAATTCCTTTTTGTCTGTAAAATTTTCGGCATCTAATCCTAACCTCTCGTCTAAGTCATCCTCTCCGCTATTAGCCAGCCATTCTTTAACGAAGGACTCCTTATCAACGAGGGTCTGGAACTTTGCCCATAAATTTCCCATATCTGCTGTGACATGATACTTCGCAGCCGCTTCCGCCGTAAACGTAGTTGGTAAGTCAAACTCCTCTATCTTTTCCTTGGGGCTCACAACCTGTTTCGACTTGATCTTGTCCATGTTGAACAGGACGAGCATACGCTCGTGCCAACCGAAGGCATTGTCCACGATGGCGTAGTCGATACCTTGAGAGACTAGGAACTGGCGCAGTTTGTCCGTGTCCGTACTTCTGATTGCATACCCCTCACCGCCAGGCTTGCCGTCGATCATTACGTTTAAAAATATCTCGGCGGGAACCTGCGTGCTACCATACTTTCCTAGGCGTGCAAGGATGTCTTTGCGTAGCGCTTTAAAAACATAGGTGTCTATAAAATCCTTAACAGGCTCCAGATCGAGCTTTGAATCGTAAAGGTCATTACCTTTTTCCACCACTATGCGGTAGAGCTTGCGCGAGCCTTTAGCATATTTATTGGCCGTGTTGTAATGTGTGGTGAGGTACAGACCTGGACCGTGCTCCCAGCGACCACCTCTATGCGATGTGGTGTCTTTATATACATCTAAATTACCCCCGTGCCACAGGGTTAAAGTAGAAGCAGTGACAAGATACTTGCTGTAAACTTTGTCTTTGAACATAAATTTAATCTTTACCGATGTAAGGTTAATTGACATGCCGCAAGAGATTGTCAATCGCAGCGTACCTCCCGCCGTCGCAGCCAGCCTGCTCGTCGCCTACGACCCTGCGAGCGCTAAAGACACCGCGCGGTATATGATGCAGCAGTACCACAAGCACCAAGAGGCACATGAATATTGGTGCGCTGTGGCGTATGCCTTGGAGGCTAACGCCGCCTGCCTGGTCTCGGGACCTTACTAGGTCCGGTAGGTTTCCTAGCTGCAGGTGGCTTGGCGATCTTGCTTGCGGGCTTCTTAACTGAGGTCGGCGGCTTTCTCGCGGGGACTGGTCGCTTGGGTGCCGACATATCTTTCACACCATATTTCTTATCTCGTGCTATCATGTACAGAGTGAGCGCATAAAGATGTTTGCAAAGATAAGGTCTTAGGCTGGGGTTTTTGATCCTAGGCATTTCTCCGTTGGTGTTTTTGATATCGGATGAGCCTCTTAACTTTAAGACGACTTCGAGATTGTAAGTAAAGTATGGACAGCTACAGTGGACCCAGACGAAGCTGTCAGGTGTCATGTTGAACTTAGAACTGCCTTTGGCTCCGTGGCAGCGAATAGTTAGGTTGTAGCTGTCGCCAGTTGATTCAGTATTACCTAGCGCGACGTTTGCAAATATACTGCGGTACTCTAAGTTTTTTTTGGTAAAATCTTTAAGTATGTGTATCCTAGGATAGGATGCTCGATAGCGCACTCTACTAGGTGTTTTTGCAAGCAGTGCTTTAGCAGTAAGCATAGTCCTCCGACAATTTAATCTAAAGGAGTCTCATGGCGAAAAAGCAAGCCCTCAAGCGCTTTGACAGTTATATCGATGGCGACGGTGACCTGCGTAAAGAAATCTTTGCAGAGAGTCCAGCAACTCAACAAATCATCTTTGAATTATTCTCTCAGCTAGATCAAACCTATTATACCTTCTTTCTCTACTTCTTCTCCATACCCATGACCGGCTACTGGGATGTCATACTGTCCCAACTCTCAGCTATAACCTCGGGCTCCGCTCGTAACCGCAACTTCTGCGAGGACTACGAGCTATTAAGACCTGTGCGCGAGGTTAAAGGTCCCTACACGACCCTCAAAGACAAAGTCACCGATCTACTTGGTGCAAGTCATGCCGTCTGGTTTGAGCTTGCTGACCCAGAGTTCGAGGAGAAGCCAAATACTCAAGCTCTATGGCTTGGGCTCTACGATCTTAACCCCAACCGTATGGTCTGGGAGTGGTGGTTCGAGTCCAAAGCTAGATTGCTTACCAATGCTAGAACGCCAGAACAGATAGCCGAGTGGGGTAAAGCCATCGGCGTCATAGACCCCGACATGACTTACCCCCTCTCACAACGCTTTCTCTCGACCTACCAGCGCGCGACCATCTTAAAGCACAAGATCGCAAATCCCTATCTGAGACTCGTCTACACCATCACTAAGAGCATCGCTGCCTACAACCAGCCCGAACAGTTCCTGGATACCTTTAACATAGCCTGCACCGGACTCATGCGGTCCATCGCCAAATATGCTCCGTCTCTCTCTACCGCCTTTTCTAACTTTGCTGACCGCGAAATACGTTATGAGATATATTATCAACTAAGTAATTACAATATCATCTCACTGCCTCATAAGACTTGGCAGAAGCATAGAGAGTTTGAAGAACTAAAAAAGAACTTCTTTAAGGAACATGGCCGAGACGCGACGCTAGAAGATCTCATTAGGACCTATGATATTAGCCGCACTGAAGTGTTCGATGTCTATCAGCAAGTCGCCATGCAAAACCCTCATTCACTTGACCAGAAAGTCTACAACGACGACAAGACTGATAATAAGATGACACTTAGAGATCGCCTTGAGGATTCTCGTTGTGCAGAAGAACGTGAGCAGTCGGAGCGCCAACAGTTCCTGCACCTAGCGCTGCTGCGCATGTCGCATAGGGATCGCAAGGTGTTTATGGTGTCAAACGGACTTGCCGATATCGTGCAAGACATCGCGCCGGACGCTAACGAACTGAGACAGTTTTTCTGGGGAGCGCCGCGTCTGTTGCGGCTTGCAGAGGCAACCTAAACTTAGTGCTTCCAGGCCATGCAAATTCTTGCTAGTCTTTTTCTTAGAGCAACACCTAAATATTCGACCTTGTCGGCTGCCACTGTGGTAGCCTGGTCATCTAACTTCTGCTCTAAGGAAAGGATACCCTCATGCCTAAGATGCTTGACGACAACTACAATCCAGCAGGACCTGACTCCGACCAACGTTGGGACCAATACGCAGAGAAGTACAAACCTAAGAAAGGATGGAATAAGATCCGTCTATACGGTTTGATCTACTCTGATGCACGTCACGACAACATTACTACCAAGACCGGCAAAGCTTATAATGAGTTCTGCCTGGGTTACGACGTGGATAATGACGGCTTCTTTGCTGACCGCAGGGAACTCTGTGACTGCTGTGCCCTTGACCTGCCCTACAAGATTCGGCGCTTCGTCAGCGTCATCGACGTGGACGCTTGGGAGAAACGCCCTGCGGACTTGTCGCAATGGAATCCGTTCTACCTGTTCGAAATGTCCTCTAACCTGCACGATAAGATCATGGCGCTCAAAAGCCATCCTCTTAACTCGACAGGCGCTAACGTCGGACATCCTA
>Ga0315288_10008028_pt1 | contig 13347 bp, 10 predicted proteins | sample YL17G11_20_MG_FD_203454 | JGI IMG/M metagenome (GOLD analysis project Ga0315288, IMG submission 203454) | Sediment microbial communities from Yellowstone Lake, YNP, Wyoming, USA - YL17G11_20 | ecosystem: Environmental > Aquatic > Freshwater > Lake > Sediment | place: USA: Wyoming | collected...
ATCCAGCGATCGAGCGACCAGCGGCCGGGCCCCCAAAGCAGCAGGCCGATCAGCAGGCTGCCCCAGAACACATGCTGCTGCAGTGCCGGCGCGGTGATCTCTGCCAGGCTGATCACGGCGACGACGTTGACGACCGTCAGGCCGAGCGCGGCAAAGCGCCCGGCCAGGCCCAGCGCCAGCAACACCGGCAGCACCAGCTCGCCGGCGGTGCCGGCCCATGCCGCGACCTCGGGCGGCAGCCAGGGCACGTGGTACTCGTCGGTGAACAGGGCCACGGTGATCTCCCAGTCGCGCAGCTTGGTCAGGCCCGACATGAAGAAGACCTGCGCCACATACAGCCGCGCCGCAAGTTGGGCCAGCGGCTGTGCGCTTTCGAGCAGGGCCACGCTGCGCCGCGCCAAGCCCAGGAAGGATTGAAGGTTCATGCGGTGTCCATCGATTCAACGGCCATCATCCGGCGCTCTTGCAGTGCGCGGACGAGCCAGCGGTCAAAGGCAAAACTGTCGCCGGCTGCGTCGAGCGCGGCTGCCAGCGTTGCGCCGTCGAGCAGCGCGCGGGTGAACGCGGCGTCGCCGGCGTCCAGGGCTTCAACGCGCACGGCATAACCGTCGCGCCACACCAGGGCCTGCTCGGCGCGGCCTTCGGCGAAGGCGGCACGCACGTCGGCGAAGCGATCGGTGTCGCCGCGCGGCTCGGCCAGGACCGGCTGGTGTGCGAGCCAGATCGACGCCACCGGCCAGGCGCTGGCCACCAGGTGGGTGCCTGGCCTGAGCCGCAGGCGAAGCGATTCGGGCGGCTGCGTGGCCAGCGCATCGAGAACCGGGGGCGCGGCGAGCCCATCCGCCGCCCGCGAGGCGAGATGCACCGACCAATCCAGCCGCGCACTGTCGGCCAGGTAGGGTTCGCTGGCCAGCGATTCACTGTCGGCGATGAAGGCCGGCAGCGCGGCGCCCCACTCGCCCAGGTCGCCGCACTCGGGCGCCCGCTGGCGCCACAGGTCGCGCGCCAGCGCGCCGAAAGAATCGACGCCGACCAGCGCGGCGACGGTCGGGTAGGCCGTGGCCAGTGCGCGCTCGGCCGATGCCGCGGCATTGATGCGGTAGGCGAGCAGGCCACGTTGCTGCCGGGCCGGCGCATCGACCAGCCAGTCGTCCAGACCGGCCGGGTCACCGTCTTGCCACAACGTGCGCAGCAGCAGCTGCTGGCGCAGTGCTTCACGCTCGAAAGTCGACGGCGGTTCGCTCATCACGCCGCCACCGCGACCAGCGCGTCGATCACCGCCTGGGCTTGAGCGGCTTCGTCCAGCAGCACGTCGAGCGCGGGCACGTCGGTGTCCCATTCGATCAGTGTCGGCCTGGCACCCAGGCGTTCGACGGCATGGCGGAAGACCTGCCACACCGGAGCGTGGACGCGGCTGCCATGGTCGTCGATGACGATGTCGGCGAGCTCGGCGTAGCCGGCGAGGTGGATTTCGCCGACCGCTGCAGCATCGATCGCATCGACGAACGCGTTGGCACTCGCCACCGGTTCGACGCCGGCGTTCAGCGCATTGACGACGAGGTTGTTGACGTCGAGCAGCAGGCCGCAGCCGCTGCGTCGTGCCAGTTCATTGAAGAACTGCGGCTCGGCCAGGCTGTCGTCGGCCCAACCGAGATAGGCCGAGATGTTCTCGACCAGGATCGGTCGGCGCAAGCGATCCTGCACCTGTTGCACGTTGGCCACCATGATGTCCAGCGAGCTGCGGTTGAAGGCCACCGGCAACAGGTCGTTGCCGTGGACCACCGCGCGGCCGGGCTGGCGCGGTGCGCGGGCGAAGCTGGCGTGGTCCGACACCCGAACCGGCTCAAGGCGCGCCACCAGCGCGGCCAGGCGCTCGAGGTGCCACGGATCCAGGCCCGCCGCCGCGCCCAGCGACAGGCCCACACCGTGCAAGCTCACGTCGTAAACGGCGCGACCGCGTTCGAGCACGGCCAGTGCCGCACCGCCGGCGGCGAAGAAATTTTCCGAATGCACCTCGACGAACGCCAGCGCGGGCCGCCGCACGAGCAACTCACGCTCGTGCGGACGGCGCCAACCGATGCCGGTGCAAAGCGAAGACATGGGCGGGCTTGGGCGGCAGGCCGGGCGGCGGGGCTCAGCTCTTCTTGCCGTCCTTCATGGCCTTGACCTCGGCGGCAGTCTTGCCCTTCATGGCCCCGCAGGTGCCCGCGGCGACGTACTTCCAGTCATCCAGACTCATGTCGGCCTTCGACAGGCCGGCGCAGGAGTGGGTGCCGGACTGATTGGCGCAGTCGTTCTGGCCGGCCTTGGCGATGCCGTAGCACTTTTCCTTGCTCTTGCCCGGGTCGGCGACCATCTGGGCGGCAGCTTGGCCGATGAGGCCCAGGGCCAGAACCGAGGCGAGGGCGGATGAAACGACGAGACGGTGGTTCATGTTCAACAACTCCTGAAGCTGATGGGGTGGAAACGAGAGACTGCCGGGCGATACCAGCAGGCATAGGTCGGCGACCCGGCCCAATGCTTACACTGCGCCGCATTGCAAGGGTAACCGCCGATGAACGACTTTGCCCAGGCCGTCCAGGCCCTGCGCCCGCAACTGCTGCGTTTCGCCCATGCCCAGCTGCGCAACGAGGCCTGGGCCGAGGACGCCGTGTCCGACGCGGTGCTGGCCGCGCTGGCCAAGCCACAGGCCTTCGCCGGCCAGTCGCAGTTGAAGACCTGGCTGATCGGGATCCTGAAACACAAGCTGATCGACCAGATCCGCCGTCACAGCCGCGAGGTCTCGGCCACGACCCAGGAGGACGACGAAGACATCGATGCCCTGCTGTTCGATGAAACCGGCCATTGGCGCGACAAGCCGGCCGAATGGGGCGACCCCGAAGCGGCCTGTGGCCGGCGCGAGTTCTTCGAAGTGCTGGAGCTCTGTGTCGAAAAGCTGCCGGGCGTGCAGGGCCGCGTTTTCATGATGCGCGAGTGGCTCGAGCTCGATTCGGCAGAAATCTGCAAGGAACTGGGGATCACGGCGACCAACCTGTGGGTGCTGTTGCACCGAGCCCGTTTGCGCTTGCAGACCTGCCTGCAGGAGCGCTGGTTCGGCAACCCCGCCCAAAGGGCCGCCGCATGAAATTCCTGTTCCGCAATTGCCGCGAAGTCACTGCGCTGGTGCTGGCCGGCGAGGACCGCCCGCTGGGCCTGGTCGAGCGCCTGGCGGTGCGCGTGCACCTGCAGATCTGCGAAGCCTGCCCGAAGTTCACCCGCCAGGTCGCTCTGATGCGCCAGGCGCTACCGCGCTGGCGGGCCTACCGCGACGGTGGTCACTGAGCTCAGCGACCGCCGCTAGGGTTCGCCCCAGCCACCGCCGCCTGGCGTTTCGATCACGAACATATCGCCGGCCTGCAGCTCGGCCGAGCCGATGTGGTCGAGGAGTTCGATGCGGCCATCGGCCCGCTCGATGCGGTTGATGCCCAGCGCGCCCGGCTCGCCACCATTGCCGCCGAACGCCGGCACGTGCCGGCCGTTGGACAGGATCGAGGCCGTCATCGGCTCCAAGAAGCGCACCCGGCGCACTCCGCCGTCGCCGCCGCGCCACTGGCCGGCGCCGCCCGAACCGCGGCGGATCGCATAGCTTTCCAGGCGCACCGGGAAGCGGAACTCGAGCACCTCGGGGTCCGTGAGGCGCGAGTTGGTCATGTGCGTCTGCACGACGCTGGTGCCGTCGAAACCCGGGCCCGCCCCGCTGCCACCGGAGATGGTCTCGTAGTACTGGTAGGTGGCATTGCCGAAGGTGAAGTTGTTCATCGTGCACTGGCCGGCGGCCATCACACCCAGCGCGCCGTACAGCGCGTTGGTCACGCAGGTGCTGGTTTCGACGTTGCCGGCGACCACCGCGGCCGGCGGGCGCGGGTTGAGCATGCACCCGGCCGGGACGATCACTTGCAGCGGCTTGAGGCAGCCGGCGTTGAGCGGGATGTCGTCGTCGACCAGGGTGCGAAAGACGTAAAGCACCGCGGCCATCGTCACCGCCTTGGGGGCGTTGAAGTTGTTCGGCAGCTGCGCGCTGGTGCCTGTGAAGTCGATCGTGGCTTCGCGCTCGACCGCGTGGACCGTCACTGTGACGGCGATGACTGCGCCGTTATCGAGTCTGAGCTCGAATCGACCATCCTTCAGCGCCCCGATGACGCGTCGCACCGACTCTTCGGCGTTGTCCTGCACATGCGTCATGTACGCCGCCACGGTGGCACGGCCGAACTGCGCCACCATCGCGTGCAGCTCCTGCACGCCCTTCTCGTTGGCGGCGATCTGGGCGCGCAGGTCAGCAATGGTCTGGTCGGGGTTGCGGGCCGGATACTTGTTGGCCCCTTGGCGCTGCGCGCCGTCCCCCGAGGGGAGTGCCGAGCTTGGGGCGGCCCGGCGCTCGGCGCCGCTGCCGGCCAACCGCGCTCGAAGCTCGGCCTCGCGCATCGTGCCGTCGCGCACGAGCAGGAAGTTGTCGAACAGCACGCCTTCTTCGTCGATGCTGGTGGAAAACGGCGGCATCGAGCCCGGCGTGCTGCCGCCGATGTCGGCGTGGTGGCCTCGCGACGCGACGTAGAAAGAGGGCTTGCCGGCATCCAGATAGACGGGGGTGACGACCGTCACGTCGGGCAGATGCGTGCCGCCGTGGTACGGATCGTTGAGCACGTACACGTCGCCTTGGCGCATCGCCGGGTTGCGCTCGATCACGGTCTTGATCGACTCGCTCATCGAGCCCAGGTGCACCGGCATGTGCGGCGCGTTGGCGATCAGGTTGCCGTCGGCGTCGAACAGGGCGCAGGAGAAGTCCAGCCGCTCCTTGATGTTGACCGAATAGGCGGTGTTCTGCAGCCGCAGGCCCATCTGCTCGGCGATGTTCATGAACAGGTTGTTGAAGACCTCGAGCATCACCGGGTCGGCGTCGGTGCCGATCGCGTGCTGGGTCGCACGCGGTACCACGCGCTGCAGCTCGATCGGGCCGGCGCGCATCAGCCGTGCCTGCCAGCCGGGCTCGATGACGGTGGTGGCGTTCTGCTCGGCGACGATCGCCGGGCCATCGATCAGCGCACCCGCCTGCAGCGATTCGCGCACGTACAGGCCCGCGTCGAGCCAGTGTCCGCTGTGCATGCGCACGGCGGCGTCGGGGGTGGGTGCATGGGGCGCGGGCTCCTCGCCCGATGCCGCCGCGTCGAAGCGCTCGCCGGCACCGACGGCCTCGACCGACACCGCTTCGATGACCAAGCCGCGGTCGGGCATCAGGAAGGCAAAGCGCTGACGGTAGCCGGCCTCGAAGGCCTCGCGGATCGCAGCGGTGTCGCCGAAAGGCAGGACCAGCGCGGTGTCGGTGCCGTCGTAGCGCACATGCACATGGCGGCGCAGCTCGATCGCTGCGGCCGCCACGCCCTGGCTCGCGACCCCGCCGAGCGCGGCCTGGCCGAGCGTTGCCAGCCGCACCTCGGCGGCGGCCAGGCCCACGGCGTCCAGGGGCATTTCGATCGAGGCCTCGCGCATCGCGATCTGGTCCGCCAGGCCCATGCCATAGGCCGACAACACCCCTGCCAGCGGGTGCACGAAGATGCGGCTCATGCCCAGCGCGTCGGCCACGCCGCAGGCGTGCTGGCCGCCGGCGCCACCGAAGCATTGCAGCGTGTACTGTGTGACGTCATAGCCACGCGCCACGGAGATGCGCTTGATCGCATTGGCCATGTTCTGCACCGCGATCTGCAGGAAACCGGCGGCGAGTGATTCGGGTGTCGTGTCGCGGCCGGTGGCCGCTTGAACCTGCTTGGCCAGTTGCTCGAACTTCAGCACTACGCCGTCGCGGTCGAGGGGAGCGTCAGCCTGTGGGCCGAAGACTCTCGGAAAGTAGGCCGGGGCGATCTTGCCCAGCAGCACGTTGGCATCGGTGGTGGCCAGCGGCCCGCCGCGGCGATAACTCGCCGGGCCGGGGTTCGCCCCCGCGCTCTCGGGGCCAACGCGCAGCCGTGCACCGTCGAACTGCAACAGCGAGCCGCCGCCGGCTGCCACGGTGTGGATGCTCATCATCGGCGCACGCATGCGCACGCCGGCCACCTGGGTCTCGAAGGCGCGCTCGAACTCGCCGGCGTAGTGGCTGACGTCGGTGCTGGTGCCGCCCATGTCGAAGCCGATGACCTTGTCGTGCCCGCCGGCCACTGCCGTGCGCACCATGCCGACGATGCCGCCGGCCGGGCCCGACAGGATCGCGTCCTTGCCCTGGAAGTGGTGGGCTTCGGTCAGGCCGCCGCTGCTCTGCATGAAGAACAGGCGCACCCCGGGCATCTGCCCGGCGACCTGGTCGACATAGCGGCGCAGGATCGGGCTGAGGTAGGCATCGACGACGGTGGTGTCGCCGCGCGCGACCAGCTTCATCAGCGGGCTGACCTCGTGCGAGGCGCTGACCTGGGTGAAGCCGATCGCGCGTGCCAGCGTCGCGGCGGCGGCTTCGTGCGCCGGGTAGCGGTAGCCGTGCATGAAGACGATGGCCACGGCGCGGATGCCGGCGTCGAAGGCGGCCTGCAAGTCGTGCCGCAGGCCGGCCTCATCCAGTGGCTGCAGCACCTCGCCATGCGCACCGACGCGTTCCGCGGCTTCGATCACGCGCTCGTAGAGCAGTTCGGGCAGCACGATGTGGCGCTCGAACAGCTTGGGCCGCGCCTGGTAGGCGATGCGCAGCGCGTCGCCAAATCCCCGGGTGATGACCAGCAGCGTGCGGTCGCCCTTGCGCTCGAGCAGCGCATTGGTGGCCACGGTGGTGCCCATCTTCACGCACTCGACCTGCGCGGGCGTGATCGGCGCGCCGGCGGCCAGGCCGAGCAGGCGGCGGATGCCCTCGACCGCCGCATCACGGTACTGCTCGGGGTTCTCCGACAGCAGCTTCAGCGTCCGCAGCGAGGCATCCGGCGCGCGGCCGACGATGTCGGTGAAGGTGCCGCCGCGGTCGATCCAGAACTGCCAGCGGGGAGGGTGGGGCGTCATCAAAGGCTCCAGGGCCAACGGCTACGGGGAAGCACCGGTCGAGGCCGGACCCGGCGCAGCCTATGCTAGCGGCCATCCTTTGGCATCCTTGTGGAGACCCCCATGCGACCGATCCGATCATTTCTCTGGGCCTGCGCCGCGCTGGCCGCTGCCGGTGCCGGTGCCGTCAGCGCGCAAACGAAGTGGGACCTGGCCGCCGCCTACCCGGCGACAAACTTCCACAGCGAGAACCTGGCCGCCTTCGCTGCCGATGTCGACAAGGCCACGGCCGGCAAGCTGAAGATCACCGTGCACGCCAACGCCTCTTTGTTCAAGGCGCCCGAGATCAAGCGTGCGGTGCAGGGCGGGCAGGCGCAGGCCGGCGAGATCCTGCTGGTGAACTACCAGAACGAGTGGCAGTTGTTCGGTGCCGACGGCCTGCCCTTCCTGGCCGACAGCTACGACGAGGCGATGAAGCTGTACAAGGCGCAGAAGCCGGCGCTCGACAAGAAGTTCGGCGAGCAGGGCATGATGTTGTTGTACGCGGTGGCCTGGCCACCGCAGGGCATCTACTCGAAGAAGCCGATCGCGTCGGCAGCCGACCTGAAGGGCTCGAAGTGGCGCGCCTACAGCCCGGCCACCGCACGCATCGCCGAGCTGGTCGGGGCGCAGCCGGTGACGGTGCAGGCCGCCGAGCTGTCGCAGGCGATGGCCACCGGCGTCGTCGAGAGCTACATGAGCAGCGGCTCGACCGGCGTCGATACCAAGACCTACGAGAGCCTGAAGTACTGGTACGACACGCAGGCCTGGCTGCCGAAGAACGCCGTCATCGTCAACAAGGCGGCCTTTGATGCGCTCGACGCGCCGACCAAGGCGGCGGTGCAGAAGGCCGCCGCCGATGCCGAAGTGCGCGGCTGGGCGGCGAGCAAGCGTGTCAACACCGAGTCGATCGACAAGCTCAAGGCCAACGGCATGAACATCGTTGCGCCGTCGGCCCAACTCAAGTCCGACATGACCAAGGTCGGCGACACGATGCTCGCCGAGTGGCTCGACAAGGCTGGCGCCGAAGGCAAGGCCGTGGTCGACGCCTTCCGCAAGTAGGGCGCTCGCGCCATGCGCCGTGCGCTCGATGCCCTGTACGACGGTGCGGCGGCGCTGGCAGCGCTGTTCATGGTGCTGTTGCTGGTGGCCGTGCTGGCCTCGGTGCTCGGCCGCCAGTTCCACGTCAATATCCCCGGCACCGACGCCTACGCCGGCTACATGATGGCCGGGGCCGGCTTCCTGGCGCTGGCCCACACCTTGAAGCGCGGCGAGCACATCCGCGTCACGTTGCTGCTGCAATCGCTGTCACCTCGCGCGCGGCATGCGCTCGAGGTCTGGGCCCTGGCGGCAGCATCGGTGCTGGCTGCGCTGGTGGCTTTCTACAGCGTGCGCCTGGCCTGGCAATCGCACGCCTTCAACGACATCTCGACCGGCAACGACGCGACACCGCTGTGGCTGCCGCAATTGAGCATGGCCATCGGCACGACGATCCTGGCCATCGCCTTCATCGACGAGCTTGTGCTGGAGCTGCGCGGGCATCGCGTGCCCCCGGTGAGCAGCGAGATGCTGCACAACGAATGAGCGCATGAATGACATCGCGGTCACCACGCTGCTGATCGTCGCGCTGTTCGCGATCCTCGGCAGCGGCGTCTGGATCGGCCTGTCGCTGGCTGGGGTCGCCTGGATCGGCATGCAGCTGTTCGCCTCGCGGCCGGCCGGCGACGCGATGGCGGTGACGATCTGGGGCTCGTCGTCGAGCTGGACGCTGACCGCGCTGCCGCTGTTCATCTGGATGGGCGAGATCCTGTTTCGCACCCGGCTCTCGAACGACATGTTCCGCGGCCTGGCGCCGTGGATGCAGTCGCTGCCCGGGCGCCTGCTGCACACCAATGTGGTCGGCTGCGCCATCTTCGCCGCGGTGTCGGGGTCGAGTGCGGCCACCTGCGCGACGATCGGCAAGATGAGCTTGCCCGAGCTGTCGCGGCGCGGCTATCCCGACGGCATTTCGATCGGCTCGCTGGCCGGTGCCGGCACGCTGGGCCTGCTGATCCCGCCGTCGATCATCATGATCGTCTACGGCGTCGCGGCCGAGGTCTCGATCGCGCAGCTGTTCATGGCCGGCATCCTGCCCGGCATCATGCTGGCCGGGCTGTTCTCGGGTTACCTGGTCTATTGGGCGCTGCGCCATCCTGGCCAGATCCCCGCCGCCGACAGCTCGATGAGCCTGCTGCAGAAGGTGCACGAGTCGCGCCACCTGATCCCGGTGATGCTGCTGATCGCCGCGGTGCTCGGCTCGATCTACGCCGGCATCGCCACCGCCACCGAGGCCGCGGCGCTCGGCGTCGTCGGCGCGCTGGCGATCTCCGCCGTGCAGGGCTCGCTCAACTGGACCACTTTCAGGCAATCGCTGCTCGGCGGCACGCGCCTGTATTGCATGATCGCGCTGATCCTGGCGGGCGCCGCGTTCCTCACACTGAGCATGGGCTACATCGGCCTGCCGCGCCACCTGGCCGAATGGATCGCCACACTCGGCCTGTCGCAATGGCAACTGCTGTTCGCGTTGATGGTCTTCTACATCGTGCTCGGCTGCTTTCTCGACGGCATCTCGATGGTCGTGCTGACGATGGGCGTGATCATGCCGACGGTCATCAAGGCCGGCATCGACCCGCTGTGGTTCGGCATCTTCATCGTGCTCGTCGTCGAGATGGCGCAGATCACGCCGCCGGTGGGCTTCAATCTCTTTGTGCTGCAAGGCATGACCGGCCGCGAGATCGGCTGGATCGCCAAGGTGACCCTGCCGTTCTTCTTCTGCATGGTGCTCGGCGTGGCCTTGATCACGCTTTTTCCGGGCATCGTCACGGCGTTGCCGCAGGCGGTGATGGGCGCGGCGCGCTGAGCCAGCGGCGTGACATCCATTCACCCGCCAATGCGGGTTCAAGTATTACGCGCGTGTGCAGCGGGCGTAGTTCACGGACGAATCCGCAGCACGGCATTACTCTTTGTGACACTTCAGTGACGGGTTGCCCGTGCCGACAACTGAGCCGAGCAAACCACGAATCCATGGCCTCCCTGCCCACCGTTGACACGCCTTTGCCGACGCTGTCGCTCGACAGCGCCGGCGGCTGGGAGTGGCCGCAGCCGCCGTTTGCGCGCCGCCACCTGATGGCGCCGCTGGAGGACGGTCCGCAGCCTTGCCGCGTCGAGATGCCCAACGGGGCCGCAGTCGATGGCCAACTGGTGCACTTCGACGCCGAGCAGGGCCTGCTGCGCATTCGCCTCGGTCCCGGCGGCGAGGCGCTGAGCCTGCCGTTCGGCAAGTTTCGCCGCCTCACCCTGACCACGGCCTGGCCGCTGTCGCGACGGGCGCCCGATGCGCCGGTCGAGCGCGTGCCGACTGCAGCGCAGGAACGCGGCTACCGCATCGATCTGGTTGCGGGGGGCCACCTGACCGGTCGCACGTTGGGCCATGTGCGGCACGCCTTGGGCCTGTTTCTGTTCGCGCCGCTCGACGACGGCGCGGCGGTGCAGCGCGTGTTCGTGCCGCACGCAGCCTGTGCCTCGGTGCACTTGGGCAAGTCTGCCGAGGAGCAGGCGGCCGAGCGCTGGATCGGCACCCCGCAGGAGTTGTTCGCCGCGCTCGACGCACAGCAGAGCGCGCGTATCAAGCCGCTTGGCGAAGCCCTGGTGGACCTGGGTCTGGTGACGCGCGGCGTGCTCGACCGCGCCGTCAGCGAGCAGGGGGCAGAGCACGAGCGGCCGCTGGGCGAGCATCTGGTGGCTGCCGGCCTGATCGACCGCGCCGATCTGCAGACCGCGCTGGCGCACAAGATGGGCTACCCGCTGGTCGACCTGACGCGCTTCCCGATCGATGTGCAGGCGGCACGCAAGCTGTCGCGCAGCGCGATGATCGAGCACAGCGCCTTGCCGCTGATCCAGGCGGGCGAGCGCCTGATCGTGGCCATCGATGACCTGGCGCGTGTACCGCACCTGCAGGCGCTGCAGGCGCTGGCGGGGTTGAAGGTGGTGCCGGTGCTGGCTTCGCGCGGGTGCATCGCGCTGGCACTGTCCGCGCTGCCGCAGCGCCTGGGCACCGACCGCTGGGCCGACAACGTGCCACTGCAGCTGAAGGCGCTCGCGACGGCACCGGGTGGGCTGCGCGCGCTCAGAACTGAGCACAGTTTCGGCCGCTGATCGCGGGTTCGGTGTCGGCGCACACGCCCTAGCATCGGACACGAGTCCATCTTGCCGGGTGCCCGCATGTCCGATCTATCTTCACCGCCGCTGTCGTTGACGCCCCTGGAGGAGGAGACCGCGCCGTCGCGCTGGCCGACACCCCCGTTCGCCGGCTATGTCGCGACGGCTGACGCGTCCGGCATGGCGTGCGAAATCGAGGGCCTGACCAGCGCGGCCATCGCCGCCGAATTGCAGGCGCTCGACTTCGAGGCCGGTTCGGCGCGCATCCGCGTGGCCATCAGCGGCTCCGAGATGACGCTGCGCTTCGCGCAACTGCGCCGCATCACGCTGACCGCGCCGCTACCGGCGCAGGCGCCGGCCGCCGGCGATCCGCATGCGCAACTGCTGGCCAACCATCCGGTGTCGGACTACCGGCTTCGCCTGGCGGGCGCCGGGGGCTGGCTGTCGGGCCGCAGTATTGGCCACGTGCAATCGCCGCACGGCCTGTTCCTGTTCCCGCCGGTCGACTCGCGCGGCAGCGTGCAACGCATGTTCGTGCCGAGCAGCACCTACAGCGAGTTCGAGATCGGGCCGCGCATCGGCGACGTGCTGGTCGAGCAACACGCGGCCACACCCGCGCAGATCGATGCCGCGGTGATGGAGCAGGCCGAGTTGCGCACGCGCAAGCTCGGCGCGCTGCTGCTGGCCAACCGCATCGTCGCACCAGAACAATTGCTGGCCGCCATCGACCAGCAGGCCCGCATGCCGGTGGTGCGCATCGGCGAGGCCCTGCTGGCGTTGAACCTGGTCAGTGAAGAGCAGCTGGCGCAGGCCCTCGAACAACAGAAGTCCGACCGCGCGACGCCGCTCGGTGAGCTGCTGGTGCGCAACGGCCATGTGTCGCGCGAGCACCTGCAACTCGCGCTGGCGCGCAAGATGGGCTATCCGGTGGTCGACGCAGCGGCGTTCCCGGTCGAAGCCGATGCGGTCAGGCGCCTGCCGTTCTCGGTGGCGCGACGCATGGTCGTGTTGCCGCTGCTGCTGCGCGGTGCGCAGATCGTCGTGGCCATGGCCGACCCTTCGCGGCGGGCCGAGATCGACGAGCTGGAGTTCATCACCCAGCTGAAGGTGGTGCCGACACTGGGCCATGCCGAGGCCTTGCCGGCGGCGATCGCGGCCACCTACCAGCGGCTGGGCGCCGATGTGTGGTCAGCCTATCTGGCGCAGCCCGCCGAGGCGCCGGTCGACGCCGACCCCGCCGACGCCAGCCAGCTGCTGGCGTCGCTGGAACAGCAGTTCGCGTCCAGCGAACCCGAAGACGAGTTGCTGATCGAGCAGTCGGACAACTCGCTGGTTCGGCTGGTCAACACTGCGATCGTCGAGGCGCACGCGCAGGGGGTGTCGGACATCCACTTCGAGACCATGCCCGGCCGCGACAAGCTGCGGATCCGCTTTCGCAAGGACGGCGTGCTCAAGCCCTATGTCGAGCTGCCGCACACCTACCGCCAGGCGCTGGTGGCGCGCATCAAGATCATGTGCGACCTCGACATCAGCGAGAAGAGAAAGCCCCAGGACGGCAAGATCAACTTCGCCAAGTTCTCGCCGCAGCACAAGATCGAGTTGCGCGTCGCGACGATCCCGACCAACAACGGGCTCGAGGACGTGGTCATACGGCTGCTGTCGTCAGCCAAGCCGATCGCGATGGACCAGCTCGGCCTGTCCGACGGCAACTACCAGCGGCTGAGAGCGGCGATCGAGCGGCCCTATGGCCTGGTGCTGTGCGTCGGCCCGACCGGCAGCGGCAAGACCACCACGCTGCACTCGGCCCTCAGCCAGATCAATACGTCGGAGCGCAAGATCTGGACCGCCGAAGACCCGATCGAGATCACCCAGGCCGGCTTGCGCCAGGTGCAGGTCAACGCGAAGATCGACTGGACCTTCGCCAAGGCATTGCGTGCCTTCCTGCGCGCCGACCCCGACGTGATCATGGTCGGCGAGATCCGCGACCCCGAGACCGCGCGCACGGCCATCGAGGCCTCGCTGACCGGACACCTGGTGCTGTCCACGCTGCACACCAACAGCGCCCCCGAAACCGTGACGCGCCTGCTGGACATGGGCATGGACCCGTTCAACTTCGGCGATTCG
>Ga0315288_10008030_pt1 | contig 13345 bp, 12 predicted proteins | sample YL17G11_20_MG_FD_203454 | JGI IMG/M metagenome (GOLD analysis project Ga0315288, IMG submission 203454) | Sediment microbial communities from Yellowstone Lake, YNP, Wyoming, USA - YL17G11_20 | ecosystem: Environmental > Aquatic > Freshwater > Lake > Sediment | place: USA: Wyoming | collected...
TTCCGTCTACCTACTATTCCCACTATTTCCACCTCACTATCCCTGACTAGATCCCAGGCACTTGCAGCACCCACTTCACCCGAACCAATAACTAGAATTTTCATATTGCCTCTGCTTTCTTTTGCCTCCTGCTAACGTTTTCTGCCGATTAGTGTACTCCCTGCCTAGGGCAAGGCAGCTTGCACGTGCTGTGTTTTTCAGCGTCTTTGGTCGAAGAAGTGTTTTGGTTCAATTGTTCGCAGATAGATGAGTGCCGCCAAGATATTATCCTGCTTCTGAGTTCTTGTCAATGCAAGCTGCATGAACGAGAAGCGGTCCCTCTCTTCTCTGATTTAGACGATGTCTTTGATAGTTGTGCAATCTTGTTTCGCGAATGCTATGTGATGATGGGAAGAGATACTACCGTGGCAATTCCTGATGCGGAATTGCGTTTTTGAAGTGTCCTAGGCCGTCAATTAGAACTTTGCAGAACCTAGGGCGGCAGTTGGTGGACCGTCAAGACCTGTCCCGGGCATGCTAGTGAGACTGTCTGATGAACCCGAGACTTCGCATCTCTCAAGCCTATCCTGTTGGGAAATCTCAACACGGAAGAGCGGACCCTGCTACAAGGCCTGACCTGTTCCGTGTTGCCAGGGGCGCGACTGAGAACGAGGCGACCTTCATCCTCGTTCTTCCTTATGCACAATACGCTACCCGCTATAAGAGAGGGCGTTGGTATCCTTGATGATCGTCCTATTCAGCGACCAGATGTTTCTGATGGCTTCTATCGTTCCGATCCCGGCAGCGGCTGGATGCCCACATGGACCAAAGAAATGCCACTGAGGCGCTCCTGTGGTTCGAGCTCTGATGCCGGCATAGGTTGTGCCGTTCACTGTCTGTCCCAATACGTTGTTCAGAAAGTCTGGATCGTTATCGACGACTCCGGCCGTAAGATGATGCTCCATGGAGTTGCATATGTTCAGCAGCAACTTGAGGTCGTCCTTGGTTTCCCACGTCGTTATGACCTGAACGGGCCCAAAAAGCTCGGTTGTAACCAAATCAACGTGCGGCGGAATACTCTTTAGCGGTACAAACACAGCAGTCGGTTCAAAGCTGCCGTAGCACGATGGTATCGAATGCCTCTTTAAGCGTTTGCCGCCAAACTGTATCTTCGCGCCCTTGATGCGCAGTAGCTTGTCGATGTGCTCCTCAATCATCTCGTTGGTCCAGGTCAGCACCGGACCGATGGTGAGATCTCTTATGCTGCGTTTGGCGGCAAGTTCTGCTATCCTCGCCAGGAGTCCAAGCTTGAGCCAATTCTGGTGGACAGCCAACAGGCTCTGGGCCGAACATTTTTGACCACTGGCAGCGTAGGCATCCCTATCACACTGCAGTGCTACAAGGTCGATCATAGACGGAATTGCATTCGGCCCCAAAATCTTCCAGTCGAAGCCGGCATCCTCAATGCGGCACTTTCCTTTGGTCAGCTCCAATAGCCGCTCCGCAACGGAAGTACTGCCGGTGAACTGAGTGAACTGAGTCACGGGATCGGCAACCAGTTTCTCCATTACCTGACCGCTGCAGTGAATGAGAAGCAGGTCCTGCGCGGGCATTCCACAATGCAAGAGCAGCCTTACAAAAGCCTCGGCAACTATGGAGGTCGTTGTCGCTTGCTTGAGAACTGGTTTGTTACCCATGTACAACGCACCCATCGTCTGTAAGGCCATTATCTCCATAGGGAAGTTGAAGGGCGTGACCACCGCCACTGGACCATAAGGCCAGCGATAGTCGATGGCCTCCTGTCCAAGTTGATTGCCCGGAGTAGTCTGTCCCTTGGCAAGGAATCTGACCTGATCGCCAGAAAAGTTCTCCAGGAATGTGGCGGTCACGGTGACTTCGCCGCGGCATTGTTCTGTGTCCTTGGGCATAACTCTCTGAATCAGCCTCGTGAAGTAGCTCTCCCCTTCGCCACTTCTGAGAAAATCAGCGAGTTTCTCACTGATCTGTCCATACATCAGGTATCTTTCGACATTCATGATCGGGTTATGCAAACCGTATTTGGGGCATTTTGTCAGTGATTGAATGAAAGGTGCCAATTCCTTTTCGCTGGTGTCCGGCATCTCGATGAATGGTTCGCCTGACAGCGGGTCTACGACCTTTCTATACTTCTTGGTTTCCAGCCATTTCCCGTCGACAAAATTCATGAGACGGGCTGGCCTAGCTCCGGAGAGTTCGTCGGGTTGCCAGGGGAAGATGGCATCTGGCTTTGGTGTTCTAACTCTGTTCATGTGTCACAATACCTCACTTTCGTTTTAGTTCTTGCTCTTACGACAACTGGTCCGCGACCCAGTCCTCAGCATGCCGCAGCAGGGATTCGTTGGGCGAAAGGACAAATGTAAATCTACAATTGAGGGGTAGCGGGCCACGATACCCGTGAGGTGCCCTCTCACTCGTGCTCTTGATGGATGCTTCCATGGATCAGTTGGATAGTCTGAGGACTCATCAACGGCACCAGAATACTATCTGTTTTCCCGGTGTTTGTCAACCTCTTGGCCCCGCACCGCATCGCTCGGTGCATTGGCCCCCAGGGCTGGCCAATGAATATGGAACTGGCCGTGGCAGCTCTCGTTGTAGGCTCTCGGAAGACGTCTCCCTAGTTCGAACCGCCAAGTGCCTGCTTGGTGACACGGGTCGTGAGGGCAATAATCAATCGGTGACGGAGAGTGGTCGTCTCTAAGGACGTGCGGCGCCAATAAGTGCATGGGTGGACAATTGCGGGAGAATGTGCTAGGTTTTCGTCTGCCCAATAGTGCCAGGGTAGTATCGCATGGGGCTCGTGTTAAGAACATAACAAGGATTTCTCGGTGCATCGATGGAAGAAATACTGCCAGGTCTCTATAGAACCAAAGTCCCTCTCCCCGGAAGCCCTCTGAGAGCCACCAATTCTTATGTTGTGAAGGGGCCAGAGCGGTCTTTAGTTATTGATACTGGGTGGAATCGAGAGGACTGCAGGGGGGCACTAGTTTCCGGCTTAGACGAATGTGGCGTGGACCTGAACCAAGCCGATTTCTTCATCACGCATATGCATGCAGACCACTCAGGTTTAGTGTCAACTCTCGCTCGAGAAGGAGCGAGAATCTGCTTTGGCCAGGCAGATGCAGAGATTATCAGGTCTAGTACGCCTGAGCATTGGGAGAAGATGATTGATTCTGCTCGTAAATGCGGCTTTCCCGGGGAGGAGCTGGAAAAGGCTGTTGCAAGCCACCCCGGTCGCAGATACAGCCCAAATACCTCCTTGAATTTTTGCGTCCTCAAAGACGGTGATACGATAGACATCGGGGATTACTCATTTAGATGCATTGAAACCCCGGGGCATACTCCAGGGCACATCTGTCTTTACGAGCCCGGCAAGAAGATATTCATATGCGGTGATCATATCCTTTTTGACATAACTCCGAATATCACCCTCTCCGTGGAGGAGCGGAATCCGCTAAAAGAATATCTGATGAGCCTGGACAAGGTTTATGATTTGGATGTTGAACTCATATTGCCCGGTCATAGGAATATCTTCAGGAATCAAAAGGAAAGGATTCGGGAACTGAAGCAGCACCATGAAGCGAGACTCGCTGAGGTCATCTCTATTCTGGGCAAAGGTAGGCAAAATGCCTACCAGATTGCATCGCAAATGACCTGGGACATAGGTTTCAAGTCTTGGGATTCATTTCCGGCGGCACAGAAGTTGTTTGCTTTTGGAGAGGCCATGGCTCATCTGAAGTATCTCGAAGAAGAAGGGCAAGTGGCATGGGGGATGGAAGAGCAGGGAATTATGTTTTTTGTCACGCAAAATAGAAAGGAGACACACAAATGGCAGACGCTTACGTAGTCTTGGCCGGGAAACTTGGTTACGCTGAGTCGGAGAGGCTTGGGAAGTTGCTCAGAAGGCTCATGGACAAGGAGGAAGCTGAGATAGTAGCTTCTCTTCCGTGTCCTGTGGCTGAGCTTGCCCAGAAGCTGGGCAAAAAAGAAGAAAAGGTGAACGAGATGCTCAAAAAGCTCTTTGAGAAGGGGGGCATCTTCATGACCTCCAAGGGCTATCAATTTGCCAGGGATATATTTCAGCTCCATGATGCCACGGCCTGTGATGTGAGGTCGGACAAGGTGTGGGGACGTGAACTACTCGATCTCTGGGAGGATTTCCTCCAGGCAGAATGGTACGCTGACTGGGCAAAGGTCGTTCAGACCTGGAAAATGCCTCTGTGGAGGGCGATCCCGGCCAGAAAGGCCATCTCCAAAGAGACGAAACTCCTTCCGTCTGAGGATGTGGAGGCTATCCTTGACAAGGCCACCAGGTTTGCTCTGACCAGCTGTTCTTGTCGGAGAGTAGGGACAAGGTGTGATTCGCCGGTTGAGGTCTGTCTTCAAGTCAACCGAGCCGCCGAGTATGCCATAACCAGAGGGACCGGTAGGGAACTGACTAAGGATGAGGCGATGAAGATTATGGATGTCGCGGAGAAGGCCGGTCTCGTACATAGTGTGTTTAACGGTTCTGTGGTCGCCAATGTGATCTGCAATTGCTGTGCTGACTGCTGTGTCTTCTACTATCCTCTTACTAAGTATGGTGTCCTTGAGAAAGGAGTGGCCAAGAGCAGGTTTCAGGCAGAGGTGGACAAGGTAGCCTGCGATGGGTGTCAGACCTGTGTGGAAAGGTGCCCCTTTGAAGCGGTGGATATGGTCAAAATCCCGGGGGAAAAGAAACTGAAGGCACAGATAGGTTCGGAAAAGTGTTTCGGTTGTGGTGTTTGCGCCGTGGGATGTGATTCAGAAGCCATAAGGCTCGTTGAGATTCGGCCTCCTGAATACATCCCCGTTTAAGGGTGATAGCTTATGAAATTTGTTTGCGGAAAGAGCTTTACCAGAGCGACATGCGTCTTCTAAGTAATAGGTGAGTGTCAAATGGCTGAAGCAAGAATTGGCGTCATTGGTGGAAGCGGGCTTTATAAGATGCAGGGAGTGACGGAGGCGAAGAAAGTGAAGGTCAGCACGCCCTTTGGCGAGCCCAGCGACGCTATTATCTTGGGCAACCTGGAAGGAGTAAGGGTTGCCTTTCTTCCCAGACATGGCGAAGGGCATCGAATAGGTCCCAGTGAACTACCAGCGAAAGCCAATATATACGCCTTGAAATCTCTGGGTGTAGAAAGGATCATCTCTGTGAGCGCTGTGGGCAGTCTCAGGGAAGAGATAGAACCTCTGGACATAGTCATTCCCGACCAGCTAATTGATGCCACTAAAGGAAGAGCCAGCACTTTTTTCACCGATGGGATAGTCGGACATGTCTCTCTCGCGGAACCCTTCTGTCCTGTTTTGAGTCAACTTTCGTTTGAGGCAAGCACTCAGGTTGGGGCAGAGTTTCATAAGGGTGGTACTTATCTGGTCGTGGAAGGTCCGCAGTTCTCCACCAAGGCTGAGGCACAACTCTATCGCTCCTGGGGTGCTGATGTTATTGGGATGACAGCCTTGCCTGAAGCTAAGTTAGCCAGAGAGGCAGAAATATGCTATGCCACAGTGGCTATTGTCACCGATTATGATTGCTGGCATCCAAGTTATCAATCGGTGACTACGGAGATGATTTTAGCCAACTTGAAGATGGGCATTGATACTGCCGGGAAAATCTTGAAGTTACTACTGCCTTCCATACCGCAGGAACGAGAGTGTGCCTGTGCTAGCGCCCTTCAATATGCCATAGCCACTGACGCGAAATACATACCTAAAGAAAAAAGGAAACAGCTAGGGCTATTCATTGGCAAGTATCTAGCTGAGGAAGAAGATGTCAGCCAAGCTTGAGTTTGGGTGTTTACCTACTGCTATCGGCAGCATGCCTCACACAAATCCTGATGAGGCTTGTGCCGTTATTATGAAATATCTGCCTGACATCCCCATCTGGCCGCAGTTGCCCAAGCGGTCTCTCAGAGAAAATATGATTGTCCAATTCAGCGAGGGCTTCCCTGGGGTAGTTGAACAGGGGGATAAGATTCATATTGAGCCGTCGGCCAATTTTGAAAGCGAACTCGAGCAAATTCATATTGATTGTGAACAAGGCGATAGCCGTAAATATGGTGTTTCAAGGGACTACGCCGCCGGGCTTCATGCATTTCTCTCCAAGGCAGCGGGTAGTAAGATAGTCAAGGGGCAGGTGACAGGCCCTGTAACGTGGGGCTTGGCGGTTACTCATCGGGACGGTCGGGGAATACTCTACGACGACACTTTGGCAGAAGCCGCGGCCAAGTTTCTGCGGCTGAAGGCTTCGTGGCAGGAGAGTATGTTGAGGAACATATCGCCCAACCCCATCATCTTCGTTGATGAGCCCTACTTGGTTTCTTTAGGCTCGGTGTTTACTCCAATTCCTGAAGAGAAAGTGCCTGTTCTACTAGAAGAGGTATTCAGGGGGATCAAAGGGATAAAGGGATTGCACTGTTGTGGAAACACTGACTGGTCAGTTCTTCTGGACACCTCAACTGATATTCTCAGCTTTGATGCCTATGACTATGGCTCTTCTCTAAGTACCCACTCGGCCAAGGTGAAGTCCTTTCTTCAGCGTGGCGGCAATATTGCCTGGGGGATAGTCCCGAACGAGGAAGAGGCTTTAGCAAAGGAGTCTTTGCCCAGTCTTCGTGACCGCCTAGAAGACACTATGGCTCCATTCGCCAGGGATGGCATCAAGTTTAAGCAGATCATAGCTCAAGGGCTGATAACCCCTTCTTGTACCCTGGCAAGCCTGTCGCTGGAAGCGGCAAACCAGACTCTGGAGTTAACGGCCAAGTTGTCCCGTGACCTAAGAAGCCGGTATCTAGTGTGACCTGAGGAAACGGCTGCCCTTCGGGTTGACTCCCTTATGAGGTCGGGCTACTCTTTGTGGGATGTCCCTCCAATGCTCTTATCTTGTTCACCCTTCTTGCGTGGCGGCCGCCTTCGAAATCTGTGGTTAGGAAAGTCTTGACGATTTCCAAAGCCGACTTTGTATCTACGTCTTCCCCCCCCAGACACAAGATGTTGGCATCGTTGTGCTGGCGAGCTCTTTGTGCTGCAAACACGTTGTGGCACAAAGCAGCCCTTACCCCCTTTATTTTATTGGCGGCTATGCACATACCTATGCCCGTACTGCATATTAGAATGCCAAAGTCAAAATTGCCCGACGCTACTGCCTCCCCGACTTTCCGGGCGATGTCAGGATAATCAACAGGATCGGCGTTGTAACAGCCGAAATCCTGGTAGCTATGGCCTGCCTTCCGCAGGAAGGGCACAATCAGCTCCTTCAGAGCAAAGCCTCGATGGTCACAGCCCACAGCAATGCGAGTCACTTTGCCTCCAAGTATTCCCTGTACGCTTTGTCAATATCATGCCACGCTATGATGCCCTGACGCAACATTATCGGCGGTTCGTGGGTAACGTCCACTATTGTAGATTCCTTGCCACCGGGGCATTTGCCTCCGTGGATAACAAGGTCGATTCTTCCTCCCAACTGTTGTTCAACTTCCTCGGCAGTCAAGGCAGCCGACTGGCCGCTAACATTGGCGCTGGTTCCGGTTACGGGGTTTCCCAAGCCTTTTATGAGAGCCAGACAGACAGGGTGGTTAGGAACGCGCACTGCTATGGTGGATCCTGAAGCCAGACGGGCAGGCAACGAATCTTTTTTTGATAGAACCAGAGTTAACGCGCCGGGCCAAAACCGCCTTGCCAAAAGCCAGGCAATTTCTGGTATCGGTTCCGCCAGAGTAGTCAGTTGGTCGACATCAGCGACAAGCAAGGGCAATGCCTGATACCTGGGTCGGTTCTTTATCTCATAAACCCTTTCCACGGCTCTGGTATTGAAGGCGTCAGCTCCCAGGCCATAGACTGTATCAGTTGGGAAGGCAATCACTCCACCCTTTTGCAGGATTTCAATCCCCTTCTCGATTTCTCGTTGTAGAACGCCCATCTTTCTCAGTGTTAGTATAACACCGGTGCTCGCGTGAGTCAGAAGTCCCCTTTCTTCTGCATCCGAAGGGCTGGCAAGGCTTCAATCATAAGTGATAGGCCTTTCCAAGGCGGAAGAAGACTCAGCCTATTTCTGTTGATAATAGTTCAAAATAGTGATAAGCTAAGTCTATCCTCCACCGCAAATCTGCCATGAAAAAGAAGGTAGAAAGCCACAGAATTGTTGCCAGCGATGATATCGAAGTCTCCACTTATCTGGGGCTGGCTAAAGAGTTGCGCGGTGAGCAGCCTGTAGTTGAGCCCAAGCTACCTCCAAGCGATCGTGAGACTATAGTAGTGCTTGACTTTGGGTCTCAATATAGCATGCTGATTGCCCGGCGCGTCCGGGAGTGCCATGTCTACTGTGAGCTTGTGGCTTACGATACACCTTGGGAAAGAATAGCTTCTCTCAACCCGCGCGGATTTATCCTCTCAGGAGGTCCGGCCAGCGTTTATGACTCGGGGGCCCCTTTGCCCTTACCATATATTTATGAGAGCCGTCTGCCTGTGATGGGCATTTGCTATGGGATGTTTGCCATCGCTTCTCACTTAGGTGGTCAGGTGACTCGGGGAACAAAGCGCGAATACGGACACACAATCCTGCATGTAAGTGCTGAAGGCTCTCCTCTTTTTGCCGGTCTTCCATCGTCTTTCCCCGTTTGGATGAGCCATGGCGACCAGGTAATAGAATTGCCTCCTGGCTTCAAAACCCTGGCCTATACTGAAAACTCGCCGTTCGCTGTTATAGGCAAAGACGATAGTATCTATGGACTCCAGTTTCACCCCGAAGTGGTGCACACGACCCACGGGAAGACCATATTCCAGAATTTTGTGCTTCAAATATGCGGTTGCCAGGGTAACTGGACACCAGCTAACTTCATAGCTGAGAGCGTGGACAAAATTAAGGGACAAGTGGGTGGCGGAAGGGTGGTCTGTGCGCTTTCCGGAGGCGTCGATTCGGCAGTGACTGCTACTCTGATTGACCGTGCTATTGGCAACAAGTTGACATGCATCTTCATCAACAATGGCCTATTGCGTCGTGACGAACCCGAAAGGGTACTCAGTACCTTCAAACGTAATCTCAAAATGGATGTGGTCTACGTAGACGCTGCCGATAGATTCCTGGAACGACTCAAGGGAGTTAGTGACCCGGAACAGAAGCGACACCTGGTAGGAAATGAGTTCATCCAAATCTTTGAGGAAGAGGCAGCCAAATTAGGTAAGATTGGTTTTCTGGCTCAGGGCACTCTTTATCCTGATGTCATCGAAAGTACCTCCACGGATACCAAAGCTGCTGCCAAGATAAAGAGCCATCATAATGTCGGCGGCTTGCCCGCTAAGATGAATTTCACTCTTATCGAGCCACTAAGGTATTTGTTTAAGGATGAAGTTCGACAGGTAGGGTTGGCTCTGGGCCTGCCCGAGGACATGGTCTGGCGGCAGCCTTTCCCCGGACCGGGCTTAGGCATTCGTATAATCGGCGAAGTGACCAGAGAGAAGTTGGAGATACTCCGTGCTGCTGATTGGATTCTAATGAATGAAATCAAAAAAGCCAAGCTTTATCGCCAACTTTGGCAAAGCTTTGCTGTACTCACTGATGTCAAGAGCGTCGGCGTCATGGGCGACTATAGAACTTATGGTTACCTGGTAGCTGTTAGAGCAGTAACCAGTGAAGATGCTATGACTGCGGATTGGGCTCGCCTGCCCCACGACCTTCTCGCTGCAATATCTGACCGTATGGTTAATGAAATTCCCAGCGTAAACAGAGTAGTCTACGATATCACCAGCAAGCCGCCGGCGACTATAGAATGGGAATGAGCGCCAAAGGAGGGGAAAAAATGAGTTGTTCTCCCGAGGAAAGGAGCGATGCACAGCTAGCCGTCATAGACGATTTGGAGATGCTCCGCGAGGACTTGATAGGTGAATTGCAGGCCATTAACCAGTATGAAGACCACATATTAATTCTGGATGATGAAGAAGCCGTGACTACACTGGGACATATTATCGAGGAGAAGAAGAAGCATGTCGCAGAGTTGTTGAGACTAATTCAAAATCTCGACCCCATTCAGGCCGAGAAATTCAAGGAGATTTTATAACGCCATGTCACACAGAGTAAAACTAAAGGGTGTAAGGAAAAACAGAGGCAAGCATAAAAAGAAGAAGAGACAGGTATCCTCCGAAGCTAGTATTGGCCATTCTCAGTAATGGTCTTCACTATTGTTTCCAGTGTCATCTTTGCACAAGCTGGCATTGAAAAGTCTGGAGGGCAGGGGATTCACCACAGGTACAGCCTGCAGGCTGTACCTGTGGTGAATCTTGGAGATACTGCTCATTGGGGATAGGAGGAATAGTCAGGGGTTCGTACTGGGTGAGGGAGATGCCATATTGTCCTCAGTGTCGGGATGAGTTTCAGGACTGGGTGAAGGTCTGTCCGGACTGCAAGGTCGCTCTCGTGGTGGAACTACCTCCTCACCCCGAGCACGAGGAAATGGACGAGCCGCTGGCTCATATAGCTACTGCACCCAATGAATCGGTGGCAAACATGTGGTCAGGTATTCTGGAAGAGAATGGCATTCGAAGCGTATTGAAAGATGTGAATCTTCGAGCAGCCATGTATCATTTTACTTACAACATGACATGCCAAATTCATGTGTTGGCATCGCAGGCTGAGCGGGCAAGAGAGATGCTAGCTCCCTTTCTCGAGACTGACGCGCGAGAGTGAACCTTGAAGATACTGGTCGTTGGCGGTGGAGGCAGGGAACACACCCTGGTCTGGAAAATCGCCCAGAGTCCCAGGGTGGGAAAAGTGTTCGCTGCGCCGGGGAATGCTGGCACAGCCACCATGGCGGAAAACCTGAAGTTGCGCCCCACCGATATGGAAGGGCTGAGCAAGGCGGCCAAGGAAAAGGGCATTGACCTTGTCGTTGTTGGCCCGGAGGCTCCGTTAGCTTCAGGCATAGTGGATCACTTCGATAGGTTGGACATTCCTATCTTTGGCCCCACTAAAGCCGCCACCCAGATAGAATCAAGCAAGGTTTTTGCCCGAAATCTGATGGAAAAATATGGCGTCCCCTGTCCTAAGAGCGCCGTTTTCTCTTCTTACTCTGAGGCTCGTGAGTACCTTCGAAAGCGACACCTACCTGTTGTCATCAAGGCCGATGGACTGGCGGCTGGCAAAGGCGTCATTATCGCCAATTCTCTTTCGGAAGCCGATAAAGCTCTCAGCGACATCATGGAAGCCAAGGTTTTCGGCTCCGCTGGAGATAGAGTAGTAATTGACGAATATCTTAGCGGGTGGGAGGTCAGTCTAATAGCTTTCACTGACGGTAAGACAGTCTCACCTATGGTGCCAGCCTGCGACTATAAGAAAATCGGGGAGGGCGACCGGGGTCCCAACACCGGTGGCATGGGGAGTTACAGCCCGCCCGGTTTCTTCTCCGCCCAGATGACGGAAAAAGTAACCAAGGATATTTTGTTGCCGACTGTGAAGGCCATGGCCAAGGAGGGCCTGCCTTATAAGGGGGTGCTCTATGCGGGGTTGATGATTGTCGATGGAGAGCCCGTGGTGCTGGAATTCAATGCTCGTTTTGGTGACCCCGAGACTCAGGTCGTTTTGCCTCTTCTCAAGACCGACCTGGTGGATATATTTACCGCGGTAATCCAAGGCAACCTCGACCGGTTGAAGATGGAGTGGAGCCTGGAGTCCTGCGTAGGTGTAGTGATGGCTTCGGGGGGCTATCCTGGCAGCTATAAAACCGGCTTTCCCATAGAAGGGATAGCAAGTATGGATAAAGATGTGCTGGTTTTCCATGCCGGAACCAAGTTGGGAAGCGATGGCGTATTTTATACCGACGGCGGACGAGTGCTTACCGTAGCAGGTGTAGGCCAGGACATGGCCGAAGCTCGGGAAAAAGTCTACCGTAACATCCGTAATATCTACTTCGAAGACTGTTATTATCGCAAAGACATTGCCTTGAGAGAGATAGATAGGATAAAATCTAAATCCTAAGGACGAATTCCTGCATCTTGGTGAATTAGGATTTAGGATTTATATGAAGATGGCATTGGTTGGTGTGGTCATAGGGAGCAAAACAGACACTGAGCTAATACAGCCGGCGCTAGACATGCTGAAGCAACTGAGCATCGATTATGAGCTTTCTATTGTCTCAGCTCACAGGAAACCCGAAAAGGCAAGAGAATATGGACTGGAGGCGGAGAAGAGGGGGTTCAAAGTGATCATCGCCGGCGCTGGTTATGCTGCGCACCTTCCCGGTGTCTTGGCCAGCTGGACAACCTTGCCTGTGATCGGTGTGCCCTTGCCCACCAGTGAGCTCAAGGGCGTGGATGCTCTGCTCTCTATAAGCCAGATGCCAGGAGGTGTGCCGGTAGCGTGTGTGGGTATCGGGCCGAGCGGGGCAAAGAATGCTGCCTTGCTGGCCGCCCAGATTCTAGGCATCGAGCATAAAGAGATAAGAGAAGCCTATCGTAAGTATAAACAGGAATTAGCAAGGGGATAATATGATTGAACGGTACTCCAGGCCTCAGATGAAGAAAATCTGGTCTGAGAAAAACAAATTTGACCAGTGGCTCAAGGTAGAAATAGCTGTTTGTGAAGCCTGGGCTCAGTTAGGGGAAATTCCCCGAAAAGACTTGGTCAAAATAAGAAAAGCCAGCTACAGCTTGAATAGCGTCGCTAAGTTTCTTAAGGTGACCCACCATGACATGACTGCCTTTCTCAAAGCGGTGGCTGAAAGCCTGGGTAAAGAATCACGCTTCATACATCTTGGTCTGACTTCTTCGGATGTTATGGATACGGCCCTTGCTCTGCAATTGACCCAGGCGGTAGATATCCTGGCCAAGGATATAGCCGAGCTTATATCCGTATTGGAGGGCAAAGCTGTAGGGCACAAATATACCATTACGATGGGGCGCACTCATGGTGTTCACGCTGAGCCGACTACCTTCGGGCTGAAAATGGCCTTATGGACTGAGGAAATGAAGCGCAATGCTCAAAGACTAGCTGAAGCTAGGGAGAATATCACGGTGGGCAAAATATCGGGGGCAGTGGGGACTTATGCCACTGTGCCTCCTCAAGTTGAGAAGATAGCCTGCGGCAGGTTAGGGATTACACCGGCCCCCATATCGAGTCAGGTAATCCAGCGTGACCGCCACGCCCAGTTTGTTACCACTCTGGCTATCATCGCTAGCTCGCTGGAGAAATTTGCCACTGAGATTAGAGGTCTCCAGCGAACAGAGGTCCGGGAAGTGGAAGAGTCTTTTGAAGCAGGGCAAACGGGTTCCTCGGCGATGCCCCATAAGAGAAATCCGGAGCTTTGTGAGCGCATCTGCGGACTAG
>Ga0315288_10008031_pt1 | contig 13344 bp, 23 predicted proteins | sample YL17G11_20_MG_FD_203454 | JGI IMG/M metagenome (GOLD analysis project Ga0315288, IMG submission 203454) | Sediment microbial communities from Yellowstone Lake, YNP, Wyoming, USA - YL17G11_20 | ecosystem: Environmental > Aquatic > Freshwater > Lake > Sediment | place: USA: Wyoming | collected...
CTTTTCAACGAGATTGAAGGTTCCAGCTTAAAACCTTAATCCGAGTTGCATCTACAGATAACTGAAATAGTGAAATTGCGAAAGAAAGTGGAATGTTCCTTATGTTCGCGCTCAATTTCTTATTGCCGGGACTTGGGTTTCGCCATTCTGGGACCAAGCATAGACTCAAGATGGCTGCGTCGTCTCGGTCTTGCAACGATGTCGGTTTTTTTTGTTCGCTTTTCCCACGAGCTTTGTCTTCTGCCTTGTGCGACGACCACCTATCATCTCAGCCCGCTGGAACTTGTTCCCTCCATCGCAGCAGTCGCGTGGTCAGCGCCAATAGGGGTAGGTCTTGAAAAGAAAGTCAGCAGGACAGAGGGGCAGATTGCCAGACCTTACGAAGCCGGACCATAGTTTCATTGATGCACAATCACAGACCCTGACTTGTAACGTCCGCATAGAACCGCGGGAGATAACCGTAAGCTCTATATCTCTTGACGGACGTTCTTTTTCGAGAGAAGTTTCCGTGGGCCCGTAGCTCAGTCAGGCTAGAGCGGCGGACTCTTAATCCGTAGGCCACGGGTTCAATTCCCGTCGGGCCCGCTCCAACCTTCTTTTCTAAAGAAGGTTGATCAAGAAAACCTGTTGTTTCATTGTTTTGAGTTCCTAGATAGTCTAGAATGGAGGAAAGAGCTTGTTCTGTGATCTTTGAGAGATTTAGCCTGTGATTTCGAGCTGATTCTACTAGTTTTCTTTCTAGGTAGACGCTGACTGTAGTTTTTGTTTCTGTTTTGTTGTGACATTTTCCACGTGGAGCTAGGTTTGTTTTCCACGTGGAACTTCGATTAGACACTTCATTCATGGCTTAACACCTTCGAGCCTATCAAATCCTTCATTGAGTATTGCGCGTAGATCAGAGAGTATAGTTTAGACACTAACGTGACAGTTGCATTATGGTAAATAGCGGCAGTGGCTAACTCACCAAACAAGTATCGTTTTGCCGTACTGATTGACTTCAGTTTTGTCCTAACCTTTTCTAACTCAGTTTTCATTTCTTCCTTCATAGGCTTTTCCAATTGGGCGACTAGAAATATCGTTCTACTGAACGCTTCCTCAGGTTTCTTTTTTTCATGAAGCAGCTCATTTATCTCATCAGTCTGCACAAAAATCCTTTCTAGAAGAGCTGGGATCGGTGGGCTTCTTGTTGTCTTTTCGTCTTTGACGAACCATAAACCTTTACTGTCTTGGATTTTTTCCGCTAACTCAAGACTGTTCAGGTAGTTGTAAACGGTTGTTCTATCCATACCTACCTTCTGAGCCACATCAACAGCACTTATGCCTGTTCTACTTTGTCGAATGACATTGTAGCACTTGTGGAGCTTCTCCATATAATCACGTTTCTTTTTCTCTGACATTGTAGCGACACCACTCTATTCTATGAGAATGTAGCTACTTATAGCTTGTGGTAACAAATGAAAAGCATTGTAGTGAGGCTTAGAATCGAGCCTGAATACAAGGCCAAACTGCAGGAAGCAGTAAACAACGGCATAGCCAAAACCATGAGCGACTTAATCCGACTTGCCGTTGACAAGTTTGTAGAAGAGAGTGAGGAAGCCTCAGTTCCAGCCGCGACTTCCTCAGCCCAGGACTCAACCAAACGAGGTGAATCCGATAATGAGTGAATCACCTTCTTTGAATAAGGTTTTTGCTACTTTCCAGAAGCGTTTGGGTGTGTGTGGTTATATATATATGAAGGGTTGGGAGTATCTTCTATCTTCTAGACACCTCATACACCCATACACTACAACACACTCACACCACACACTCAAACATTATTTTGAAGGCAGAGAGATTTCACCATATATATACACAAATACACACCCTGAGGCTTCTTAAATGGTTAGGCACGACGGAGCTGAAGCCAAAAGAGAGCGTATGGAACAAATCTCAAGAAAAATTCAAGCTGCACTCTACATTGAAAACCCTATTTCACTTTCTAAGATAGTCGCCCAAGTTGAATATGATTTTGGATTGACAAAGACAAGAATTAGAGAATATCTGAAAACTCTTCAGGATCTCGAGCGGTTCAAGATTGACGAAGCGAACAACCAAATTCGCAAGGTTGTTGAGGCTGAGAAGCATGACTGAGGATAAAGACGTTCAGAGAATCAAGCAGATCGCTAGAGAAGTTTTCTGGGAGATTCTTGATTCCGATCTGTTGCCGCTTCTGAAGGATTTTGCTGGTATTCGTGCTGACGCTTCGAAACCTAAAGAGAACCAGGAGACCAAACCGACGGTTCCAGAGGACACATTCAGCGTTCTATCCTACCAAGATGAGAAAGGCGCGAGCCTCGGAGACTTCCAAACGGCCTATTTGAACATGAACATACCGAACAACTTTAACCATGCCTTCAATGTTCTGAAAAGCAATAATGCAGTTATCGGATCTCCGTTCCACATGGAAGGCTACAGCTTCCGCTATTGGATTTTCCCTGACAAGTACATGGACAGAATTTTCCGTAAGAAGCTGGAAGCTGAAAAGGTGTCCTAAATGGTACGCCTAACTCTGGTTGACGGACACAAAGGCCCTGGAGACATCTTGGTGCTGCTAACCTGCAACCGGCAACCGTTGAAGTTTGCAGAATGGCTTTACATAGGCTTGCACTATCTCAGCAGCGAAGCATCATACTATCCGAAATCAAGAGGCTACGCTGGATCTGAATACCTAATGAACGCCCTAGACGATTTAGTCTATAATGCACTGTCACTCAAAGAAGTTTTGCACAAGTACCAACTAGATGATAGGATAGGATTAGATGTGGTGGACGAAAGACTGCCGCGTATTGCATTGAAGGTGTTGACATGAACTTGTTAATTTCCTTCATCTTAGTTTTTGGGTTCAGTTTCGGTGGAATTTTGTTAGGAGTTGGACTTAGTGTTTGGAAAGAAGCCAAAAAGAAAGAAGCGTAGCAGAATCAAGATTCAGCATGAACGTATAGAAATGGAAGCGGATAGACTGGCCTTGATTGGTTTGCAGTTTTCAAACGCAATGCTAGACTCGGCAATGAAGTTAGAAGTTGCACGTAGCAAAACAGAACCGAGGTACATTCAATGATAGAATACTTTTTCCTTATCCTATTGCTTGGCGTGTGCATCGTGTTCGTGTTAATGCCCTTCTTTGTTGCTTTGCCCTGGGGTGCCGGCTGGAACGCTTTACTAATGGGAAGCGTAGCTACAGGAATCATCATAGCGTTTTTCATTATGAAATTCCGCGGGGGTTCTAGCTGATGCAAACGGCAACCATAAGAAACTTTCCAGAGCACCGGTACAAACTTGGCAAAATGGAAAAAGGAATAGGCTTAGCTGACTTCACAAGCATATTGAATACGATCGATGCTCTAGGCATCGCACAAAATCATTACGTCGAGAAGTACGGAGCTGACAAGATCAAAAGCGCGTTAGCCTGTTTCTATTGGAGCGGATTCAGAAAAACAGAAGTCCTCGGAGGACATGCTAAACGGTATTTACTACCCCCTTGTAAACGACATCTTCAAACTATAGAACGCAAGTCGAACGCTGTACCTGGCATACTGAAGGAAGACATAGAGATTAAAGGTGAATGGATCTTCATAACAGCGGAACCGCGTAAGAAGGGAAGTCGAGACGCACCTATCGAGCTACCGTTAGTCTTTCCATACGTCAACCTAATAGTTGAGCAATGGGATAAGACAACTGAAGGACAGAAGGTTTGGAACATAACTGAATGGGATATGTGGCATTTAATGAAGTTGGTAGATCCTAGACAGTACGTTCATTTCTTCCGGTTCAACCGAATCACCGAGCTATGCTGTAACCCTGAGATTAGTCTAGGCGAAATATGCAGTTGGAGTGGATTGTCACCCTTGACGATCAACAGTTACTTAGAACGATCTGGACGCTTGATTCATTCCGCTGCCGTCAAAATGAAACGGCAATACGTGAGGTGATAAGGTGCAAGAAGAAACCGAGAAAGAAACAGTCACAACCTTCACGCGTCGACAATTGATAGACTTCCTTAACAACGTAGACGCTGAGTATCAAAAGAAGAATCCGCACATGACTAAGAGCGAGTTCGTATCATTCGCTTGGACTAAATGGCGTTTCGTGCGCTTCTTATTCTATGACAATGAACAACCTCAACACATGGACAATGCTGAACTCATAGTCCTGAAACAGTTACACATACAAGGCTTCTCTCTCCGAGACATAGCCTTCATGCTTGACAGATCGCTTGGCTCAGTAGAAGAACGTGTGCATAACTTTGGCCCACGTGAGCAACTGATAAAGGAGCTGCAGCAAGGACTATAACCACTATCTTTCTTTCTTTCCTTAGAACACTCATACATACGTGCTTCTATTTCTGTGAATATATTAATAGAATCTCCATCAAAACTCTATGTTTTACTGTCTAACAACCATCACTCAATTAAACTTAACTTTAATTGAAGGCATGGAGAACTTAGACAAAGAAGCCCGGTTCTATCCTCTTTTCTATCTCTATTAATGTATTGGGTATAAGGAATCACGGATTTTCAAGGTTTCTTGGGTAGCTGATTCAGTATCGGAAGTGTTAAATCTAGAACACGGTATACAGTTCCGTATACCAGAAGGTTCAGGGTGTTTAAATAACAACTCAGATTCAAGAAACAACTACACCTAGAGATCCAAGAGCCTTTGTTTTTATTTCACGTATGAAGACAGCTGATGGTGAAGTTTTCGGTTTCACGTTTTTACGGCATGATCCAAAACGCTGCGCTCATCCAGGCTGCATGAATATTTTGTCTCCTTCAAATACAAGAGGATGGTGTATTCATCATCAACATTGGAGACAGAAGAACCCAACTGTTGGAGTCAAGTATCCTGACTTCGGTAAAGTGTTTGTTCCGCGTCAACGTAAACAGAAAGTTTGCAGCGTTTGTAATTGTGCTCTATCTCAAGCTAACCGCTCTGGACTATGTCGCGTCCATTATGGTAAAATAGTGGGAAAGAATCATTGGCACGGAAGATAGAACATGGGTTTGAATCTGTCTTATCCTTATCAACATGAACCGAAACCTAAGAAAGCACCACTCATTTGCTCAGAAGACACTCAAGGAGATTTACTTGACGTACGAAACGATCTGCTAGAAGAATTATGCGATCTTGAAAACCTACGGTTCCCTACGGAAAAGGATAACATCAACAAGACTTTACTTCTTAGAAAAATTCAGGTTCTTGAAAGCGAGCTATTGCGGTTGTCAATGAATGAACTGTCAGGTAAATTGCTGAAGTTGTTCGGCGTTTGAACTGTTGCCATAGATGTAACCGTGTTCTTCCTTCTCAGAGCAAAAGAAAGTATTGCATTGATTGTTGGGCTAAAATCTTCAGAATGAAAACGAGTTGCTGAATCTGAGGCATGGACGCGACAAGCCTAATTCTAACGGAATACCCCTCACCTTTTTTGTGTAGAAACCTGACTTCTCTAACATTCACTAGACAAAACATCTATAAAACTAGGCCTTCTGACTTCAAGAACTCCTGAACAATTCGACATAGATGGCAGTTCTTTTGTTTCAATTCTGTTAAATGATTTGCGTGTGTGTACGAGACTCGTGTTTGCATTGACGGTAAGGTTGGCTTTGTCATAGATCGCTTTTGTTTTCCATAGATATTAGCGCGCTTTGTTTTGCTTTCCTTTTCTGGATGGCAGTCCACATCAATTCTTTGATTGCTGGACTAATTCCTCCAGGATGATTCGGGTTAACCACTCTCTGCATAAACTCCTTCAAAAGCCTAGAAGGAACATCGCGAATAGTCAAATCCACCATCACGTCATCTTTGAACGGATTGTTTAGATTTTCTTCAAAGAAGTATGCGAGCCTTGCTTCTCTGTTCACGGTTTGTCAAGCCCATGAACAGCACGAGACTCTAGATAGTAATAAGGCATAACCTGAAACGACATTCATAGAAAACAGAGAGAGAAGTGAAAGTGAACGACGTTCAGTTCAGAACTCTCAGATTGGCATTCTCATAGGTTCTTTTCAATAACTAGACTCTGTTCCCAAAATATCATAATAGGAAATAGAGCTATAAGTGAAACCTTTCTGATAGTGTTTAGCAGTGCATGCTAGTTACACTGGAAGGAGCATCATGTTTCGATATTTGATACAGCTTCCATTCTACTTGAATTTCAACCCTACTCAGAGTTTTGATTTGAAGCTTACAGATCAAAAAGTCAGACTCACCTTCGTGAATCCAGTAGCATTGAGCATCCCTCCCGCCCCTTTGACTACATTGACTTTTGACTCGCAAACTCCCCTAACTCCAGAGAAATTGGAGGAGATACGACTATTCGTAAACAGAATTTTCAGAGCCTACCGCCTAATTACAAAACAGACTTTCAACAGCGGGACTATCACGCAACTTGCCAAACAGGATTTCCTCAATTATGTTCAATATGGCGAAATAGACGAGAATGGGAAGTTGATAGGAAAGCCAAGGTTCATTTCATACATACATCAGCTCAAGATTGGCGGAATTGAAGTTGAGGAATTTTCTGAAATCAGACGATCGGCCGAGTCACCTGACTTGATTTTGGAGCGTTCATATGATGAAATTCTCCTGCAAGCTAAATCCTTCTTTGATCAAGAGAACTTTAGGATGGCCCTACTGGAGGCAGTAATAGCGTTGGAAATTGTAGTGTCTTCGATAATCAGCAGAATCGCAACTGAAAAGGGAATTTCCGAGGGAGAGACTGAAGATTTCCTAGTGAGGGTTGGACTTGCCTATAGCCTCGAAATAGTTCTGAAACTGTTAATTCCACAATCTCTTCCTCGAGAGGAAGTAATCTTAGGTTGCAAAGGCGCAAATACTATCAGAAATGGTATCATGCATAAAGCACGATTGTCAGTGTCCCAAAGTGAAGCTGAAGATGCCATAAACAATATTGAAATGTTTATCTCTCAAGTGAAACCTCTGATGGTTAGGTAATTCGCATGTTAACAACCTCTCAGCTTCTCGAGATGTTTCAGGTATCTAGGGTAAAACTCTGCGCTTTGACGTTCTAGAGCCATGTAGTGTTTAGCTCCAACTGAAACCGGAACTCTTCCCTCAATTAAATCAGCTCCCGATTCAGAAACGTCTAGCTCTATCATCTTGTCGAAAGCATACTTCCTCAGATATTTCGGACGAATCAAATCATGCTTACCCAGAATCCTACTACTCGCTGCCATTTCCTTGATCGGCTCTCTAACTTGTTTCAATTCGTCACACGTGTGTTTCGAGAGGTGGCCATAATAGGCTTGTCCCATGTTTGTGAACTTGATTTCTTGTTCATTGCCGGCGAAATGCTACACCCATTCCAAGAAGAAGTCCGCCAGTTAGGCAGCAGATCGCTGCAACCACACCTAACCCCAAATTGTCGATGGCGTATACTGTTGGAATATCAGTTTCACCTGAAAAACCGCTGTATACTGTTGTATAACGGACTAGGAAAATCCCAGCGGCAACGAATATGAAAATCATTCCCATAAGCAGATACCCAGTTGACTTCAATATGGATTTACCCCAACCCATAATCTTTGCTATTTATCTAAAAGGTTTTTGCTCGTTAACTATTACCTAACTAATCGAAGTGGAGAACAATATCCAGGAATAGCGCTCATCGTTCAGCCATAGCCTTTCATAATCGCTTTTGAGTTTCTTTCCCAGTTCAGTTTCTCTTGACAACATCATAGGCAATAGATTTAAGCCTACAACTCGTAGTGACATCTGGTTCTCATGGGATTCGTTGAAGTTTTCCTAAAGAAAGAAAGAGATGTTACTGAAGAAGATATCCTCAAATTCATATCAGCAAGGGTTGAGGAGAATTTGAATCTTGATTACAAGAACATCCAAGCTTATAGCAATTTTGACGAACTCTCACGAGATATTTCTGCTTTCGCAAACTCAGCAGGCGGACTCATTATTCTTGGCATTAGTGAGGAAGAAAGCGGAAGTGGAGATTCCCTACGGAAATTCCCAAAGTCAATAACATGGGGTTCGGAGTCTCTCTCCAAGGAACGACTAGAAGACAACATTGTTGGTAAGATCCACCCTAGGATTGATGGCATAACAATAATCCCTGTTCGAAAAAGAAACGGTTCATCAGAAGTGATTTTCCTTATCGACATTCCTCAGAGCAGCAACCCGCCCCACATGGCTGGAGACAATAAGTACTATAAACGACTGAATTTTCGACGAGTTCCAATGGAGCACTACGAGGTAGCGGATTTGTTTGGGAAGCGAAAGACTCCCATGCTCAATGCTGTGTCAGAAATGTATTCCGTAGAAAACGAAAACGGTGTTTTTTCGCTTAATCTATTCTTGACAAATTCCGGCAAAGCCTCAGCCAAAAATGTCATGTTTTGGGCAGACTTTTCTAATGCGGACATAACTGCAACCAAAGCTTTCACGAGACTTGACGATTTACGAGGTGGCACTCCTTCAATTCAATATAACGATCCGAACACTCTTGTATACCCAATCCCCGTTCATGTCAAAATGGGCGAAGTCTCCCTGAGAATCAAGGACAAGAGCAGTCCCGTACTTATCGAATACAACTTGGTGGCAGAAGACACCGCTTATGTTAAAGGACGATTTAGCATTGATGCCTCTTTGCTGAAGGCGGCGGCGGAATCAGAAAACAAAAGAATACTTGTCTACCCGAAAGAGAGCAGAATCAATGAATGAAGAACACATCTCACCTTTCCAGTACTTTGAGATTTGCTTTGTCAGATTTCTCTTGGCGTTCGTATGCCTTGAGGCTGTCTTATCATTGTTTTCTAGTAGCAGTCTTTTTCGCCGCAGAGTTTCTTTCTTGGATTTGATTTGCCGCAGCCTCAGCTTGAGAAAGAATGTACTTCGAAACTCGTGACATGCTCAGGGGCCTGTATTGGTTCTTGTCGGTGAGATCCACCAAGAAGCTGTCTAGGGTGTCCACGTCGATAAATGGAAGCTGCTTTGTCACCTGCATGGCTTTCAAGTAAGCACCATAGTCCTTGTAGAAAGTGATGAACATTCTGTCCTTTCCAAGGCCTTGTCCGCTCACACCCATCACAGGGGCGTAGGGTTCGCTCTTTTCTACCTCACCCGCTTGTTCCGCCTCATCTTCAGGACTTGAAGCTCGTGAACCTTGGAGTTTGATGAAGCTGACGCCCATGATCTGGAACCCGAGTTTGCTGAAATCAGGCACAATCGTGTACTCTTTAATGACGCCCTGCTCCTCCAGCTTTTTCATTGTCCTGCTCACAGTGGGCTGAGACACTCCCAACACTTTGGCAAGCTCCCTGTCACTCCTCCTGCTATTCTTCAGCAGTTCAGCAACCAGTCTAAGCTCAACCGCTTTCAAACAAAACACCTCTGAACCGATAACATTAGGATTGAAGCTTACGGTTAATAAGCATTCAACAAAAGAGCCTAATACAGAACCCTCAGGTTTGCTTTGTCATAGATTCGTTTTGATGTCTCAGCTTCTCGAGATGCTTCAGGATAGAAGGCTCAGCTCCTCTATCGCCTTGAACACTCTCTCCTTTAGATCGCTTATCAACGCCGGGTTGAAGTAGTTCCGCATAAATACGCTTCCAGAAATTCGGCCTTGCAGAAAATCTATCTCCGGTTGCGAAAGATGTCTAGTCATGCAAGTAGCATAATATTCCCGTATATCATTGAACCTGGGGTTCAAGCCCTTCCGCTTGATCCTATTTGTGATCTGAGCCAATGTAATCTTCTCACTCAAAGCTACTCTTTCAATCAAAGTCCTAGGAACAATACTCACGAAGGCTTTCTTGTTGTTCCTTATGAATATCTGTTTGAAACGAAAATGCTCTAGGACTTCTTTTTCAGCATTGTAGTATTCGTTCAACTTGCCTTGCCTTGACAAGTCAATAATCAGGTTGCAGCTCTCTATCGCTTCAACACATCTTAAACCGCTAACAGTTATGAAATCCATGAACGCTCCGAAACAAGGCCATTCTTCTTTAACCTTCTTAGTCCATGCGATAACTGAACCTTGCGTTTCAAACTTGGTTAATCGAGAAATCAGCAAGTCCTCAGCTTTGACGTTCTCCCATTTCAAACCATAGTCTTTGACTAGCTTCTTGAAATCCTCATGTATTCCTAGAAACTTCGCAAGATTTGACAAGGCAGCTAAGGCATGTCTTTTCTTTGATATTGAAAAGTTGTTAAGCTTAGAGAAATCTTGTTCCAAGAGACAAGAACCGTAAATCTTAGCATAGTACAGTATGTCCTTGCTTGTTTTAGGAGAATGATTCCTATCTAAGAAACGCTTGAAACTATCCATGTCTATGTCGTGAGGGAAGCGCGGAAACCGTAGGTTTCTGCCTCTTAATCCGTAGGCCACGGGTTCAATTCCCGTCGGGCCCGCTCCATTTTCTTGGAAAGAACATGGTTAAGAACTTCGGAACTTTCCGCTTGCTTTCCTTGTGGAATGTGGTCTAGGATCGACTGCAGAGCTTGTTCGAAGATTCTGCTTAGGTTGAGGTTTCGTTTTCGTGCTTCCTGTAAGAGATGTGGGCTAATGGTTAATCCGACTCTTGTTCAAGGTTGTCTTTTCCAGGCGGTAATTATTGACAAGAGAGTGAAGCTTGTCCAAGTGTTCTTTGTGGTTGTACATCCACGTTCCGTTTTCGAAGAATTCATACGAAATCGTCTGTTGTTCGAGAGGACTGGAGGGATCCTCAATTACATATTCGTAGTTGCTCAAGATGCTTTTTCTAACAAGTCCTGACAGAGTATTCATGAGGTCTCCAAATTCTCTTCTCGGAAGGTATATGTGAACAAAAAGGGCGCTTTGTCCAAAGATTTTGCTTATCCCCCGGGCAAAAGGCTTACTCATGAGTGACAACGCAAATTTCGCCATGTCCTCGTTATTATTGAAGTCAAATCTGAAACAGAAGACATCTGACTCCTTTTCAAAGTAACGTAACAAGACTGCATACCCCTCGATGAGTCCCTTTCCAATTACATGGTTGGTGAAGTGATATTGCACTTTATGAGGGCTCAATTTTAGCATTCTTGCTATGTCCCGCAGTCTGCAGGTTGCGTCTTTTTCCAACTCAGCCAGAACAAGAAGGTCAATCTCGTCAGCTCTTTGCGGATAAAACTCAGCTTCTACAAGTGTGGGTGGAAGTTGGGTGCCTTGGTTTTCGATTGTTTTAACCCATTTTTCCCAATCAAATATCCATGTGTTTGACTTTTGATTAAACCAGCTATCAGTCAAGTTTATCGTTTGTATGCACGTAGACCAAAACAGGTTGATACTTTCGGTTATATTCAATTCGCCAATTTCTTTTATGAAGTGCTCGAAGTCGGCGGTGTGTTCTATTGGAATCCCATAGATTCCATAATATCCTTTAGGAGGCGCATACGTCCTGGCAACATACAGATAATATCCTTCTGCTTTCAAACACTCCTTTAACAAGTCTTCATATCCTGGATTCGCCTTGGCGAATACAAAGGCTTTTTTCAATCCGATGAAAGTGTGGTAAATATTCGCTTGAAGATGCAAGGAAAAGAGGGATGTGAGTCGCTGTGTCCTGTCACGCACTGTCTGAACAGGCATTTCTATTTTTTCAGCGAGTTTTTCTATGTTTCTTGGACCGAACACTCCAAGCGCTTCTAGTATCTTAATGTCGGTGCGGTCGAGTTGTTTTCGCATTTCAAGTGTTCCCCTCGTAACTGGACTGTGAGCACTCACTAAATATCTCAGTGATCTGCTTTTAATTCTTTAAGGCCAACCCCCGCCGCCTTTGGGATCTCCGCTAGTCGGAGTGCAATTGCCACCGTCGAGCAGGTTATACTTGACGTCGCCCTGTGCGCTATCGTTGCCCTGACTACTGAAGGTGGGCGCCCTCAATGCTGTTATTGCTGCATTGCAGACAATAGATATGCTGAGAAGACATAGAAGCACGATCAAACCCAATTTCATTTTCAAGCTTTGTTCACCTCCTTGGTCTTTTACACGGGCAAAATGGAATATGTCCGTGCAAAAATTTAAATGGTGTGAAGGTAGAATTAAGAAGCACTCTATGAAGTGATAATACCCTCGTTCCAATGGCTAGGGGTTGAACCATTGTCCGCCTGGATTCAAGAGTCCAAGGGAATGTCCTTCATGTTTCGATCATCCCGAACTAATGAGTGATCATGAATGTTAAATTCGCAGAGTACGGCTACAAACGAAGAAGTTGACATAAAACCCTCAACCAAAGAAGATCCGTTACAGGTCTTGTATGTTGAAGATGATGCTGCGTTATCGAAGGTCGCGAAGCATTGTTTGAAATTGCATGGCAGCTTCGATGTGGACATTGCTTCTTGTGTTGATGCAGCCAAAGAAAAGATGAAGATGAAAACATACGAGGTGATTGTTTCAGACTACATGATGCCTGGGAAAGATGGTTTACAGTTTCTCAAAGAACTAAGACAGAAGGGTGACAAGATTCCTTTTATCGTATTTACTGGAAAAGGCAGAGAAGAAGTAGCCATTAAGGCATTGAACCTTGGCGCTGACGGATACTTCAACAAGCTGGGTGATCCAGAAACAGTTTATGGCGAACTAGCACATGGTATATGCCAAGCTTTGAAAATTGCAAAAGGAGAAGAGGCGTTGAGGGAAAGCGAGGAACGCTACCGTCTTCTCTTTGAACAGAGCCACATTGGTATTGGCATATTATCTCTCGACGGAGTCGTGGTTGACGCCAATAGAGCCATGCAAACCGTCACTGGATACTGTAAAGTAGAGCTTGAAAAGATTAACCTAACCGAGTTATGCGCAAATCCAAAACAAAGGAAGGAGTTGATTGAAGACCTCAGACGACATGGTACTGCAATTGATTTGATAGTGCGATTGAAACATAAAGATGGCACCTTATATGATGCTAGTATGACTGTGACGCGTATTCGTATTAGGGACGAAGATTTTCTCCAAACGACATTGCAAGACATCACAGAACACAAACGAGCTGGAGAAAACTTGAGAAAATGCTAGGAAAGTCGAAGGTTCTCAATGACAAGTTGGGTGTTGTGGGTGAGCTGACAGGAACAAGGCATGACGTTCGAAACAAGCTTTCTGTAGCTGCAAACAATATTTCCCTAGCTAAACAGAGGCTTGTGGCGACTGTGAAGTCGTAGTATTCAAACGCGGGCTTTGATGCATGCGTTGTCCAATGCGTGAAGATGGGCTCTGATCTCTTCTCTTGTATAACGATCCCATTTAAGATAATCAGCAAGAACTGCGGGTAACGTTACGTCTTGGCGTGCAAGATATGCTAGGAACTCGAATGTTTCATC
>Ga0315288_10008032_pt1 | contig 13344 bp, 13 predicted proteins | sample YL17G11_20_MG_FD_203454 | JGI IMG/M metagenome (GOLD analysis project Ga0315288, IMG submission 203454) | Sediment microbial communities from Yellowstone Lake, YNP, Wyoming, USA - YL17G11_20 | ecosystem: Environmental > Aquatic > Freshwater > Lake > Sediment | place: USA: Wyoming | collected...
GTTTTGCCCAATAAAGTTATGTGCTGTTACACTCATACAGAACCTCTTCCGCCACCACTCACAGGTGTATAGTTAGTTTTAGGTGTTGGTATAGCTTTTTTCATTGCTTCACCAATAGCTGTTGCCAATGTGTTAATATCTGAAGCCCCAAGTAATACTTGCATAGGTTTTGAATTTTGAATTTTATTTGCAATATTACCAAGAGGTAAATTAGCTTTATCTGCTAATTGAGATGGTATCATCTCTTTAACTTTACTAATACCAGCATCCATCCCACCACCAAGTAAATCTTTTGGTATTGGAACACTTCTTGGTGTCATTTTTTTCATCATGGAATATGCATCCCCGACATTACCTTTAACACCACCATTAGGTTTTTCTGTAACCTCACCACCATATTTCATTTTACCGCTTCTTACAGCGTCATACTGACCCTTTAAGCCAGCTAATTCTGTATGCCAAGGCTCATAAGGCATTGGACGAGCAAAGTGCCATTTAGATAGCAATCCCATACGATCAAGAGCATTACCGTCTCCTCTATCCATATCTATAGCATATCCGAATTCATGCATTGATCTACCAGGTTTTGCAACATATTTTGTTCTACCTGTTCGAACTGCTTCTGCGTATAATGCCTTTTGTTTTTCTGGAGATCTTGATCCAGATGTAATATCAATTACACCACCCTTTTGGGCATACTCTTGAGCCATCCCAATAAAGTTATGCCATATAGCAGGATTTATCCCACTAACATCAACATTAGAACTCGCCTTTCTCCAACCAGTACCATCAGACCCTTTAACCGCATTATTAAATACTTCAGCGGCAACACCACCAGCAGCAGTTAATTTCCCACCAACACCCTCCGCAGAACCAACAGCAGACGCAAGATTAGATCCTACACCACCGAAAGACATTGCACCAAGTCCAGTTTTTTCCTTTTTCTTATCGTCTTTAAACACAGGCTTTGAGAATAACAGACCTTTAATCTTACCCATTACACCAGAAGCTGCAAGATTTTTTGGCTGAGGTTTTTTTATTTTTTTAGTAGATCCACCACCATAAGCATCCCCAATGTCACCACCAGAAGATTTCGGTTTTGGTATACTTGTTGAACCACCACCAGAAGAAGATGTAGATTTTGATTTAAGAGCACTATTAATATCTTTAGCTAATAATATCCCATCGATACCCACACTTATTGCAGTACCAACACCAGGAAATATTGATGCAATACCACTGGCAAATTCTAATAATCCCCCAACAATATCGCCTTTTTTGATACGCATAACACCAAAAGCAACACCCATAACAGCACCAAGAATTGGAACTTTCTTTACCGCAGTTTTACCAGCGGTATGTGCCGCAACTTTACCTGCAACACCAAGACCTGTGGCTATGGCTTTACTTCCAACTTTAGCACCGATTTTTTTACCAATACCAGATTTTGCGACAGCAGTAACAGCTTTTTTACCAAGTGCCGTTTTTCCGAGAGATGTTGCAACTTTAGAACCAAGAGTTCTCCCAACAGTTTTAGCCCCCATACGAGCCAAATGTTCAGCACCAGCTCTAAGTCCTAATTTCTGCACAACTTTCATTGTTGTGCCTACAGTTTTCATTGCTGTTGACATCATTTTAGGAAGTTTTGCTAAGGTAGTACCAACCTTCGCTATACCTTTTACCGCGTTAAAAACTTTTCCTAATATTTGTGGTAATTTGAATATTAATTTAACTGTTCCAAAAAATGCCTTAGCCATATGATTAAGCCCTTTAGCCACAGAAAATAAAAATTCCTTTTTACCTGTAAGTAAGAATCCCGCGAGACCCCCAATAGCTAAAGCTTTACCTAAAAACCCAAGAGCACCAAAAAGAGCCCCAACGATTTGACCCATCAGACCCTTTTTTTCTTTTTTCTCTTTTTTCATTAATCCACCAATACCTTTATTGATACTCTCTAATAAAGAATTGGATTTTTTTGAATAATTTTCTTTTTTGAAATAATCACGAGATTCTTTTTTAACCTCAGCATTTTGTTTGGATTTACCAAAAAAACCTTTGAGAGACTTTATAATTGAAGAATCTCTCGCCTTAGACATTTTAATATTTTCTTTTTGGATGGAACGTAAAGTTGAATCTAAAGATTTTTTCAATTCTTTAGATTCTTTACCTTTACCCTTATTATTGATTTGCTGTAACTCCAGAACTGTGATCTTCTGCAATTTAATAAGTTCGGCTACACTTTTTTGTGCGTCACCAAATGCTGCCCCAATAGTTTCTTTTATTTGGGCATTATTCGCTTTGATAAATTGATCGACCTTTATTCCAGATAAGAAATTATTTTCTGCCATGTGTCTTACCATTCATATTTGGATTGAAACCCAAATTAGTTATAGATGTTCTAGATTGCTCCTCAGCATTATCGTCATTTCTTTGTTTAACTAATCTTTCATAAAACCAAACGAATTCATAATATTCTTTATCATTGTAATCAAATGGAATATTTAATGCATAAGTTATTTGAAATTCCCGTTCTAATATCTCATCAAGAGATATGGCGGGGAAGAAAGAAGTCGGGACGAAATGATAGCCCCAATTGGGTTTCACCTCCACAAAGATTACATGACACATTCATATATGGTTTAACACTTGCAGTATTATTTTCCACATGAGTTAAAAGACATGAGAAATCTTGAGGATCAAGATTGAGAACGTAATTATATTTGTCTAATGGACTGAGTGCTTTACCATTAATTGTATCGATCATATATGCCATACCAACTAATTCCTCATCAACTTCATTACCAGATTTTACAATCATCTGTTCATAACGTTCTCTGAAATTACCGATATCTTTTTCATCTTTAATCTGTAAAAATTTAAGAGAAATATGATCTTTAGATTCAAGAATGATATTTTTCTCAAAATTCTCAACTTTTTTAATTTGAATTGAATTCACATCGAAATGGTATGTAGATTCTTTTTCACATTTAGGACATTCGAAATCTACAACATATGAGTTATTTCTGTATGAGTTAGCTCTAAGCCAAAATAAGATGTAAATTTTATCGTTAAGATAAATCTCGTCAACAGGAATACCTTTTACACATTTACGTAAAATCTCAGTGATTACAGATTCTGCATTATATTCATTAATAGAAGTTAATTTTTTAACTTCAAGAACTTTAAGTGGTCTACCCATAATTTTAGTACCTGCTGGATATAGCAACCCACCAGTTGGCAATCCTGTGATGTCCCAATAATTGCTATTGTCTACAGCAGTGAAAGCCTTAGACTCTTGCTGAATTTGTGAAACTGCTGTCATATCACCCTTATCTACAGCTTGAGCCATAGAACGCATGAGAGCAAGCATTTTCTTTTCATCTTGATCTTCATTAGGATTGTAATTCACAGCATCATTATTAACATTATCATTTTCAAAATCTTCAACTTGTCCACTTGACATTTTCATATAAAATCCTTTAAATTATTTTTAACTAATTAGAAGTCTACTGGATATTTAGGTTTCTGATTTGGGAATCGTCTATTACTTTGACCCAAAGCATCTTGTTCATTACCAACTCTATTAGCCTCTGCGCGAGATATAATAGGTTGATTAGGAAACTCATCATATACAAAACTTCTTGAATATCTTTCAAATTTGTCACAACCAAATGTGACGATATATTTCATTGCGGAATTATCATCGTAAGCCAAATTTTGAGCTTCTGCATTTATAAAATACAGTCGAGGAAATTTCCACACATATACACTTTCTTTTTTCTCATCACCCATATATACAAATAGATCCCCTATACCACTTTTCATAGAATTCGGCGGCTTGTAATAACCAGTCGCCGAATCTATTATAGTGTCTTGACATAGATCTATAAATCTACCAACACGCCCATATACATCCTCTTCCATTGTCAATTTGATATCTATTGCTTGCTCTTCAGCTAACACTGGATAAGAATATTGATATATACCCATTTTAATGAATTTCTTCTCAAATGAGTATACTGGAATATCGATGTTTGAAACGTGAAAGGAATGTATTATTTGCTCACCTTGCCAAGTATTAATATTTTTATTAATTTGTGAGAAATCCACATAGAAGTTATATGTGTGCAGAATAGATTTATTTGAATAAAATCTGCTAATATCATTATTTAATAACCCTTGTATCGGAAAGCCCATAATATCACCTTATTAAATGTAGAGATCTGTAGTTGTATCTGGGAACTCAATCCAGTAGTCATATTGGAATGTCACAGAATATTTCACTGCTTCATTACCATCATACGTTAATCCAACTTCGGCTACATTCTGCACCCAAGCATTTTTAAATCTAATAACTTTTGGAAGTGGAACACCAGCATAACTGAACATGTAGAGATAAATATCTTTAACCATTCTTCTTTTCAAAAGACGTTGAGATTTACCCGCACTGATAGTACTATCTGGGTTGATATTGAAGATAACCTGTTGCCATTCGTATAATACGCGAGAGATAGTCATATCTTCGGTATCTTCGAAATCAATAGTTACTTGACCACCACCAGGATCTGCACGTCCAGGGAAGAATTGTCTTGTTCCCATGAAATTTGATGTGATCGGTTCATTTGTACGCGATGGTATATTGATACTTCTACATCTCACTAAAAGATCTTCAGCATCTAACATTGCCGCAGGACAGATCTGACTAATACCAGGTATCATCATCTGCCACATAAATGTTCGTTGAATATCTGGGAACTTCGCCGCACGACCATTTATAGTGAAATTAGCTGGGTTTACAGCACCCAACACTTCTTGTATAGACATATTTACTCTCCTATAGTTGTAGAGACATTGACTATTATCTGTTTTCTATTAGTATTTATATAAATTATAAACAAATAGGGGCAACGTTTAATTACCCCTATTTTATAGTTTTATCTATATTAAATATTATGCATATTTAAGTTTAACATCACCAAAGTTTACACCTGTTCGTGTAATTACTGTTGTGAATTGGATGAACTCAATAGCTTTTGTAGGTTGAACATAGATATCAACATTTAACTGATTCGCATCGATTACCGATGGTGGGTTATTTGTAATATCACATACAACTTCATAACTATAAAGACCATCACTAGCCTTGATATTATTCAAGAATTCATCAATGATTGAGTATACACGTAAACGAGTTTGTTGTGTATTATTTTCAAAAATGAATTGATTAAGGGCGTTTTCAACATTTACTTGAATGTAAATAAGATTTCTTCTCACATTAATTCTGTCAAGAGCAGATGTTTTAAGTTGGGCAGTTTTCTGTCCCCAAATTGCAAATCCAGCACCTTGAATGAATTTAATTGCGTTGATATTCTTATCATACATTCTACCGATTTGGTCTGTTGAGAATATTTTATTCTGATCCAAAACTGCAAGTGTAGCTCTGGCAATACCCGCAGGAGCAAACCAAGGAGCAGCAACAGCATCTACTCGTGCAAATATCGAAGCACCATATATAGAATTTGGAAGGAATACATATTTATCATTAAAATTGTCGTATATTTTAGAATATCCCGCATACAATGAAACATAAGATGGTGCTGGGTATCCATACTGTTCTTGATCCATAATATATTGGAAATTTACATCATATACTGATCCAACTTGATTAGTTGATATACAATCTTTTCTATTGCTACAAACTTCAGCTACTGCCTGTTTTGTATTAGTATCAAAACTAGTATTCATCAAAATAGATACTGGAAGTTCTTCACGGTTATTAAAGTATGACCAGAATTCTGAATCTTTTACAAGACCTGTAGTTTGATCTGATTTACCACCAGCAAATTTAACTAATCTTGCAGAATTATCACCTTGATAAGTATCAGTAACATAGTATCCAGCATTATCAGAAAAATCTGGTAATTTCCATATACTACTTGCGGATGATAATAGGGGGTCGAAGCTATTTGTTTGAGCATAATTCCATGATGCTGTAGGAGCTTCTTTATTAACCCCAGAACCACCAAGGAATGTTGAACCATTAGTTTGAACATAAATAAATTTAGAACGTCCATTAATCTGTTTTTCAATAAACATTTCATTGCCATCGTTATCTTGCATAGGAACCATAGAACCATAAAATACTTCAACAGGTTGAGTTCTTATTTTACCAGCTTTAGCATCTGCGGAGTTAGCATATAAATCTGTCCACTCTTTATCATCGGGTTTAGCATAAACTTTTACTTTTACAACATTACTTGCAATAGTGAAATGTTTATACACCTCAGCAGGTCCACCAGAAGTTTTATTTGGATTAAGTGTTTCTATATAATAAGCAGATGTACACCAAACTTGTGGAACTAAAATGTTTGGATATGAAATAAGATCTGTAGCACTATTAGGGTTAGCAATTCGAATTGTACTTCGTGTAGCTGAAGATTCTATTGGGAAATTGTCATAATTATATAACCAATCACTCAATGGATTTAATGTTTCTACAGTCACAGCAAAATTATTACCATTTGCACCTGGGCTAACAAAACCAACCAATAATGGATTATTGAGTGGTTGATAGGTAGGAGACCCCAATCTAATATATTCGTCATATGATGAAATATAATCTCTTGTATCAAACACATCTAATGTATTTGAATTAAGTGGTGGAACACCAGAAGTAATTCCAAAAAATTGTTGTGCATCTGTGGTTACTTGACATGAAGAATACATATCTTTCCCCTCATTACTATATGCTCTAACAACATATAATGTGTTAGATTCTTTCAAAAATTGGATAGCACCGTATGAACCATATCCATATTCTGGAGTTAATGGTCTATCGACACTTGCACCACTAACATAGTATGGTGCGCCAAATGTTTCAATAAATTCTTTATCGTTTGTAACTAATACAGGTCTTCTAATAGGACCTACTTGCGATCTAATAACAGTACCACCATTTGAGATACCATTTGGTAATAATATGTTACTTAAATCTATTTCTCGTCTATAAACCCCTGGGGCTGAATATCTACCTGCCATATTAATCCTCCGTATTTAATTTGCAAATATATCTACCATAGTATTTATATATAATAATTATTATGGTAAAAACATAATTGGACCACTTGTACTTAAATCGTATTGTTGGTCTAATGTTTTAATTTCTAAGTTGTCATTATCATAGTAATTCGTTGATAGGAAATATAACCCCCACAACAAAGAAGTTACACAGTCATCGTGTGAAGAGCTACTTTCAGCTTTAAAAACATTTGTGGTAACTTCTACATAACGCGACAACTCACCTATAGTTTGTTCATCACATAAAGTTAAATACCCATTATCCAAATATCGTTTAAGTAAAAGGTTTGCTTGTAATTTAGTTTTTGTTGTAGATCTGATACCTAAACCTTTAGCATCAACATTAGCAATATATTCATATTCGTATTCATACCAAATTGTATTTGTTAATGCCTCACCAATACCATTATTTTCAATCATCATCATACTATCACCATAGTATTTAGATATACCAATACACACTTGAGCAAAGTCATGTGGAGAAATATTACAATCTCGATATACTGCAACTTGTGATAACTTAAATTCTTCTTCTATACGTAGAACTTGAATTACACTATAATCTCTACCAGTACCTTTTGCAGTATCAATACCCATAACATATGTCGCACCATCAACTGGGGTTTCATACACCTTGAATGCTCCATTAAATTTGATATCTACTGTAGTTTTACGAACCATTTTATCTATCACATCTGGATCGATCAATGTGCTGCTACTACCAAGGAACCTACAACCATACTCTTGGTTGAATCTATTCTCATCATTGTTAAATGTCTGAAGAACTTCTTTTTTCCACACTTCATCTCGCTCTGGATGATCCCACCAATGCACTTTTATTGGATAAAAGTTATTTTGATTTTCCTCTTCCATTTCTGTAGCACCCTTCCAATAAGAATGGAAGTGATTCATTCCCAATGGAGTTGATACAATGATAACTTTTGACGATTTACCCGATGATATTACGGGCATTGTTGCTGTAATAAATTCCTCAGCAACGTGAGGTTTTACTTTAGCAAACTCGTCAAGATAAAGTAATGAAATTGTTTCCCCAGAAATAGAGTCTGATGAAGTTGTTGATGCGATCAATCTCATTCCGTTCTCTAAACCAATGGATTTTTCGTTCCAAGTGAGAACCCCTTGTTGCATCCATAGCGGTAACATTTCATATGCCCCTTTAATACGTCTAAGAACCTCTTTAGCAGCAGTTTCTTTGTTAGCCAATACTGCGATAGTCTTATCCTTATTAAAGAGCATATAATGCAGTAAAAACACCGATGACATAGTTGTCTTACCCATTTGTCGTGGCATGAGAACTATTGCATTCTTTTTACCTTTATATTGTTCACATCCAAAAATCTTTAATGATTTTTTCTGAAACTCATATAGACCTATTTTGTGTTTACCTTTTTCAATTTCAACTACATAAAAGTACTTTTCAGCAAAGTAAATAATATCCTCTGCACATTTAAAATATTCTTCAAGACGTTCTTGCGTGAATTCGTAGCTTTCACCACCACTACGCAAAGTCGATTTACCCATGAACATGATTAACCCCAATAAATAAAAAATAGTAATACGATATCCATATTACTATTTATATAAATTTAATTAATATCGTAAGTATTTGATATTTAATTATCTACAATATCAAAGTCCGCATCTATAGCGTTTGTTTTACTATTAGATCGGGCATTCATGAGCATATCCAGAGCATCATTAGATGATAATATCATTTTATGATCTTCTTTAACTTCCTCAAGATTTTGCTTTTTATTCTCTAATACAAACTTAGCCATAGATTCATTAAGATTTCTAAGCTCTTTAAATTGACCTGTTATAGCATTTATTAAACTTGCATACACCTCAACATCACGAGGACTCGCACCAATTTTAATATTCTTTTCAACTGTTTCTAAAACTCGTCTACTTGACAACATTACAGATTTCATTTCACGTTCCAAAAATTCCGCGTCATGAATTTCAGCAATTGCCAATGACCGAGATATTTGTTCCGTTTTTGCAGATAAACTTGTTAGTTCATTCCCAATACTTTTCATTAATGCATTTGTTTCTTTATCACCAAGGACTTCAGAAAACTCGTCAGATATTTGTTTATTCAATTCGTCTACACTCAATTCTTCTATAAATTCTGCATTAAATACATCATTAATATTTTTATAAATTCCATTCAATTCTACAGGTGTAAAATTTGCATCATACATATACATATCCTAAGTCTAAATCAATTATGGGTAAACTGTAACCGATATAGGAGTTGTTTCCGCCTTATACCAATTAAATTCTTTATATGCGTCAATATATGAACCACTCGTAAAGAATGATGCAGAACTTGGAACAGCACTGATATCGAAAGGAATACCAGCAGATGTTGCAACACCAGAAGTTACAAATTCTTGTAATATCTTACCTGTAGGTAAATAGATATATTTCGCATCAATGTATTTAATAATTTTAGATGTGATTACTGGTCTATACATATAACCTTTAACATTGAGTGTCAATGTCGCATTTACAAATCTTGTATCTGGAGCATTTTCATCTTCTATAAAATCATACCCAACAGCGTCAAGTGTAACTGGTAAATCTCGTTCAACATTAAGGAATGAAAATTCTTTCACTCTAAGCATTAATGTTGGATTGAAATATGGTAGAATATTCTCAAGAATTTGAGACATATAATCCATAGAGTCATTTTTGATATACACAGTAAAATTGAAATTGTATGGTGTTGGCTGATAGTCACTAAATACTTCATCTATTGCGGTATCTGATAGTTCGAGCGTCTGTTGATACCAATAACGCCATTCATTAACACCAGTGGCTCTCTCTGGGTCATAAACGATCCCATTAGGAGTTAATGCTATTCTTGGAATCTGTAGATAGTATCGTTGATTGTGCTCAACATTTTGATCATCGTAATAATGATTCTCAAGACGATCTTGATGATATTTTTCAACTGGTCCAAAAGTGATAGGAACATTCTTTTCACTAATAGGAACATTATCAGCGTCATATTTAACAACCCTAATATCGTTGAACATATCTAAAAGGGCAATTGTTATTGCCCTAATAGTTCGGGGATAATAATACTTTATCATTTTTTACCCTTATGTAGTTTTTTCTTTTCACCTTTAGGAAAATTACCGTCATAATCTTCGGTTTCAGAATCATCAACTGTTTCATCATTATTTAATTCACCATCACGTTTATACTGACGATTAGTTTTTTCTGGATGAGAAAGTTTGTCATCAATATCAAAACGATCAGTATCAAATGGTTCGTCAGCATCTACAGTTGAAGGTATAGAATCTTTACCAGAATCTATATCTCTTTCTGCATCATCATCTGGAGCCCAATAATTTCCATCTCCAAGATCAACAGAAGGGTCGTCAGATGGATCAAATTCGTCTGAAGGTTCTACCTCATCAGTATCATCCAAATCTAAAGCATTTTTATCTTCATCATTTTCATAATACACCTTACCATCAATTCTTATGGTATTTTCGTCATATCCCAATTTAATCAATTTATTAACAAGCCAAGAAACTAAATCTAAATTCTTAGGGTCGTCAGTATCTCCTTGGATTTCGACATCTGCATAAACATCATCATAATCATAAGAACCACCAAGGGCATCTACAGGAGCACCGTCTATAGTTTTAATGATAATTTTGGCTACAGAATCATCAGAACCATCGATATCAACACCAAAAGACGAACCATCGTCTGCATCATAATCTAAAGGGTAAAGATTATAAGGATCTTTACCTTCTGTAAGATATAAATCTAATGTATCCAAAAATCTCATTTTAAACTCCTAAAATTACCAGTCTTCGTCTTCTTCATCATCAACGACAATTTCGTCTTCTCCACCAATAGCGGCAAGATCGTCTTCGTCATCACCCAATTCGTCACCAAGACCTAATGCACCATCGTCACCAAGATCAAGTCCAAGTTCTGCTGGAACAATCTCTGGTTCTTCTTCAGCTTTAAGAAGGAAAGCTTTAAGCATTTTATATGCTAATGTTTCCGCCTCATCTGGGTCCATACCAAGCTCGTCAACAGCAAACTTATGGAATTTTTCATCATTCAAATCATCGATTTTTCTGATAAAATCCGCCATTTTTTGTTTTTTGTCTTCTTCAACTTTTACAATTGCAAGTTCTTCTTGCTCTTTAAGATAACCTTTAAATGAAATCATAATAATTCTCCTATTTTATTTGTTAGTATCCTATCTATATTCTTTATATCCCAATATGGAATTTCTAATAATTGTATTCTAATCTCAATCAATCATAAAATCGCAGGGTTCGCTTTCCCAACGCATTTCCGTAAACCATTTTTCTTCTTCTTCGTAACCTTTATTCATTATTTCAAAACCATTCATTGTTGATCCATCTGGCATTGTAATTGTATACTTACCAAGTTGGAGTCCCCATTGAATTTTAGCTCTCGCTACAGCAATTTTTTTCAAAAGTGGGTTGTTGTATAATTTTTCAGCATCAGCTTTACGATACAATTTTAATGTTGCAATACCACATTCTTGTGGAGTTGGGGTAATAATAAGTTTTTGTGCTGTTGAGTTATATTTTACTATATACATTCTACCAAACATTTGATTCATTTGTGCCATGTATTCACCCATAATTTCAAACCCTGTCAATATCAATCCCCCACCATCGAGAGAATATCCACCACCTCCAGGATAATTACCATTAACCACCCAGTCATTATATAATAGCAAATTCATTGGTGAAAACATTGTATTGATTCCACCCATACCACCATTACCTAATGAAAAGTCAAAAGCGGCTTCTATCCCACAATCACCAGTATAATATTCACTAACTCCAGGAGCAACTACAAGAGTGGTATTTTCGAGATCAACACCCTCCCCATATAAATATCTTTGGATATCTTGAACTGTATCATAAATTGCAATATCTAACTGATCATTTGCAATTTCCACATTTACAACAGGAAATCCTAATCTAGTTTTGATATACATGCGCATATCTTCTAAACTCGTTGGGCGTGTAATACTCATAAAAACCCTCTATCTTTATTTTTTTGGTTTAGTTCGTTTTGCTGGACGTTTTGGTATACGTTTAACTTTAGGTTTTTCTACAACTTTTTTTTCTACATTATCTAAATCATCAATGTCTACATCAACAATAAATGATTCTTTAATTTCTTCTTTAGGTTTAGATTCTTCAAGTGATGGTCTACCACGTCTTTTGTGACCAAGTAAATTTTCACTTGCGATTTCACCATCTTTTCTTACATATTTTACTTCTTGAGTTCTAACATTCATTGGTAAAACAACTTTAAGTTGATTATACTTTTCTATTTCAACATCGTCTGGTATAGAATAAATTTTACCATCAAATGGTATAACAATAACAACATCTCTATATTTAAAAGAAAAAGTAAATCCAGCAGAATTTCTTACATACATATTTCAACTCCAATAATTTAATAAACATATCCTATATTATTTATATAAATTGCATGAACGAAAAAAGGGACACTATTTACATAGCATCCCTTGTTTATTCTATCTCTAATGAGGCTTAGTACGTAATTGTACCAGTACCAGCACCAGGAATAAGATTCGCAACATTCATGAACGGAATAAGTCTGTAGTAACGACCTGCACCCAAAAGTGAATTTGTGATCGCGTAACGAGACATTACACCAACTCTTGGTGAGAAGTCATCTGGACTAATCGCACGGTTCTGGAGACCCATGATATATGGACTGAAGATAACACCAGCGTCAGATACACCAGGACCTTTATATCCTACAAGAGCGTATGAAGAAGTAGCATACTGGTCACGATATACATCGAGTGTTCCATTAAGTTTACCAATTGCAGCCATTGTTGTATTAGGATTAACGTTCTGTGTATAGTTAACGAATTGGTGTCCAGCAGCTTGCAACGCAGTTGCAATGTCTGGAGATACTACTACGAAGTTACCAGGTCCTCTACGTGTGTAGATAGCGATCTGGTTAGCTTGATAAATGATAGCAGAGATTACGCTCATATATCTTTCACCATTCCAACGACCGAAATTGTCACCAGCAGTAACGTCAATAGCAGGGATTTGTCCTCCACCAATAGTTACGTTTGTAGCAGCACTATAAAGATTTGAAAGAAGTTCACGGTCAAGTTCAGCAGTAATTTCATACTGAAGTACATTTACCATTTCACGTTCAATATCTACACCATGCATCGCTTTA
>Ga0315288_10008033_pt1 | contig 13343 bp, 12 predicted proteins | sample YL17G11_20_MG_FD_203454 | JGI IMG/M metagenome (GOLD analysis project Ga0315288, IMG submission 203454) | Sediment microbial communities from Yellowstone Lake, YNP, Wyoming, USA - YL17G11_20 | ecosystem: Environmental > Aquatic > Freshwater > Lake > Sediment | place: USA: Wyoming | collected...
TGCGGCAGCTCTATGGCTTGTATCAGCCCGACGAGGGTGAGATCATCATTGACGGCCAGCCGCACGTGTTCCGCTCGCCCGCCGATGCAATCCGCGCCGGTATCGGCATGATCCATCAGCACTTTATGCTCGTGCCCACGCTGACTGTTGCGGAAAATGTGGCGTTGGGGCTGCGCTCCTCGCGCGAGCCGCAGCTCGATCTGGACAAGGTCTCGGCGCGGATTCGTGAACTGGCGCAGGGATACGGATTGAAGGTGGATCCGTCGGCGCATGTCTGGCAGCTGGCGGTCGGCGAGCAGCAGCGCGTCGAGATTTTAAAGGCGCTGTATCGCGGCGCGAGCCTGATCATTCTCGACGAGCCGACCGCCGTGCTCACGCCGCAAGAAGTGGACGACCTGTTTGTGACGCTCAAGCGAATGGTCGGCGAGGGGCACGCGCTGGTCTTTATCTCGCACAAGCTGCACGAGGTGATGGCCGTCAGCGACCGCGTGACAGTGCTGCGCGATGGAGAGGTGATCGGCACGCGGCCCACGCGCGAGGTCTCGCGCGACGATCTGGTCAAGCTGATGGTCGGACGCCAAGTCAAGCCGCTCGCGCCGCAGCCCCAGGCCGCTGGCGCGGTTCGCCTCAAAATCGAGGGACTGCGCGCCATGGGGGATCGCGGCGCCGAGGTGTTGCGCGGCGTTGACTTGCAAATTCGTGGGGGCGAGATCGTCGGGCTGGCGGGCGTTTCGGGCAATGGGCAACGTGAGCTGGCGCAGTGCTTGTCTGGACTCCGCAAAACGACGGCCGGCTCAATCGAGATTGACGGGCAAGAGATGACGCACGCCTCGCTGCGCAAGCGGATGGAGGCCGGGCAGGCGTACATCCCTGAAGAGCGGATGCGCGACGGCGCGATCCGAGATTTTTCCGTGCAAGAGAATTTGTTCCTGCACGATCACGCCTCGCCCCAATACACGCACAGCATCTTTATGGATTTTGCCAAAATGTCAGCCCGCGCCCGCGAGCTGGTCGCCGAGTTCGCCGTCAAAACGCCGCGCCTGAATACGCCGCTCAAGAACCTCTCCGGCGGCAACATTCAAAAGCTGATCCTGGCGCGCGAGCTTTCGCGCCGCCCCAAAGTGTTGATCGCCTCTCAACCGACGCGCGGCGTGGACATTGGCTCGACCGAGTATATTCATCAACGCCTGGTTGAACAGCGCGACGCGGGCACGGCGATTTTGCTGATCTCGGAAGACCTGGACGAGGTGCGCGCGCTTTCGGATCGGATCGCGGTGATGTACGAAGGGCGCATCACCGGCGTGGTCGAGCGCGATCAGGCCACGGTCGAGCAGATCGGCTTGATGATGGCGGGCATTTCGATGGGCGAGGCTATGCAGCGTTCCACCTAAAGGAGCGGCAGCCAAGGCGGACACGATGAGGCGCGGCCTGGGCAAACAGGCCGCGTTTTTTATTCAATGCCTTTGCAATCGTCTGCGTATCGTTGCCCGTTTGACAGTGTTATACATGGCAACGACAAAAAGACCAGGGGAGGCGGAATTGAGCAGACGAGTTGTCATCACAGGCTTGGGAGCGATCACGCCGGTCGGCAACGATGTGGAGACGCTGTGGCAATCGCTCGTCGCGGGACGCTCCGGCGTGGGGCCGCTCACGCTATTCGACCCGACGCCGTTCGAGACCCAGTTCGCCGCCGAGGTGAAAGGTTTTGATCCGGCGGCGCTGTTCGGGCGCAAGGACGCGCGGCGCATGGATCGCTTTACTCAATTCGCCGTGGCCGCCGCCGGACAAGCCATCGCCGACGCAGGGTTAAAAGTCACGCCGGAAAACGCTCCGCGCATCGGCTGCATCTTTGGCAGCGGCGTCGGCGGCATCGGCACGATTCTGGCCGAGACTGAAGTGGCGCGCACTAAGGGCTTTAATCGCGTCAGCCCGTTTTTTGTCCCGATGATGTTGCTGGATACCGCGCCCGGCCAGATTGCGATTCAATACGGGCTGAAAGGGCCGAACATGACTATCGTCACGGCGTGCGCCAGCAGTGCGAACGCGATGGGCGAGGCGACGGAAACCATCCGACGCGGCGCAGCCGACGCGGTGTTGACCGGCGGCGCGGAAGCGGGCATTGTCCCGCTGGCGCTGGCCGGATTCAACGTGATGAACGCCGTCAGCCGCCGCAACGACGCGCCGCAAAAAGCCTCGCGCCCGTTCGACGCGAACCGCGATGGATTCGTGATGGGCGAAGGCGGCGCGGCGCTCTTGCTGGAAAGCCTCGACCACGCCCGGGCGCGTGGCGCGCGCATCTATGCCGAGGTGCTCGGTTATGGCGCGTCCGCCGACGCTTTTCACATCACCGCGCCGCAAGAGACGGGCGAGGGCGCGGCGCTGGCGATGCGCGCGGCGCTCGCTCAGGCCAGGCTTGCGCCGCAAGACATCGGCTACCTCAACGCGCACGGCACTTCGACGCAGCTCAACGACAAGAGCGAGACGGCAGCCATCAAGCAAGTCTTTGGTCCGGCTGCTTACCAGATTCCGATCAGCTCTACCAAGTCCATGACCGGGCACTTGCTGGGCGCAGCGGGCGCGCTGGAAGCGCTTGTGTGCGTCAAGGCGCTGCGAGAAGGCCTTCTCCCGCCGACGATCAATTACGAAACGCCCGACCCCCAGTGCGACCTCGACTATATCCCCAACGCTGCGCGTCACACCCCCATCCGCACCGCCATGTCCAACTCGTTCGGGTTTGGCGGGCACAATGCGTGCCTGATCTTTGGGATTTCTGATTTTTGATTGCGGATCGGATCAATCTGAAATCTGCAATCAATTGGAGTTGCTTTGGCTGAACAAAGAACCGTCCGTTACGCGCACATCATCGGTTGGGGCAAGCACATTCCCAGCAAAGTCATCACCAACGACGATCTATCGAGAATGGTAGACACAACCGACGAGTGGATCGTCTCACGCAGCGGAATCCGCGAGCGGCACATTGTCGCTTCGTCCAAAGAGACGACGGCCAGCATGTCCATCGCCGCCGCCAAAGAGGCTCTAAAAGTGGCGGGCGTCGCGCCGGACGAGCTGAATCTCGTCATCGTCGCCACGGCCACGCCGGAATACAGTTTCCCCGCGACGGCGTGCCTGGTGCAAGATGCGCTCGGCGCAGAAAACGCCGGAGCGTTCGATCTTTCGGCGGGCTGCTCGGGGTTTGTGTATGCGCTGGCGATGGGCGCGCAAGTGATCTCTAGCGGCGCGCAGGATTGCGTGCTGGTGATTGGCGCAGAGACGCTTTCTCGCATCGTGAACTGGCACGACCGAGAGACGTGCGTGCTGTTTGGCGACGGCGCGGGCGCGGTAGTCTTGCGCGGCAGTGATGAGCCGGGCGGCGTGTTGTCCACGCTCGTCCGCGCGGATGGATCGGGCGGCGACGTGTTGATGCTTCCGGCGGGCGGCAGCCATCAGCCGCCGACGCTGGACACAGTGGCGATGGGCCTGCACTATGTTCGGATGAACGGGCGAGAGGTGTTTCGCTTTGCCACACGCGTGATGGACAAGGCGGCGCGGCAGGTGGTGGCCGAGGCGGGGCTGACGATGGGCGATATTGCGCTCTTTATCCCGCATCAAGCCAATTTGCGCATCATCCAGGCGGCGGCGCGCGCGCTGGACGTGCCGATGGAAAAATTCTTTGTCAACCTGGATCGGTACGGCAACACTTCGTCGGCCTCGATTCCGGTGGCGCTGTGCGAGGCGGTCGAGGCCGGCCGCATCCAACCCGGCGATCACGTGGCGATGGTCGGCTTTGGCGCGGGGCTGACGTGGGGCGGTGCCGTCGTTCGATGGGGCGTGCCCAGGCCGCCGGTGCCAACGTGGCGGCGAACGCTGGACGGGCTGCGCTACGTGGCGGCAGGCGTCCGCTCGCGCGCCCGGAGGTTGCAGCGCCGCGCAGACGCCTGGCTGTTCGGCTCGCCTGCGCCCAAAACGATTGACGAGGGTGGAGCCTAGTCTTTGCGCTGATGGCGCATGGGTCGAAACCCTCAGGCCGGGACGCGCTGCGCAGTGAAAAAAGTGCGCGCCGGCAACGGCTCGCTAAGACTGTGGGCTTCGCGGAATCGCACCGGGACGTTGCCCGTCAGCCGGTTGAGTCCATAGTGCCCGTTGAGCGCGGTGGAAAGCACCAGCGCGCGAGCGCCGCATCGGGTGCGTAAAGCGCGCGCCAGAGCCGCGCGTGCGCTGCCTCCAGCTCTTCCACTTTTATCTGCGCCGGGCGAAAGCTCACGGCGTACCCGGAATAGTACGTCCAATCGCGGTCGAGCAGGATGCGGCCCGCTTTTAGCATCTCGTCGTAAAGCTGCGTGCCATAGTATGGCGTGAGCACGCTGAGGAACGGCGCGTCAATCTCTAGCTCGCGCACCTGATCGAGCAGGCTGTTGACGCTCGTCGCCGTGTCCGTGTCAAAGCCAATGATCAGTCCGGCCATCACCGTAATGCCGCAATCGTGCAGCTTGCGAATCGCCTGCTGGTAGCGCGCCACTTGGTTATGACTCTTGCTCACGCTCTTGAGCGCGTCCGCGTCGAGCGTCTCGATGCCCAGGAAAACTCCCACGCAGCCGCTGTCGCGCATCAGCTCGAGCAGCTCGTCGTCGTCCGTCAAATCGAGGCTGGCTTGAGTGAGCCACCACTTGTTCAGCGGGACCATTTCTTGCAAGAGCGACTTGGCGTAGCGACGATCGGCGGTGAGGTTGTCGTCCCAGAACCAGACCAGCTTGTTTTGCAGCCAGCCGGAAAAGCGCGGCGTGGCAATGTCGCGGATCACGTCGTCGAGCGGGCGCGTGCGAAAGCCCGGGTTGAGCGTGGCCGTGGCGCAAAACTTGCAGCGATACGGGCAGCCGCGCGTGGCTTGCACCACGTGCGGCACGACAAACGCCGGCTCGATGAGGTCGTAGCGCGGCGTGGGCAGGCTGGCCAGGTTGTGAACCTGATCGGTTCGATAGACGCGCTGCACATGCCCGCGCCGAAAATCCTCGAGCACTTTTTTCCACAACAACTCGGCTTCGCCCAAGACGACCGCATCTGCGTGATACGATGCTTCCTCCGGCAGGAACGTGACGTGCGGCCCGCCCATCACCACGGGGATGCCGTGACGGCGATACTCGTCGGCCAGGCGATAGGCGTGAAGCGCAAAGCCGGTGGGAAAGCTCAGCGCGGCCAGTTGCACGCCATCGGCCACGTCTTGATCCACATTCACCGGGCGGACTTGCTCGTGATGCAGCGTCACCTCGCACCCATCAGGCGTGAGCGCGGCCAGGTGCGCCAGCGTGAGCGACGGGACAAAGTGCTGGTCGCTGCGGCGGTAGCGGCTCGTCCAGCAATTGACGATTTTGACTTTCATCCTCTCACCTCTTGGAAAGCGCCTCGATCTGTCGGATGGTGTTGCGGCAAAGCCACAGCGGGATGATCCCGAACACGCCGAACGAGCAATCAATCAAGCGCCAGTAGAAAGGAACCCCCCGGATGGGGCCACAGATCAGCGCCAGCGGCAAAACCAGCACGCAAGCGATCATTCCAAACTCGATCACCCAGATATTCCGCACCGGGTCCTTGAGCGGCCCCAAGAACGCAATCGCGATGACGATGTGCGCAAAGGCCAGCCAGTCTGTGCCATAGGCGAGGAAAGGATATTGGCGATATGTCTCTTGTAGCCCGGTGTTGACGCGCGCGATCCAGGCGACGAGGTCGGGCCAAAGGGCGGGCAGCGGCGAGCCTGGGCCTGATACCAGACTGGTCAGCACGCCCAGCTCCCATTCCAGCGGAAACGCCGTGAGCCCACTTGCCACCAGCGCGGCGATAAAGAACCACACCAAAATCCTGACCCGCTTGTAGAGTGCTAGAATGTCGGTCATCTTGTCCTCCCTGCAGACCCGAAGGGTCTTGATGGACCCTACGGGTCTGCAAACAGCATCACTGCGCCGCCCCGGACGCCGAAGCAACAGGGGCAGGCGGTGCGGATGGAATCGCGCTTGGCTTAGGTCGGCCCGCGATGATTCCCGCGCCAAACACCAGCAACAGCACCGGCACCAGGCACATGCCGCTGATCACGACCAGCACTGGCAAGACTTCGGTGTTCCATGTCGAAGGCTGTACGCCCATCGCCCGCTCGACGGCATGAATCACGTCCACGTAAAAGTTGTCGCGCGAAGGTCGCATCAGGACAAAAGGCAGCGCCGGATCGCCCACGAGCGGGCTGAGCCGCCAGGCCATCTGTGAGCCAACGAAAGCGTACAGGGTGAACCACGTGCACAGCAACACGCGCCTCAGACTCCCTGACGAACGCTCTGTGCCGGGGTCGGTCAATGCCATCCCGCGCCACAAAAAGTATGTGCCGATGCATCCACTGATGGCGACGAACGCGACGGCGAGCAACTGGAAGAACGCATAGCTCTTGGACGTGAGGACAAAGAACAGCATCACGGGCGCAAGCCCCAGGAGCAAAAAGGCCGTCACGCCGATTCCAGTCAGAACGATTGTGGCGACCTGGGCCATCTTGAGGGGCGTCCCCAGCACCAGCGAAAAGAAATAGAAAGCGGGCAGGCAAAAGACGATGGTGGCGAGAAACAGCATCGGCATCTTGACAGCCGACGACAACGCCTGCCACAGGCTGTGCGACAGTCCCAAAACAAAACCAAACGCTGCCAGGAATAGCACCGAGGACACCGCCAGCGATCGGCTGGCGACTTGGTTTTCTCCGCACTGGATGCTTTCAAAGAACGCGGCAGGGTTGCGCAAAAAACGCGGGATGATGGTCAGCGAGTTACTCATGGTTCCCTCGGCGGTGTGTTTACTTTTACTCTGCGGATGCAACCAACCCTGAGCCCAAGACCAGCAAGATCAGCGGAATCAAGCACAGTCCACCGATCCACATTGGCTGCATGCTCCCCACAGGCGACTGGAGGCCTAATGCGCTTTCGAGCGCGCGGACAATATCCACGTAGAGGTTATCGCGCGAAGGCTGGAGCCAAAAGAAGGGCTGCGCCGGATCGCCCACGAATGGGCTGAGCCGCCAGGCGATTTGCGAGCCGACGAAAGCGTACAAGGTGAACCACGCTCCCATTACTCCGCGCCGCAGGCCCGCCGACGCGCGCTCGAACAGGCGGACCCGTTCCATGCCACGCCACAGGTAATACAGGCCGATGCATCCACTGACGGCCACACATCCAACGGCAAGCAATTGAAAGAACGGATAGCTGTGCGAAGTGAGGACAAAAGTCAGAATCACGGGCGACAGCCCCAGGAGCAGTAGAGCCATCACGCCGACTCCGCTCAGGACGACCGTGGCGACTTGGACCATGCCGAGCCGCGTCCCCAGCACTAACGCAAAGAGATATAGCGCCGGTAAGCACAACACGCCCGCGCCGATGACCAGAACGGGCATTTTGACTGCGGAGGAGAGCGCCTGCTCGGGACTGTGGGCCAATCCCATCACACAGCCAAAGACAGCCAGGCACACGGCGGATAGAATCGCCAGCCAGCCGCCCTGCGCTCTGGCGCACCTGGCTCGCCGGACGCATTCAAAGAAAGCATCAGGATCACGCAAAAGATGAATTACGCCATTCATGGTTCCTCCAATCGTGTGGGGGTAGCGATTTTGCAGAGCCGCTTGTAGAACACAAACCACGTCAACCCGACCACGCCCAAGAGCAGCGGGCCGTAGACAGGCAGCAGCGCGATGGCTGCTATCACGTTCAGCAGAAAGAACGGGCCGCCGAAAATGAATTCACCCAGAGAGCAGGGAAAGTGACCATCCGTGAACCCAGGACACTCGGCGTGGCTGAACACGTACTAGTTCACGGTTTGAAGCAAGATACCCGCCCACCAGAAAAACGCAGGCGGCAAATGCGCTCAACAGGGCGATTCTTTGCTTTGACATGGCTTTCATTCTACGGCAGAAAGCGCGGCGAGCCAAGAGAGCGAGTGCGCCATATAATGCACTCGCGTGCTTGACATACCAGCGGGCGAGGACTAACATTGACCTGTGATGATAACACTGGAGGTCAGTCATGAAATATTTGCAGGACATTCGCGCCGGTCACAGTGATCCCAAGTCGCTGGAGGAACTGTATCAGTCCGCCCGGCGAGAAGACGCGAGCGATGAATTCAAAACCGATTTGCTGGCGTGCCACGCCGAGTCGCCCGATAACGTGCTGTACACGGCCTGGTATTATCGCCTGGAAGCAGCCCAGCCGGGCGGCCCCACCATCAATTGGAAGCTGTCTGTTCCGCTGGGCCTGATCGCCGGCCTCGTCTTTGCGATTCTTTCCAACTCTCGCTTTGAGCTGCCGGGTCACTTGCCATTCCTTTTCCTCGTCTGGGCGCCCATCGGCGCATGTTTCATCGTCGCCTTTCTGGCCGGCACAAGCAAAACCTGGAAACAAGCGTGGCCGTCCATCATCGGCCTGGTGATGGTGGGCGTCTATGTCACGCTGATCGCCGCGCTGGCGAAGCGCGAACAATACCAGACTCTCATGGTTCTCCATCTGCCACTCGTTGCCCTGATCGGCGTGGCATTGAATGTTCTCGGGCTGAGGTCTGATGCTCAGAACCGTTTTGCATTCTTGCTCAAGACCATCGAAGTGGGCGTGACGGGCGGGGTGTATGTGATCGTCGGCGGAATGTTTGCGGCGATTACCTTTGGCATGTTTCAAGCCCTCGGAGTTCGCGTCCCGATAGACCTGCAGCAGTTTCTGGTGGCAGGCGGAGGCGGGATCATCACCGTGCTGGCGGTCGCCACGGTCTATGATCCGCGCGTCGGCCCCGTTGTGCAGAGATTTGAGCAGGGTCTGGGCAAGTTGGTCCCCACGATGATGCGGTTGTTGCTGCCGTTGACCCTGCTCGTTCTGCTCGTGTACATCTTTTTCATCCCGTTCAACTTTATGCAGCCGTTTCGCAATCGAGACATCTTGATCGTGTACAACGTCATGCTCTTTGCCGTGATGGGGCTGCTGATCGGCGTCACGCCGATGCACGAGCAAGACCTGCCTCAGAAATATCACGGCGCGCTGCGCACGGGCATTTTGGCCGTGGCGAGCCTGACAGTCATCGTCAGTTTGTATGCTTTGTCCGCTACGGTCTACCGGACAGCCCTGGGCGGATTCACCCTCAACCGCGTGACCGTCATCGGCTGGAACGTCATCAACATCGGCCTCCTGTGTTTATTGATCTACAGACAACTCGAGCGTGGCGCAACCGCTTGGATTCAGTCATTGCAATCCGCGTTCAGTGCAGGTACAATCTGCTACACGGCGTGGGCAATGTTTTTGGTGTTGGTGATCCCGTGGTTATTCTAAAGATCTGCCAAGTTTTGAAAACCTGTCAGGTCTGAGAGGCGACTGTGTTGAACCTGCTCTTGGTCGAAGATAACGAAAAACTGCGCCGCGCGATGAAAGCCGGATTGGTGGCAACCGGCGAGGTCCACGTGTCCGGCGAATCCGCTACGGGCGACGAGGCGGTGACGCAGGCGCTCGCCTCTCCGCCGGACGTGATCCTGATGGACGTGCAACTGGCGGGCGGGACGTTCAACGGCATCCAGGCAGCGGCGGCCATCCGGCGCGAGCTGCCGCGTCTGCCGGTTGTGTTCTATTCGATTCAAGACGACGACAGCTATTACCGCGACTTTCGAGAGTCGGGCATCCTCACACACTATGCCTACGTTCGCAAAAGCAATTACCTGTTGCCGACGATGGTTGTCCCGCTGCTCAGAGATGCCGTGGCCGGGCGCAGCTTTGTGGACCCCGAGATCGCCGCGCGGGTGCAAGAGGTTCGCCACAAAGACGAGAACGATCCATTGGCGCTGCTGGAACCCATCGAGCGCGATGTGGTGCGATTGCTCGCGCAAGGGATGACCAACGAGCAAATCGCGCGGCAGTTGGGCCTGCGCGATGCGCGCGCGGTCAGCCGCGCCAACGGGCAAATTTACGCCGCCTGGCACCTGGCCGATACGACGACCGATGAAAAAGTCGGGCGCACGCGCGCCACGCTCATCTACAACGCCCGGCAGATGATTGTATGGGGCGAGGACGGAGTCGCCCGCGTGCAAAACGCGCAAGGCCAATGGATCCCATTTGATATTTGAAATTTGGAATTTCTGCTGTGACTCTCTGGCTACTCGAATCTACCGCGCTCGCGCTATCCATCTTTATCACCACCATGCTGCTCTGGCTGGGGCTGACGGTGTTGTTCAATGGCAAACGCCACAACTCGATCGTGCTGCTTTCGACGGCGGGCCTGCTGGCCGCCGCCGTGTTTTTCCTCAGCCACACCATGATCCTCGGCATCGGCTTTACCGAGACCGGGCCAGGGATGGACTTTTGGTGGCGAGTGGCGTGGCTGCCGTTGCCCATTGCGCCGTATGCCTGGCTGCTGACCGTGCTTCGCTATGCTGACCTTTCGCCGGCGCAGCGCATGGTTTATCGCCGCTGGCGAATTGCGCTCGGCGTTGGATGCGCATTGCTGGTGTCCGTGTTTTGGTTCGGCAATCCATTTCCGCACTATGAAAACCTGCTCTATGCCCGCATCTTGAACACGCAACATGCCTGGTGGTTTGCTGGCGCGCCCGTGATGCTCTGGCTGTACCTGCCTTACTCGGTGGCATGTTACCTGGCGCCCATCGTAGCCCTCCGCACTCGGGCCGCCCCGCACAGCCCGCACGTTCACGCGCGGCCCTGGCTGGTCGCCATCTCGCTCGTCCTGATGAGCGTGGGACTGGTCGTCGGCATCATCGTGGCCTGGGCGGCACACCAGCCAGGGCCGCTGGCCGCGATCACCCGCTTGAACCGCGCTGTGCTTCTTGCGGACGACCTGGTGGTGCTGGCTCTCTGCGCACTGGCTCTAGTTCTGTTGGGGCGAGCCATCGTCGGTTTCGAGGTCTTTACCGAGCGGCCATTGCCCCGACGCGGATTCTTTCGGCAGTGGCGACGCACGGTCATTCTCAACGCCGGATTTGCTATTGCCGTCGCGTTTGCCTATCGCCTCCAGTTGCCGCCCATCTATAGTTTGATGCTGACCACGACGCTTGCCGCGACAATGTTTGCCTTGTTCAGTTGGCGGATATTTGCCGAGCACGAAGAGTTCCTTGCTGTGTTGCGGCCTTTTGTCGCGAGCATGCACCTGCGCGAGCGGTTGCTTTCGGGACGATCCGGCGACGCAGACATCCGCACGCTGTTCGAAGCGCTCTGCCGTGACGTGCTCGAAGCGCAGCGCGCTTGCTTGATTTTGGACAGCGCGGATGTATCCGGCAGGCTACAGCGGATTGGCTATCGCTGGTCCGACTCGGCGGAGGTCGTCCGCACGCTGAACCTTTCCGACGAGCGCGGACAGGTGCAGACGCTGCTGCTCGGACCCAAGTCCGGCGGGGGAGACTATACAGCCGAAGAGATGGACGTGGCCCGCGCTGCTACCCAAAGGATTGCAGACCTGTTCGCAGGCGAGCAAGTGGCGCGGCTGGCGATGAGCCTGTTGCGCCGACGCATCGCCGAGGTCAAGGTGCTGGGCGCGCAGAATCGCCGCGTGCTGCACGACGAGGTGCTGCCTCAATTGCACGCGGCCATCCTGCGCCTGGAAGCCTGTGGCAATGCCGAAGCAATGTCGGCGCTGACCGGCGCGCACAAGACGCTTTCGGCGATGGTGCGGCAGATGGGCGCGGCAGCCCCGGAGCGACTGGAGCGCGAAGGATTAGTCGTCGCGCTGCGTCGCGCGTTGGAGCATGACTTTCACGACGTATTTGAAAGCGTCGAATGGCGCGTGGACGAATCGGCTGCCGCGCGCATCACGCGAGACGTGCCGCCGTTCGTCGGCGAGGTCGTCTTTGCGGCGGCGCAAGAAGCGATTCGCAATGCCGCCCGTCACGGGCGCGGGGGCGACGGCACGCGCCCCTTGCGCCTCACCATCGAGATGGGCTGGTCAGGCGGATTGCGTCTGGTTGTGCAAGATGATGGGGTCGGAGTCGGCACATCCGGTCGCAAGGAGAACGAGGGGACCGGCAGCGGACTGCTGTTTCACAGTACCATGCTCGCCGTCGTCGGCGGCCAGATGACCGTGGAAAGCGTCACGGATCAAGGGACATCAGTGGTCATCAAAGTGCCCGAGTCGGCGTTGACGGTGTGAATCTCGGTGTAGGCTCTAAATCAATCCTCGCCGCCGGGCCAGGTGAATCGCCTCGACGCGACCATCTGCGCCCATCTTGGCGAGCACGTTCCCGACGTGAAAAGTAGCCGTCCGCTCCGAGATGCCGAGTTGGGCGGCGATTTCTTTGTTGCGCAACCCCTCGGCCATCAGGCGCAAAACCTCTTCTTCGCGCAAGGTGAGCGGCAGCATCGGCAACTCGTCGGCGGGCGACGAGCGGTGCGCTGCGTCGCCGTCGAGCAGGCCGAGCGAATCGCTTTCCGTTCGAGCAGCGTAAAGCGCAGCCCCGATCAGGTGCTGCGCCACGCCCAACTCGTGCGCGGCGGCGGAATCTGGCGCAAGCGCGGCGGACACGCGCCGGATTCGCTCCAGTGCGCGTTCCAACACCTCGTCAATGGTTTCGCGGGTAATGTCGTCCATGCGTCAATCAGGCCTCGCAGGTCTGCGAGACCTGCGAGGTCTTGTCACACTTACACTTTAGCTTCGGTCTTGATCGGCTTGGCAGGTTCCGGCTCTTGCCCTTCGGCCAGCGGTCGCTTGAAGATGTGAAACGCTGCGCCCATGGGCTGATGCTGGATGCCGACGAGTTCCCAACCCTGCACACCCAGGCCATTGAGGTAGCGGCGGCCAAATGCCGTCATGCGCTCGCCTTCCTGGATGAGCGTCTCTTCGCCTTCGACGGACACACGCCCTCGAAAGTCTGCATACACGACCTTGTACTCGAATCTCTGTGCCATTTTTTCGCCTCCCGGTAGATTTGAACTGGCTCTAGCATACACTCAAGCGCTGCTTTGCGCACCGTCCAAACTAACAGGTAAGGGGACAGATTCTCTACAGGTCTACCGCGGACCATCATAGTGCGGCACACTGGGCGCCGCAACTGAAAACTTGCGAGATTCATTGTGCAACGCCCGCTATGATGCCAGACTGAAAGGTTACCGAGTCGGCGTCGAGGGTGACGCCGCGAGCCAGTGGATAATCACCAGCAGCACACCACTGCCGAGCGTGCCCTCCAGCACGTGAACCTGGCCCACCCTCGCCAATTCCCATCCGCCCAGCCATCCGACGAGCTGCCCCAGCACAAAGCCTCCCCACGCGGCCAAGAGATACCGCACGAGCATCCCATATCCGCCGCCGCGCCACAGGTGGAACGCCGCGCCGTAAGCGGTGGCTAAAATCACTGC
>Ga0315288_10008035_pt1 | contig 13342 bp, 23 predicted proteins | sample YL17G11_20_MG_FD_203454 | JGI IMG/M metagenome (GOLD analysis project Ga0315288, IMG submission 203454) | Sediment microbial communities from Yellowstone Lake, YNP, Wyoming, USA - YL17G11_20 | ecosystem: Environmental > Aquatic > Freshwater > Lake > Sediment | place: USA: Wyoming | collected...
ATCGGCCATGAGGAGCTATACTACCACGATTCATGACAAAATCAATTCAAAACTACCAGGTGCCAAATTTTTTGTGCCAGTAAAGGGGCGAGAAGGGGTCGCGGGCCTTAGAAGAATTTCGCCCGCCCATGCGTTGCCAAAAGCGTTCCCGTCGTTTTTTGTCACGATGTTGAGTATAATCCTTCATTCCAACATAACCGCCATGTACTACTTTGTAGCGATCTCCTTTTTTAGCTAAAACCATCCACTTTTTTCCAGGTCGGGTAGATTTTTTCTTTTGCCCCGCCCTGGTGAAACCTTGGTTTCGATATCTAGCGGGGATAGGATTTTTACGTTTGATCTGTGCCATATAACCACATTATACCAAACGCAACTTGACTCTAGAAAAACCCAGTTTAAATTTGGAGCATGATTTACCACCTTACCGATGACGAATCACCAAAAATCATTCTCTGGCTCAACAATCCTGGCTACCGCACGCCAGAACAAAGAGTCGAAGAAAAGGCATCTCCTTGGTACCTAACTGATGAAGAACTGACTCGAATTTACGGAGACCTCTCGCCAACATATCCAGCCGATTTTTCATCCTTGGCTTATTGTGGGACTCCGCTACTACGGAATGTACCTCCTGCTCCGGCCTTGCTTTGGGATTGTGTTAACTACATCATGCCTTGCTCCTTAATACATCATCCAGAAGAAGAAATTTGTTGGGACTGTGTAGCCAAACTGGATAAGATTCGTGATGCTCAGGGCTATCGTCCAGTGATGCAAGAACCGAGAGACCGAGATGCGTGCCGATGTTCCGCTCGGGTGTTGCTGCGATCCGGATGTCGCTGCGGAAAAGAAAAAGCTCTTGCTACCGAGCCCGCTTTAGGCTAAACTATGCCGCATGGCACGTCGCAAGAAGAAAAAGCGTAAGGGATCGCCCGGCAACGGCCTGGGGCCGCACGCCGAGACCTCGCCCATGGGCCACGCCACGCGCACGCCTGCGAAGGCCGACAAAATTCGCCAGGAGGAGCGGAGGGCCAAGCAGCAGGGTTGGGCCGGATGCTTGAACTAGAGCCCGTCGAATGGCGTGTCAAAGGTGCTGCGCATCTTTCGATCAGCAAGGTCGATGGCAAATTTGTTTGTAACTATCATCGAACACATTTGTTTGCTACAATTGATCCATGAGATATTTTCGACACAATCCTTACTTAAGTGCACCGGGCCCCCAATACAGGCTGGGGCCACTTTTCGCTTGGTCAGAACTAGTCCTGTAATCAAGGTGGAAGAAATTTCTTCCAACTAAGGCAGTTTGTTTTATGGAAATCGGAGATAAAGTCAAAGCGCAAGTGCGGCTAGCGCCGCGCTATGGGCTTTGGGTAATATACGACGAAACACAAATATTATGTGACATCGGTGATAGACAGCCCGAGCTAGATGGCTACCAAGTAGGCGACTTAGTGACTGTAGAAATACTGCGAATTAACGGAGAGGCCATTAGCGGGCGAGTAGTGGAGGAAACTTGAAAGAGAACTTCGAAGAACTGCTAAAAGCAGCGCTAGTTAATGATGAAATAGATCTGCGTAAGCTGTACGAGCAAGAAGTTGATGGGCACGATGTAAGAACTGGCCCGTGTAGCTGTGGAGCTTGGCATTAATGACTGATGAGTACGGCTGGCCGGACAAACTAAAGCCTATAGACATAGAAGCTTTGTCTAAGCCGCTACGCAAGGCTTTCCTTCAAGCGGTCAGTCTAAAGAAGACTCAGCCTACTGCGATCACTTATGCGGGGCCAGAGGTCACTAACAACCTTGGTGCATTGGCTGTTGGACCTTCGGCCAAAGAGCGTTTGACTGAGAATGGTCTGGCTTATGACAAAGAACGCGGACGTGACGCGCTAGATGTAATGATCTTGTTAGCATTGCAACTAGGCATGGAGCAGGGAATGCGTCTTTTCAAAGAAAGAAATTCTGATTATGAGTTGCTAGAGTCTTATCGAGAGACGATGCTCAGGCTTAGAAAAGAAATCAACGATCTAACCCAGAACAAGAAACGAGGAAAAAAATCATGAAGAAACCCCCTGCTGTCGATGCTGTTTTGGCTCAGCTGGCCAATCTAACTGTCGAGGATCTGCAGCTAGTCATCCAGACTGCTGACAACATCCGACAAGACCTAGATAATCCGCCACCCCCTCCTGAAGTAATCGAGTCTCTGGCCGAAGAATTAAGAGAAATTTCGGATATCGACATTAGTATTCCTATCCAACTACAATTTCAGCTACAAACTAGGCTAAAGTACCAAGGGCCTGGTCATTCTATGCTAGATCGCCTACAGTTCGATAGTGTCATCGTCAAAGAACAAGGGAAATGCACCATACCGGTAGAGATGGTTCTTCTTCCGCACGAGGGGGCACCAGAAGGACTCCTTGAAGAAATTCTGATGAGTTTCGATCCCGAAACTCCGAAAGATATCTTGCTGGGTGAGGGTGCCAAGAAGGCGTGTCCTGCTTTAGTGGCGCATATGGCCAAGATAGAAGCTTTTGAGAATAAGTTAGAAGAAGAGAGTGAGAAACTAGATATGAATGTTCATGAACTATATGATACAGTGGATTGGAGCGCAGCACCCAAAAAGGGCAAGAAGAAGGCCGGCAAGAAGCGCGCGACTCGGATGCGATACTAGTGAGCAATACTATACCTGAGAGCAACCGGGCTGTAGATTTCAAAGCACTGGTCAGGAACCAGGTCGAAGACCAGGTCGAGGATCAGGTCTGGAGTCTGGTTTGGAACCAGACCAGGGACCGGGTGCGCCAATGAAACAGGTTGCGAGTCAGGTCAGGAACCGGGCCTATACCCAGGTTGGGAACCAGGTATGGAGCCAGGTCGATTGCCAGGTCAATAGCCAGGTCAATAGCCAGGTCAGGAACCAGGTCTGGGACCAGGTCAATGTCCAGGTCAATAGCCATATCGTGGTCGCAAGGATCGGATAGATGAAAACCACTTACGGCAAAGACTCAACCTACTGGCTGAAGAAGTGGTTCCTCAGCCCCACTTTCAAGACGGCTTTGGACGCCATTCCATCGTGGTCCACCATCTTAGACCTGGGATGCGGTGGTGGTCGCCTGGGCCTCTACTTGGCATCTCGCGGCCACACAGTCTACGGCATGGACAACGATCCAACCCTCATCGGAAGTCTCCAGGAGCAGCATCCGGAGATGCGATGGATTTGTGGTAATGCCGAGGATGGGGACGCCTGGCGGTCGCTCCCCAACTTCGACTGGATCGTCTCCAATGTTTGCATCCGTAAAGATCAGTGCAAGCTGGATGCCATTCTACCACACTTCGGTTACTCCAAGCTTCTTCTCCGTATCCAGGGGTCCAAGGATCTGCTTGGCTATGTGGATGAAACTCCTTGCTACTCCGAATCAGAAATCCTCCAGATGCTTCCTGGATGCAAGATAACAGCAGAGCGATACCCACAGCGATTCACTTCGGGCGACTACCTTCGATCTTCCATCGAGAAGATTGGAATGAAGCCGGGAGAGAAGGCCAGCGGAGCCAAGGATACCATCAATGCACCCAGGGAATATTTGCTAGTCAAGGGAGTGAGGGGCTAATGAAAACTGAAGACATCCAACAGTGGCTGGCAACAGACCCAGAAATCCAACAGTTAGTACAAGAGCGTGTTGGAATGTTACCAGATGGTACCTGGGAGGAAGACGACATCGATCCAGAAATGAAGTCTTGGGTAGACCGAGCCAAGAATCCCAAGATGTGGGTACGTCGCACCAAGATGAAGATTGATTCTCCTGCCTGGAAGAATCAATCCCCGATGTCTGCGAAGGACTTTGGCATCACTGGAGTAGACGTGTCTGGTGCTATAACACGCGAATTTTGGCTTCGTGACACCGACCATATTACCATTCTCACCTTCGAGAAGGACGAGAAGATTGTTCTAATTGAGGATTACAGTGATTAGCACGTCACCCCATCGCTTCGATATTGATGAAAAGCTTATTCAAGCTGCGGCCATTCGCAGATGGAAGAACGTCAAGGATGTCAAGATCAGTGCTCCCTATTGGATCGACCTAGACTACTCGACTGTCCGAGTCGGAGTCCAATTCGATGGGGATTGCTGCTTTGGAGCCAACTTCAACTATCGCACGAGAGAGTTTGAATGACGGACTTTCTAAGGCCCATATTTGCTATCAATGCTGAGCGTATTCCCCGCCACCTGGAGGGCGCTTGTCTAGAGATTGATGTAGATTTTCCGCTGCATAATGGCACAGCGGGGTTTGTCACGAGGATTGTTCGCATCGACGACAACGGCAATTCCTTTGCGGAATGGCTAAAGGTCATCGGATTCAAGTTTGAAGGTGGTTTTCCGTGTCAAGTCTGCAAATTTGGTTATTTGGCAGTTTGGATTGGAGAAATTCCTCATCTTGAGAGGAAAGCATCGCAATCACGTCACTAGGAAAGCGGCCCGGGCAGAGTTAGGTGATCTCTCCAATTTCCTCGTTGCAACACGCACAGAATATCGTTGCACCATCATCGGTCAATCCGCGTTCGCACTCTTGATGATTGTCCTGCGCGCATTCCTCGCATATGCCAGATTCTCCACAACAAACACAGTCTCCATCCTCATCTAGACCCATCTCACAATCTCCGTGCTCGTCATCGGAGCAGTTATCGCATATTTCAGTTATCGTATCTGGAGACCCCAGAAAAAACTTTCTGTCGTGGTAGATTATTGTGTCAGCATCTTGAGGATCCCTTTGAACGTCCCTTTCGATAAAGCAAGTAGTATCGCTAGAAATGGGGTTATCCGGCACTGTTACTATGCCACCTACTAATTGTGCTATTCGTTCCATAGATAGCTCATCAACCCTAGCGATTTCGGAACGAGACTGTCCTACCCCTACTCCTAGTATCTTAGCTCGATTTTTTCGTCGCATTAAATTTTGGATAATCAGACCTGTTTCTGGGCTCACACCAAATATAGAAACAATTTGCAGCCAAAGAGCCGGGTTCTTACCTCCTAGTCGGACCGCTCGGATACGTTCTGCGATAAACTCTGATGGATCTTGCCCCGCTCTTTGATATTCTAAGTAGATTCGGCCGATGCTTCTAACATTTTTAGGCTCTATTTCGAAGTCACGTAAAAGTTTTCTAAATCTTTCATCCATGATACTGTTAGTATAGCAAGTATTTTTTTGTTATACTATTATTTATGGGACTATACAATCCGAGAATGTATTCTAGACTAGGCAGAAGCGATGCAGAGACTGCGGCTGCCAATGCTGCTTCCAAAGCCGCAGCGAATGCGTCATCTGCACCATCCACGGCTCCTGCTCCTGCTCCTCCGGCTGGACCCACCTTTTCCCAACAAATGGCGCAACAGCGACTAACCCACACACAAGGATTAGAAACACAAAAACTAACTGGGTCCCAGGCTGCGGCATCACAACGAAGCGAACAATCAGCGAAGGCTCTGGAAACTCACGTCGCGGCAGGAGGGCAGTCTACTGCCGCATTTTATCAGAGTATTGCAGCTATGACCGCTGGCGGCCATGATTTAGCCAGGAGTGCTGGAGAGCGTGGAGCGGCCTGGGCTAATGCGCCTACCTTTGTGAGACAAGCAAGTTCTCCATTACCACTGATTCTAGGAATAGTGGGCGGGGGAGCGGCACTACTTTTGGTAGTAACTTTGATGATTAAGTCGGCATCGTCACGAGGGTATTAACTACTTAGAATAGTCGAAGCAAAGATGCGTGCTCTTAGTCTACCACTCCCAAGTAGGCAATCCCTTATAGACTGGGCCATCGCTATCTATTCTCAAAAATTCACAATCTAGGCTCTTGGCTAGGTGCATCAAAGTAGCTATGTTGGTCGGATAGTTTTCAGCAATTTGTTGGAAAAATTCTCTATCATCTGGGATCCAAAGGGTCCAACCATGTGCATAACTAGCCCAGACCGGATTACCTCCCTGGTCTAAAAAGATGGACTCTTCTTCATTAATATGCGAACTACTAATAATCAGAGTATTTTGTATTTCATACTGATGCTGCGGTGCTAAGTTAGCAACTCTCTCCAGGGCAGCAATATATCGCCCTGAACTCTCAGCATCTTGGTTGGCTAGATAGGTGCGGCGGGCGCGTCGAAGAGCTTCGTCCATAAAAGCATTGTAGCAAATTTGCTATACTAGCAGGCATGAGTGATGAGGAATTAAGAAAACTGGTTAGAATAGCGCAACAAGAACCATCTGAAGAGAATTTGGCCAAACTAGGGGCTGCTTATTTACGTTATATGGTTCCAACTCCTACCTTGAAACTCATTGGTCGGCGGTGGTTTTCCAGGACTTACGGCAATACCTATCATACGGTTAGTGTTTATTTAGATGATGAGCATTTAGGAACGTCTGGCAGGGAGTATGGGTACGGTGATTCGTATGAACAAACTGGAGTAGCCATTGCTGTAGCAAATAGTAATTTGCCACCCCCTAATCAGGGAGAACCACCGTGGCGATGGGCAGAGCGCATTGGTATTAAACTAGATAGACGAGTGACAGATGTACCTCGTCAGCGAGATTTATAAGGTATTTTCTAAAAGATATCTAATTAGTAACTGTCTCTGCCACTCTACTTCGGATGGAGTGTTGCCCACCAAGGCAAGAATACCATAGGATATAACCACCGCCTCGTCGTCAGACATCTGGCCTTGCTGATTTTCTGATATAAGGTTAGATGGTAAGAACCAGACCCTTCTCACAGCTGTGACCAATGGATTAATTCTGTCATAAACTGTCCAATTGGGTATGTCGATATTTAACAAATTTCTGACTTCCTGGGAGGCTGCATACACGAACCTGCCTGTTTCTCCCAGAGAACCGGGGCTGGAGGTTGACATTGCTTCGAGAGGCAGAGAATTAAATCTTGGGTTAGCAAATGTTTTTCTAATGTAGGAGATAGCAGTTATGGGTTTTGTGGTCGCACCTGCAGCCTTGACATCTTGTAAAAATGTCTCAACCGCATGTAATACGATTTGCTCCATGATTGGCCTCAAAGGCAAATGATCTGCTAAGACGGAAATAGCCCAGTCTGTTCCAACTACTCCCGTAGGTTTAAAAAATTCCTGTGCCTCTTTGCAGCCTATCTCGGCCGCAGCTTCTACTCTATCTGATGAGATGGCTCCGGTACGCATTCTTTCTCCTAGGAAGCGAACTCTGTTTTCAAAGGTATCGTTACGTTGGAGTTCTCGCTCTAGTTTGCGGAAGGTTTCATCGGGATTTCTTTGAAACCCTGATTGGATGTTATTCCATGTTTCTAACGTCATAACCGCCTCAATACTCGTATCTCCGCGACGACGGGCCGCAGCCACCCGATGATTACCATTCTTAACCTTGGGTTTAGCATTCGGATCTTGTGATAATTGATAGCTGGTGAGGCTGATGTAGATGGGTGGAAATTCTGACTTTCGACTTGCGTATTGACTGATTAGCTCCCGATCTTCTGGGACGTGCTCCAGTGATAGCCAAGATAATGGCACATCTTGGGCTAGAACAAAAAGTCGAGTTGGATCCTGGGCTTGCTGTGCAGCATAGTCAGCTATTTTTTGCCAGTATGGCTGGGCGGCTCCGTGTTTTCCGTAAATATCTTGCCATTTCATCATTTCTACGAATTCTGGTCCAGTTAGATATTGGACAAGAGAGGCAGGGTTTCGTTGTGGTTCTGCTTTCTTTTGTTGTCTCTCGTGAAAGACGCAGTATTCGCTACCCATAGCCACAGGAAATCTTCCACAAACAATGCAGCCATAAAGTGCTTCGTGGCGCAGAGAATATTGGTGGCTGATTCCTACTGAATAATGAGGGAACTTAATACAAAGGGCTCGATAGGCTCTACTTACCACAGGAGATTCACATACACCCGGATAAATAGTTATTCCGGGTTTTTCTAATAAAAATCCTCTGTCATCTTGTCTTCCTACGGTTCTAATGTAGTTAATTCCAATAGACATCTCCCAATCACGGGCTCTTTGATGGTAGACTTGAATAAACTTTTGATAAAATAGATGGCAAGCTGGGTTCTGGTGAGGATTAGAGCTTCTACGGATATCACCTGGCCCAAACAATTGAAGTAAAGTTTCTTCCACATTCTGGAGATCAATAGTGCATAGTTGTGCCGAGATTATGCTAGCAGCTTCGACGCCGCCGCGGTTAGTGGCAGCGATTAGACTGGAAAGGGTGGTGGAGTCGCCAGTTTGTAGATATTCGCGTAAAAGGATTCGTAAACTAGCGTCCATGACTGGCTTCCTTAGCTCTCCACGTCTTGAGCATATGCTCACACAGATCCATTCCACTACCAAAGGGAACATCTCCTGGTGCATACATTTCTTCTTTGGCAGCCGAGACGTTCGACCCGAGCACCAGTCGCACAGCGCTCTGTTCTAATCCGTAAACTATCATAATAAGCTGTCCGGGGCTGGGCGGGCAAACTAGGTCGTAAGTGAGATTGTTGGGCAAATTCATACTCACAATGGATAACTCCTTAGATGAGTTTAAATCAACGCTAACGGTAACTTTTGTTCCTAGAACTTCTACCATTCCCACATAAGAAATGTAATCATAATTAGAAATTTGTGGGGAGTCCATCAATCTCACCAAATCCTGTCCAAGCAGCGTCCGATATAGATTGTTGTCATGCCGTAATGCGCAACTAGGAAACTTCAAGGGAGCGGGGGCTCTGTAGAAATCACTACGAGCCCGGGCTCGCATCAACGCAACCAGGTTAGAGATGGTTTCCTCTTGTTGAAATTGTCGTTCTAGAGCACGAATGTCTGCATCCATACCTACATTATACGGAATTTTTAGCTTTTTCTCTTGCAAAGAAGAAAGAAAATAGGAAACTACGTTGATGAAAGAAGTCCTAATCGCTCCTCGCCGGAACATTAGCCTTGAGGTTAGTCGCCAACTTAGCAACCAACTTTGGTTTCAGGTTCACGATGGAGTACGGATGCCTGTTCAAAATCAATTGAACGGGGTCAACAATCCGATGGGAGATCTGTTTCAGCAGATCGAAATAGACAAAGCCAATCAACAAGAAAAATATCTTATTGATAGGATCAAAAAACATTTGGAACCTTCGCTGCTTCTCCCTAAATATCGAGGTCAGAGCCACCCACTAGCCGGCCACTGTTATGTGGCATCGGAGGCTTATTTTCACTTAGCCGGTGCAAAGAAGTCTGGTCTAAAGCCCATGCAGATCAGCCATGAAGGTGTATCCCACTGGTTCCTTCTCAACAGCAGGAATTCTCCGCTCGGCTCACAAATAATTGATATCACTGCAGGACAATTCAAAATTCCGGTTCCTTATTCAGACGCTAAAGGCAGAGGTTTTTTGACCAAGAACCCGAGCAAGCGAACACAGAGGTTGTTGGATGCTATTCAAAGAAGTTAGCCGGGCTCAACTCCGAATTGGAGCGCTCCCATCTAAGCTTGGTCCGACATTGCTCCAAGTGGCCGCGCCACTCTGGCAGAACCTTTGGGGACGGATTGTGGTTGAGGAAAATCTCTTTTTAGACACCAACCAAATTTGGATACGTGTGTTAGAAGATATCTTGGCAGCCAGGAAGCGATGAGGCTCAATGCAAAACATCGAATCAAAGATTAGAATTGACCGCGGTTACGTCTCCTCGGCGCTCATTTGGCCTGACCTGGCATCCGAACATTTGACTCTCAAACTGCGGCGGTACATCGAGGCGCAAATAGAAGACGCTGTAGGAGATCAAACCCATCTGGTCAGCACCCAGCTTTGGGATTACCTTTGGGACTTAGATATCATCAAATTTGATTAGATTGTGCTATCATGTATCTATGTACTGCCGTTGCAATCCTGATGCTGATCTTCGTCGTCTGGAGAGAATCTTCCAACAAGATCCTACCCCAGAGAATCGTAATCGGCTCAATGATGCCAGGATCCGCGCTGGATTGCCGTTGGTATTAGATATTCGCAAGGGATGGGAGGAGTGGGCCAAGAACTATCAGCCTAAGATGGCCCTTAGTAAGCCAGATGCGTATGTAGAAGCGGATAACTATATTGAAGCGGAAAAGATGAGTGATCACATAGAACTGGTAGACGAAATCACATGCATGGTGTTATTCTATAATCATGTTTTCTATGTGGTAGCCAAACATGATCCACAACTGGCGTGGTCTTGTTCTAAGTGCACGGCCAAGATGGCGTATAAATTTGGTCGGTGGGTTTGCGAAGAGTGTGGTTGGGAAGGCGGGGCAAATTAGAATTTGCCCTTGCGATTTTTAAAAACCGCTATAATCTTGGGTAGATGACCATCAGAAGAAAACCCAAGCCGAGCGCTCCTCAGAAACCCGAAGCAATTAAACGCCAAAACGTTTGGCGAAGGTCGCCATTACTCGAAGATCTCAAAAGAGACGTGGTCATTAAATACCTGCAAACCTTGCCGCCAGAGGCGATTTTGAGTTCTAGCTCTGATGGGGGCTGTTGCGGTAATTGTAACTATGATAATGGTAGCTGTAGCGATACCACCTCATACATGGTTATATCTTGGCAAGAATTAGAAAATGATGAAGAGTTTCAAAAGCGCCAAGACTACTATCAAAAGGTATTACGGCAATACCAAAAAGACTATGCGGTTTATGAGAAAAAGCTAGCTGACTGGAAAGTCTGGTTGGAAAATAATAAGGAAGCCCTAGAAGCAGAAAAAGAAGCCAAAACTCAAAAAGAAATCTTGCGTTTAGAGCAAGAGGCTGCTGCGGCTCAAAAACGCCTAGATGCCGTTCAGAAACAACTTAACGCCAAAAAATCTGGCTAGCATGAGCCGTATCTACATGAGAAACGGGAATCACCGCTGGGGCGTCTACTACTGGCACGAAGCTTCATGGATCAGGATGAGTGGTCACCGCTTCAAGCGCACCGCCGTTGCTGCCGCTTCCAAAGCTACACGCCTCAACCCTGGTAAGACATTTCGAGCAAGCCGCCAACGTCCGGTGGAGCCGCCGAGTGCGCTGCTGATCTAGAATCCATCGGCTGCTTTAAATCCTTGCCAAAAGATAGCCGGCATGTTAGACTCGGACCATGAACAAAACTGAAGTTCAATCCAAAATCTCTGACCTGGAAATTATGATGAGCCAGCCTGGGTTTTACTCCCAGCCCTCCTCCCAGGAGTATCTTTAGCAGCTATAAGCGGCTAAAGCAAGAACTGCAACTTTGCAATGTAGAAGAGGAGATGGCGGAACTACGATCCTTGCTGGATGATCCAGAGTTAGGGCCGTCGGTGCAGGTGGAGTTGGCTGCGCTAGAAGAAAAGAGATTACAGCTAGAGAAGAAGTTGGCAGTTTTGGATCCGGACGAGGCCAAGAATGTTATTCTGGAGATCCAATCTGGTACCGGAGGAGATGAGGCGGCGCTCTTTGCCGGCGATTTATGCAAGATGTATCAGGGTTATTGCAAAAAGCTGGGTTTTGCTATCGAGGATTTAGACTTTACCCCCGGCAATACTGGTGGTTTGAAGCACGTTTCCCTGTTAATCGAGGGAGATGGTGCTTACGGCATTTTTCGATATGAGTCTGGGGTTCACCGGGTGCAACGCATCCCCAAGACGGAGACCAAAGGGCGTATTCATACTTCTACCGTGACAGTGGTTGTATTACCAGAACATCACATCGAACAAACAGACATTAACAAGGATGATGTGACCTTAGAACACTTTAGTGCCGGTGGTCCAGGTGGGCAGAGCGTGAACCGTTCGATGTGTGCGGTACGTTTAACCCACGTACCAACTGGTATAAGCGTGACATCCCGCACTAAGTCCAAGCAAGCAAACCTAAAGTTTTGCTGGAAAATGTTAGCAACACGTATTCATGATATGCAATTAGAAAAGATATCTTCTGACGCAGCATCAACTAAGAGAGAACTTCGTGGGCGGGCATCTCGTTCTGAGAAAATCAGAACCTATAATTTCCCAGATGATCGCGTCACCGACCACCGTATTGAAGGTGGTAAGTATTCCTTGCACACTATTATGGCAGGAGAACTAGAAGATCTATTTCATGATGTCAGAGAAGGACTGGACAAGGAGCAAAATGACTAGAAAGCCGCGTCCACGACTGGAGCGGGAACACTAGCTGGCTAAGTCCCTACTCTCAACTGGTTGTAGTTGTTCCCACATAGTTTTGGTTTTACTGACCATGTAACACGCGGTACCTAATGCCCAGCCACAATCCACTGCCAGTGCCAGGTGGTTAGATTGTCCGGATGCGGATTTAATACGATAGACGCCGTAAGTGGTTGCCGCTAACACAAGTAACCAGGTATAATCCATACCACATTTTACTATATTAAAGTGGTTCGTTCAAGAGATTGTGATGTTCTTGCCCCTACTTTTAGATTGCACCTATCTATTAATCGGATATCCTGTGAGGACAGGTGCTCCCATGGGCTGTTTCGATTTCCGCTGCTGCGTCACTGGCTTGCCAATTCGTGCTGGCGACCCGATTAAATACATTCTCTTGACGGAGAATCCCTACGATGATAGCGATTCTATCGTAGAGATGCATGACCTCTGGTTCCCACGAACCTGGCCGCTGCGAGCGGATTACAACGACTATGGTTCTATTGAAAGCTTTGATGAAACATCGCCAGGTGTCTGGGCAGTTATTGAAGGCTTGAAACAAGATCTAGTGGAGGTAGGCACCGGAGATAACGGCATCCACGATGTCCCCACCCAAAAAGGTATGAATTTTAGCGATACCTTGAATGCGGTTCAGGAAGGTCGTGTCTTAGTAACGCGCAGGCATCTCTATCACGGCCAAAAGAAAAAGCCGGGGGCTGCAGCGGTGAGTGCGACGGAGCGTGCGGTAGAGGAGATACTTACGCCGACGCAGCAACGCCCTGGCTACAAATCACCAGAAGGCTTGCCTACTTTGCAGGGCATACGAGCCTTCATCGAAGAAAAGGGCTTTAAACTAAGCGCCAGCTATGGGGAGGAAGGCTACCTGGTCGATGAACTAGAAACAGGTTGGGTCCGAATTCGTGAATCGTCTTATGGCGCTAAAAGGGAGTCACTAGAAAAGTTACTACCATCTTTGCAACAAAAATTTGCGGCCATGATTACTTCTGGCAGTGGGCATTATGCCGATGATGGGGAGATCCAAGTGATGCCCTTGCCCAACAAGGAGCACATCGCTTTCCGTCGCAAGGATCCGCAGACGCCGCTCAAAGTTTATCAAGGCATGATACTGGGAGCCGCCTGGGACGCGATCCTCCAGAACGAGGATTACGCTAAGACTAGGGCAGAGGTTCAGGAATTATGGGAGGAAGCCTTAGAGCC